>Ga0307377_10003901_pt1 | contig 16545 bp, 5 predicted proteins | sample TR3MG_FD_202535 | JGI IMG/M metagenome (GOLD analysis project Ga0307377, IMG submission 202535) | Soil microbial communities from Risofladan, Vaasa, Finland - TR-3 | ecosystem: Environmental > Terrestrial > Soil > Coastal area > Acid sulfate soil | place: Finland: Risofladan, Vaasa | collected... | reverse complement strand
ACCGCTGGCCCGACAAATACCGGACCCAATGGCCAGAGCTACACTTACAAGAATGTTGCACCCTATGCGGATTCCCAGAGCAATACGCTCGCCGATGTTGCGATGAAGTACTGGAAAAACGATCTACGGCCCGGTACCGGCGGTATCGCCAACGAAGTGCCGCCCAGTACCGATGATCCTGCCTTCTGGCAGCACATGACGACATTTACCCTGGGTCTTGGCTTCACGCCCGTGGGCATCACGCCAACCGGGACGACGATTCAGCAGATTTTCGACTGGGCCAACGGTGGTGCACCGATCACGGGCTTCAGCTGGCCCAATCCATCGCCGGATTCGATCAACAATATCGCCGACCTGGCGCATGCCGCCGTCAACGGGCATGGCGGCTTTTTCTCCGCCACCAGTCCACAGGAATTTCTCAGCGGCGTGCAGGAGGCGTTGAAGCGTGCCACCGAGCGCGTGGGCACGGGCGCCAGCCTGGCAGCGAACTCCACCCAGTTGAAGACCGGCACAGTCGCGTACCAAGCCAATTATTTCACCTCGAAATGGAAGGGGGATTTGAAGGCATTTGCCGTGGACCCCAACACCGGCGCGATCGCCACGACAACTACCTGGACCGCGGTAAGCGCGTTGCCGGCAGCCGGCAGCCGGAATATCTGGACCTACAACCCGACAGCGCCGACCAGCAAAAAGTTTGTGGCGTTCAAGAACTCGACCACAGGGTCCGGTTCCTCCCCGCCCGCGCTCTCATCCGCCGAGTTGTCAGCGCTCGGCAGCAGCGCCACCGAGCAGAAGAACATCGTCAATTACCTGCGCGGCGATTCATCGCTGGAGCAGAGGACGATCGGCGGTATCTACCGCAACCGCGATACGCCTTTCGGCGACGTGGTCGACTCCCAGCCGATTTTTGTCGGTGCGCCCGATCCAAATGAGTTCTCCGGTGAAACGTTTACGGGAGCGAGCGATTACCTCGCGTACGCAAGCAACACCGCTACGCGCGCGCCGCTGATTTTCGTCGCGGCGAACGACGGCATGCTGCATGCGCTGGATGCCTCGACCGGTACGGAGACGTTCGCCTACATTCCCGCTGCAGTCATTACCGACGGGTTGAAGCAGCTGTCGGACCCCAACTACGGCAGCACCGTGCCGCATCAGTACTTCAACGACGGCGAGTTGACGGTGGCCGATGCCTACTTCTCGGGTGCGTGGCACACCGTGGCCGTGGGCACCACCGGTCGTGGCACCGCCGAGGCGGTCTATGCCTTCGATATCACCGATCCGACCAATATCAAGTTCTTGTGGGAGCGCTCCGCTGGCGACGGCCTGACCAACAGCAACTATATCGGCCAGATGACCGGAAAGCCGATCGTCGCCCAAACCGCGGACGGCACCTGGTCGGTGCTGGTCGGCAACGGCTACAACAGCACGGCGGGAGTGGCGGCCTTGCTACAGTTCAATCTCGCCGATGGCGTACTCACTGTGCACACCACGACCGATACAAGTACCAGCAACGGCCTGGCCGCCCCCGCTGTGTGGCTGAACAACGCCACCGATGGCATCAGTACCGAAGCCTATGCCGGCGACCTGGATGGTCACGTGTGGTCGTTCACCCTCAACGATGGCACCACCGGTACACCCAGCAGCACAGGTAGCCTGCTGTTCACCGCCAAGGATGCCAGCGGCATCGTGCAACCCATCACTGCGGGCATGCTGGCAGGCAAGGATCCGGCTACCGGCAACGTCTGGGTGTTCTTCGGTACCGGCGAGTATCTGAGCTCCGCCGATCTCAACAATTTGGCTACCCAGAGCTGGTACGGATTGATCGTGCAGTCAAGCGACAGCACCTTGGTGAGCAGTCTTTCCACGGGTCGCACCGCGCTGGTGCAGCGCTCCATCGTGGCGGAAACTGCCGGAGACATCACCGCCAGCCCGCCGGTGCTGCCGGCACGGGCTGTGACGCCTCTTCCGACAACGCCCGACATGACAGGCAAATCCGGCTGGTACATGGATCTCACATCGCCGGTCAATGGTGCCGAAGGCGAACGGATAGTCACCCCCAACCAGTTCCAGGGCAATCTGCTGCTGGGCATCACGCGGATTCCCCAGGCCGTCGACCTGTGCAACCCCTCAGGGCGCGGCTGGATCATGGCGATCGATCCGTTCACCGGCACCAATCCGGTATCGAACTTCTTCGACCTCAATGGCGACGGCCTGATCAACAGCTCGGACACGATCACGGTGGACGGAAACCAGGTCGCTGCCGCGGGTGTGGGTTTCAATTCGTTGCCCAACAACCCGATCTTCGTGGGCAGCACCATGTTGGTGAGCTTCGACAACGGCACCACCGGCAGCCTGAAGACGTCGGGTTCGAGCGGCAGCATACAGCGGGTATCCTGGCGCGAGCTGATCAACCAGTGAAGGAATCGATGATGGAATGGCTCATGTCAGTCAACAGCAGGTCGGCGCCAGGCCTGTGCCGGGGCGAGGCGCCGGCTTCGCCGGGGTTCGATCGGGATCGCCTTGGGGCACCTCGAATAACCCCGATTCGCAGGAGCGCACCTTGTGCGCGAACCCCTTGTCACCGCATTGCATCGCGTTTTCGCGCACAGGGTGCGCTCCTACGAGTGCCAAAAACAAGGTTGTCCGGAATTTCCCTCCGTGGCAGTGCGGGGTTCACCCTGATCGAGTTGATGATCGTGGTGGCGATCATCGCGATTCTGACCGCGATCGCCTATCCGGCGTACACCAGTTACATCACCAAGACCCATCGCGTGGCGGCCGAGGGTTGCCTGTCCGAATACGCCAATTACATGGAGCGGTACTACACCACCAACCTGCGTTACGACCAGGATACTTCCCCGACTCCGGTTACCAACCCACTGGGGGTAACGTTGACCTTGGACTGCGGCAGTCCCCAGCAGACCGGGGCCAATTACCGATATGACCTGCCGGTCGAGAGCGCTACCGCCTACACCGTGGAGGCGACGCCGATCAACGCGCAACTGGCCAGAGATACCCTTTGCGGCACGCTCAAGTTGGATCAGACCGGGAAGCGCACTGTAGGCGGTTCCGGCACGGTGGATCAGTGCTGGTAGAGGCGGCGCGAACAGGCGCTTCACGGCTCCACTCGCAGAGGCGGCTTTCTTGTGGGAGCGGCTTCAGCCGCGATGCTTTTTCGTCATGATTTAAGAGCATCGCGGCTGAAGCCGCTCCCACAAGAAAGCCGCTCACGCGCCAAGACGCTCGCGCAGGCCGCCCTGGCGCAGCACCGGGCGGCTCAGCGCCGATCGCAGCGAGGCATCGGTGCACCATATCTCGGCGTGGCTTTTGGCGCGCGAGATCGCGGTGTAGACCAGTTCGCGGTTGAGCACGCGGTTGTCCGCGTCCGGCGGCAGCACCACCGCCACGTCGCGGTATTCCGAGCCCTGGCTGCGGTGGATGGTGATCGCCCACGCGCTGTCGTGAGCGGGCAGCGCGCGCGGCGAGAAACTGCGCAGGCCGGCGTTGCCGTCGCGGTCGCTCAGCTCGAACCACACGCGCAACCCCTGGCTGCCTTCCAGTGCGATGCCGACGTCGCCGTTGAACAGGCCGCGGGCGTAGTCGTTGCGGGTGACGATCACCGGGCGGCCGTGATACCAGGTGCGGCTGGCGTCGATGCCGTAACGAGCGCCGAGCCGCCGTGCGATCAAGGCATTGACCCCTTGCGCGCCGAACGGCCCGTCGCGCAGTGCGCACAGAATCTGCAACTGGTGCAGGTTCCGCAATGACGTGCTGGCGTCACCGGGCGCTGTCAGCAACGACTGCAGCAGTTCGCCATGGCGCTCGATCCAGCCGTCGATGCAGGCGCGCAGGCTGTCGGAATCGGTGCAGCGGCGCAGGTGCAGGTCGCCGTCGGACCGCGCGTTCAGCAGGTGATCCAGCCAGGCCGGATCGGGTGCCTGGCGCAACGCCTCGATACCGTGCTGCAAGCCGCTGCCGGCGCGCCAGGAGTGGGTGAGCGCGAGCACGTGGCCGGCCAGCGCGGCGTGGTCCGTCGCGTGCCCCGTCACGCTGGCCGGGGCGTGCTGCAGCAACGGCGCGAGCAGGTCGGCCAGCGCCGGCGGCAGCCGGTTCGGCGGTGCGCTTGCGACGATGTCGGCAAGCACCGAGCCGGCATCGACCGAGGCGAGCTGGGCCGGATCGCCGAGCAGGATCAGCAGCGCATCGGGGCGCATCGCCTCCAGCAGCTGGCGCATCATCGCCAGATCCACCATCGAGGCCTCGTCGACCACCACGATGTCCTCGGCCAGCGGATTGTGCGGCCCGCGGCTGAAGGTGTTGTCCATCGGCCGATAGCCGAGCAGGCGGTGCAGCGTGCGCGCGTCGGCATGCGGGATGTGCTGTAGGAGCGCACCCTGTGCGCGAAAGGTGTCGCCATGTGGCAGCGTGTTTTCGCGCACAGGGTACGCTCCCGCGGATGCGGCAGAAGCATCGCGCACAGGGTGCGCTCCTACGGGATCCAGTGCGGCCTGCAGCTCGGCCTTGCCCCTGGCAATAGCCTGCACCAGTCGCTGGGCGGCCTTGCCGGTGGGTGCGGCCAGCGCGATCGACGGCTGTTCCGGCAGGCCGCAGGCCTTAGCGTGGCGCAGCAGCATCAGCAGCATGCGCACGACGGTGGTGGTCTTGCCGGTGCCGGGACCACCGGTGAGCACGAACAGGCGCGCACCGGGCACCGCGGCCACGGCGGCGCGTTGCCCATCGGTGTTGCCGCGCGGCATGCCGGCGAACAGCGTATCCAGGTCCGCGGCCAGCACGTCGGCGGGGATCGGCAGCGAACGCTGCGCGCAGCGCCGCAGGATCGCCGCGGCGAGTTTCGCTTCGTGCTGCCAGTTGCGCCAGAGAAAGAAGCGGTTTTGCGCGTCGAGCACGAACGGCGTGAATGCGGATCCATCGCCGACCCAGGCGTGCGCGCGCAGTGCGTCCAGCGCATCGGCATCGAAGCCTGCATCGGCATGCGGGTCGGTCAGCCAGGCGCAGGAATGGCCGTGTCCCTCGGCGCTGCTGGCCGCGCGCACGGCAGCGGCGAGCAGCGCCGAGCCGGTGCGCTTGAACACCCATTGCGCCAGGGTCTGGTCGATCGCGCGTTCGTCGATGGCAGCCGCGTTGGGCAGTGGGCGATTCATGCGGCAACCTCCTGCACACCGGCGAAGGCATCGTCCAGCGCCTCGATCAGCGCGGCCGGCCAGCGCTGGCGCCACACGCCGTGCCCCGGCGCCAGGCCAAGAGCACGGACGAACAGGTACCAGCTGTCGCCCAGTTGGCGTTCGGCCGTATAGCCGTCCAGTCGCTGGCGCAGGTAGCGGTGCAGCGCCACGGTGTAGAGCAGGGCCTGCAACGGGTAATGATGCTCAGCCATCGCCGCGTCGAGCGCGTCGCCCTGGTAGTCGTGCAGGTGCGCGCCGAGCCAGTTGGTCTTGTAGTCGAGCACGTGGTAGCGGCCGTCCCATTCCAGGATCAGGTCGGCGAAACCGGTCAGCATGCCGTTGAGCGTCGTGGCATCGAGGCTGGCCGGCACCACGTCGGCCTGTCCGTGCGCGCTGCACAGCGCGCGCAGCCGCGCCAGCGGCACCTGCTGTACCGGAAACTGGAATTCGAATTCCACGATGCGCCGTTCGGCCGGGATGTCGATCAGACGCAGGCCGTCGCCGAGATCGGCCTGGCGCACGCGGTCGATCAGCCGGCCGACCCGCTCAAGCACCTCGTCCGGCGGCAGGTTGCTGGCCTTGATCGCCTGCGCGGCGAGCTGGCTCTGCAGCAGCGGGCGCTGCCCGGGCCAGACCGCGCCGGGTCTGGCCAGTTCCAGCACGCGATGCACGGCATCGCCGAAGCGCGGGCCACGCAGGGGATACAGGGTCAGCAGGCGGCCGTCTTCGGCGTCGTCGTCGATTTTCTCCGCCGACTCTGCCGTGCCGGTTTCATCGCTGCCGCCGTCGTCGTCGATGACCGCCACGGCGGCCGCATAGCGGGTCAGGCCGCTGAAGCTGTGCAGCCACTGGAACGGGCGCAAGGATGGCAACGGGGTTTGCGTGGCGCGCGGCGAAGCGGTGTCGGCCGACGCCTGGCAACGGGTGAAGGCATCGGCACAGGGTGCCGACAAGCGCATGCCGCCCAGTGCCCCGGTCATGGCGGCGAGCGAGGCCTCGCCACCGTCCAGTTCGAGTTTCCGCTGCGCCTGCACGATCAGCTGATCGATCGCTGCCCATTCCCAGGCATGCCCGTCGTCGTGCGAAAGCAGGTTGCGATCGACCCAGTACACATGCACCGCGTGCACCGCACGGGTCAGTGCGACGTAGAGCAGGCGCAGGCGCTCTTCGAGTTCTTCGCGAAAATGCCGGCCGCGGTGTTCGATGAAATCCACCGAACCCAGGTCCACGCAGCGCCGGCCCGCATCGTCGTGATAGCGCAGCAGCTTCGGCGCATAGGCGCCATCGCGGTTGCCGGTACGCCACACCAGCGGCAGGAACACGATCGGAAACTCCAGTCCCTTGCTGGCGTGGATGGTCAGCAGCTGCACCCGGCGGGCATCGCTTTCGATGCGCAGCTGGCGCTCGTCGGCCGCATCGGCATCGCCGTCGCCGCCTTCCCGGCGCATCTGCTGCAGCCAGGCATACAGCCCGTCCAGGCCTTGCCGCGCGCTTTCCTGCGCCGCCAGCAGCTCGCCCAGATGGCGCAGATCGGTGAGTACGCGTTCGCCGTCGGGCAGCGCCAGCAAGGCGGTGGCGCGTGCGGCCAGCAGGTCTTCGATCAGTGCCAGCACGCCGCGTGTGCGCACCAGCGCGCGCCATGCCTCGAAGCGTTCCAGTTCAAGCTCGAACGCCGCCGGCTGGGTTTGCCAGGCGCTGAATTGATCCAGCGTCACGCCGAGCAGGCGGGTGGCCAGTGCGCCGCGCACGGCCCGGTCGTCATCCGGATGCAGCACGGCATGCAGGATCAGCTCCAGCTCGCGCGCGACCTCGCCGGCAAAGACGCTGCCGCGCCCGCTGCCGACGCAGGGCACGCCGCGTGCGACCAGCCGCTTGCGCAGCGCCACGATCTGCTGGTTGGTCGACAGCAGCACCGCGATGTCGCCCGGCGTCACGCGCTCGCCGCCGATCTGCTGCTGCGGATCGTTGAGCAGTTCGGCGATGCGGTTGGCGCAATCGTCCAGCGCCAGCGACTCCAGTTCGCCGAGTGCCTTCAGCGGCTTGCCGCCCTTGCCCAGCGCATCGCCGCGGAACGGATGGATCACCAGCGGCTGCGCGACGGTCACGCCATCGACCGTGTACGGCTTCTCGTCCGCCTTGGCTGCTGGTTCCACCGGCTGATAGCGGATATGCGGATGGCCGAAGCCGCCCTCGGTGTAGTCGTACCAGGCGTTCAACGCATGGACCAGCGCACGGCTGGAGCGGTGGTTGGTGCCCAGCGAGAAGCGCCGGTCGGCCTGTTCGCTGGCGCGCAGGTAGGCGGCAATGTCGCCGCCGCGGAAACTGTAGATGGCCTGCTTGGGGTCGCCGATCATCACCAGCGTGCCGCGCTCGCGGTAGATCCGGTCGAAGATCGCGAACTGGCGCTGGTCGGTGTCCTGGAACTCGTCGATCAGGGCCACCGGAAACGCTTCGAACAATCGCCCGGCCAGCATGTCGTCGCCCTGCTCGCCGCACAGGCGCTGGTGGACCATGTCGATCAGCATGCTGTAAGTGAATACGCGGCGCTGGCGCGCACGGCGCGGCATTTCCTCGCGGCAGGCTTGCGCGGCCTCGGCCAGCACGGCGCCACGGGTGAGAAGGGTGCGCAGTCCGATCAGCGGGCGCAGCGTTTGCAGCGCCAGGATCAAGGGGTGGGCGGCAAGCGTGCCGGTGCTGTCGGCGGCCTCCTGTGCGCGCAACTTTTCCGGCTCGAAGACATCGCTGAGCGATTTGACCAGCTGTGCCTCGTCGTTGTCGCGCAACGCCGGCACGATTTCGCGCAGCCGGCTGCGCAGTGCGGAGTTGTTCCGTTTGTACAGCGTCGCGTCATCGGCCAGCTGCTGCAGTTCGGCGATACTCTCATCCGCACGCAGCGTGGCGATCTGACGTTCGAGTTCGGCCAGACCGCCGGCCTCGATCCGCGCATCGCTATTGTTGGACAGCCCGCCCAGGTCGCGCAGCAGGCCTTCCGGGCCGTCCTTCAGCAGCAATGCGGCCTCGCGTGGATCGACGCTGCCGGTCAGATAGCGTCGCCGCCAGAAGTCCTCCACGCATTCGCGCTGCAGATGCTGTTCGTCGAAGAGTTTGTCGCTGGCGAACGCGGCGCCGCTTTCCAGCGGGTAGTCGCGCTGGATGCGCTGGCACAGCGCGTGGATGGTCGAGACCGGCGCGCGATCCAGGTCGGTGCGCGCCAGCTGGATCTTGCGCAACGCGTGACGGGCACGGTCCGCGTCGGGGTACTGCGCGGACAGATAGTTTTGCAGTGAGTTCTTCTCGTCGGCCGGCGCACTGGCGGCCGGCGCGAGCAGCCAGCGTTCGGCTTCGATCAGGCGCCGGCGCAGGCGCTCGCGCAGCTCCTGCGCGGCGGCATCGGTGAACGTGGTCACCAGGATCTGCTCCACCCGCAACTCGCGCTCCAGCAGCAGGCGCAGGTAGATCAGGCCGATGTTCCAGGTCTTGCCGGTGCCGGCGCTGGCCTCGATCAGGATGCGGCCGTCGAGCGGCATGCGGCGCCAGTCGAGCGGCGGCGGGGCGGTGGCGTTCATGGCGTTCCCCGCTGTGCCCGGCGCGGAGCGCGCCGCCGTAGGAGCGCGCTTGCGCGCGATGCTCTTTGCCAGGGGCGCAGCAAGAGCATCGCGCGCCAGCGCGCTCCTACCAATTGGCGCAGCGGAAGGTCACGCTCCATCGGCGGGCTCCGCTGCTTTCAACAATATCGTGTGCTGCGGATCGAGCACGTTGCAGACCAGTTCGGTGGCGGCCACGAAGGCGTGGTGTGCGGGGCTGGCGGGGTCGAACAGGTCCAGCCCGCGACCGAGCAAGGCGGCATAGCCGGGGGCGTAATCGCGCTCGCCGACGTGGTTGAAATCATCGCCTTCCCACGCGGCGCCGGCCTTGGCGAGGCGATGCTCCGGAGCGGCCATGGCGTAGGCCTGCGCGGTGCGCGCAAAGAACAGCAGCGGCTGTTGTTCGGCAGCCAGATACGCCTCGATCAGGCGGCGCAGCCCGCGGCGCAGTTGTGCGGCGTCCTGTGCCCGCACGGGATCGAGCAAACCGGTGGTGCGGGCCACGCCGGGTTTGGCGGTCGGCTCCAGGAGATCGCCGTGCACGGTGTCGTCCCGGGCCAGTCGCAAGACGGCCCAATCGATATAGAAGGCCAGGATTTCCTTGAGCCCGGCGGCGCGTGCGGGCTGGGCGTCGAACAGCAGCAGGCTGCCTTCGGCCGCGCGAAACACGCGATCGACCACGCCGGTCAGCCGTAGGCCGTCGCCGAGATCCAGCTCGATCGCCTGCGCCAGCGGTTGCGCGATGCCGTCGGCAAACAGCGGTTGTGCACTGGCGAGCAGGCCTTGCAGCGAGTCGCGCAGCTGCGCGTAGGCCTCGGCGCCGATGGCGCCGCCGGCCAGCATGCCGGAGCGTGCCAGCCATGCGGGCGGTTCGGCAGGAAACCGATCGATGCCGGCGGCGAGCGCCTCGCCGAGCAGCCGGTGATCGATGCGTTCGATGCGTTCGAGCCGGGTTTCCAGCGGCTCGCGATCGGGCCAGATGGCGTGATCCAGCGCCTGCAGGCTAATGCCATGGCCGCGCAGCAAGGCATCCTTGGCGGGGTCGCGCCAGTAGCGTTTGAGTGCGCTTAGGGATATCTCGCTGCTGGCCGTGGGCATGGTTTTCGGCATGCCGGTCGCACCGAGAAAGCGTGGGATGTCGGCGCTGGATGGCGCGGCGAGGAACGCCGGGTCGTACGAGAACAAACGCTGATCATGCCGCGGCCGGCCGTGCGCATCGCGCTCGTAATAGCGCGCGTCGAAGGGTTGCAGCGGATGGCGGATGCGCCATGGCCGATCGGTCCCGCCATCATCGGCCCGGTCGTCGTCAGCGATGCCGTGCTGCTCGTCGAGGAACTGCAGCAGCTCGGTCAGCGGCGCGGCCGGGTTGCGCGGCTTGCCGTCGCGCACGCCTTCGCCGACGAAGCTGATGTGCAGCGCGTCGCGCGCCGACATCATCGCCTCCAGGAACAGGTAGCGATCCTCGCTGCGGGTGTCGCGGTCGCCGTGGCGCGGCTGGCTGAGGATGCGGTTGAGGCCGGCATCGTTGCCGGGGCGCGGAAACTCGCCCTCGTTCATGCCGAGCAGGGCGACCACGCGGAACGGTATCGAACGCTGTGGTACCAGCCCGCAGAATGTCACCCCGCCGAGCAGAAACGGTTGCCGCTCGGGCACCGCGTCGAGTGCACCGCGCATCGCTTCGCGCACCACGCTCCACGGCAGCGGCATGGCGATGCCGACTTCGGTGGCCTGGCTGCCAAGACCGGCGGCGAGCCGGCGCAGCGCATCGAGTGCATGGTTCTCGGCATCGTCGCGCGGGTCGGCGAGAAACAGCGCGTCGATCAGCGCCAGCAGCCATTCGCTCCATGCGGCGAGCGGTCGCGCGGCGGCAAATGCGTTGCGCGCCTGGCGCAGCTCGCCGAGCAGGCGATCGAGCTGGCCCAGCGCCTCGACCGCGCTGCCGGAAACCCCGTCCAGCGGCAGGATGCCGTCGAGCAATGGGTCGCCGGCCTCGCTGCCCACGATCAGTCCGGCGTAGAGGCGGTCGAAACCGAACTGCCAGGAATTCGCATCGGTCGCGGCCGCGCCGACCGCGGCCTTCATGTCGGCGTCCAGCCCCCAGGCCACGCGGGCGCGGCGCAGCCAGCGTTCCAGCGCATCGCGGCCGTCGCGGTCGATCGCAAAGCGGCGCGCCACCGCCGGCACGTCGAGAAAATCCAGCACTTCGCTGACCGTGAAGCGGCTTTCGGCCAGGTCCAGCACCTGCGCGAACGCGCTCATCAGCGGATGCGCGCGCGACAGCCCGACGTCGGCCAGATGCCAGGGAATGTGCAACGGGTCGGCGCGGTAGTGCGCCGGTTCGCCGAACACGGCCGGCAGATAGGGCGCATACGCGCCGATGTCCGGTGCCATCACCACGATGTCGCGATGCTGCAGCGCGGGGTCGTCGGCGAGACAGCGCAGCAGGCTGTTCTTCAATACCTCCAGTTCGCGCAGGCGGGTGTGACAGGCGTGCACGCGCAGGCTGGCATCGCTGCGCAGGGCGGGCAGCAGGTCTGTCACGCGGGTGCCGTTTTTGCATTGCTCGCGGATCGACGCGCCGACCAGTTCCGGCTGCAGGCAGCGGATGCTCGATTGCAGTCGGGCCAGCAGCATGGAGGGTTGCGCCAGCGGTTCGGCGTCGTCGAGCGGATCGCGCTCGTCGATGGCGTCGGTTTCATCGAGGGTGATGCAGAAGTCCTGCGCGATGCGCCCAAGCGCCACCAGCAGAGGGTGGCCGATTTCGTAGTACAGAGCCTGCGGATCGCCCGCCTGCGCCAGCTGGGCGCGTCGGCTGCGCAGGTCCGACCAGTATTCGCGGCAGGGATCGGGAAAATACAGATGCACCGGCGTGTGCAGCGCGGTGGCCTGCAGCGCGCGCAGCACGTCGGGAGGAAGGTGGCTGACGCCGAACACATGCAGCGGCGCCTCGGCGGATTCGCCCTGCGCGGCCAGTGCGTCGGGCAAGGCGGCGCTGCGCCGCGCGCGATGCGGGCGATGGATGGCGGACTGCACTTGCCGCCACAGTGTTGCCTGCCAGTCGTGCGGGTGGCGGTCGGGGTGCTGTTCCCAGTCGAGGATCCAGTCCGGCCGATAGATCAGGTATTGGGTATAGATGCCGGCCAGATGCTCGGCCAGCTGAAAGCTGCGCCGCGGCGCATCGTCACCGGCCAGATAACTGCTGATTTGCGGCGCGCTCAGCGTGGGCAGCGCCTGCAGCAGGCGCCAGCGCAGCACTTCATGCCGCCAGGCGCCGCCGATCAGCGCCTCGTCGCCGAGCACGCGGCGGGCAGTGCGCTCGAACCACTGCCACGGCAGGATCATCTCGACGTTGGCGGCAATGCCGTGACCGCCACGCGGGCCGCTGCGCTGCGCGAGACGGCCGAGCAGCCAGCGCTGCAGACCCGGATGCGCCACCACCACCGTTTGCGCCGCCAGCGGGTTGGCCGGCCGCTGGGCCTCCAGTTGCAGCGCCAGCGCATCGGCCAGCCGCTCGGTGCGGCTGGCGCGATGGACGATCAGTGCGCCTGGGGTTTCCTTCATCCGTTCCAGCCCTGGGTAGGTCGATGCCACATGCTGCACAGCATAACGAGCCACCGTCCCATGGCTTGAGATTATTTCCGGAGGGGCATGCCGGCCCGCTATGCGGCGATTGTCCAGGCTGACAAAATGGCGCAGGTTTCGACGGTGGCGGCCGATCGATGGCCGGGTCGCGGCACAGCAGGGGCATGCGGACGCAGGGTTGGGCCAGTACGTGGCCAATGGCTCGTTTCTTGCTGCTGGTTTCACTGGAGGATATTGTCGAATGCAGGGCCTGGCGCGCTGATTGAAGCTATCCTGCACCGGTAGGTCGCCCGTTCGGGTTTCGCGATCAGGCGTCGCAACCATGGATGCGAATGACATGAATGTCTGCGCCGTATTCATGTTCGAATGATGGGGGTTCGGGCCGGCTTTGCTGCGCCGGTCGATCCGGGGAAAGAACCTGGAGTGGCGATGGCAAGTCGGGATCAGGCAGGGGGAGAATTTCGCGAACGCTTTTACCAGAGCGTGGCGGAGACCTTGACGTTGCTTCATGCGGCGCCCGGCCACGACTGTCGACAGGCGCTGCTCAAGGTCGCCCGGATTCTGGCCATCACCATGGATCTGCCGCTGGTCTGGATCGGGCGGCGTGAGCCGGGGTATTCGGCGCTGAAGCTCATGGCGGCAGGTCCCGCTGCCGATTACGCGTCGTCATTGCGGATCAGCAACGACGAACGCGAGGAGGGAGGGCGCGGTCCGGCGGGCATCGTGCTGCGTCAGGGAGGTGCCCGGGTCACACCCGTCGACGCGCCGGAGTTTGCGCCATGGCGGGAGACTTCCCGGCGCTACGGTTTCGGCGCCAGCATTGTGGCGGCGTCGAGCACGGCCGATGGCGGTCAGCTGGAGCTGGCCGCCTATTCGCGCGATGACGGTCCGGCCCTGAGCGACGAATTGCTCGACTGGGCGCAGCGTCTTGTCGATGAGCTTGCCCGGTTCTGGGATGACCAGGTGCTGCTTGATCGCAATCTGCGGTTGAGCCGTTACCGTGACGCACAGCGGGCGATCCAGCGGGCGCTGCTGGAGCAGCCCGATCCCGAGGCGGTTTGCCGCACGCTGGCCCAGGCGCTGGTGGACGTGGCCGGCGCGGCTGCCGTCGATGTGTTTGCCGTCGACGACGAAAGACTGCGCCGCGTCGCCTTGGTCGGCATCATGGCCGAAGCCATGGGCATGCTGCCCGATCCCCCGCTGCACAGCGACGGGCCGTCGATTCCGGCGCCCACGCTGTGCTTCATGCAGGGAACTCCGGTCATCCGCAGTCACCCGGCGGCGCATCCGGAGGTGTCCAGCGCATGGCGCACGGAACCTCTGGCGCAGATGGGGGCCATCGGCTGCTGGCCGGTTTTTTCATCGTTGCCCGGCGCAACCGTGTCGACGCGCTTGCCGGCTGCCGTCTTTGTGGTCGTTACCGCCGAAGCCGATGCTTTCGACGCGGAAATGTGCAGGCTGCTGGACGAGATCGCGGATGCCACCGGCCTCGCCCTGAGACAGCACAGCGACCGCCACGCCCTGCTCCAGGAGCAGGAGCGCCAGACCCACCTCGCGTTGCATGATGCGCTGACCAACCTGCCCAATCGCCGTGCGCTGGACCTTCATCTTGAAGGCGCGCTCGGCAGGGCGCAGCGACATCAACGCATGGTCGCCGTCGGCATGCTGGATTTGGACGACTTGAAGCCGATCAACGATCGCTATGGCCATGCCGCGGGCGATCATATCCTGATGCAGGTTGCGGCGCGCCTGCGTGAAGCGCTGCGTTCGGGCGACTACGTTGCCCGTCTGGGTGGAGACGAATTCGTGCTGGTGCTGGAGGATCTCGAGTCCACGGAAGATCTGGACGTCCTGCTGGCCCGCGTCTGGCAGGGGCTGCAGCAGCCCCTGGTCATCGACGAAGCCAAACTCCAGATCTCCGCAAGCCTGGGCGTGGCATTGTTTCCGATCCATGCGCAGGCAAGCGGCGAGCAGTTGCTCAGGCGCGCCGATCAGGCGATGTACCAGGTCAAGGCGCAAAAGCGGCAGCGTGCCCGATGGTGGTCGTTGCCATCGTCGCCGGGCGACGGGGCGGAGTCCACACATGCGCATGACGGGCACGAACATCCGCCGTATGGCGAGTCGACGGCGGGATTGCTCAGGTCCTGGTGCAGGGCGCTGGAAAGCCAGTTGCCGAGTCTGGTGGAAGGCTTCTATGTCGAGCTTCTGGCCCATGAAGGCGCCGCGAAACTTCTCGGCGCCCTACCATCGGGTGACGTGGCGGCCATCAAGCGCCGCCTGGCGTGGCACCTGCGGCTGCTGCTGAGCCCCGATCTCGATGTGGATACGCATCATGCCCGTGCCACGCAGTCGGGATTTTTCTATGCGGCGTGCGGTTTGGAAGAGGTATGGTTGCTGGAGGGGATCGAGCGGCTGCGCGATCTGTTCAGCGTGGTACTGGGGTCCAGCACGCATCGTGACCGGCGGCCGCTGAGCATCGTGCTGCAACGCCTTGCGCTGGAGCGGCAATGGCAGCTCGAGAGCATGCGCGAGTTGCAGCGCCATCGCGTCGCGTTGCTGGCCCGGCTCAATGCGCTGGCCTGGTCGGCGGAAGGCTATCTGGAGCTGATCCAGGGCGTGGTCGACATCCTGGTGTCGCATGACGAGATCATGGCCTGCGCGGTGGGGCGTCCCGAAACGTCGGGTCGTTTCACCTACGAGGCGGTTGCCGGCAAGGCCTTCACGGATTACCTGCGGGCGGCGGAAATCGGCGAAACGGGGCCGATAGGCGTCAAAGTGGACAGTCCGGAGGGCGGCGGTCCGAGTGGCCGGGCGTGGCGCACTGCGACGATCCAGCGTTGCGCGCATTTCGGCAGCGACCCGGCGATGGTGGGCTGGCGCGATGTGGCCATGCGGCTGGGGGTAGTTTCCGCCACCGCCATCCCGCTGTGCCCGTTGCCACGTGCGCCCGCCGTGGTGCTCAGTCTCTATAGCCACTATGCCGGAGGCTTTCAAAGCGAGGATCAGCAGGCATTCGTCGAGCAGATCAAGGCCGTGCTGGATCTGGCGCTGGCGCGCCTTGCGCCACCCCGGCCGGGAACCGAGCTGCTGCCGTTCTTCGTGCGCGAGCGCTGGCGCGCGATGGTCGCCACTGCCGCGGTCGAGATGCACTATCAGCCGGTGGTCAGGCTCGCCGATGGTCGCGTTGCCGAGCTGGAGGCGCTGGCGCGCCTGCGTGATGTGGATGGCAGCCTGCTGCCACCAGCCCGGTTTCTGCCGGCGTTGAGCGAGGATGACCTGATCGTGCTGTTCCGCGAAGGACTCACGCAGGCCGCGGCATGCCGCCAGATGCTGGAACAGGCCGGCTGCACGCTGGACATGTCGGTCAATGCGTCCGCCGCAGCTTTGACGGACCCTCGTTACGCCGGGATCGCGGCAGCCGTGCTGGCGACAAGCCATTGCCCGCCCGGTGCCCTGCTGCTCGAGATCCTGGAGTCGCCGATCGGCACGGAGCATTCCACGCCCACCGGCGAGAACGGCATGCAGGCACTCAAGGCACTGGGCGTGCGGCTGGTCGAGGACGATCTGGGCGCCGGTTACAGCTCGCTGATCCGGCTTCGTCAGTGGCCGTTCGATCGGGTCAAGATCGATCAGGCGATCGTCTTGCAGGTCGCCGATGAAGCGCTGCGCACCCTGCGCTTCATCCGCCAGCTGGTTCGTCTGGGGCACGATCTGGATCTGGAGGTCGTGGTGGAGGGGCTGGAAACGCCCGGCTTGATCGAGGCGGCACAGATCCTTGGCGCGGACCTGGGGCAGGGCTATGCGTTTGCACGTCCGATGCCGGCATCGGCACTGCGCGACTGGCTGGCCGGCTTCGATTCGAAGTGGGACGTAACGCAGCCGGTGACCGCGCTGGGCACCCTGGCGGCAACCCTGCTGTGGGAGGAGCGCTTCGACGCCCTGCCAGGCGATCCGGTCTTCTGGCGTCGGCATGCCGAGACGAACGACGCTCCCGGTGCGTACCTGCAGCACGGCAACCCGGCTTCGGCAACACTGATCGAAAGCCATGCCCGGATGCATGCGGCGTCCATTGGCGGCCCGAAGGATCCGGTTTATCGCCGGGCGCGCGAGGCCTACATCGCCCAGCTGATCCACTGCGTGAATGTCGAGGAACATCGTGGTGGGCGGACGCTTCCCGACGTCGCCTGAAAACGTCC
>Ga0307377_10003900_pt1 | contig 16548 bp, 20 predicted proteins | sample TR3MG_FD_202535 | JGI IMG/M metagenome (GOLD analysis project Ga0307377, IMG submission 202535) | Soil microbial communities from Risofladan, Vaasa, Finland - TR-3 | ecosystem: Environmental > Terrestrial > Soil > Coastal area > Acid sulfate soil | place: Finland: Risofladan, Vaasa | collected... | reverse complement strand
GATAAGCAGCATGCAAATACATATTGTATAGGGATAGAAACAGTGGCAAACCTAGATGTTGAGGATCCAACTACATCAAAATCTATGAGAAACAGCATTAAATTAATGGCAATAATATGTGAATATCATGGATTTGGAGTAGATAAAATATGGCCACATCGTGCATTAGCTTCTAAAAGTTGCCCAGGTAATAGGGTCAATATGGACTGGCTTCGTGAGGAGGTGAAAAAAGAGATGGGTAATGGAGAAGATTGTAAAGATTTACCAGCAAGCAATTATGCTGTGGAGGCTCTGCAATGGGCAATGGATCAAGGCTTAATGGTGGGTGATGGTACTAACCAATTTCCAAGATGTAATATAACTCGCGAGGATTTTATAACTATTCTTTATAGATATCATAATCAATTTGTTAATAACTAAAGTTGGTTATATTATACATTTTTTAAGGTGTGTAAGTTTAGTAATTTTGTAATAAAATTTATTCTTTTAATAGGTGATAGTTATGTCAAGAATTCCAGATTATATTTTTGCTCAAAATAATGCTCAAGATGGGACTACTAGATATTATATAGATGATTTATTTATGGATGGAATGTCTTTTGATCCTAGATATGAAAATAGAAGTGGTTATATTGAAGTGGGTGGAGATAAGGGGGATGTATATATCAGGGAGGCTTGGAATCAAGCTGGTGGTGTTTCAGCGTTTGGCATAGAATTGCGCACAGGATTAAGAGGATTAGATAATGAAGCAGTGGAAGATCTTATTCATCAAATTATAAAGTTTTCTTATGATAGCATTGGCGGGGACACTTTTATTCCTAATTCAAAAATAGTCTAAGGGTGATAATTATGTCAAGAATTCCAGATTATGTTTTTAAAGAAGCTCAAAACATTTCTCCATTTAAAGGTCTAGATGTGGATTATCAAAAAGATACTTATGAAGTTAGTAAAAACGGTAAATTTTTGTTTGTTGGAAATGAAACACAAGTTCTGAAATTTTTTGATGGGTTACCTGTTAGTTTTGTTCAGGCAATTGTTGATAAAGGCTACTCAATTAATAGATCTCCATGGAATCACATGTAATGTAAATAAATAATATCTCAATACAATGAGGAGGAAATAAAATGAAAAGTTATAGATGGCGTGCGATTTATGATGATGGCACAGTGGTAGATCAATTTGATTTAAATGGTAAAGAAATAAGTTCTTCTTTTTTAGATGCTAAAAAGGTAAAAAGAATGGATTTAATTCCTCAGCAGTCTGGAAGACAGCCAATTTCCTTGGAAGTAAATTTAAATAAGGGAGAAAGATTTATAAGATTTTGGAGAAATTATAAAACAAGTGATGCTCATGCTTGGGCAGTTACTGTAATAGGATTGCAAAAAACCGTGGATGGCAATAATGTAAAATTTTTTGTTTATCTCAATCCAAATGGGAGCATTGATATAACAAGTGATCCGGAGCATAATTATAATCCATAAAAATTTGGAGAAATAAGCTTAATGATACAAGATCACATTCTTAAAAGGCTTTATGTTTATAATAGTTCTGAGACTCCAGTTTTTTTAGAGGGGTTAGAGTTATTAATTCTACCAGGTAATTATGTGAATCTTTATGAATTATTTGATGAAACTGAAATAGAAAATGCTTTAAGCTTAAATGTTGCTTTGGAATTTGGCCTATTAGAGATAATATCTCCTGATTCTTTATTCCAATATACTAGTTATATGGAAGCACAATCTCAATATAATGATTGGACAGATAGCTTTTTTTCAATTTTTAGTGTTGGTAGTAGTTCTTATGATGTTTTGGAGCCAATTGAACTAACTACCAAGTTGGGACCAAGAACAGGTCAATATTATGTTGTTTTACGTAATACTGGAGGAGGTCGAGCTTAATATGGCATTAGAAACCGTAGAATTTATACAGGGAGAGAAAAAGAATTTAGATATAGAAGTTCATTCTATATATAATGAGAGCTTTACTATTACTAGTGGAATTTTCACCCTAACAGATGCTGTTGATGATGTTATAATTAATGCTACAGCAACTAGGTATGTAGAAACCATTAATGATGCAGAAGTGTGTAAAGAAATATATTATCTTTTAGACACAAGTAGTTTGGATGTGGGTAAATATACTGGACAATTTACTTATATTGTTAATACTGAAACCTTAAAATATAGATTTGTGGTTTCAATAATAGAATAATTTTTAGAGAAAAAAGAGGAAAATTATTCTATTATAGAGAAAAATCTTAAAGGGTAAAATGGAGAGAGTTTTTAGGCAAGGATGAAGTTTTAAAGTGTTTTGAAAAAGGAGATGATTTGTAATGAGTCGATATTTTTTGAATACCCAAGAAGGTATTATTCTTATCAATGATGTTGGAGAAGATGAACTAACTATTCCCGGCAAGTCTGTTGTAGACATTGAAGCTATTGAGAATTTGAAGAGTTCTTATCAGTGGAATAAACTTATAAGAAAAAAATTGTTAATGGAAATTACTGATGAGCAGGCTGAAATTCTTTTGAATGATAAATTTGTTATAGCCTCAGATGAAAGTGAAACATCCCCTGTTAGAGATTCTATAACTATTGATTTAGAGGAAGATTTACGTGCCAACGTGCATAGTCATGATTTGACTGAAGAAGAAAAAATAATGCATGAAGTTGGCCTTGTAGATAGTGCTGATACAGAGGAATCTGTGGTAGAAGCTGCAGACAATAATGCTATAGAGGAATCTGTGGAATTGATGGATAAAAAAGAATTTTTAAACAGAATCTTAAGTGAAGTTGGAGAAGAAAAAGTAGATACAGACACAGATACAGACCCTAAAACTGTAGCTACTGTTGCTGAAGTAGATGCAGATTCTGGTTCTACAGTGGCTCAAAAAGTGCCAATGAAGAAAATGGCAAAAGAAGTTGATACTAAATTTGTAGTACCCAATAACAGTTCAGACCACAGACATGATGATTAGTTTTTATAAAACAGGGAGAGGGTAGTTATGGCAAATAAGAAGAAAAACGGTGATTATCAATTTGCTCAAAACTCCTTTAATAGAAGAAGGGAGCATATGAAGGATTTGCTTGACATGGTTGCCGTTATATGCAATAAGGATAGTTTTTCTTATTATAAACGACAAATTATGGACTTTACCTATTCTGATTTAGAGGCTGATTTTGAGATGCTTTCAGATTTAGGGGTTTTAGAAAAGTGTGAATGCAATGCCTCTCTGCGTCAGGGTTGGAGTGAATGTGCATATTGTAGTGGTGCTGGCTATCGGCAATATGATGATGAGGAAGATAAACTTTAAGATTTTGATATTTCCAAAACATAATGAATAATACTGATTCTTTTATGTATAATAAAAAAGAGTTAGTATTATTTTTTTTAGGGTGATTTGTTTATGTATGTTGTTGATTGTGGCCCAATTACCATGGGTCCTATTATAACAAGTAATATTTTTAAGCTTCAGGATATTTCTGTTGTAAATGAACTGAATGATTATTTAACTTTTGAGGGTGAAATTGCTGAAGAAATTAGCATGTTGTGTGGCCCTCAAATACAAGAAGAATGTTTTAATGCTGTTTCTAGAATTCCCTTTGTGGTAGGAAGTGTAATGAGAACCTCAGGGGGAGAATATGCTCATGAAATTATTCATGCTGTAGTTTGTGAAAGGGGAAAAAAATCAGATTTTCTTGATTTGTGTGATGCTACAAGAAATGCAATTCTACTTGCTGAGTCTGGAGGATTATCATCAATTATTTTTCCTGCTATAGGTTCAGGTGTAGGTGGCCTTACTTCCAAGGAGGCTATCTTTACTATATTAGAACATATTCAGTATGTTGTTTATAATGCCAATTTTATGTTCTTAAAAAATATCCAATTTTGTGCAAGAAATTCAGAGGAATTAGAATTATTTCAGAAATATTTTAAAGAAATTTTCAGGAATATTTAATATGAAAAAAATGGACTCTGAAACATGGAATTCTTATTTAATAACTAATGTAAATTTGCCCATAGAATTTACTACAGAAGAGATGCAACAGAAAACACAAATACATTTAAATAAAATTCCCTTTAATTGTCAAAACATATTAGATTTAGGGGCTGGGGATGGTTATGCTGCAGAATTTTTAATGTCTAAAAATAAAAAAGTTATAGCAACCTCTCTTAATTCACAAGAGGTAGAATACATGCTTCAAAGGGGTGTTAAGGCACAAAGGGAGGATATGCATAATTTAAGTTTTGAAAATGATAGTTTTGATTGTGTTTATATGAGGCAGGTTTTAGAGCATGCTCTAGCTCCATTTTTAGTTTTTTCAGAAATAGCTAGAGTTTTAAAGCATAACGGTTATTGGCTCTTGATAGTTCCCCCTGAGTTGGATTTACTATCATCAAGTCCAAATTATATATATATGCACAATAGTGCAACAAAGCACTATTCGGTTTTAACAGAAATTCAATTAAAAACTTTGTGGGAAAAAGTGAATTTTGTTTTTATAGATAAGTGGATTTTAAAAACACCTAATGGCATGGATATAGCTTATTTATTGAAAAAGGAATGATATTCTCATCTTTTTGAATGTTAAGGAGAATGAAATGAAAATTAACATTGTGATTGGTAATAATGATAAAAATTGGATATTATGGGACATGGCAGAATATATTAAACAATACAATTCAGGTTTGGAAATAGAAATATCTGCAGATCCATTGCCCGATTATGATGTTTATCATATAAATAATGATGAAATGTTTGATAGACAGGATATTCCTTGGCATAGAGCCCTTTATACCTGTCACCAATTTGAAAGGGATAATAAAAGAAGAACCTTTTGGGCTAGAGAAGGGGCAATTCGTAACTCTAGAAGAATAGGTTGTGTTTGCAAAGAATATATGGAAATGTTGGAGAAACAAGGAATTCCCCCCGAGAAAATTTATTATACTCCTGCAGGTGTAGATGTGGATAAATTTGTTCCTGCTTATACTCTTAAGAATTCTGATGAAAAATATGTTATAGGATATGTGGGAAGAAAATACGCAAGTGGAAGAAAGGGTGAGGATTTATTAAGAGAAATATTGTTATTATTGCCAACAGACCAATATAAGATTATTTTTCTTGGCACTGGAAGAGAGCAAGAAGTTGAATTTTGTCAAGAAATAGGTTTAGAATGTGAATATTATCAAAGAGGAATAAATATAGAATATGAAGATTATCCTACTATTTATCAAAATTTTGATTGCTTATTAGTAACCTCAAGAGAAGAAGGTGGACCTGTACCTGTTTTAGAAGCTTTAGCTTGTGGCATTCCTGTTTTTACAACTCCTGTTGGTATTACAAAAGATGTTTATAGATATAGTAACTGTTCATTTTATACACAAGCTATAGATGGAGCCACAATAATTGAAAGACAGAGAAGAGGTATTGAAGAAGATCTGAAATTGAATAGTGGAGAAGTTGATAGAGATATATTTGAAAGACAATATGCAGCTTCTAAAGATAACATAAGAAGTTCTATTATGGATTTGCCTTATACTTGGGAAAGATGGGCACAAATTCATAGAAAAATATATGAAGATATTTATGAAGAAATTAAAGACCAAATTTTAATAGAAGATTATATGCATCCACAACAAATGCAACATATCAGTAGAAAATATAGTGAAATGGCAAAAGAACAAATAGACCCTAATCATTTGACTAACTTTTTGCAAATTCAAGATGAAGCCAAAAAGGGACAAGGTATTTTAGGAACTAAAAATATTTTTGAAAATAAACCTGCTATTATTGTTGGTTTTGGGCCATCTTTGGATAAACATTTAGATTTATTGAAAGAATATCAAAGCAACTTTGTTATAGCTGCTTGTGATGCAGCCTTTTCTGCTTTATATCAATATGGTATTCATCCTGACTTTGTTTTTGTAGGTGATTGGACGGAAAAACAAGCTTATAATTTTAGAGAGGGTGGAGAAAAAAGAGGTAAAACTATAGACCTGAATGAACAAAATGTTGTATTGCCCACTATTGTGCATCCTAAAGTAATAGCAGAAATTAACAAAAGTCCTGATTGTCCTGTTTTTTGGTATAACGTTTATGACCCTGGTTCTCAATTAATGCAAACCATTCCTAATATTATCGGTAAAAAGGGGGGATTAGTTGCAGGAGTATTAACAACAGGAATGTGTTATTCTTTTGTGGCTGGTATGGGCTGTTCTCCTATAATATTTATTGGTCATGATTTATATTATCCAATAAATGAAGGAAAAATGCAGGGTTATTCACAATATGCCTCTGAGGAAAAGAAAAAATATCAGGAACAAAGTAAATTTAGAATGGATTTAATGACCTTTCCTGATATAAACAGGAATATGGTTATTACTCACCTAACATTCGCTAGCTTTTATGCTTGGATAAATTATGCCCTTAGTATACACCCTAAAAATGTTATCAATGCAAGTGAATGCGGGATTTTACACGGAGAAAAAATAAAACAAATGAATTTTTCTGAAGTTTGTTTGGAATTTGGGAAGGAAAATATCATGGAGGAAAAGAAATATAAAACAAGAAACTCTTGGCATTATAATACAGTTGAGGAATTGATATTTTAAACAGAGAATTATTAAAATTGGGAATTAAATTGTATGCCTGAAAATGTTAGGTGGAAATATAAGCAGAGTTTAGAAGAAAAGAAATATGTGCCCAAAAATATTTTTATTTTATGCTCTACTTATGAATTAAAAAAAGGATTTTGTTCAATTTATATATAATGTTATGAAAAATTATTAAGGGTGATTCAAAATGGCAACTCCTGTAGTTACATGGTATTCCCACGCTAGTGCTTCTGATTCTTCAGGCACACTAATCACGACACTTAATTTTGCTACCGTGGACGCTGGTTCATGGAGTTCAGCAAAATGTATTCATGCACATTTATCTGCTAGTTCTACCACTACAGTGTCTAGTGTCAGATTTTTTTTATATGATCAAACATCAAAACTTACCTCTCAGAATATTACGCTTAAAGATGGTGCTAAAGCATGGTCTTTTGTTGGTACACATCAGGCAGCTTTATCATCTAAGAATTTTGGGCTTTGTAGTGCAGATTATGGTTCTCCAATGCCTTATTTTCCTAATACAAGTGTTGGAGGTGGTTTTACATTACCAACAGTTACTACACCTGGCAATACTCATTATGTCTGGATGGGAGCTAAACCAAATGTAAGTGCCTCTAGTGGGGCATATACTAGTTGGGGGTTCCAATTGGCATATGACTATTAGTTTGTAGTTTAGATTGAAATGATTTATAAGAAATTTTGGAGGTTTTGAATTGTTATCAGTAAATGAAATTAAAAATCTTGCTCAAAATGTACATTCATCTTATCCAATTTTTTGGATAGCTCAATATGAAGACGGTTATGAAAAAATAAAAGTTCCCCAATGTGATAATTGTGGAGCTTTTGTGCGTGTTTTAGATTATAGTCATATTTCATGTATTAATGGTTGTGCTGCCTCTTTTAATTGGCATGATTTTGAATTAAATAATGGGTTAATAATGGAATATGAAAATGGAATTGAAACTATAGAGTTTAAATTTCTACCGATAGATAGAATGAAGAGATTTTATTTTTATATTATTCCTAAACAGCAATTGTTGGGCATTAATTTAGAAAATGGGGAATATATTATAGATGGAGTAGAGATAGGAGCTGGCATGGCATTAGAGCATGTTCCCATTGCAGTTTCTAGTCAGCTAAATAAATATGAAGATTTATTTTGCTTTAAGAGTTTTTTATCTTCAGTAGGAGGAGCAGGACGTTTTATTTGGTATAAAATGGGTTATATTTGTGAATTAAAGCAAATGAAAGTAGCCATGATGTTGTTTATACATATGCCCACTTTGCAGCCCTATTTCTTTTCTGAGATTTTATAATTTTTTAATTTTTGTTTTATTGAGAGTGAAAATAAATTAGGAGCAATTATCTTTTTTCACAAGGAGGTGAGAGGACATTAATTGATTTTTCAATTAATTGTCTATATATTATGCCACTAGTTAATAATTTAATGGAAGCAATAATTACAGGAGACAGAGAAACAGCTAAGAATATTATTTTATTAGCAGTAGGAGCCAGTATTATTAGTGCTGCAGAAGCTACAGCTATTCGTGATTATGCTGATGGATTAGTTCCTGATCCAAATTGGCAACCCCTACTTAGATGGGTTATGTGGAGACTTGGGCGTAGTTTGACTGCAGAGGAGATAGAAAGAGCTAAAAATTATTTAGGTTATTAATTTTTTGATAAGGATTGCTTGTGAATTTGGAGGTGTTTTATTTGGTATAAAATGGGTTATGTTTGTAAATTAAAGCAAATGAAAGTAGCCATGATGCTATTTATACACATACCTACTTTACAGTTCTATTTTTTGCTGAACATTTGATAGATTAAAAAGAAATTGAATATGGTTTTAAACTTAAAAGTTCTTCTTTGAAAAGAAGGACTTTGTTTTTTAAGAGAAGAAATAAGGAATATCTAAAATTATGTTTTGATATGTCCTGTGTTCTATGCTATTGTATCAGTTTGAATTTTGTCTAAAAATATTATGCTCAATCAATGCAATGGTTTTAAAAATTAGAGGTTTATAATTTAATGCTATAAATTATGATTATATTGATTGAGCAGACCTTAAAGGGTTTGCTTTTTTATTATATAAGATTATAAATGGAGTGAATTATATGGCTAGTTGGGAAGCTAAAAGAGCAGGAGATACTTCATATAATGTTGTTTATATAGAAATAGGCACATATAATGGTAAGGCTTTATATCAATATTATGATGCGACATATCCTAGATTTTTATATTGGTCTACTGGTAATTATTGGGCTCTAGGTCCAGCTGATCCTAACATAAGTGAGATTGATGAATACTATAGTGCAGGAGCTAATCTTCCTGGTAACCCGTGGACTGAATTAGGGGGTATGTCTCCTGGTCCTATAGTGGTTCCCGCTGGTAAAGATTCAAAAAAATTAACTATGACTAATGTTGCTGCTGATTGTGGGGCTGTTGTAGCCTGCAGTGGTGCAGATGCAGCCACAATTACACATGCAATTGAGTCTAGTTTAGATGCTACTCCTGGGATTCTTGAATTAACAGTAGTGCTTGCAGAGGGTCAAACAAATGTCAGGGGTGTTCATTATCAATCAAAATTAGGAGAGCCAGGAGAGATTGCTTGGCCTTCTGGGCAATGGACAATTGAATTGAATGTTACTAATAGTGATGCCGATATTATTTGGACTGGGGTGTATATATGCAGAGTTAATTCTTCTTGTGTTAGTCAGGCTACTGTTGGGTCTCTTACTGGGCAAAGTATTAGCTTAGGCACAACTGGTTTTAAAGTAATGTCTGTAGATGGAGCAGGACAAACAGCAGCTACAAATGATTATATATATGTTGTGCTTACATTTACTAATGAAGGGGCTGGATCACAAGATTTTGGTTTTACACCCAATGGATATTTATACTTGCCTCCAGGTTGGCCAGAGATTGTATATGCATCTTATAATTCTGATATGATATGCAAAAATTATGGTATTACTTGGGGAGCAGATGTATTATTACAAACACAATTAGACATTTCTTATAATGCTGATACATATTTAACCAAAGAAAATAATGACATAATTTATGAAGCAGATGTATATTTGACTAAAGAGAATAATGATACATCCTATGATGCTGATGTAATATTACAAACAGAAATAGATGTTATTTATTACACTGATGTTTTATTGCAAAAAGAAATAAATATTACTTATTATGCAGATATATATTTAACCAAAAAGAATAATAATATAACTTATGAAGCAGATACTATTTTACAAATAGAACAGAGTACTTCCTATTCTATAGACTTGTTTATAACAGATTTTAATTTGAGGCCTAGTGCTCCCATTGGTGTAGGAATTGAGGCTCCTGATGCACCAAGTGGTGGAGTTATAAAAGCTCCTGATATACCAATTGGTGGAGTTATAAAAGGACCTGAACCTCCATCAGGTGGGCATTTAACTGGAGCTAGAAATGATGGCTAAAAAAGGGTTTTGAGCAACTTGGGAAGAAGTTTAATAAGATATAAAAAGAAAAAAGGTGAGTGAAATGAAAAGTAAACTATAACAATGGATATTCTATAAAGGAGCTTGCTAAACATTGTGGTCTTTCCAAAGTCCTATTTATAGAATTCTTTAGAAAATATAAGGTTAGATAGAAAATGTGAAAAATATCTAGAGATGTGTGAATTTTTAGAAAAAAGGAGGTGAATTTAGAATGATTGTTTGCTTTTGGGACAGAAATACTGAGCCAGATATTTTTTCTTATAAAGTATATCGTGCTACAGCTAGAGAAGGAGCTTATACTTATATTGCTACTGTCTTGCACCCAACAAATTTTTATCAAGATGATGATGGTACAATAAATAGTTGGTATAAAATATCTGCAGTGGATACTGATGATAATGAATCAGATTTATCATTACCCATTAGTGGAGGAGAAGCTATAGAATATGCTGGGGTAAGGGTACTGTTAAGAAGTGCCTTCGAAATTCCGGTATGGGACGAGATGGCTAATTTTAATGCCAATAGAAATACTGCACTGTTTGCTTATGGAAATTGGAATGAGAATTTTGACCCCCATCTATACAGAAATAATGTGAGACTAACCACAGGATATACAGTTAATTATGACGGAACAGTTGATTTTAATTCAGCATTAAGTTCTGTAGATTGGGTAACTGCAAGTTATAAGTTTGCTTTTTTTGAACCATCTGCTGTTAATGAATTAATTTATACTGCTTTAAATGAATTCAATTCTTTTCCACCAGTTTCCCCCTATGATTTGACTTCACTTCCTGAATATTATGAGCCTGCAGTTTTATATGGAGCAATTAGATTGTTATTGCAGCAAATGATTTTTGAACTTAATTTCAAGGAAGTAGCAGTTATTTTTGGAGAACCTGATAATCCTACAGATGCTTCAGGGGTTATTGGGCATTTGGAAACTTTGAAACAGAATTATTTGAATGTGTGGGAAAAATTGATTGAAGCTAAGAAATTTGGTCCATATCCACGTATCCAACAATTAGTCGCTCCAATATATACTCTGCCTGGAGGTAGGGCACGTTGGTTTAGAATGTTGTTTGCAAAGTAGGTGAAATGTCTTGGCTAAATATACATTGGAGGATGTTATATCCTCTGCTGAAAAAAATAATTTGAAATGTTTATCTACAGAATATAATTATTCTGCCATGAATTTTGTTTGTCCTAACTGCAATTATAAAAAGGCTAAAAAAGACAGGACAGAAAATAGATATACATTTAATTTAGATGTGTTTAAGAAAATTGCTTAATAGGAAAACATATGTTTAAACAAGCTCAAATTAAAACCTTAAGTCCTTCACCATTTTCAGTAACAATGGGAGAAGCCCTATCTTTGGCAACTCCAAAGGAGATAGCTGATTATAGAAAAAATTTTGATATATATGGGCAATCTCTTGAGGGTATTGGCACACATCATGCTAGAGTAGATGATGTTAAGAAGCTTATTCTTGCTAAGCTTTTGAATATTGCTCCCAATCCGAATATCAGTATTGGAGAATCCATTGATGAATTGATAGAGATGAGAGTTTCTTTATGGCGTGATTTGGAAGAAGTGGATATATCACAAATTGATTTGCCCTCTAATATATCTGCTAATGAAATTGATAGAATGATAGTGGGTGACTTAAGAGAGGCTTTGAAGGATGCTTTAAAAGACTTATTGGATGAGGCTGCTTACGTAGCTGAGGGTTATGCAAGAAAGCGGGTTTATCCTTATTATATGGGTGATACTGATGCTGATTTAGAGAGGTTGGAATCAGCACAGAGAAGATTAACTAATTATGGTATTTCTTCTTTGTCCATATTGGATTTTGATATGGCAAAAAATGAAGAATTAATTAAAATGATAAGGCAACAGAAAAAAAGCCAAAAAGAGCTAGAGAGTGATGAAAATGCCTACTATTATTCTTTAGAGGAGTATTTAGAGGGGGTAGAAGAGTTAGAATTAAAGGCGGAACATTTTTTTGAGGCAGTGGATAAAGTAATTGAGGGTAGTCCTGAATATAAGAGTTTGTTGCAAAAGGCAATTAACTCATTGGGTAAAGCTGTTTCTATTTGTGATATAGCTTTGAGGTATTATAAGAATTTGGCTGTTTCTAATAAATTAAATTCAGATTTTACTATAGCTGCTGAACAGCTTGTGCTTAAGAGGTCAGAATTGTTAAGAGAGATTAAAACAATGGAAGAGTTAGTTGAGCTTTATGACATAGAAAGTGTAGTTGCCTCTAATTTCAATTGGTATAAATTTTCACATAGGTGAGTTTAATGGAAATTCCTTTGGGTAAAAGTTGGGTTGTTGATGATCAAAATGTTCTTCCTTGTGGATCAAAAGGAAGTCATTTTGATTGCTTATTAAATAACGAAGATTTAATTAAGAGGCAATATGGTTTAGAGTTACAATATGATCCCAATGATGATATAGATTTGGTTTATATGAATTTATGGCAATCAGTCAAGAATGCAGGATGGATAAGGGCCGCACGAGGGGCAACAGTTGGTTTAACTTTACCATCTTATCGTTTTAGTGAAGTTAGTAATCCAGTTTTTAATAATGTTGAAAATATTTTGTTTAATTTGCCAATGAATACTAATGTTGAAATTGACATACCCATGACAGGTAAGCATTATATTTTTATTGTGCAAGATTTTATAGAAAGTGGGATGAAGCTAGGAGAGTTTTTATTGGGGCTTCATACTTCTAAGCATGGTATAGTAAATAAATTGAATTGGTATAAATTTTCACAAAAAAATGTGCAAAGATTGCAAGAAGAAATAGGCAGGGTAAGAAAATGTAAAGTTCCTGAAAATCTTCAAAACTTCAGTTATAGTTGGGGAGTAATAGATAAAGAAAATGTGGTTAAATTATATGCTTTAGAATATAAGATATCTCAGATTTTAAAAAAGGGAAAATATTTGGGGGATGATGATTATATTTTATATAATCGTTATTATACTCAAGCAAGGGAATTGAGCAACAAACTTATTCCTAAACTTTTAGCAGGTACAGAGGCCTGGTTGCATTTTCATGCTATTTCAACCACAGAAAATATTGGATATGGTGGTTTTACAGCAGAGCAAATTTTGATGGCTTGGGGCTATTTAAGAAACGCTTTATCTTTATCAGTTTCTTTGGAGGAAAAAATTAAGGCTATAAATATTGCTTTGCATGTAATGCATGGTTCAGGGCAAAGCTTGGTAGCCATAGCTGATTTTGAATATATTCCTGATCCTACACAGTTTAGCACATATGGTAAGGGTTATGAGGATTTATATAATACCACTAATGAATTAACCCATGAAGAATGGCAATTATTAGAGGATTTAAGTCAAGGTAAGTATATTCCTGAATGGGAGAGAGAGATGCAGTTAAGAGCAGATAGAAAAATAAATTGGTATAAATTTGCTCAACAAATTCAAAACATTAAGGGTTTAGAACAAGACATATATAATAGGAGGCAGGAAGTAGAAAGATCTACTGATTTTTCTAAAAGAAATTTAGACAGTAGAAGTTGGGGTGTTATTAAAAAAGAGGATATAATAAGATTTTATGCTTTAGAATATAAATTAGCTACAATAGGTGAACAGGGGGATTATTTAGAGGATTCTGCTTTTATATATTATCAAAGATTATATCATGAGGCATTAAGCTTGTGTAAGGACATTATTCCCAAATTTTTAAATATTGTTGAAGCCTGGATTTTACACCATAGTGAAGCAAAGCCTTATGAAGAAACTGGAGAATATTTGAGCAGTCAACACAATCAGTTGCGTATGGCTTGGGGATATTTAAGAAATGCATTGTCTTCATCAGCTTCATTGTCAGATAAATTTAAAGCCATTAATATAACCTTACATATTATTCATTATAATGGTCAAAGTTTGATTGCTCTTGATGATTTTGAATTTATTTCAGATATTATAGATGAAAATTCTTCAGAGGAGGTTTTTCAAAGATATGATGACATAAATGAAATGTCTCCTCAGATTTCACATCAAGAGTGGCAGTTATTGCAAGATTTAAGTGGGGGCAAATATATTCCTGAATGGGAAAGAGAAATGCAATTAAGGGCAAACAGAAAAATAAATTGGTATAAATTTGCTGCTATGTCGGTTCCTGAAGCTTTGGAGACATTAAATTTGCCACAAGATTTTTCTCTGGAGGTATTAAAGAGAACAAGATCTGATATGATGCGGAAATGGCATCCTGATATTAATAGAAATCCACAAGCTTTAGAGGTGGCAACAAGAATTAATCAGGCTTTTCAAGTTTTAAGAGATCATTTAAGCCAAGCAGGTAATTTTACACAAGAATCTACACCAGGGTCTACAGGTGGAGTGAGTTATTTTTATACATATGAAAATCCTCAAGTTGACCCTGAAGCTGAAGCTAAGGCAAGACATTTTGAGGGTAATATTCAGACATATTTGCATGCAATTTTAAAGAATAGAGGTATGCCCATAACTCATCAGCCCAAATATTATTATGAAACTCCTGCTAAAAGTTGGGTTGCTTATCCAATTTTTGATAGATTTATAGAAAGAGCTTTTAATGCTTTTATAAGAACCATGGCAAACACAAAAGAAAATTATAGAAACAATTTTGTCAGTAATGCAAGGCAATTATATACAGAGGGTCAATCTTTATATAATATCATTGTTACTTTATATGAATTTTTGCAAAAACTTCTAAGGAATTAAATAATGTCTTTAAATATGGTAGACCAAGCTGAGGATTTTGAGCACAGGAATAATAATATTCTGAAAGAGGGAGAATATTACTATCGTGATATAGCTTCAGCTAATGCTATAGATTATTTAGAGAATTATATTTTAAGTGACTATATTCAATTTAAAGTTCAGAACACTATAAGCCCACACAGTCTTTTGCATGTTTTACTGTTTGCCAAAGTTAAAGTGTTTGATGATCTTAAATTAAGAAATTATGTTGAGGGGTTCTTGAGGTATCCAGACATTCATTTATTTATGTTGTTGTTGCAAAAAGAAAACCCTAGTTCTTGGGATGTTTTATCCCAAGAACTGTGAAGCAATGCTTTAGCTTAGGGATGAATTTTTGCTATATTAAGGAATAATTATGTTAATTCAGAAAGGCTTTAAATTTAGACTCAAACCTACTAAAAAGCAAAAGCATTTGCTTTTGCAACACGGTGGTAATACCCGTTTCATTTGGAATGCTTTTCTACAACAAAATATTGAATATTATAAACAAGAAAAGAAATTTATATTTTTTCATGATTTAGCTAATTCATTACCTGAATTAAAACAAGAATATGATTTTCTACAATTATCATATTCACAATCATTACAACAAGTAGCCAAGCAATTTGATAAAGCATTAAAAGATTCCTATAAAACAGAGAAGGGCTTTCCTTCTTTTAAAAGAAAAATGCTATTAACAGATAGTTTTACCATACCACAAAATTGGAAATTGAAACAGGGTTATGTCGTAATACCTAAAATAGGTAAAGTAAAATGGGTAAAACATAGACCATTACAGGGAAAACCTAAACATATAACCATATCCCAAGATGGTAACAATTGGTATTGTTCTGTGCTTTGTGAATATGAAGTAGAAAAACAAGAAAAGAAAATGGATAATATTGTTGGCATAGATGTTGGATTAAAAGAGTTTGCAGTATTTTCAGATGGTAGAATAATACCTAATATAAAAATTTTAAAGAAATATGAAAAGCAGTTAGCTAAAGCACAAAGAAGATTATCAAGAAAGCAAAAAGGTAGTAAGAATAGATTTAAGCAAAGAATGAAGGTTAGAAATATTCATACTAAAATAAGAAACACACGACAGGATTTTCTACATAAAACCAGTAATTTGATAGCCAAGAATTATGATGGTATTGTGTTAGAAGACCTTAATGTAAAAGGTATGATGAAAAACCACAAATTAGCTAAATCTATATCAGATGTTTCATGGTCTGAATTCAAACGACAACTTAAATACAAATGTAGGTGGAACTTCAAACATTTCTTTGAAATAGGTAGATTCACACCTACAACAAAAGTATGTTCTGAATGTGGTTGTATTCAGGATATGCCGTTAAACAAAAGAATATTTAATTGTCCTGATTGTGGAATATCAATTGATAGGGATTTAAATGCTTCTATTAATATAAAAATGATAGGTTTAAATAAAATTTTAAATAAATCATACTTTGATACCGTAGGGCATACGGGAATTAACACTTGTGGAGAAGAAGGCTCTGGTTTGAATGGTTCTACCATTCAAACGAAACCAAACTTCGTTGAAGCAAGAAAAAGAAAGTCTTCTCAGAATATATATTCTGAGAAGACAGAAGCCCCAATGTTTTAGCTTGGGGAGTAGTCACATCTGATCTTATTGGTAATAGGGGTGTATCTGAAGTGT
>Ga0307377_10003899_pt1 | contig 16549 bp, 22 predicted proteins | sample TR3MG_FD_202535 | JGI IMG/M metagenome (GOLD analysis project Ga0307377, IMG submission 202535) | Soil microbial communities from Risofladan, Vaasa, Finland - TR-3 | ecosystem: Environmental > Terrestrial > Soil > Coastal area > Acid sulfate soil | place: Finland: Risofladan, Vaasa | collected... | reverse complement strand
GGGTATTCGCCGCATTGAGTGTATGCCCGTTAAGGGTGCGTGCGGAGCAAACATTTTAGCCAAAACAGACGACGAAGCTATTGTCAAGTGGAACACCCGCCCTGCCCCGCCACTATCTACTCGCCGCGACATTGGCAAAGGGGGGAGAATGACTATAACTTATGATATAGAGACAAAATTGCCTAAGCCAAAATGGTTCCAATTAAGACGAAAATTATCTATGTGGCTTCTTGCGTTAGCCAAAAAGGTTTACCCCGAAAATCCTGAAGTGTGGGCTTTTATGAGCAAAATTATGGCGGACACAATGATAACCGGCCAAGCCATTACAAGAATTGACCCAATGAAATTTCTAAAGGAAACCAATGCGGAAACTCCCGAAGCTAAGAACGATAAGGAGAAAGCCAAATGAACAGAACAGAAGAGATACAATCTCTTGGCAAAATGTTGACCGCTACAACAGAAGATGACACAAAAAGGCTCGGTGCGATTATCAAAAGATTGGTTGTCCTAAAAGGAAATGGGCCACCTGTCGAAATAGACGAAGAGGGCTGTATGAGGCTTTATGAATGGGTAAAAAAGTCGGCAAAGTGCGAAAAGGCTTTTAAGAATCTATCAGACACCAAATTGGCCGATTTATTGTGTGAACACATTCAGGTTTATGTATCTATAGTGTCGCCACAGTATGATTTGTTGGACGTTATAATTGAAAGGCTCAAGCAGCAAACCGAGGAGAAAGACAAATGAGCACAAGAATCTTATGCAAAGTATTAAGCTGTAAGCATATAGAGGAAGAAGGTCGTTTCTGGGGCGGTTTTGGTAAATGTAGCAAAGAGACAATACACCTTCAGCCCTGTTCGCCCGACGCGGATAATTGTGTAGGTTGTTTGGAACAGGCTCTTGATTGGAACAGGCTCTTGAGGAGAAAGACAATGAGTAAGAAGTTTGAACTTGTGGCAGTTTTTGATGGGCCAAAAGACAATGCTGAGATTAGTCTCTGGCTTGAATATGATGGCGAAATGCACACAGAAATTTCTTGGCCTGATGATTGGCCTAAAATAGTAACGACCCAATTTGTAAAAGATAGCGGATTTAAGATAGTTAGGGCTTGAAGGATTCCCCCGATGAGTAAGAAAGGAGAGCCAAAATGAGTAAAGACGGCAAAGTTTCAAAGGATATGGCCGAATGGCCGAAAGAGTTAGAGAAAGGCCAAAGAGTGCTATTTTGATTGAAACTTATTGAGAATAAGGGAGTTGATATGAATAAAAAGCAAAAAAAGAAAGCCGTAAAAAAGCCGGTCAAAAAGAAGAAGGTGGTTAGGAAAAAGGCCAAAAAAACGGCGATTCAAGCCTCTCAGTCGTTGCGTAACGGTAGAAACAAGAGGGGCCAATTCGCCAAGGGCAACAAGACAGCGAAGGGCCACAAGGACCCGAAGGCCGAGATGAGGATGGATTTCAAGCGGTGGTTCAAGGAGGCTATCACCAAGGAAGACATCCAGGCCATCGCCAAGGCGCTCGTGAGAGTGGCGAAAAGGGCCAACATTCCGGCTGCGAAGGAGATCATGGACAGGTGTATGGGCAAGGCCGAGCAGGCCCACGAGGTATCGGGTACTGTTAATTTCGCGTTAGCGATGCACGAGGCAATGACGGATGATAACAACGGCTGAAGAAAGAGCTATTGCGTTAAGAATGGCCGAGCGGGGCCGGGCGGACTACGGCTGGTACATGACCCACGCCCTCGACGTGGATCCGGCCCACTTATGGCACAAGATGATAGAGGTCAACAATTCGGTCCGGGACAACGAGAGGACAGCGGTTGGCGCCGGCCACGGAGTATCCAAGACCTACGGGGCCGGCAGAATAGCCCTGACCTTCCTGAACTGTTACTACCCCTCTACGGTTGTAACGCTTGCGCCGTCCGGCCATCAGGTCAAGAACCTGTTATGGCGGGAGATCAGGACCGCGCACACGAACGCTCGGATCGATCTTGGCGGCAAATTAACCACTACCATGCTGGATATGCAGCAGGAGACGGGAGTTATATGGTATGCCATGGGGATATCGACTCGACCGGACACAGTAACGCAGGAAGCTACCAGGCTGCAGGGCATTCACAATGTGCACGTTCTAATCATAATTGATGAGGCAGCGGCAATGCTGCCGGAGATATGGCGGGCCATCGAGCACATCGGGGCGCCGTTTAAGAGGGTATTGGTTCAAGGCAATCCTACAAGCAAGTTCGGGGATTTCCCGTCTGCCCTGAAAAACCCATCCTGGCACCGAATAACCATATCGGTAACGGACACCCCCAACTTTAAGAGCGGCAAGACCATTATTCCGGGCGTTTACGGGCGCCAATATGAGTTAAGGGTAAGAACAAAGCACGGCATAGACTCCGACCAGTACAGGGTCCGGGTTAAAGGAGGTATATCAGAGAAGGGCGCCGAGGGTTCATATTACGGTCGAAAGATGGCGGAATTAGGAAAGAAGGGCCGCATAAGCGAAACCTTAGACCACAACCCGAATTACCCCGTCCATATCGTCGAGGACATCGGTTATACAACGGCGATAGGATTTATGCAGGTGATTGAAACCAACGTGAACTTCATCAACTACTACGAGGACTCGGGACTGGGCATTGAAGGTTACGTCCATATTTTCGACGAATACAAAAAGCTGTACGGTTACAGGTACGGCGATATATTCGTGCCCTGCGACATGGACTCCAACGCTACCAAGATAATTACCGGCCAGACGGCCCTGGACACATTGAAGGGCTTTGCATACAACGTCAAGCCCCTGCCGAGGGAGAACCGGGTAAACGACGGCATACAGCGAACAACGAAATTTCTTGACAGGTGCCGGTTTCATAAGACAAGATGCGCCCGGTTGATAGAATGTTTAGAGGCTTACCACGAGCGCAAGAACAAGCAGATGAGCACCGAGGACAAGCCCGTGTTTACGGGTGTACCGGAAAAAGATGGTACGGACCATGCCGCCGATATGGTAAGATATGCAAGTATGGCGGTAAAGAAAATATCGAGCGGCGGCATGACGGCCGCGGAGAGCAAGGAAATATGGGAAAGACACAGGAGACCGTAAAATGAAAGAAAGCCGGGCATTTGCGATAAACGTGAATTTGTTGGGGTTGTTTGAAGTTGGCGTACCAGAGGACAGGCTTGAAGAATGTTATCGCTGGGCCTTCGGAGACGACTATGCAGGAGTTCTTGTTTGAAGGAGATTAAGAAATGAAGAATCAAACGGCAATTGAGAGGAAGAAATGACAGTAGGCGAACAAATGGCGAGGCTCGGTAACGTGCCCCCTAACCACCTTATAGGTATCGAGGACATGGACACAGGCTGGTTTCTTGAAATAAGGGGTATGGTCCAGGCCGATATGCCGGAGGGTACGATAATCCTCCTGCAGTGCGGGACCGCGTATCACGCAGCCCGCGAGATGTGCTCTGAGACGAGGCCGCTGGACTCTCAAAAAAATGTTAAATAACCAAAAAAAAGACTTGCCAGGGACGGATGCTTTTGGTATAATGTCCAACTTGATAAGGAAAAGGCTCGAACAAATAGGCGATTATGGCACTATTGAGTTCAACATCAAACTGGAGAAACACGATGGAATAGTCAAAGACGCATACCTCGGTTGGCGTACTGAAAACGGTTTTGTAGTTACTGAGCACCTCCGTTAAATATGACCCAAAACAGACGACAATTTATGAAGGCAGGGGGCTTAACCGCTTTAGCGGCCGCATTTAGCTCTTTTTAACAATCTAACGTAAATAAGTCGGACTTACTTGTACGAACAAATAGCCCGGCAGGACTAACAATCCTGTCGGGTTTTTTTATTGGAATTTCAATGCCGGATTTTGCTGACAAAGAAAAAGACTTCGAGAAGGCGTTCAACAACGCCTACGATTCGTGGTTCCCGTGGATCGAGGATGCCCACACGGACTTCAAATACACCATTGACGACCCGTGGACCGCCGCCGAAAGGCAGTATCTCAAGGACCAGAACCGCGAGGTACTCAACTTCAATATCATCCGCCGCGTCGTGAACATGATATCCGGCTACGAGATAAAGCACCGGCTGAGTCTTAAAATCGGGCCGGCCGAAGGCTCTGACGACAAGGCGGCCTCTCAGTTCACCGGCGTTGTTATGCCGCTAATGGAAAATCGGCAGGGCTACGAGGTAATGAGCGACGCCTTTGACTTAGGCGCTCTTACGACCGGATTGAACCTGGTGGAGATTTATCTGGACCGCAGGGGCGACATTCAGTTTTCAAGAAAGCCATACAACAAATTCCTTCTGGATCCGGGCTTCACGAAGCGCGACCTGTCGGACTGCGGTTATATCATTATCCACGAGGACGGCATGCTGACCAGCGATGTAAAGAGCCTTGTTCCCGGGAAGGAGGATTTAATTGAACGATACGCAAAGCAGGACGAATCCCAGATTACCCTGCCGTTCTCGGCGTACAAGGGTAAGGGCCGCGAGGAAGGTGTACGGTGTAATTATTCGGCCTTCTGGGAAAGGACCACGAAGAAAGTCAAGTTCTTAGGGAACCGCAAGACGGGCGTTAATTTCAAATGGACGGGCACACAAGAGGCCCTTGATGAGGTACTTTTCCGATACGGTAACCAATTAGAAGCCTGGGACGACTACATTGATACGGTCGAGTTCTCGGCATTTGTCAACGGCAAGTGTGTTTATAGCGGACCCGACCCGAACGGCATTGACGATTATCCCTTCATCGGGGTTTTCGGATATTGGTATCCCGAATATGACGACATGAGCAAAAAGCTGCAGGGCATTGTCCGTTCACTCCGCGACCCGCAGAAGGAAGTATCAAAGAGGCTATCGAAGATACTCGACATCATAGACAGCCAAGTGAGCAGCGGCCTGATGGCAGAGGATGGGGCGCTTGTTGACAAAGATGACGTTCACGCCTCGGGTCAGGGCAAGGGAATCAATCTACAAGAGGGGGGACTTGCCAAGATAAAACGTATCGAGCCCCCGGACATACCACAAGGCCTGTTCCAGCTCAACAGGGACCTGCAGGAGTTTGTGGATAAAATCGCCGGCGTGAACGATTCGCTGTTTGGCTCGGACGAGTTGAAGGGCCAGGTATCGGGCTACTTAATGAAACTTCGCCAGGGAGCGGCCCTGGTAGCGCAGGGCGGACTTTTCAACAGGCTCCGGTTCAGTAAGCAGCAACTGACATTCAAATTGATAAAGTTTGTCCAGGCCAACTACAAGAAAGGTAAGGTCGCCCGGATAATCAACGAGGAGCCGGTCCCGCAATTCTACGCCGCCGACCTTGCCAATTACGACCTCGTACCCCAGGAAGGGCTTCTCACCGAAACCCAGCAGCAAATGGCTTACGTCGAGTTGTTGCATCTACGCGAGTTAGGTTTGGCAATTCCCGACGAACTTATTGTTGAGATGTCGCCAATCCAGTTAAAACCGAAGTTGATGGAGGCCCTGAAACGGGCACAACAGCAGCAGCAGGAGAACCAGGCCGAGCAGCTAAAAGAAAAGCAGCTACTCGACCAGATGAGGGGGGCAAAGATATCGGCCGACCTCGGCAGGGGCCGGGAGCGCATAGCACAGGAGAACGAGAACAGGGCCAACGCCGCGCTTCTGCGGGTAAAGACCATGAAAGAAATGATGCAGATGGACCATCAAAAGCAGATGGACCTGGCCGACAGGCTGTTGGCCTTAGAGGAAATCGGCGTAAAGAGGGCGGCATTAAACCAGAAGAAGGCGGTTACGAAAAGATGAGCAAACCAGTCAAGGTGAAATTGCGAAACAAAAAGCCGCTTACACACACAGGTTATGTTTGGGAATCGCTTTTGGCACAGAGGGGCTGGAACAAACTTGCGCCGGACGATCAATACGGATTGATAGACCAACGCAAAGTAGGTTGTAACCTCGCCCAAATAACATTCCCCGCGTGCGATATTGACTTGCTGTTATTTTCAGATGAATACGAAGTAATACAAGAGGCCGCATAGTGGGCATACATAAAGTACAGATAGGCGAGATCATACCATCGATGGTTGAGGAGATGGAAAAGGGCTTGCTGGCCTGTATAAATAAGAACAGGCGGCGCCGGGAGGTTTACTGGGTCCTTTTCACCGCAAACTGGTATGCAAACGGCGAGCAGTTAAGGACCACGGTTACACCATTCCCTCAATGCCCGCCCAAGTTATTAAATACTATATGCTGGAAGATAGACAACAAGAGGGGCCGGTGTGAGGAGGTGTGGATATTACCGATGGATGCGCCGATTCAGCCGATCAGAACGGACGGTTTTGATGAAAAAATCGCAGCGGCCGCGCAGGGTATGCCGCTTATTTATGGAAGCCATGAAGTGAACTGATGAAGTATTTCAGAAGGCGACGACCGAGGTTTAACTGATGAGCGACAGCCTTTCAGAATATATTGAGGAACTAAGATCGTTAGGCAAAACGGATTTTGAGATGTTGAATGAAGAAGAAGCGGCAGAATTTAACAGGAGGCTGAAAAAGCTCCAGCAAATGAACTAAACCAGACCAAAAAAATAAGGGCATGAGCGGAGTAGCTACCGCTTAGATGCTGTAATCATCGCGCCTATTACAGGGGCACGTTGGAACGGATTCCGATGTGCCCCTTTTTTTGGTCTTTAGAAATAACTCTTGGCGGCAGATGGCGTTAAATCCGGGCGGGTTCGCCGACCCCGGGGCCGCATTGAAAGGAGAATTGTCATGGCAGAAACGGATGTAGCTGAACAAACAGACCAGGCCGGAACGACCGAACAGGCGGCTGGTCAAGATGAAGCTCAAACTGAGGTTAAGACTGACTCTGAGCAGGAAAAGCCCGCAACAGTTCCTTACGAGCGCTTCGAGGAAATGGTCAAAACGGTAGAGCAGCTCAAGGAGCAGGCGGAAGTAGTTGCCCAGCAGCAGGCCTTAATCAGGGCCAACCCCGTGCAGCAGCAGGAGCAATACGACCCCTTCGCGGCCGCCGGCCTCGCAGAGGACGATGATGTTCCGACGGTCGCACAGTTTCGGACGGTCATTAACGATATCAGCAAGGTCTTTTCAAGGCAGTTGGCCGACGTTGCTTTCCAACAGTCTCATCCCGATTACGCCCAACTCGTAGGAACCTCCGACGAGATAGCGTCCGGCCAGTGGGCCGGTCCTTTCGCGGAGGCAATCAAAAAAAACCCGGCCCTATTAGCAGATATAGCGCGAAGCGCAAATCCGCGATTAGCAGCTTACAACATCGCTAAACTTCAACTGAAAAAACCCGAGGGCAAAACTGTAACAACCGAGGAGGCTGAGGCCGCAATTACCGAGGCGGCCGAGAACGCCAAGAGGGTCAAATCTTCGTCTAACGCCAAGGGCGGAGCCGCTTTAAGTGAGGCGGGCCGCTACAAGGACATGGACGACGCGGAATTTCTCAAACTTGCGTTATCTCACGGGGCCATAATTTAGGAGAAAGTAAATGGCCGACAATATGACGACCACATCTATTATCACTCCGGCGGTGAACGCTTATTTCAATAAGCTGTTACTCGTTCGGAACAAACCGAAACTCATTCACAGCCTGTTTGCCGACCGTGAGAATTTACCGGCAGGGACAGGCAAGACAATCATCTGGCGCCGGTTCGCACAGTTAGCAACGGCGACCACCGAGGTACTCGAAGGTATAACGCCGCCCGGCAAGTATCTCTCGAAGCAGGACATATCGGCGACAGTCGCGCAGTACATGGACTTCATTCACATCACCGATGTATTGGAGTTCACCTGCGAGAACAAGATCCTCAACGTGGGCGTCAGCGAGTTGAACGACCAGATGCTCAGGACCGAGGACGAACTGGTAAGAAACGTTATCGTGAGCACGGCGTCGAGCGTTACGGCCTCTCAGGGTCCCTCAACGACCACGAGTTTGAACGAGGACGACATTGACGATATCGCCAACACTCTTCAAAACTCCGATGCGCCCACGGTTGCGCCCCTAATACGGGCGGGAGTAGGCCAGGGCACTTCGCCCGTACTGCCGTCGTACTGGGCCCTTATGCACACGGCTTTGAACAGCGACCTCAAGAGCGTCACCGGCTTTATGAACACCTCAGAGTATGCCAACCAGGGCACGGTCATGGAGTCCGAGCGCGGCAGCGTAAACGAGGTAAGGTTCCTGGCATCGAGCGTGGCCCACAAGGAAGGTTCGGCCACCGAGGCTTTCCCATCATCGGCGGGCACATATTACTACATCCCGATTATCGCCAGGCACGCTTACGGCATAGTTGACCTGAAGAAGGCCAACGCCAAGCTCATCCTGCACCCGAGAGGAAGTGCCGGCTCAGCCGACCCGGGCGACCAGAGGCAAACGGCGGCGTGGAAGTTCATGAACGCCTGCCGGATCCTGAACGACCTTAACATAATCGTTCTCAAGGTAACGGCGGCATAGGTTCAATACAAATAAGGCTCAATATTGAAAGGAGCTAAAAATGATAGTTTCTGGAAACTTTGTAGCGGACAACGCTATCGCCGCCAATATCGAAATCGGGTTCATTCCCGACTACATTGAGGCCATCGACCTGACGACCACACTGATAATTTACAGGTGGTATCGGGTATTGGCCGACGCCAAGACGACCGGACAGTACGGTATTGCCGATGACGGCGCAGGGGCACTTGCTCCGTGCGCATCAGCAGCCTACGGATTTTCGGCATACGACAACGGCGACGCTATCAGGGTTTTAATACCCGACCCATCGACCGGCAAATTGGAGCCCCAGGCCATCTACGGCGACTACGACACGACCGCCGATTACAGTTCGGTCGGTGTAGCCAGAAGTGCCACGGCGGTCGGGACCATCATAAAGCCCACAACCCACAACGGTTATGTCTATGAATTGATTACCGCCGGCGGAACGGACGCCACAGAGCCTACCTGGCCGACCAATCCCGGCGAAACTGTTGACGCGGGAAACAACGTATGGATGTGCCGCATTGAGAACCAGGTCAAGGGCGGCGGCAAGGGCTTTACGGTCGGGGCGAGTATCAGTACCGACGGCGATGTTTGGGCGTTCAGGGCCGAGCGGCACGATCGGATGGGCAATATGGGTGATGCGGCGGATCTCAACCCTGTTTCATTTCCGGTTAATTCTTAAGGAGATTTGATCATGAAAGTTAGTGGAACACTAATAGCCGACGGTAGCGTTATCTACGTCGATATAGGTTTTATTCCCGACTATATCGAACTGTTCGAATTGACCAGCGATCCCGAGATAGTTTACCGGTGGTTCAAATGCCTGTATGAACGCGACACTGCGGCTGCAGCGTCGTTCATGTACGGTATCTGCGATGATGGTGCAGGCGCTCTTGCTCCGGCGGCCGATGGCGACAACGGGTTTATCCCGTATGACGCAGCCGGCGAGGCGATGAGCGTTATGATCGTTGACCCATCGACAGGCATTTTGAAGCCCCAAACCGTGACCGACTGGGTTGCCGCCACGAATTACTCAACGGGCGGCACCGACAGGAGTGCTACGGCGATAGGTACGATAGTCCGGCCCCCCACCCACAACGGCTATGTTTATGAACTGATAACGGGCTCGGGCGCGGGAACAAGCGAACCTACGGCCGGATGGACTACAACGCCCGGAGAGACATCAACAGACGGCGGCTCGAATATCTGGATGTGCCGGCGGGAAAATATATGCGTCAACGGTGGTGTGGGTTTTGCTATAGGCGCCACACTCAGCGTAAACAGCGATATATGGGCCTTTACAGCCGAGAGGCACGATCGGATTGGCGATATGGGCGATGCGGCAAGCGCCGCTCCGCTATCGTTCAGACCGTAAGAAGGGAGTTGCATTATGATAGTAAGCGGAACTTTCACAGCGGACGGCAACCAACTCGACATCGACATCGGCTTTGTGCCCGATTTTGTTGAGGCGTATGAATTAACCAGTACGGCCGAGGTCATTTACCGATATTACAGGGCGCTCGCAGACGCCGAGACAACGGGCCAGTACGGCCTTGAGGATAGCGGCGCCGGTGTGATAAGCGCGTGTGCGACAGCGGCGGCGGGATTTGCGGCCTATACGGGCAGCAAGGTCCCCCGCGTTATGATCCCGGACCCAATAAGCGAGGAGCTTGTGCCGGCCCTCGTTACAGGTGATTACACGACAACCATTGGCTCGGCGGCGACCGCCAGGACTGTAACGGACTTAGGTACAGTTATTCGTCCTTCTGCGGCGGCACACAACGGTTATGTTTATGAGTGTTTGACCGCTGGTACCGCCTCAGCCGAACCGACATGGCCGACTGTACCCGGCGAAACCGTCCTCGATAACGATGTGTTATGGATATGCCGCAAGGAGATTATCTGCAAGGCGTCGGGCCAGGGTTTCTCAATCGGGGCCACGCTCAGTGTGAACAGTGATTTGTGGGCGTTTAAGGCCGAGCGGCACGATCGGATGGGCGATATGGGTGACGCAGCGGTAAGCGACCCAATCACATTCCCAAATAAATTCCCGTAAAATTTAATTGAAGGAGTTCTGTTATGGAAGAAAAACAGCCGGCGACTCATTTTTCAGACGGCACGAAGATCATTTGTGGGCGCAAAGAAGGAAAGATAGCCGAAGGCGACGAGGCTATAACCTGCGGAAGCTGCCTCGCAATGTTGAGAAAGAGGCAAACGGCAAGTGCGACGGAGGAATCGCAAATCGTTGACCCCAAAGCGGTTCACTTCTCGGACGGTACGAAACCCATCTGCGGAGCAAAAACCGGCACCGCGGTCTTTGACGAGCAGGCTGTGAAGTGTAAAAAGTGCCTGGACCTTTTGGCCCGGAAGGCGGTGAATATCGGCGACCCTTTGGTTAAGTGCAAGGTATTTAATAAGGACCTGAATGAGGGCGTGGACTTTGCGTTCTACTTCAGGCCGCCGGAAGCCGGGAAGGGGAAAGGAAAGGGCAAGATTTACAGGCTCATAAACAACGCGATACACATGCTGCCGAGGTCTGTAATTGAACACCTGAAACTGTGTGCCTACCCGTACAAAGCCTATAAGGCCGACCAGGAAGAAGGTCACTCGATGGTGGTCATGGGTAAGCGGTTCAGATTCATCGTAACAGAACTTTAATCTTTAACCTTAGATTTTTTAAGGAGTTATGAAATGGACGAAAAGAAGGACGAACTGAAAGTCCCGAGCAGTTACCAGTTGAACACCGCGAACGCAAGGGTCCGGTTCCTTATAAAGCTGGTCAAAAACATATTCGGCCTCGAAAAGCGCATTGAGCAACTTGAAACCAACATTGCGGAAGTTAATGACCTTATGGTGGAAGTTGTTGCAGCGACGGATCCCGTGCAACCTGCCGACGATATTGAGGACGCCGAAGAAGTCAACGCGGTTGTCAAGGAACCCGACCCTGAGTGAGTAAACAAGAAGAACTTAAAACAAGGAGAACTAACATGAGAAAATTGTTAATTTTAATTATGGTAGTGGTATTGGCGGCCGCCTCTTTCGGTGCCGGCGGTAATTACCCCATCAGGCACAACACGGTTCAGCCGGCTCGGGAGTTAGTTCGTTTGCTGCAGGACCGCATTGGAACGCTGGACGACGATGTAACCACCCTGGAAGCTATGACCCTGGGTGGCACTTACGAAAATATAGGGACCGGTGATGTGTTCTACGTTGACAGCGCCACCGGTTCCGACACAGACGCCGGTACTACCTGGGCCCTGGCTAAGGCAACACTTGACGCGGCAGTAGGTTTGTGTGCGGACGGAAATCACGATGTTATCTATGTTGCGTCTAAACACCTTGAGACGCTTGCCGCTGATGTGACGTTCGATATTGATGATGTAATGGTCATTGGTATCGGGGCGGGCGATCAGGCGCCGACTTTCACATTCGATACCACGACCGACGAGTTTATCATCGACGCTATCGGGGTCACTCTTTACAACCTGAGACTTGTGGCGGGCGTAGCTGATGTGGCTACGGGTATTGATTGTCAGGACGAGAGCGACTATTTCAGGATAATCGGCTGCGAGTTCCCCGAACCTCCAACAGCGACGCACGATTTTACCACGGCGATTGGCTTAACGACCGGTGCCGACAATGGTACGGTAGCTTACTGCACATTTATCAACCAGGCGGCAACACCCGGCAACTCGTATTTCATCGACTTTGGAGCTGCTGCGATTGACAGCATGACGATTGTAGGCAACCACGTCAACGCCGACAGTTCAGGGGCGCTTATTTTCAGCGACAAGGCCGATACGAACCTCATCATAGCCAACAACACCTTGATCCAGGAAGATGTTGACAAGTTATGTATCCAGCTTTCCTCGACGGCCACAGGGATTATCTCGAAAAATATGCTATGTAATCTCGGCGGGACGGCCTATCTGATGGACCCGGGCTCTTGTCATCTTGACGGTAATAAGGCGAACGTGGCGATTGACTCACCATCGTTTCCGTGGCCTGCTGAACCGGCTGAGGGCCGATATAGCGGTACAGGTAATGTGTATTACGTCGATTCCGGTGCTGCTAACGCCGGAGACGGCGAAACATGGGACACGGCGGTTGCTACGCTCGACGCCGGTATAGACCTTTGTACCGACGACAGGGGCGATACTATCTACGTCGCCGCTGGCCACGCCGAAGCGACCTGTACTACCGAATACGCCGATATTGACGCAGGCGGCATTACCATTATAGGTAAAGGCAACGGCGATCTTAGACCGACCTTTACTTATACCGGCGGGGGCGGAACACTATCTGTTGACAATGATGATATTACAATCAAAAATCTCCACTTTATTGCTGCTGCGGATTCGGTGCTGATTGGTATTACAGTCAAGACCGGCGCTGAAAACTTTAGGATTGAAGACTGTCAATTTAGTGTTACTACCGCCGGAACACACGAGTTTGACCATTGTATCGACCACGCTGCCGGAAATAACAACTTTGTTATTAAGAACTGCCGGTTCCAGATGGGTGCCGCGGAAGCGGTAGCTATGGTTCACTTTGAAGATTCTGACTATGCCGAGATTGTCGGGAACCGGGTCCACGGCGATTACAGCACAGCTTGTATTCACAGCGATACTACGGCCGCCGACCACATCGTTATTGAGGACAATCTATTATTTAACGGTACTATTGGCGGAGGCGAGAACTCTGAGCCCGGTATCGAGTTGTTTGCAACCACTTCCGGTATGATTGTCGGCAATAACATCGTTTGCACACTGACTATACCGGAACTTTCAATCGTTGCTGATGATTGCCACCTTTTCAATAATTATTACAACGGACTCGAATCAAGCAATGGCAGCCGACAGATTGGGCTGGTTGCCGGTCAGACTTATGCCGCCAAATGTACGACGACTACAGCTTTTGCCGAGGATTTGTTTAAGGTGGAAAACGGCCCGATTCTGATTACCAGTTTTGTCGGTATGGTTACAACCCAACTTAACGGCAATGGCGGCAATATGTATGTCTGGATTGATGCCACAACCGCTGCTCAAGACAAGATATTTTCTACAACGGTAGCAGTAGAGGGCGACGATGCCGGCACATTGTGGGTATTTGACCTGGATGACGGCCAATCTGTTCTTAATCCGGAAGAAGGCACTACTACAGGTGGCCAAACAGGCGCAAGGTGGTTCTGTCCTATAGGTACGATTGAGCAACTTAATTCGGATGGCGACTGTACCGGAACTATTGAATGGTATATGACTTATATACCTTACGTTGACGGTGTAGTCGTAACGCCACAGTAACATTTAACAGGGGGCTCCGGCCCCCTTTATTTTCGAGGTTATAATGGCCTTGACCTGGATAGGTTCGCAAATATGTACGAAGATTCGGGCGATAACCGGCGAAGGGACCGTGGAGGATATCACCGATGCCGCCCTGCTTGACCGTATAAACGACTTCTACCGGAACACCTTCGCCCTGGATGCCTATTCGTCGGACTTCGAGGACTGGTTCACCGAGTCCTTTACCGATGGCACGGCCACATACGATGTCTCCGATGACTACCTCCGGCTCGATACGCCGATGACGACCCTCGATTCGGACGATGACCTGGCGCCAATCAAGTTCTACCAGGACAAGGACGAGTTCCGTTCTGTTTACCCCGAGGATCCGAACGCCACAGAATGCAGACCGGCGGCGGTGCTGCTTTACGGCAAAAAACTCTACCCCGGCCCAATACCGGATGACACTTACACCTTCAAGGCCGCCTGTATCAAGAAACCAACGGCCCTTACCGCCGATACGGCACCGCCTGATATCAGGATGGGCCCGGCAATCGCCTACGGTACTGCGATTGAAATGTTAATGGAGGATAACGACAGGGAGGCAGCCGACGAGTTAGTGCCGATTTATCAATATTTTCTCGGCCAGGTAAACAAAAAGAAAATGGTACAGAAATCTTCACAACAGCGGGCCACCCCGCGCTTTTAGGAGAATGATATGCAAGCAACAAAGTTATCTGACCGCCGGGGCGAGGTAATTGAGCCCGGATGGACCATACCTCAACCGGGCTGGCCGGTAAGGCACCTGAACGCCGGCACGGCGGGCTGTAAGCAGCTCTTACCAACGCCCGGTAACGACTATTCTCATTATCTGAGCGGTTTTATACTGGGCGGTGGCGCCAGCGGGGACGGCTTTCATCTTTTAAGAAGGAACTGTTTGAGATTTACCGCCGCCAATAATACCCTTTCATTGGCAGACCATTCAACCGACCACGACTGGGGCACGAAGGCGGCAAACGGTGATTTCAGGTGTAGTTTCTGGTTCAAACTCGAAGTCACTACTGCTGCGGTTCCCAACTGGATAACACGCGGCGACGAGGCTTCGGACGGCTGGAATATTGAGCTTACGGCGGCCTCACTCTTGAAGTTCACAATCCACGACAGCGGAAATGCCCAGACCATCACAGCAACGACCGCGCTTGACGACGGGGAATGGCACAAAATTGACGTTGTATGCGATAGGTCATCTGCGACCGGTTTGCAGATTTATGTCGATGGCGTTGCAGATGCCACGGCGGCCGACCCCACTGCAGTAACGCTTACGATGGACGGCGGCTCAACAATAGTAGTTACCGGAGTCAACAGCGAGGTAATGTATCTTTCAACGCTCGGTTTCTATTACGGTTCGTCAACGCCCCTGACAGCAGCCGATATCCTTGCGGATTACAACTCGGGTATCGGTAAGAAATTCAGCGGTTCTGAGACGGGCCTGATGTGTGCGTTTAACACGGACGAGGGGATAGGGACCGCCTGCCACGATGTAAAGAACGATGCGGGCAACGTGGGGACCGTAGCCAACGCCACCTGGGCGCCGAGTAAACAGAACGGGGCCACGGCGGCCGTAGATGTCCAGGGGGCACCGTTCAATGTCGGGCCGGGCGCCAGCGCCCCCCTCGTTGAATATGATACCGAAATGCTGGATGCAATGGGAAAGTTTCTGACCTGCTACGAATCGGCAGACGAGGCCTCAATGGGACTGACCGTACCCCAGATAGTCCCTTTTCCGGTCGCAATGAAGATAGGGCGAAACAATCCCTTGAGAATTTTGGAAACGGACGGCGCGTTTGACCTGATACTCTTTGGTTTTACAGCAAAATACTGAGATGAGAAATGGCGCACAACCTGATATTTATTGCAAACCCACTCGGCAGAGTGGTATGGCCGGGCCAGCCGAACACCGTCCAGTACGAATGGGAAAACGCAGGGAGTATCACGGCGGTTGTCGCCGCGGGCTGGGCCCCGATTGATGTAGACAAAAGGGCGGACGCCGATGTTGTGGCGTTAGCGGCCACCAAGAAGATTATTTACGAGCCGGCAAACGGCCAGGTCGCCTTTGAGTTCAGGGTCCGGGCCGATGGTACTGAAGAAGATGGTTTTGTTATCCCGTTTTTAGCGGCCGCCGGCGCAGATCGTTATACGCTGATAGGCAACCTGACCTGCACCCAGGGGACTCAGGAAGCGGATGGTACTTCGGTGTACTTCTGCGATGCTATCTCGGGCGGGACCGGCAACGCGGCCTGGCTGTCATGGACCAAGGTTGTGGCGCCCGGGGCGAACTATATCGCCCGGTTCGTTCTTAACTGTCACGGATACGACAGGTTTTTGTGGGTGTGTACGGACAAGAAAAATGCGACCAATATTTACGTTGATGTCAGGAGAACGGCGTGAGGCCTAAACCTTTTATGGCTTTGATGGTATTGTTCGCAGCGAGCCCACTGGTAGCGCAGCCTATGGGCGGAGAGTTTTTTTACGGGCCGGGCCAGGGCCTTGTTGACATTATGGGTTTGAGCCCGACCGACAGCTACATAATCGTGGGGGACGGGTCTCACTGGGTTTCCGAAACAGGCGCTACCGCTCGAACTTCTTTGGGTCTTGGAACCACCGATTCCCCCATCTTTGCGGGAGGCACGTTTAACGGCGATGTTACTTTTTCTGATGGTACTCAGGACTACGATTTCAAAGCAGGGAATTTTACAGACAGTCTGGCTATTGTAGGAAAA
>Ga0307377_10003898_pt1 | contig 16550 bp, 13 predicted proteins | sample TR3MG_FD_202535 | JGI IMG/M metagenome (GOLD analysis project Ga0307377, IMG submission 202535) | Soil microbial communities from Risofladan, Vaasa, Finland - TR-3 | ecosystem: Environmental > Terrestrial > Soil > Coastal area > Acid sulfate soil | place: Finland: Risofladan, Vaasa | collected... | reverse complement strand
AATGACTTAATTGAATATGTTTATTCGGGAACCGACTGTAAGCTTATTCTTGTTGGTGATACTGCTCAGCTTCCCCCGGTAGGATCTGTCGTTAGTCCGGCACTCGATGAATTGGCTCTTGGGGAATATGGTTTTGGATTGATTACTACAGAGCTGAAACAGGTAGTAAGACAGAGCGAGACATCAGGAGTTCTAATGAATGCCACCCGTGTTCGTTTGCAGGTTGCAGAACATAGCCTTGTTCATCCGACAATTGATTGTGTCAATTTCAAAGATACAATACGAATAACAGGAGAGGAGCTTATTGATGAAATCTCATCAGCATATGGGACTTGTGGAATGGAGGGAACAATCATTGTTGTAAATTCAAATAAACAGGCCAACAGGTATAATCAGGGTATACGTAACAGGATATTTTTCAGAGAGGAGGAGATAAGTGCCGGAGATATGGTAATGGTCGTGAAAAACAATTATTCTATTATTGATGAAGATGAGGATGGGGCCGGGTTCATTGCAAACGGAGATATTGCAGAGGTAAGAAAAATAAAAAAATACGAAGAGAGATTCGGGTTCCGTTTTGCAGATATGGTACTGAAGTTCCCTGATTATGATCTTGAGATCGAAGCGAAGGTGATGATGGACGTGTTGCATCTTGATACTCCTGCTTTGCCTTCAGAGAAAAACAAGGAGCTATTTCAGAATGTTCTGGCCGATAATCTGCACCTTAAGACCAGACGAAAACAATATGAGGCTGTAAAAAATGATCCCTATTTCAATGCACTTCAAATAAAATTTGCTTATGCTGTCACCTGTCATAAAGCTCAGGGTGGCCAGTGGGAAAGAGTCTTCATAGACCAGGGAATGTTTAACAGGATAGATATTTCTATTGACTACCTTCGATGGTTTTATACTGCGCTAACACGCTCGACAGATAAGGTGTATCTGGTGAATTTTTCGGAGGATTGGTTTAAGTAAACAAAAGTCCTCTTCCCTGCGGTCGCTGTCTTTGGGGTCTTGGCCTTCAGCCTGTCTTGCGTTTCACGCTTGTCAGAAAGTTTCAGAAGAAATTATTAACTTTCCAAAAATATCTGTAAAAATCAGAATTATGAAATCATACAAAAAAGAACTTTGGTTTGAGACTTCCACTCGAAGAGCATTTTTAAACATTACCAGTGAGGTCGAAAAATGCCTTTATGATAGTGGTATTAAGGAAGGTTTAATACTCGTTAACGCTATGCATATAACAGCTAGCGTTTTTATCAACGATGATGAATCCGGACTGCATCACGATTTTGAAGTATGGTTGGAAAAACTTGCACCTGAAAAACCATATAACCAGTACAGGCATAATGGATTTGAAGATAACGCTGATGCTCATATAAAGCGTACTTTAATGGGAAGAGAGGTCGTTGTGGCTATAACTAAAGGACAACTTGACTTCGGCCCCTGGGAACAGATATTTTATGGGGAGTTTGACGGGAAGCGACGTAAACGAGTCCTGGTTAAGATTATTGGAGAATAGATGCTCCCCGATTTCTTCCACTTTTTCTTTTAGCCTTCCGGTACGATTTCATAATTGTCTGATGAATTGGAGAAATGATAGGTGACACCGCAAACCTTATGCAGCATACCGGTCAGATAAGATTCATATCCTTGATTATGTTCTCAATCCGTTTATTGAGTTTTTTATCTGCTCCTTCAAATTTATCAGCGGTTTCAAGCCGGGTATTTACGCTAAAATAGAATTTGATCTTTGGCTCGGTTCCGGAAGGCCTGACTGAGATTTTTGATCCATCTTCAAGGAAGAATTGAAGGACATCGGATTTTATCAGATCGATCTTTGTTTGAATACCAGGAAGAATATCATTTGAAATCTGGTTTTGGTAATCATTAATTTTAATCACCAGGCTGTTGTTGATCTTTACCGGGGGGGTATTTCTATATGCAGTCATCATTGCTTTGATCTCATCTGCTCCCTCTTTACCTTTTCTTACAATATTTATCAGTTTTTCCTTGTAAAAACCAAAATGTACATAGATGTCGAGCAGAAGTTCAAAAAGCGAATTCCCTTTACTTTTTGACCAGGCGCATGCTTCAGCCACTAGCGCACAAGATGCAACAGCATCTTTATCTCTAACATATTCCCCGGGTAAAAAGCCGTAACTCTCCTCTCCACCGCCAATATATTTTTTACTTCCTTCATTCTTTCTGATCAAATCTGCAAAAAATTTGAATCCTGTCAGAACATTGAAATACTCAACTTTATAATATTCAGCAATCTTTTCTATCAGATCTGATGTAACAATTGTCTTAATGATATATTCGTTCCCCTTGTATTTATTTCTTTCCTTAAATTGTGAAAGGATATAGTAAATAAGTATAACTCCTGTTTGATTACCATTAAGAAGAATGAATTCACCCTTTTTGTCCTTAACTGCAATACCCAGTCTGTCGGCATCAGGATCAGTAGCCATAACCAGATCAGCGCCGAATTCAATAGCTTTATCAATAGCAAGTTTAAGAGCATCAGGTTCTTCAGGATTCGGCGATTTTACTGTTGGGAAATTCCCATCAATTAAATCTTGTTCCGGTACACTGATTATATTTTTAAATCCGAACATTTTCAAAGCGGGTGGCACCAGTGTTATTCCAGTACCATGAATTGGAGTAAAGACAATCCCAATGTCACTGAATTCTTTTATGATTTCGGGATTAATACTCATTTTATGCACTTCGCTAAGGAACAAATCATCAGTCTCCTTACCAATGATTTTAATTTTATTTTTATTTCCATTGAATCGTATCTCGCTGATTGACTTGATCTTTCGTACTTCTTCAATAATTCCAGTATCATGAGGCGCAACGACCTGACCTCCATCATCCCAGTAGGCTTTATAACCGTTATATTCCGGTGGATTATGTGAAGCTGTAATAACTACTCCGCTCTGACATTTATAATGACGAATTGCAAAGGAGAGTTCAGGAGTTGGGCGAAGAGATTCAAAGAGAAAAACATCAAATCCATTAGCGGAAAAAATGTTTGCCGTTGTTTCTGCAAAGTAGCGGCTGTTGTTACGACAGTCATATGCTATGGCAACTTTTATACCATCGTTACCACACTTTTTAATAATATAATTTGACAAGCCCTGCGTAGCCATTCCAAGAGTGTAAATATTCATCCTGTTTGTACCGGCTCCCATAATACCTCTCAGTCCACCTGTGCCAAATTCAAGATCCTGGTAAAATGCATCAATTAGTTTCTTCTCGTTATTCTCCAGCATCTCACTAACCTCTTTCCGGGTCGCTTCGTTGTACTCATTGCTCAGCCAGCCTTCGGCCATTCTTCTTATTTTGTCAGTAGGGTTCATATTCAAAGTATTATTTAAACAGTTTCATGCATTTTGTAAGGCTGCTCCGCCAATGGGGGATTGAAATGTTGTAGTTATCTTTTATTTTGCTTTTATCCATTACGGAATAGGAGGGTCTTGGTGCTGCTAACTGGTAATCTTTTGTCAGAACAGGATTAACCCCGAAGGAAAGACTCGCTTCATTAATTATTTCTTTCGCAAAATCATACCAGGTACATACACCTTCATTGGAATAGTTATATATACCCGCATTAAAGGCAACCTGGTTTCTAATTACACCTGAAATAATACTCATAATAACTGCAGCAAGGTCAGCTGCATAAGTAGGTGTTCCTGTCTGGTCAAAAACGACACTTAATGATTCTTTTTCACCAGCATGTCTGAGAATGGTTTTTACAAAGTTATTACCAAAAGATGAATATAGCCAGGATGTTCTTATGATCATGGATTCATTGTGTTGCATCGCATATCTCTCCCCGGCCAGTTTTGATCTGCCATAAGCTGATAAGGGATTCGCAGGAGAAGACTCATTGTATGGGACATTTGAAGCACCGTCATAAATATAGTCAGACGAGATGTGAATTAATCTGCAGGCGGATCCTTTGATAACTTCTGTTATATTATTAACAGCGTTACCGTTTATGTTCATTGCCTTCTCAGGCTCGTTTTCCGCTTTGTCTACCAGATTATAGGCTGCACAGTTGATTATCCAATCAGGTCCTGAATTTTTAATAAACTCTGTTGTTTGTTCAGAATTGGTTAAATCGAGGGTATCGACATCTGTAAAAATGAAATCATAACCGTAAAATTTTTTAGAAACAACTTTTAGCTCATTACCCAGTTGTCCATTTGCACCAGTGATTAAGATTATTGCCATGTCAATTAATTAATGATTTAGAAGTTGTTTTCTGCCTCCTTAAAAGCAGGTTGATTTAAATCTTTTTCACTAATTATCGGTATAAGAGAACCTGTTTTCCAATTAATATCAAGGATTGGATCATTTAATGATATTCCTCTCTCATACTGATGGTTATAGGTGTTGTCGCACTTGTATTGAATAACGGCAGTATCGCTAAGTACAGAAAATCCGTGTGCAAATCCTCTCGGAATTAATACCTGTTCCTTTGATTCTGAGTCGAGTTCAATGCCAAACCATTTTCCATATGTCAAAGAGTTTTTACGAATATCGAGTGCCACATCAAATATTTTACCTTCAATCACTCTGATTAGCTTTGCCTGATCAAATGGTTTGAGTTGAAAATGTAAACCTCTTATTACACCTTTAGTGGACTGTGATTCATTATCCTGCACAGGAGTGAATGAAATACCTGCATTCTCCAGGGCAATCTGATTAAAACTCTCAAAAAAATAGCCCCTGGCATCTTCATGTAGAGTGGGTTTGATCACTACAAGCCCCTTGAAACCTGTTTCATTAATCTTCATTTCTTCTTCAGCTTGATTTAAATCCTTCGAATACATTAATCTCTTCAGTGGCTATTCTATACAGATATTTACCGTACTGACTATTGCTAACTTGCTTAGCTATTGTTAATAACTGACTTTTGTTAATGAATCCCCGCTTAAAGGCAATTTCCTCAATACAGGAAGCTTTTAATCCCTGTCTTTGTTCAAGGGTAGCAATAAAGTTAGCAGCCTGCAGCAAACTTTCATATGTGCCGGTATCGAGCCATGCCATACCTCTTCCCATAAGTTGTATTTCGAGTGTACCCTCTTCCAGATATACACGGTTCAGATCGGTTATTTCCAGTTCTCCACGGGGAGATGGTTTTAACGATTTGGCTTTTTTTACCACAGAATTATCATAAAAATAGAGACCTGTCACTGCATAATTTGATTTTGGCTTTGCAGGCTTCTCTTCTATGCTTATTACTTTTCTATCCTTATCAAACTCAACTACTCCATAACGATCAGGGTCTGTTACATAATACCCAAAAACACATGCCCCATGTTTAATCTCAGCAGTTCTTAGAAGAGCATCCCCAAATCCGTGTCCATAAAAAATATTGTCACCCAGTATCATACACACAGTGTCGTTTCCAATAAATTCTTCTCCAAGAATGAATGCCTGAGCAAGTCCATCAGGGGAAGGTTGTTCAATGTAGCTGAATCTCATTCCAAGTGATAATCCATCGCCTAGGAGGTTATTGAAACCAGGGAGATCACGTGGGGTAGATATAATCAATATTTCCCTGATACCTGCCAGCATCAGAACAGATAATGGATAGTATATCATCGGCTTATCATAAACCGGAAGCATCTGTTTTGATATTGAATTTGTTATGGGATAAAGCCTTGTCCCTGAGCCTCCAGCTAAAATTATGCCTTTCATATCTTTATTGATTTCGTCATTATCCTTTGTCTCTCAGTCTCTCAGTCTCTCAGTCATCTTCTACCTATTCCGAAGTATTTGAATCCCTGCCTTTTTAGCTCAGCTGGATCATATATATTTCTTCCATCGAAAATAACTTTATCTCTCATCAAGCTTGCCATCCTTTTAAAATCAGGAAGATGAAACTCTGCCCATTCTGTCATCAAAGCCATCGCATCAGCATTAATTAATGTTTCATAAGGGTCAGAGGTATATTCAATTTTATTATCAAGCTGTTTTTTTGTTTCATCCATTGCAGCAGGATCATAAGCTTTAACAATGGCACCAGCCAGCAAAAGCTTCTCAATCAAAATGAGGGAAGAGGCTTCCCTGATATCATCAGTTTTAGGCTTGAATGATAATCCCCATATTCCAATTACCTTGTTTTTTAGATTATTGTTAAAAAACTTATTCATCTTGTTGAATATGATATTCTTCTGGTATTCATTAGCTTTTTCAACAGCCTTGATCACATTGAGCTCGTAACTGTTGTCATGTGCTGTTTTGATTAATGCTTTTACATCTTTTGGAAAACATGACCCCCCATACCCACTGCCAGGATAAATAAATTTGCTTCCAATTCGGGAATCGCTACCTATCCCTTTACGAACATGGTTAATGTCGGCGCCAATAATATCACAAAGGTTTGCGATTTCGTTAATGAAACTGATCCTTGTTGCGAGCATGGCATTTGCCGCATATTTTGTTATCTCAGCAGAAGGAATGTCCATAAAAAGGATAGGATGATTATTCAGAACAAATGGCATATAAAGTCGTTTCATTATATCGCCGGCTTTCTCATTATCTATGCCGATAACTATTCTTTCAGGTTTAAGAAAGTCTTCAATTGCCGCACCCTCTTTTAAAAATTCAGGATTGGAAGCCATATAGAATGGTACAATTACTTTACGTATTTCGAGTTCATTTTCAATGGTTTTACGGATCTTTTCAGATGTCCCCACAGGTACTGTACTCTTTGTTGCTACAACGATGTTTTTTGTTATAACACGACCAATTGCTTTTGCAACCGCAAGAACATGTTGCAGATCGGCAGACCCATCTTCTCCGGGAGGTGTGCCAACAGCAATAAATATTACTTCCGATCCTTCAATTCCCTCTTGTATATCGGTGCTAAAGGAAAGTCTGTTTTTTTCAATATTCCTTCTGATCATATTTTCGAGGCCGGGTTCATATATTGGAATAACCCCATCTTTTAGCTGTTGTATCTTTTTAGCATCAATATCTACACAAGTAACGCTAACTCCGCTCTCTGCAAAGCAGGTGCCTGTTACCAACCCGACATAACCAGTTCCGACAACAACAATTCTCATAAATACTGTGATATTTAAGATCAATACTATATTGGTAGTACAAAGATAATATAACAAGCGAAATACGAAAATGATTAAGAGGGCAACTGGCTAGTTGATGCAGGAAATACAATTGCCTGCTTTGCCCATAGTAGCTTCAGCAAAGATGGAACGCCAGTCGTCTTCATTTCTCCGAAAAATCTACAATATATTATGGGGATTTTAAAAAATATCCTATCTTTGCATCCAATTTTTGAAACAATATAATGTCTAACTTATTAATTACTAGTTCTTTTAATTTACAATTATGACTGAAAACAAGAAAAAAGACACCAAAGAGGAGGTTGTCGAAAAAAGTGAAGATCAGGTAGTACAGGAAATAAAAGCAAAACCTAAAGCTAAAGCCAAACCTAAAGCAAAACCAAAAGTTAAAGCAAGTCCTAAAGCAAAACCAAAAGTTAAAGCAAGTTCTAAAGCTAAAGAGTCAAAAGTATCAGTGAAAGTTGAATCTATAACTCAGGCTTCAGATGAAATTATTTCTGTTGTTGCAAAAGAGCCTAAAAAGACCTTAGCTAAAGTAAGTAAAGAGATTGAGGATGTTGTGGACCTGCCAAAGGCTTCGGAAGAGGTTAGATCTGTTGTGTCGGAAGAGTCAAAGATTGTTGAAGATAATGTTGAGCCCGCTGAGCTTGAAGTTGTTGAAGAAGAACCGAAATCAGAGACAGAAAAAAAACCAAGAAAAACCAAGATTAAGCCAGAAATTGAACCAGTTGAAGAAATTAATGTAAAAGCGGAGGTGAGCGGTGTTGTTTCAGTTGAAGATTTTGATTGGGATTCTTTTGAAAGTGAAGAAAATCGTGATTCGCCAAAATATAAAGAATATGAATCACTTTATGACGAGACACTTTCTACAGTAGCGGTTGATGAAGTAGTAATGGGGACTGTAATTCAAATGACTTCGCGTGAGGTTGTTATCAATATAGGGTACAAGTCAGAAGGTGTAGTCAGTTTAAATGAATTCCGGTATAATCCTGAACTTAAAGTTGGAGATGAGGTTGAACTTTATATTGAGAGTCAGGAAGATAAGAGAGGACAGTTACTTCTTTCACATAAAAAAGCCCGTGCGATTAAATCTTGGGACAGAGTTAATGACTCACTTGAGAACGATGAGATTATTACTGGTTTTATCAAGTGTCGTACAAAAGGTGGTATGATTGTAGATGTGTTTGGCATAGAAGCATTTCTTCCAGGATCACAGATCGATGTAAAACCAATTCGTGATTATGATGTTTTTGTTGGTAAAACCATGGAATTCAAGGTTGTCAAGATAAACCAGGAATTCAAAAACGTGGTTGTTTCTCATAAAGCTCTTATTGAAGCTGAGCTTGAATTGCAGAAAAAAGAGATTATTGCAAAACTTGAAAAAGGACAGGTTCTTGAGGGAACCGTTAAAAATATTACATCGTATGGTGTGTTTATCGACCTGGGTGGTGTTGATGGACTTATTCACATTACAGATTTATCATGGGGAAGAGTTAATCATCCTGAGGAGATTGTACAGCTTGATCAGAAACTTAATGTAGTTATTCTTGATTTTGATGATGATAAGAAGAGAATTGCTCTTGGATTGAAACAGCTTACTTCTCATCCGTGGGATTCTGTTGATCCGAACATGAATATTGGAGATAAGGTTAAAGGGAAAGTTGTAGTTATGGCTGATTATGGTGCATTTGTTGAAATTGCACCCGGGGTAGAAGGCTTAATACATGTATCGGAGATGTCATGGTCACAGCATCTTCGCAGCGCTCAGGAGTTTCTGAAAGTTAGTGATGAGATTGAAGCTGTGATTCTTACTCTTGACAGGACCGAGAGAAAGATGTCTCTGGGTATCAAACAACTCAAATTGGATCCATGGCAGGATATTGATGAGAAATATGCAGTTGGGGCAAAACATACTGCCAGAGTCAGGAATTTTACAAACTTCGGTGTTTTTGTTGAAATAGAAGAGGGAGTTGACGGACTTATACATATTTCTGATTTGTCATGGACAAAGAAAATTAAGCATCCTGCTGAATTCACTGCTATTGATGCTGATATAGATGTAGTGGTTCTGGAAATTGATAAAGAAAACAGACGACTTAGTCTTGGTCATAAACAACTTGAAGAGAATCCATGGGATGTCTTTGAGAATCTATTTGTCCTTGACTCTGTTCATGAAGGTACAGTTGTAGAAGTTTTTGATAAAGGTGCGGTAATAACTCTTCCTTATGGAGTTGAAGGATTTGTTACTCCTAAACATCTGGTTAAAGAGGATGGTCTTATTGCTAAAGTTGACGAAAAATTAATGTTTAAGGTAATTGAATTTAATAAGTCAGCTAAAAAGATCATCGTTTCACATAGTCGCGTATTTGAAGATGAAAAGAGTGTCGGTGATGCTCCAATCAAGAAATCTGAAAGTGGAACAACAAGGAAAACGGCAAGGAAACCAAAGTCAAGTTCAGAGAAAACAACCCTTGGTGATATATCGGAGCTTGCTGCTTTAAAAGAAGAAATGGAAGAAAAACAGAAGAAAGCTTCCAAGAAATAGAAAAATTAGTTAAATTTAGGCTATCAAAAAACTATCATTATGGATTTTAATATTGAGAGCCGGAATAACAGCACAGTTATTCAGATACAGTCAGAAAAGCTTGATACGCACATAGCTCCGGCACTTAAGTCGGAACTTGTGCTTGTTTCAGGTAAGGGCGAAAAGAATATCATCCTTGACCTTGATAAATGTCAATATTGCGATTCTTCTGGTCTGAGTGCAATACTGGTAGCCAACAGGCTATGTAAAAATGCTGGTGGAACTTTTGTTCTATGTGGTCTTAATGAGGCCGTTGAACGACTTATCACCATTTCTCAGCTTGATACTGTCCTGACAATAACAGGGTCAGTTGATGATGCTGAAAAAATGATATCTTAAATCAGATCGCTTTGCAGAGTGCTATGACCCTTACCGTACTCGGAAGTAGCTCTGCATCGCCAACATCAGAAAGATTTCCCTCTGCTCATGTGCTAAATGCACATGAGCGTTTATTTTTAATAGACTGTGGTGAGGGTACACAGATGCAGCTCAGAAAAAACCGAATCAAGCTTGGGAAGATCAACCATATCTTTATTAGTCATCTTCATGGAGACCACGTATTTGGGCTTTATGGATTATTGTCAACCTTCAGTCTGATGGGAAGGCAAAACCCCGTGCATGTTTACGCACCAGCATATTTTGAGAAAATGCTTTTCTCGCACCTTAATGATTTTGATATACATCTCAGTTTTGAGCTTGATTTTATCCCTCTTTCGGGAGGCAACCCAGTACAGATACTTGATGATAAGTATATTACAGTAACTACTTTTCCTCTCAAACATCGAGTGCCAACTTTTGGATTTCTTTTTAGAGAAAAGAATTCAGAGAGAAATATTATTAAAGAGAAAATTGAAAAATATCAGATTCCTCTGGTGCGAATTCCTGCTATTAAGAAAGGAGAGGACTTTTTTACAACAAAGGGGATCTTAATTAAGAATGAGGATATAACATTTCCACCATCGGAACCTTTGTCTTATGCCTACTGTAGCGATACAAAATATTTTAAACAATTAGCAACATATGTGAAAGGTGTTAGCCTTTTATATCATGAAGCTACTTTTGATAAGAGTAAAAGGGACCTTGCTAAAGTTACTGGCCACTCTACAACTCATGATGCAGCAAAAACTGCTTTAGATGCCAATGCAGGTTCTCTTATGATAGGCCATTTTTCTTCACGCTATAGGGATGTTTCAATACTAGTTGAAGAGTCCAGAACAATATTTCCTCAAACATTTCCGGCTATTGATGGAAAGAGTTATGATATTGGTAAAATAAACAATAATCGGGATATCAGCCCTTAGTACACATGTCTTTTTCTAATGAAAAGAATATCTATCTTTGAAATAATTTAATTTAAAAACCACAAAGTTTGCAAGAAAAAATTTTAATACTTGATTTTGGCTCTCAATATACTCAACTTATTGCCAGAAGAGTAAGAGAAATAAATGTGTATTGTGAAATATATCCTTTCAACCATAATGTCATCCTTGATGAAAGTGTTAAAGGGGTTATATTATCCGGTAGTCCTTATTCTGTTCGGGATAAAAATGCTCCAATTCCTGATCTGGCTAAAATCAAAGGCAAAATCCCATTACTGGGTGTTTGTTATGGAGCACAACTTCTTGTTCAAAACTATGGAGGAGAGGTATTGCCTTCCAATAATAGAGAGTATGGGAGAGCTAATCTGATATCTATAAACAGTGATGATTCACTTTTTACAAATATTAGCACTGGCACACAGGTATGGATGTCACATGCTGATACTATCGCAGATATACCGGAAAATTATAATATTATCGGATCAACAGCAGACGTAGAAACGGGAGCATTTCATATTTCTGGTGAAAACACATGGGGAATCCAATTTCATCCTGAGGTATATCATACTACAGAAGGAACGCAGATGCTTAAGAATTTTGTTATCGGTATTTGTGGATGTAACCAGAGCTGGACTCCTGATTCTTTTGCTGAATCCACTATATTGAATCTTAAAAAACAGTTGGGGGATGATAAAGTTATTCTGGGTCTATCGGGTGGTGTGGATTCTTCAGTAGCAGCTTCTTTACTTAACAAGGCCATAGGGAATAATCTGACATGTATTTTTGTAGATAACGGATTGCTTCGGAAGAATGAATATTCTAAAGTTCTGGATTCGTATTTAGGGCTGGGCCTTAATGTTATCGGAGTTGCTGCGGATAACAGGTTTCTGGATCAGCTTGAGGGAATAAGTGATCCTGAGACAAAACGGAAGATTATTGGCCGTGTTTTTATTGAGGTATTTGATGAGGAGGCCAGAAAAGTTAAAGATGTAAAATGGCTGGCACAGGGGACAATATATCCTGATGTTATTGAATCAGTTTCAGTTAATGGTCCTTCAGCAACAATTAAATCCCATCATAATGTGGGTGGGCTTCCTGAAATAATGCACCTGAAAGTTGTTGAGCCTTTGCGTCTCCTTTTTAAAGATGAAGTCAGGAGAGTGGGGTATGCTCTGGGCTTGCCCGATTTTATATTAAAAAGACATCCTTTCCCGGGTCCTGGTTTGTCAATACGATTGCCAGGAACAATGACAAGAAATAAACTTGAGATACTTAGGGAGGCAGATGATATTTTTATTGAAGGGCTTAAGAAACATGGGTTATATGATTCTGTATGGCAGGCCTTAGTGATTCTGCTACCAGTACAGTCGGTAGGGGTAATGGGAGATGAAAGAACCTATGAAAATGCTGTTGTACTCAGAGCTGTAGGTTCAACTGATGGAATGACTGCTGATTGGTCCCATCTTCCATATGAATTTTTGGGTGCAATATCGAACGAAATAATAAACAAAGTTAAAGGAATCAACAGGGTCGTATATGACATTAGCTCAAAACCTCCTTCTACAATCGAGTGGGAATAACGGTGAGGGAGTTGCGGGGTGTGTTCCATAGATTATTTAGAACTTTTAGTGATGTAAATTGTTGAAATAGTAATAAGTATTCAATATCAGGTTATGAGAAGAAGAATAATGAGTAAGGTAGTTTTTGTAATAGTTTTTTTTCTGGTTGCGTTGTCAGCTTCATCACAAACATTGAATGGAGGGACTTTTAAAATTGGAAGAACCTTTGGATTAATTGAGGCTTTTTATGTTGATTCCATTGACCTTGATATACTTACTGAGAAAGCTATAGTTGAAATACTTAAGAACCTTGACCCTCATTCAACATATATCTCTGCAAAAGATGTTAAAGATATGAATGAGCCTCTTAATGGCAATTTTGAAGGAATTGGCGTCCATTTTAATTTATTACGCGATTCAATTATTATAATTGAACCTTTGTCAGGGGGGCCATCAGAAAAGGTTGGTATTAATGCAGGCGACAGAATTATAACTATTAATAAGGAGAACGTTGCGGGGATTGGTATTTCTACAAAAGGGGTTCGCAGCAGGTTGATGGGAGCGAAAGGAACTAAGGTAGATATCACCGTTTTCAGAAAAGGAGAACCGGAGATCCTCGATTTTACGATTATCCGTGATAAGATTCCTATATATAGTCTTGATGCTGCGTATATGCTTGATAAAGAAACAGGTTATGTTAAACTGAATAAATTCGCGGCAACAACCGAGAAAGAGTTTTCAGACGCAGTTACAGATTTGAAGAATAGTAAGATGAAAAACATGGTTCTTGACTTGAGGGGTAATGGTGGCGGATATATGCTGGCCGCAACTGCTTTAGCTGAGAAATTTTTCTCAGATATGAAGTTGTTGGTTTATCTTTCTGGCAGAAAAACCCCCCGACAGGATCATAAATCTTCAGGTAACGGTAGTTTGTCATCTTCAAGGGTGGTTGTGCTAACTGATGAAGGGTCCGCCTCAGCAAGTGAGATTCTTGCCGGAGCACTGCAGGATTGGGACCGGGGAGTTATTTTAGGTAGAAGGACTTTTGGTAAAGGACTGGTTCAGAATGGATTTTATCTTACTGATGGTTCAATGATAAGACTAACAATAGCCCGGTACTATACACCAACAGGCAGGTCAATACAGAGTTCTTATGATGGTGGGTATGATAAATATATGTCTGATTTTTTTAAAAGATACACCGATGGTGAAATGATGACTGCTGACAGTGTTCATTTTCCGGATTCGCTTAAATTTAGAACACTGGTTAACAAACGTTTAGTATATGGTGGAGGTGGAATAATGCCAGATGTATTTGTGTCTGCAGATACTTCATACAATTCAGCTTATTTTAGAAAACTTGTTGGGAAAAATGTTCTGAACTCTTTTGCACTCGATTATTATGATAAAAACAGGATCAGCCTAAATAATCAGTATAATTCTTTTGAAAAGTTTAAAGATAAATTTCAGTTTGATGACGAGGATATTAAAGCCTTTATTGCCAAAGGAGAAACCGAGGGGGTTAAATATGACGAAGATCAATATAATACATCAAAGAATGAGATCTTGTTAGCGCTCAAGGGGATTGTGGCTTTGAATATTTGGCAGATAAATGAATACTTCCGGATAATAAATACAAATGATATAGTTATTAAAGAAGCTTTAAAGGTAATATCTGACAAAAAGAGGTATAATTCTATACTCGGAAACAGGTAAACCAGAATTAAAAAAGATTTAATGAAGTTTATTGCCAAAACTCTTTATGGACTTGAAGAGGTTCTTGCTGCAGAACTTATTACACTTGGTGCATCTGATGTGCAGGTGGTAAACCGTGCAGTACTGTTTCATGGCGATAAAAGTCTACTATATCGGGTGAATTATTGTGTAAGAACAGCATTGTCAATACTGATGCAAGTAGCTGATTTCAGGATCAGATCAAAAGATGATCTCTATAATTTAGGATCAAAAGTTGAGTGGGAGAGGTATATGGATGTTGATGACACATTTTCCATTGTGCCTGTTGTCAATTCACCTCATTTTGAACATACTGGTTATGCCGGACTCTTACTTAAGGATACTATAGCAGATTATTTCAGAAAAAAAGCGGGAAGAAGGCCCTCGGTTGATACTGGTGATCCGCGGATACTTATTAATCTGCATATTAGTAATGATCTTGTAACGATTTCTATCGATTCATCGGTAATTCCTTTGTTTAAAAGAGGATACCGTCAGGAACAAGCTATCGCTCCACTTAATGAGGTTCTTGCTGCTGGCATCCTTTTGTTATCAGGGTGGGATGCATCAGCTAATTTGACTGACCCGATGTGTGGATCCGGGACTTTCCCAATTGAAGCAGGATTGATAGCTTGTAAAATACCTCCTGGGAAATTTCGACAATTTTTTGGATTTCAAAGATGGAAAGATTTTGATGAGGAATTGTTTGAAAGGGTCAAACGGGAAGCTGACCGCGTAATTGTACCCTCTCCTGTTAAAATATTTGGGAGTGACATCTCAGAACAGGTAATACAATTTGCTAAAGCCAATGTTTTAAGTGCCGGATTAAGTGATGTTGTGGCGCTTAGTGTATCTGATATAAAGGATGTTGAGGCAACAGGGGATCAAAGTTATGTGTTTTTGAATCCACCTTATGGTCAGCGACTTCAGCCTGAAGAAATCGATTCGCTATACAGTACTATAGGAACAACATTGAAACATAATTTCCCAGGAACAACAGCATGGTTAATAAGTTCCAATAAGGAATCTTTGAAGAAAGTAGGGTTGAAACCTACCAGAAAAGTTACCCTTTTCAATGGTGCATTGGAATGTATTCTTTTAAAGTATGATATGTATCATGGAACAAAGAAGCAGGGTAGACTCTGAAATCACTATAAATATGACGTTAATCACAACAATTTGCTACTTTTATCAAAAAATGCAGGATTATATAAAAAACCGGAAAGTGGACAAGTTATAATTTGGTAACTTCATATTTTTATTATATTTGTTATCAGAAATAACATGACCATATCTAAAAGGAAGCTTACATGAGCTTTGATATAGAGAATTATTTTTCAGACCAGTCTAATGGAGATATTATTCTTTTTTATAAGGGTAATGTTGATTCAGATGTCATTAATCATGTCCTTGACACTGTTGAGGATAAGATGGTTGAGGTGGATGAACAATCTAAATTGAGAAAAAAGGTCTATAATGTTCTGGTTGAAAGCCTTCAGAATCTTTATCATCATGTTGACAGAGTACCAGATGATTTTGAAGATCAGACTTCAGAAAAGTATGGTGTATTATTTGTAAAGAAGGTTGAAGGGGGATATAAAATAGTTACAGGGAATTTTGTGAAAGCTGAAAATATTGAAAAGCTCGAAGAAAAGATTAAGCGGATAAACAGGTCGAGTTATGAAGAGATCAAGGAGCTATATAAATTTATTCTGAATCATCAGAGAATTTCTGCCAAAGGAGGAGGGGGGCTTGGACTTGTGGATATAGCAAGGAAGACAGGTAATAAGCTTGATTATGCATTTAAGAAATATAATGATAAATACTCTTTTTTCTATCTTGATATCTTGGTTAACGAAATAAAATAAACATTTTTAAATCTGAAAAATATGGAACCGATCATTATCGAAGGGACCTCTAAAACTCCCACAGTTAAATTTGACTCCGCAGAAGGTGTTTTTGAAATCAAAGGACGTTCAATTCCGGAAAACTCAGTTGAATTCTATAAACCTTTAGTCGACTGGCTTGAAAGTTATAAGGATTCTCCGCTGGTAAAAACTGTTGTTGATATTCGTCTTGAATATTTCAACACAAGTTCCTCTAAATGTATCCTTGATGTATTTAAAAAACTTGAGGCAATACATAAAGCTAAAAATGAGGTTGAGGTGAACTGGTATTATGAAGAAGATGATGAGGATATGCTTGAGGCAGGAGAAGATTATGAATCAATAATCAGAGTCCCCTT
>Ga0307377_10003897_pt1 | contig 16550 bp, 17 predicted proteins | sample TR3MG_FD_202535 | JGI IMG/M metagenome (GOLD analysis project Ga0307377, IMG submission 202535) | Soil microbial communities from Risofladan, Vaasa, Finland - TR-3 | ecosystem: Environmental > Terrestrial > Soil > Coastal area > Acid sulfate soil | place: Finland: Risofladan, Vaasa | collected... | reverse complement strand
AGGTCGTGCCATACAGTTCGCTCACATTTCCCTAAACTAACAAGTCTTCTAGATTCATTAAGCATTTGTTGATCTTCTTTTGATAAATGGGTATCTCCAAAAATCATCGCTTTCCAATCATTCTTAAGGGTGACCTTTCCATCAGCAACTCTAAAAATTAAATCTTGAAATGACCCATCATCTTCCGCATGGATGTGTCTAGCTACAAAATTTTCCTCATTTAAATTCTCTACAAATAAAAACCCCATTTTATGGTTTACAGATGCTACTTTTCCAGCTCTTGCTTTCCTATAATTAGGAACTGTTATAGAACCTGTTGAAAACATGAACTTCCTTCTACGGTTTTTCATTGTGGGAGAAATAATCATATGTTGTCTTGGGTGTCCAATAACACTACTCTCTATTCCAGTTACACCATGGAAATTATTTAGAGGCCTATGAGCTGTAGGGACTATATCAGTATCTGCAATAACCGCTAAGTGATTGTGCACACTCGCTTGAGTTGCGTACAAGTATCCACCTAATCTTTTATCCCACGCATACTCTCTGCCAAAATTAAAAGGAGATGCGTTATTTAGATATGTACCAGGAACTACAATAATTTCTGCATCATGCTCTTCAGCATACACTAACATGTTTCTCCACAGCTCTTCATCGATAGGGGTCTTGGCTTGAGCCCATGTAATCATTGCATTTTTCTTTGTACTGACAAAAGTGCGTTTGCATGCATTTAGGTACTGTGGGTGCTTTTTTGGTCCAAGATCATATATATGATACTCATTATTTTTTATAATAGCTTGTATATTCCTAGCAATGTAAGTACTATAGTCTATTTTCTGCTTTTTACAGTATTGCTTTGCCACCTCTGTGGCATTAAAGTTATCACCCGATTGAGCCTTACACAGCTTCTCTATAAGTGATTTATCGTAATTATGATTTTTACTCATTTTAGTAATGTTCGTAAATATCTAAATCGTCCATATCATCAATGTCCTCTTCATCAAGACTCTCTAATAATCTCTCAGTTGAGTTATATTGAATAACGAATTCTTTTTTGTCTAAAAACCAGTCTCCTGTCATGGTTGGAAATAAAACATCCAAATCACCACTGGCAATTAATGAATCGTAAATAAGTTTCATCTCCTTTGCTGACATGATACTAGATTTTTGATAAAATATTATCCCGTAACTCATCAAAATCAGCCTTCTTAAATATAAAGTTTGGTGGTATTGATGAGTAGTAGTCTTGACCCTTGACAATATATTTTACCATATTCTGCCCTTTTCTATTTGTAAAGGGAGCTAAAAATGTACATTCTTTTGGTAGGCTTTTTTTAAGCTCTCTAAGTGTCAATGCGTAGATGTACCTTGGGTCAATTCCTTGTTTTTCTTGAGACATTTGATTTGTTAATTTAATGTATAAAATACACCTTCACCACTCATAATAGAGTATTGAAGATTCTCAGTATTAAAAATTATCACAGATTTACCATTATTCAGAAAGTCCAAATAATAATAGACACCTTTGTTTGAAGTAACTAAGTACCTAGTTACTTCTTCCCCGACCTCAATACTACCGAGTTTCCACACAAGAATATCTACTAGATCTTCACCGTCTTGCATGAAACAATTCATTGTAGAATCACTCTTTACAGTCTTCCACGTAAAATTTTCTTTTAGGGCTGTACTACTTTCAAATACAAAATCTCCCTCCATTCCTACATGTCCATTTTCTATAATAACTTGACTATAAGATAGAAATGAAATGAACAATACCGCTATAATTGATAGATATTTTTTCATCTGTTTTAAAATTAAACCCCAGTCAAGATTATGACTGGGGCTGTGTATGAATTAATTAAAATGGTAATTTAACCGGAGCGTCTCCACCTGCAGTTTGAGCAGGTGCTGGTTTTTCTGCAACAGGTGCAGGTGCTGGTTTTTCTGCAACAGGTGCAGGTGCTGGTTTTTCTGCAAGAGCCTTTTCTTCAGGATCTGGTTTTTCTGTAGCAGTAGGCTCTCCTTGTGTATAAGCTCTGATAGTTTCCTTCTCCGCTTTTGGCTTAGACTCCTCTTTTGCCTCAGGCGAATTTGGTGTATCAACATTAGCACCACCAACTGTACCTTCAAAAGGCTTTGGCGGCTCTCCTCCGGATACTTTATTACTCATCTTTTGTGAGCCAGTTGCATGCTCTTCAAGAACTTTGTATAAATACGCATTCTTCTCCTCTTGGTCTTTTTTCATTGAACCATCAAAAGACTTAACCCACTTAACTGCTGGTATATCTCCTTCATGTAGAACTCCTTCTTTTTCGTAGGTATAAGTTAATCTTTCAAGAGGGTAATCTTCACGTACAGTTCTTTCATGCATATCCGCATGCTTTATAGATACACCATAGTTTTTGTACTCAGTGCCTTTCTTTTCCATAGCATATGGAAATACTCTATACACAAAGTTCATCTGCATTGCAGGCATAAGAGTAATTAGTGCCTCCGCATATATTGCGATGTTCTTACTCTGATCAAAAAGTGGGAAACTGATGTAAACATTTCCACCATCTACATCAATCATGTGTAACGAAATCTCTTTACCGAATTTCGTATCTCTAACTGTAGCTCCACGATAGATGCCATAAATTCCTTCCTTAAAATAAGCTCTGTAAGATACATTGCCTTTTGAGCTTTTGTGTTCTTCGTAGCCTTCCTTTTCCTCTTTCGAGTATGCAAATAAATTACCTGTCCCGAACTCAATTTGCAAATACTTGTTTTCTTTAGCCATAACGCTTTCCCTTTAATTGATTAATTGTTTATAAATTTAACTTATCCAAAACTAAGCATAATAAAATTACTACGCAAATTTTTGATCTAAAAATTTAATTATTTGATCGACACCTTGTTGAGGGTGGAGTCCAAACGACTTTATCCACCTGGCTAATGTTGTTTTAAATAGCTGCTGAGATGTCTGCATTCCACCGCACTTTATAAAATAACGGTACAAGAAGTCTTGCTCTCCTCGTATTGAATAGTACTCTGATCTTGAAATCATTGCTGAGCAAGACCCTTAATAACTTGATCTGTTAATTCTTCTGTTAGTTCAGGGTTATCCTTGAGTAATTCAACTACTTTCTCTGCACCTTGACCAAGTTTTGTGTCTTGGTAAGAGTACCAAGAACCTGCACGTTGGATGATATTCATTTGTGTAGCCAAATCTACTATCTCGGAAAATTTATCAAAGCCCTCCCCATATCTAAAGAATATTTCTGAGTGCTTAAATGGTGGGTAAGTCTTATTTTTCTTAGTCTGGAACTTCATAACATGACCAATAGGGTTTCCACTTGAGTCTTTTGTTGGAGCAGATTTACTAACCTCAACTCTAATACTCGCATAGAATTTTGTAGCATTACCTACGCCTATAGTTCGTGGATCACCGAAAGTTACTCCAATCTTTTCTCGCATCTGAGAGATTAGAACAATAAGACAACTATGTTTTGGTGTGAGTGGGTTTAGCATCCGAAGAGCTTTTGACAATAACCTGGCCTGTAACCCAACTGCGTGGTCTCCAGCTTCTCCTTCAAGTTCGGCTTTTGGGACTAATGTTGATGTACTATCTACGATTATAACTTGAATTTCGCCAGACTCAACCATAGCTTTCGTAATATCGATTGCCTGTTCACCATTATCCGGCTGACTTAAAAGAAGTGGTCCAGTATCTACTCCTAGCTTTTTAGCATAGATTGGGTCAAAACTCATTTCCATATCAACATATCCACAAACTAACCCTGCTTTTTGAGCTTCGGCTAGAAGGTGTAAGCATGTGCTGCTCTTACCCGATGACTCTTGCCCATATATTTCTATGATTCTACCTAGTGGCCATCCTCCACCTAATATACTGTCAAGGTAAAGTGACCCGGAACTAATCCTTTCTACACCTTCAATTGCCCCATCTGATAATTGCATTACGCTACCTTTACCAAAGGCCTTTTGCAGTTTTGCTAAACCGTCTTTTGAAATCTTCTTTGCTTCTCCCATATTCGCTTTTATTTATGAAAAGCAAAAATAATGAAACTTTTGGAGATAAACAAGCTTTTATGAAAATTTTAGTGATTGGATATAGCAGTGCCTTTATACCGACAGAGCTCGGGGCTTCGCGGAATCTTCACCTTCTTTCTGTACAAGGCTACTAAACCAATAAGAGACACTTCACTACCGATACCATTTCTTATTTATTCAATTCCGAAGAATTTTGGCTTTTTGTCTTCGCTGACTGGCTCGACCTTTCCGCAAGGTTTGTCGGACTCGGATGTTGGCTTTGGAACAGAGCCGAGATTGGTTTTGTTTATAGTCAGCGATTCTCTATTAGTCAGAGTTTTGAGTTGTACATGTCAAAACTGTTGTAAAACACACTATGTCAATCGCAAATGTAATTCAAATAAATTGAATATCCAAATACTTATCTTAATCCGTATTTCAAAATGTTTGAGAAAATCCCCTCAAGAACACGCCTAGCCATTTCTGGTGGCATTTTACCGGTCCTTTCGTTTATATCAAAAAACATTTCTGATATTACAACGAATAGCTCCTCGTTCTTATCATAGTACTCATCAGTAATAACAGTTTCGGAAAGGGTGTCAAAGACATCTATAAAATATCTTCCCTCTCGCAACTCCTCTGAGTCCGTATTATTGTGGATAAGATCGAAGTCTTCATCCTCTTTTGTTGGTTCAAAATTTCCCATATACACAAAAATACTTTGCAAATTACAATAATCAAAGACATATATGTTAAAAAATGTTAAAAAATTGAAAATAATTAGGAAAGTTGAAAAATATTATATTTCTTTACACCTAATTTTTACCCATAAAAGTCATTTAAAATTGGAAACCAAAGATCAAAAACCCCAATCAAATAGTGGTCCTCAAATATATTTAGCCACTGACGTTGTTGTAGACGAAGAGCTGGAAAAGTTGAAAAAAATTATATATCTCTTTTCTTGCCATAGGAGACTTAATGGAACATCTTCAAGTGTTTTGAGGGAAAAATTAATATTGCTCCTGGCTTTATACTTGAAGTACGGTTACAACAAGGAAGCCAAAAGTAAAGCTGCTGAAATACTCCAAGTAAAAAAACCTGCAATAAATTCAATGAATTTGGAGTTGAGGGATAGAGAGTATCTTATCAAGGATATTATGAATACCCGAATAAACCACTTACATGGGGACTTGGAAAAACTGAGAGAATACGTGAATTCAAATGATGGGAAACCTCTATTCTTCTTAGTACAAATAGTCGATGGCTAAAAAAAGTGAGATAGCATTCACAAGAGATATTGCAAGATCCGTAGGAGAAGAGCTTGGGATGTCAACAGAGGCAGTGGAATCACATATTGATTTCATGGTCCATTGGATAAAAAAGCTATCAAAAGAGCCTACAATTTTAAATATCTATATCCCAAATGTTGGATCTATGTATTTGAATATTGGTAGAGTTAAAAACGATTATGAGCATTTTAGTAAGTTAGGAACAGAGGAAATGATTACTTCGTGGGTTAACCAGCTGGAGCGACATAAAATACGTTTAGAAGAGTTTCAGAAACAATTTCCTGACGGTGGTTATAATCGTCATAAGAAAAGGACAAAGATAACAAGCAATTGGTTTAATAAAAACATGAGCTTAAGGGAATTAGAAGAATGGCAAAATAGATAATATGGATTTTAAGAAAGCAAAAACAATAGCAAACGCATTCCTTGAGCCCCTGCCAGAAGGTCAGGATTGGTATGAAAATAGGCTAAAAATCTGTGGAGCATGCCCCCATAATAGTGCGAATAAGACAGATTTAACTTTGGCAGAGAAATTGAACATCAATAAGCTGTTGAAGAAAGGGATTTGTGATAATGGTAATCACTGTACTGCCTGTGGTTGTTGTATCGAGAGAAAATGTGCGACCAAATCAGAAGACTGTGGACTGGTTAAGCTGAACCTAGAGCCGAAGTGGAGGGCATTAGAAGTGCCATCAACTATAAACAAAGGGATATCGCTAATAAATATGTCTAGCGAAATTGGTACTATTGAAGCTCAAAAGGCTTCATTTTTATACACATTCAATGCTGTAAAATCGAATAAGCTGGATTTTAAATTCCAGATTAAGACAGATTTCAGTAAACTTAAAATAAAAAACTACAAGCCAAGTTGCTCGTGTATAGCTGTAAATGCTATGGAGAGGATCGATGCAAATACGTTTGAATTCAACATATCTATCTCTACAACAGGATTTAGAGAAGGTTGGAATGAGAGGAAACTTTTTGTAACCTATTTCGAGAGAGGAAGTATGACAAGAGAGATAATGATAACTTTTAACATGAATAAAATAGATGGGAAGTAAAGTAAATTACAAACCCCTTTTCGCTGATAAGGTAAAGGAGTTTATCGATAAGTGTCCAGACTATTCTTTGGGGGAATTTCTTCATAGTGTACTTACACAGTTATCTAAGAGTGGAACTCCTATTGAAAAGAAGGGAGACATACTGAAAATCAGTGATCAAGAATTGTATGCAAGTATATGCAAGGCAATAAAAGAAGAGTTCGGCATGGATGAGCCAATCGAATCAATTGAACCAACAAAAACAAAATAATAATTAAAGCTATGGCTAAAACAACAGTAGAGATCTACTTGAAAGAAAAAGTAGGAGAGTATTTGAAGAACATCGAGATCTTTGAAAAGAAGCATATTGCTGATAGAGAGGAATTTGTTAATCTTCAGAAAAAAACTCAGAGTTTCAAAATGAATAATCCTGAAGGGACTTATGAAGATGTTAAAGAAGATTTAATTCGAATTCAAGAAGTGCACTATTGGTCGTACTTGCTAGAACAGAACATGAAGCATGAGTTAATTAAAGCAAAAGAGCTACTTACATTCTCAGATCTTATTGGTATCAATCTTGAGCTTGAGGGGGATAATGCTGAAGCTGCAAAAATAATCAGATCACAGGAGAGTGATATGTTCCATGTTAACAGCAAGGGGGAGGTCGCATTGCTTGACAATGAATTTAAACCGCAATTAGAGGGTGCTATCAATAATAGAAAAGCTGATAACACTAACTTAAAAACAATGTACGAAAATATACCTGTTCCTCAGAGTATGTAAGTTATGTCAGATATCATAACAAGTAAGGAGATGTTCATTAATATGAAGAATCCTCCTGTGTATAACCCCCGAAAAAGTTATTTTGAGCAGTCGAAAGACGTTATCCAATTCTATGAAGAGGAGAAAAATAAAATAACTTATGGTGTTAACATAGGTGGGTACTTCATACATCCTTGGATGTATTACCATTTAAATTATTTCAAAACTCCGATTCCACAAAAAGACGGTTCTGAAAAGATAATGTGTCCACCACTAGATGACAATTTCTTATATGTAGTTGAGAGTTATCAAGAGGCAGAGCGTCTAAATAAGGGGCTCTGTCTTTTTGGTACAAGGGGGTTTGCTAAGTCTACAGACCTTACATCAGTTACTGCTTGGTTGAATACAATAAAGTCAAATGGCGTAACTTCTATAATTGGTGGCTCAGAACCGGATTTATTAGCAATATCAGGTTTGTTGGAAAAGAATTTCAACAATGTAAATCCTGCTATGTATTTACCTAGGCTAAAAACAGATTGGGAATCATTTGTAGAATTCGGAATAAAAGAAAAAACCGGCCACAGATTTGTACACTCTCAGATATCGATAACAAATGCGAACAAAGGCTCTGCAAAGCAATCAGAGAAAGGTGCAGGTCTATCCCCGATTGGTTATATAATGGACGAGATTGGTAAATATAATTGCAAGGCCATTCTTCAATCAGCCCTTCCATCATTTAGAACGCAGTATGGTTCAAAACTAGTTCATATTTTATCAGGTACTGGAGGTAATAAGGTTTTATCCCAAGATGCAAAAGATATTTTATCGAATCCTGCAGCATATGATTTAATAATGATGAATTGGGATAGGCTTGACAGAAGTGTACCTGAAGAGGCAATTACATGGGAGAGGAGTAAGAAAACAAAGTTTTCAATGTTTGTTCCCGGGCAAATGAGTTACCGTTTATCTGTACCAAAGGTTGATGGTAAATTGTCAGATTCAGTAGGAATTAAAAATAAAGATCTTGACAAAATAGTGATTCAAAATACAAATTGGATTGAGGCCACAAAAGTGATAAAGCATATGAATAAGTCTCTTAAAAGAGAAGATGAGAGGCAGAAGAATCAAATGTATTACCCACTTGAGATTGCTGATTGCTTCTTAACAGCCAGTAATAATCCATTCCCAGTAACAGTTATTGACCGTCATATTCGAAAGCTCGAAGATGAAGGTAAGTTTGGAAAAGACATTGGTTTATATAGAGAGGGTGGGTTATTTAAGTACGAATTAGTTAATAAGCAACGTGCAGCAGTATCCCATGGTGGAGGTGTAGCTGATGCGCCTGTGATACTATTTAGTGAGTTCCCCGATAAAGAGATACCACCAAGAGGCTTGTATGTTTCAGGATTAGATGGGTATAAGATTGATGTATCTGAATCTGACTCTCTTGGTTCATTTTATATTATTAAAAGAAGAAATCAAGAACCAAATGAGCCATGTGAGAAGATTATAGCATCATACACAGCTAGACCTGAAAGGATGAGAGACTTTAATGCTACATGTGAAAAGTTATCAGATACGTGGAATGCAGAGTGTTTGATGGAGAGTATTGACCTTAGCTTTAAACAGTTTCTCGAATCAAAAGGGCGAGAGTATGACATTCTAGCACCAGCAATTACCTTTTCCGGGTTAACAAGTAAAAAAGCACCAAGATTAAATTCAAAGTTCGGTTTATATCCGAACCCAGGAAATAACCAATATAGATTCAATGTCCTTGTGGATATGTGTAAAGAGGAGCATACACTTGGCATTGATGATGAGGGTAACCCAATAATTAAGTTAGGTGTAGAGTTTATAGATGACATCGATCTTCTAAAAGAGATGTTAAGTTGGCACAAAGATGGAAACTTTGATAGAATTACAGCATTTTCTCATGCATTGGTTTTTGCAAGAGAGTTAGACAAGAAAAATATACATCCAGAAAAGCAAAAAGTAAAAGAGGACTTAAATCAAAAAGAGCAGGCCCTTAGAAAAAAGTTAACCGGTAGAAATAGATATGGAATGACAAGAGGTAAGAAATATTAGATTATACAAATTCTAATCTTTTTGAATCTTTAGAACGCATTTACGATATTTGTAGAATGGGATATACTGGAGGAAACCCCACAACAATTTTTTCTAGATTATACAAGTCTGACAACTTGCCACCGATGACTGTACCTAAAACGGTAAAACAGTCAGATGCGTGGAAAGAGGCTGTACTAGATTCATTTGAATACGAGGGCATAAAACAATTTAAAGACAATCTTCAATTCATCGATTTATATCGAATGGTTGATGGGAAATTGTCTTATCAAGAATTGTCTGAGGTAGCACCTCATATGAGTGATATACAAAGTCTTTTAGACGGAGTTGGTGTCCCATCTTTCTTAAGACATTATGATATTATTGGAATTGTAGTCAACGCTCTCGTTGGCTATTATAATTCAATGCAACCAAAATTCCATGTTACAGATACAGGGGAAGTTGCTGAGAATGAGTTTTTAAGATACAAAGATCAAGAGTTACAGAAAATGCTACAAGGAGTGTTAGAAAACACTATTAATATGCATTTAGCTGAAAACGGGTTTTCACCCGATAAGCAGTTCAATACCCCCGAAGAACAGCAGCAGTACATACAAGAGCTCCAAGCTGCAAGAGAGAAATTTACACCCCGAGATACGCTAAGAGCTACAAACAGCTCTTTTAGAACTATTGGAATGAAATGGGGGGAATCTACATTGGAAAGAGATAGTGAGCGATTCAACTTTCTTAAAATGGAAAGAGATGAGTTAAAAGATCAACTTGTTTCGGGTAGATGCTTTAGGCATTTTAGAATTGGATATGATGAGTATTCACCTGAAACCTGGAGTCCTAAAAATACATTCTTCTCTAGAGAGGTAAACGCAGAGATGGTTCATAAAGGAGAGTATATAGGGAGATTGAATTTCTATACACCTACAGAAGTTATTCGAAGATGGGGCCACGAAATAGATGCAAGTACGCAAAAGAAACTTTTAGGTGGAAATGAATCTTGGAAAAGTTTTGTAGGAGATGGGTACTACTCTGGAAATATAGAACAATCTATAAAAAGCAATTTCAACAAGCAGGTAACTGTACCATTTGCAAATTATCATGATTACAATTTTTATTTAGGACTTCAAGAGGAGATGGATATGCCGATGGGTGTACAGACCATCTTCAATGATGATGGTTCTACAACTGATAAAGAGAGGTATCTTCCTAGATTAATGGGGGATTATCATGGAAGATATTCTTATTACGCCCAGATTATGCGTGACGATTTTCGTCAGAGACTTGACCTTTGTCAAACTACAGAGGTATACTTTAGGGCATATGAGTTGTGGGGTTACTTAACTTACGAAGATGAGACAGGAAGAATCCACACTGAAGAAGTTACTGAAGATATACTACCACAATTCATAAAGGAAAATAACATAAAGCAGACCTACAAGACAGAGCTGGTAAAAGTTGTAAAAGAATTCAAACCAAACACTTTACAATGGACATTTAGACCGGTTATATATGAAGCAGTAAAAGTTCAGTCTGAGAACTTAACAAAACCCTTATATTTACATTGCAGACCGTGTGAGCACCAAATTAAAGGAGATAGTGAGTTTGATAGATGGTTACCTGTTGCAGGATACATTGGTAAATCTGCAGCAAAAAAAATTGAACCGTATCAAGCTAAGTATAATTTGTGTATGAACCAAATTTACTCTCTGCTTGAAAAAGAGATTGGTATATTTTTCTTAATGGATACTGCAATGATACCATCGGAGTATCAAGGTTGGGGGGATGCATCTGAGGCACTCCTTGCTATTCGAAATATTGCAAAAGATACAGGCATTTTACCAATTGCTACATCAGGCGATGCCCAAAGAAATAATACAAATTTTAACCAATTCTCTACTTATAATTTGAGCTATACAAGTCAAATAAATGATAGAGTTAGATTGGCAGAGTTCTCTCAAAGAAAAGCTTATGAGGTGATTGGTATGAATCCTAATATTCTACAAGCTCCAACAAAGTATGAGACTGCAGAGGGTATTAAACAGAACCAGGAAGCTACATACGCACAAATTTCTGAAATATACGAGGATTTTGAACAGTATGTTAAAGTTGCGCTTGAGTTGCACTTATCTGTTGCTCAGTATTGTCAATCAAATAGAAAGGATATTACTCTATACTATACAAAGAGTGATGCCAGTACAGAGTTCTTGAAATTTACTGATCCAAATTTCCCTCTAAGAAGAATTGGATTAATAGCATCTGCGGATTCTAAGAAGAGAAAAGAGCTAGAAACATTCAAGAGTTTTGTTCTTAATAATAATACATTAGGTTCTGATACATTAGAAATTGCTAAGTTAATTGGTTCAGATTCAATGTCTGAGGCTGTCGAAATTGCTAGAATTGCACAAGAGAAGCGTATGGCACAAGAGCAAGAAAATCATCGTAGAAGTCAAGAACTCCTTCAACAAAAAGGAATTCAGGAGGAAGAAAAATCTGCTGCTGATTGGAATCGTGAAGAAGAAAGCAAGCAAAGAGACAGAGCTAACAATATCGATAGAGAAAAAATAAAAGCACTCGGTAGAGCTGCTGATAAAGAGTCTGATACACAAGGATTTGCTCAAATTAATAAGGCTGCAGATATTGCCTTAAAGAGTAACGATCTTAATTTTAAGGCAGAAGAATCTGCTAGAGAATTCAAGAGAAAAGAGCAAAAAGATACACAAGAGCTTGCAATTAAAATGGAGAAATTAAAAATGGATGCTATGAAACTCCAGGAGAAAGTTCTCGATAGAAAGAGCAAAGAATATATAGCAGAAATTAATAAAAATTAGAAAATATAATATTTTACAACTGTAAGATGTAATATATTATATAATACTAATGAATTTGTAAAAGTAAAAACCATATAATAAATTTGTCATGAGTAAAGAAGGAGCAACAATTGTAAGTCTGTCTAGTTTAATGTCTGAGAAAATCGGAGGAGAAGTAGACGACAAAGAGAAATCAGATTTAGACCTTAAGGCCGCCATAACTGGAGAGGATAAGAAGGACGACTTTTTTGAGTTAGATACAGCTAAAGCTAATGAACTAGAAGCTGCAAGACTTAAAGAGGAAGAAGAATCAAAAGTAGTTGATTTAGAATCTACTGAAGAAGATAAGAAAAAGAAAGAGGAGAAGGCATCAAAAGGTGAATTTGAATTGACTCAATCTACTTCCAATGAAGACAAGACTGATACTGAAGATTTTGATAAATCAGAGTTCTACAAGAGGTCTTTGAAAACTATGTTTGGGGATACTATTTCCCACATAATTGAAGAAGATGAACAAGGGAATGAGAAAGAGGTCCTTTTACAGGATACACTAGTAACTGAAGAGTTTTACAACCAAATTGTAAAAAGTAAGCTTGACGATATAAAAGAGGAAGCGTCGAAAGATAAAATCTCTACTAAAGGTATCTCTGATTTCGCTAGAGACTTAGTTGAAATTGATAGAAATAATGGTGATATCAGTGAGTTACTAAGAGCTAAAGAGGCTTACTCAGATCCACTTGATAACCTTGATTTAACAACAGAGCAGGGTCAAGTCCAAGCTGTTTATCTACGAATGATGGCAGGAGGGCAAGATGAAGATACTACCAGGAGATTAATAACATCTTATAAAGCTGAGGGTATTTTAGAAGAAAAGGCTTTAGAAGCCGAGACAGAACTAAAAGCAGCTATTCAAAAGCAAGTAGAAAATGCAAAAGAAGCTGCACAAAAGCAAGCAGACGAGAGAAGATCTCTATTGAAGGATTATAAAAAAGACATCAAAGAGAGCTTAGATAGATATCAATTGAATGACAATATCAAAAATAAAGTCGTTTTATTGGCAACAAAAGAGGATGACAACGGTAGATTCGAATTGGATAAAGTGTATTACCAACACAGAGAGAATCCAAAAGATGCTGCGGATTTGGCATTTTTTCTTTTAGATAAAGAGGAGTTTATTAAGCATGTTACCAACAAAGCTGTTGAAGAAACAAAGCTTAATACTTCTAAAAAACTCAGAGTAGTTACAGATGGAGGTGGAAATAACCCAACTTTAGCTGGTAGCGATGAGAGAAGAAAAGGTGGAGGCGCATCTATTTCGATAGCCTCACTTAATGATTAGGAATTAATTAAACAATATAATTTTTTAACATGCAAAACAGATTTGATATTAGAGAAACAATCAACGGTGATGCGGTGATTGGTTTTACAAGTTCAAAGGAAATGAAGACTAGAGGGTGGATGGATGCCTCTAAAGTTTCTGCATACCTTATGGACGATGACGGGAATGCTCATAGAAAGCACCTTGGTATGATTAACCTTTTCAAGACTACTCACAAAGTAGATATTCCTTTTATGAAGGATCTATTTGCTGATTCAGCAGTACTTGAATGTGGTGAAGGTGAGACAATCACTTATGATTTACCAGTATCTCGTATGGAAGTAATGTGTTATACTGCAGTTGATACATCAGGAGATTCAGATTTCCCAGGTATTGATGGTGGTATTTTCAAGTTAGTTCTTAGCCAAGAGTTTACAAAAGGAGACATCTTAACTTATGACCCAATGTACGGTGAGCAAGTAAGTGTTTCTGAGGATCACGAGGTTGAGCGTTCAGGTGAGAATTTTATTCACTATGTTACGTACCAAACAAATGATAATCGTGAGTGGTTTCCAAAAGATAAGCTTGTAGCTGGTATCCAATGGATGAAAATAGGTCACTCATTAGCTGAGTACGGAACTTCATACTCTGGTATCAACTTGCTTAAGAATCCTACAGGATCAATTACTAATGAATTTATCCTTGGTTCTCCAAGAGGAGTTGAGACATTTGTTACTGCTAAAGCATCTAAAATGAAGTCTCCAGGATTGAATCAATTCACTACTGACCAACTTGACGATGTTAAGAACAAATTGGACATGTTAGGTGGGAAAAGCCGTGAAATGTTCTTCGTAGCAAATAGATCAGGTGATAATATGGATCCTAACTCTATGAAGATTGGTACTACTCTTGAGTATTTAGCTCTTATGGAGTTAGCTATGATGGAGTGCTATTCTTTATTATTTGCGAAGGCTGCAACAATCATGACTTCAAATGGTCTTAAACGAATCAATGAAGGTACATGGCATCAAATCCGTAGAGGTAAGTTAATTAAGTACTCTAAACCAGGTGGAATTACTGTTGATCATATTCACGAGGCTGCGTCTTATATTTATAAGAATAGCAGCATGCCGGTTAGAGAGCGTATTATTAGATTCAAAGCTGGTTGGTTCGCATACCAAAACGCTATGCAGATTTTCCGTGAGGAAGCTGTTCAGCAATTAAATGGCTTACCAGCTAACATGATTGGTACAGATGCTCAAATTCAGCCTGTATTTAAAGGTAACCTTGATGAGTTACATATGCAAGCAGTTGTTATCAAGTCAGTACTTATCCCAGGGATTGGTACAGTGATTTGTGAGCATGACCCTTCTTTAGATTACCAACCATTATCTGACAGATTCAGTGCAGGTATGTATGGTGAAGGTAAAGCACATACATCTTACTCTATGGTAATTTGGGATGCTTCTAACCCTGAGTATAGCAATGTAACTTCTAAAGTTAAGAACGCTGACTTGGTAGAAGGTGGTAACATGAGATCGAACATCTACTATGTTAAGCCTGAAGGTGCTCACGTTGTTTACGGATATGAGCAAGGTCGTATGGCAGATGGTACTCAAACTACTAACGTAATGAGTAGCCTTAAGTACATGGCTAAGACTTTCTGGGCAACATCTCAGTCAGCAGCTCTTGTACTTGATACTACTAGATACGTTGTTATTGAGTTGAGAAGAAATAGATAATAGTAATATAAAGATGGGGGGAGGCAATCTTCCCCCCACCTTTTATCATATAAAAACTAATCTTTTTGCCAACATCGATATTTAATACTAGTTTTATATCGAAAAACAAAAACCAAAATTGTTATGAGTGCAGAAAAGAAATTACTCTTTGAAGTAGAGGGTGTTAAAATTTACGCAGGATCTATTTATGTTGTAGAGAACAAAGAAGACCTAAATGCCCCAACAGGGTTTATTAAAATAGGTACTTCTCGATTACCATCGGATGGTGTCGATACATCTTTCCAACCTACTTACAAGCAGACATCAGCTACTACAGGTCTTTGGGATACTGGATTTCACGAATTTTCCCCTTGCTATAAGGGCCAAGATAAGGTAATTATTCAAAAGAGAGTAGAAGATTTAAAGAAGAATTTAGTTGATCCGTTCGAAAGAGCGTTAGGACAAGAGGGAGCATTAGCTCACAACAATGATACTTTTTGGGCTTCAAAGAATTTCAAACTATTTGTTGACCAAGTTTTTGATACAGCAGAGCCTGAAGATTTACTAACACTTTATTTTGGGCTATTAACAAGAGAGTTAACTCCAAATGGTCAAGAGGGTAATGCTAAATTTAAGAATTCTTCATACGTTCTTACAGATAAAACTAAGACAAGAAAAAGAGAAGATAAGAAGACTTCCGATTTGTATAGAGCTATTGGATTATTCGAGAAATTCTTAGTGTCAGATAGACCTCGACTTTTATCAATTCTAAACTACTCAAATGTAGTTGTTTCTCCGGAAATCACAGATGATGCATTTAGAAGTACATTCAATGAGCATATGAACCAGGAGTCAAGTGTAAACATTGAAATGTTCTTAGGTCTTGTTGAGGAGACTGAGAAAGAGGAGGGAAGAAGTAAAGTTGAAATCTATACTAAATTAAAAGAGGCGTACCATAGGGGGAATACGGTTACAAAAAATCCAAACGGAGTATTCTATTACGAGGAATACGAAATTGGTCCAGACCTTAAATCAGCCGCAACGAATATAGCTAGAACAAAAGAACTAGAACCTATTAAAAAGGCAATACTCTTAAACGAGGAAATAGAAAATGAAAATTGAACAAGCATATCTACAATACTTAAACCTGGTTAATAGAAATGCTACCAATAACAAAGTCAATGTAGATAAGCCTAGATTCATCATTATTTTCAACGATATCTCTAATAGGTATGTTGAGTGGATCTTAGAAAAACGTAATGAAGACGCAATTAGATATGTAGCTCCATTATTAGTACCAAATAAAAAATTATCAAAAGTAGGAAGTAAACACACTTATGATGATTTTAAACTTCCGGAAGACTATTTTGATTTAGCCAATTTACACATACATGCCAGTAATGGTAATTGTGGAGGCATCGAGATAAAAGCATGGGAAGTTAAAGTTGAAGACGTAGAAGAGAAATACAACGACGAGTTTCAACAGCCAAGTCTACCTTGGAGAGAGA
>Ga0307377_10003894_pt1 | contig 16556 bp, 30 predicted proteins | sample TR3MG_FD_202535 | JGI IMG/M metagenome (GOLD analysis project Ga0307377, IMG submission 202535) | Soil microbial communities from Risofladan, Vaasa, Finland - TR-3 | ecosystem: Environmental > Terrestrial > Soil > Coastal area > Acid sulfate soil | place: Finland: Risofladan, Vaasa | collected... | reverse complement strand
GCATTTGTGTGAGTACTTCCCTGGATATACACGATCCAACGACCGAAATAGGCGTAATATTTGTCATAATGATATTTATGTGCTATTTTTGAGGCAAAATAATTTGTAAGTCGTTGATTTATAAAGCAATAGAAACGATAAATCGCTTGACATGATGTTAAATATCCTGTATAATACACGTATTAAATAATTAAAGAGCAACTTAAATGACTAAAACACAATATCTCAACGCAATCGCAGCAGCAACATCGCTTGACACAATCGTAGAACTGACTGCTCAGCTCGACACTGACGCTGGTCTGACCGACGCCGAAGCGATGTCACTTGTTGATCCGCTGGCCGAGCGTTTGCTGGAAGTGATTTAAAAATGCCTTGTAGAGATTACAACAAGGATAAGAAATGATTTATTTTATGCTACACGGATTTGCTAGCGCAACGCCCAACGACAGCACTACATTTTTTGAAGAAAATGTGCTGGAAGATGGCGATTTGCTGTTTAACTTGAACTACAGGTTCAACAAATACGCCGCAGAAGATTTGATCGAAGGCGTCGACGCAGCATTGGACAGCATGGGATTTGTAGGAATGTCCGACGAATTTACGTTTGTTGGTTGTTCGCTTGGTGGTTATATGGCGCAACACATGGCCGGAATTTACATGAGTAAAGCAATCATTATCAATCCAGCAGTCATTCCGTACGAAGATTTAAGCAGATTTCTCGGTGTTAACACCAACTACAGAACTGCTGAAACTTTTAACTTGACCGAAGAAGACGTAGCAAGTTTTAAGGAATTCCACATTAAACCCGGCAGAGTTCCTACTCTTGTCCTGTTGGACATGGGCGACGAACTGCTGGATTCAAACGAAACGTTGAAGCACTTCGAAGGACACGCTGCCATTGTTACATTTGAAGGTGGTTGTCATCGATTTGGCCATCTGCCGGAATCAGTTCCGCACATTAAAGAATTCGCAAACACACTGGTGTAAAATGAGCAAGCCACAACAAGCATTTATTTTGTATCCTGGCAAGTATTATGTCCAGTATACGCCACGCCGATCTCACCCGGAACCGCATCGCTCTATGTGTATGCGATATGGCACAGCCAAAGAATATGCTGAAATATTCGGCGGCACTGTACATCGTGATCCTGCCTTTCCGACAATTACTCAAACATTGATTGGCTGGATTAACAAATTGAGGGCATTGAAATGAAAACCCACGAAAAACCAGGATTTGATTTCACCAAAGACATGGCACCATCCGAAATGCTGGTTCGTTTGCGTGAATTTGCTATGTACGGACTGGACGAATGCCCCGAAATTGACCAGCTGATGAACAAACTGATCCCGATTGTTGCGAAAGCAGATCCGGCACCAGTTCCTGTTGAGAAACTGGAAGAAATAGCAGAAAAGCCTGTTCGCACAATGTATGACATGGAGAATTGTCAGTGTGAAAAATGTAACAAAGGTCGTTACACTGAAACTGAATTCCACGACGACATGGACGGTGTTTTACATTGCGACGAATGTAACTACAGAATTACTCGTCACAGAGCGATAATTGCGCAATGATTCACGACGATCCATACGACGATTGGGCTGATTTTGCCGAAGGCGGCATTGACAAGTCTCCCACGGAGCGGCGTCTTGCTAAAGCGGAAAAGCGAGTTAAGGACCTGGAAAAGGAACTTAACACTGTCAAAAAAGTTGCGGTTGAAGTGATGGAAACGCTTGCTGAAACTGGTCAGGAAGATTTTGTCCTGATCAAAGCGCCCAATGTTCGCGCGTGGTGGGCGGATTACCGGAAAGCTGAATTGGCTCGGGCACGATATTGGATGGAGAAGGCAGAGGAAACTGCCGAAGAACAACGAGCAGCATACGTTGAACACAACGATCATTTTGAAACCGCAAAAAATAAGTACGAAGCGTTAAAACGCAAGTATAAGCTTTAACAATTGTTGATAAATACTCCATGCGAGCGACTGAATTACTGACAGAGCGTTACTTTAACGCTTTTACACCCAACGACAAGGCCAAATATGCCCAGGAAATCTGGGATATGCTACAGCGATCGTACGCTCCAATCGGCGGCATACACGGCAAAGGTTTTAATGATATTGAAGATATGATTCAATCTAACCATATGTTCAAGGTTGGAATGGATAGCGGCACTCCTGTTATGGTATCTGTATATAAGAATGTGAATGGTGGTCGTAAAAAGGTAGCACTTGGCACAGATGGCAGCAGAGAAGGAATTCTAATGGCACGTGATTCGCTCCGCGCAGAGTTCAAGACTGGGCGAGCATATGGCGAAATGAGCGGTCCGGTATTTGGCGCACTTAAGAAGATGTTTCCGCCAGAAGTTTTAACTACAATGTTAGTGCCTGCGTCAGAAGTAAGCGCAATGATCAAGAAAGACATAACAATTGGAGCAGGACCAGACATGAAGACTGGTGGCGAAAATGATCCATATAACGATTTTTACTACCAGCGTGATATCGGTGGAGAAATGCACACTAAATTAGCCTACGGCGACCCAAAAACTAAAGCGAGATTTGACAAATGAATTTTAACGAAATAGCAGAAAATATACACGGCGAGATAGTCTCGTACTTGGACTCGAGAAGCCCGGAAGATGTTCAAGATATTGTAAGATATATCGCAGATTGGCTCCGAGGAAAGGGCATGTCGCCTATGTCATGGAAAAAAGGCACGACTGGATTAGGCACAACAATGTTCACATTCAAAATGAAGGACGAGGAAGGCAATATGCAATGGTTAGCATTTGACGATGAAGCAGGTGTTGGTGATTTCACGATGGGCGACAACGAGCCAAATCCCGCAAGTTACTCTTAATTCATCAAAAGCCTTGCTTTTTACCCAAAAACCCGGTATACTATAACTGTAACTCACTCTTTTTGGACCAATTATGGAAATGTTAGCTAAGGCAATATCGATCACCGCGACCGCATTCGAGGACAAACTCGACAGAGGCGGTCAGCCTTATATCCTACACTGCTTGACCGTCATGGAACGCGTCGGCAAAATCACACAGAAAAATTCCGAAGCCATGCAGGCAGCGGTCATGCACGATTTGATCGAAGATTGTCCCGAATGGACGATTGAAAGACTGCGTCACGAAGGATTCAGTCTTCAAACTTGTTCCTGGGTATGGGGAATGACGCATGCCGACACCGAACCGTATGATGAATATATCGAGCGCGTTGGCCGCGATCCTGTTCTTCGGATCATCAAGATGAGTGATTTGAAACACAACAGCGACATCACCCGCTTAAAAGGAACCACGCCGAAAGACATGGCGCGGCTGGAAAAGTACTGTCACGCTTACAACTACTTGAAGGATCTGTAATGTTCGTGATCAAACACAAGAATCTCAAGGCAGGAACATATTTGAATCAACGTGCTACCGCTGAACACAGAGAAGTGATGCCGTCCATATGGACTACTGATATAACCGAAGCACTCTCGTTTGATTTTAAAGCAGAAGTGGATCAGCACGTACAGTACGTGTCGGAAGTAGTTGGCTATCCTGTTGAAGCAGTATTGACGTTCGGCGCACAGAAGGAATTACAATGCTCGTAATTATGGACGAACGGCATTGTAATCGTCGTAAAATAACGAACGGCGACAGTGTTGTTGATATCGACAGACGCATAATGCAAATGGCAGAACTTGTCGTTGTTGTTAAAGACGATTCTTATCAGGTTCTTAAAGATCGTTACACTGGCGAAACAGATGAATATCCAATAGACGAACTTCCGGAATTAATCAAACAGCGGTTAGTACTTGCGCTGAAAACCAGAGATCAAATTGACACACGAGAAGACGATGATTGATAAAGAAATTCTTAAAAAATTCTCAGAACGAAACGCGAAAAAGCATCAAGTGCATCAAGCCGAGCGCGATGCTATACAAGGCGAAGACATGGTCTTTCGCATCCCAGCCTACGAGCAGAAGACAGCACGAGACTGGGCAGCAGAGCACAAGAAAACTTGTCCTATGCGGTTTGACAAGGATGGAAATCCTGTAGCATTTCCCGGTGGCGCTGCTGGCGGCATGACATCGTATAAATTTACGATAACAGGAATTGGCGTGGCTATTGAAGTTTTTTGTGCTTGCGGCGCCTCCAAAAACATCACCGATTATGAGCAATGGTAAACATACTCAAATCAATCTGGAGTTGCTCGTCGCGTTCGCAACGGTTTTTTATTTTTATTGCGGTATACGTGGTGGTTGGTATGATAATTCCCATTCTGAAAATTAATGAACTTCTGCCTGCCGGTCTCGTCGACCTCACCATGTTGTTATTTCAGGCTATTTGGGCTGGTGTTTTATTATTTAACACAAAATTAGTGTGGCGAAAAATATGAAATCGTTTAAAATGCAACATCGCTTCTTTGAGAAAGCAGAGCCCAGATTCTTCAATGAATTTACTGCGCCTGATTGGCTAACGTCCGCAAATACTGTAAAAGGATCTACAATGGACGGACGCTGGTTCTGGGAAGATCATGTGCTTACACTTGGAATTAATGAAAGCATTGACACAGATTTTCAGCGGATTACCAGATTAAATTAAATGCTAAGCATAATACAATCATTATGGACATGTTCCGATCACGACTGGAAGGCGACGATTATCTTTTCTGCTTTGTATTTGACAGCTGGTGCTGTTGTATTAACGCTTATAACTATTGGAATAATGGCATATAGAATGTTATGAATAGCATAATTAAATCAATTTGGAGTTGTGCTGGAACTAACCAGAAGACAATATTTCTGGCCTTTTCGACTTGCTTGGTTATTGCACTGGTGCTGTTTGGATACTTAACATTACTACTATTAAAAATAATATCAATATGAAACTTTACGTAGACGACATTAGAATTGCGCCGGAAGGCTGGACACAAGCTTGGAACGCAGATGAAGCTGTTGAATTTCTCGAGACTGGCACTGTGACTGAATTGTCGCTTGACCATGATCTAGGAGACGTTGATCAGCCTACTGGATATGACATCATGTGCTGGATTGAAGAGATGATGTACAACGAAAAGTTTCCTTTGCCAGAAATTAACTTTCACACTGCTAACCCAACAGGTCGTGATAACATGCAAGCCTGCTTGGACGCTATTTTACGGAGACAGAACAATGGAAATTAAAGAAGGCACGTTTGATGGAGTTTTAAACTTCTTAGTTAGACGGTGGCAGCATTTTCACGGGCATCTGGGTGGATATTTTGCTTGGGCTGTTGTTATAACGGTTCTTGTATTTGGTATTGCCACTTGCCAACCAGTGGTTAAGTATTCGCACCTATATGTCGCCGGTGACATGGTTTGTATGAAACTCAACGAACAACGAACTCAGGTTATTGATAAAATGGATTATGATTCAAAAATAGAAGTCCGTTATGCTGCGAGCATTGTAGTCGTAGATGACGGAGTATCAACGGCCACACAAGGTTACAAGAAGATGTGGGTACACGAATACGAAGTAAAGAGTTGCGAATGAATCCTAAGGTATTTATGATAGTATTTATGATCATCCTTGCGATGATGCTGTTGGCAGCACCTAAAGATCTGAAGAAGTCTAGTTACACAGTTACGAAAGGCGATGAAATAGTAATCATAACCGAACTACAATCCGCAGAATGTTCGCGCACACAGATTCTCGTGGAATCACTATTAAGAAAAATGTATAAGGAAGATAGTTATAACGTTACATGTACAGTTATTGATAAATAAAGTTATGAGCGACGTAGAACAAATTAAAAAGTACTTGGACTCCATTGGACCAGCCAACAAGACAAGAATGCTGACTGAAAGTTTTACAGAAAGCACTCTGCGAGAAGACGATGCGGCAATGATCGCAGACGAACTTTCCGAGATTAAAGAACAAATCAAGCAACTTACGTATGAAGCAATGGAATTAGTTCCACGTGACGCAGGAGCACACGGGCGAGCTAAGAGTTATTGGTTCCCGCAGATTCTACAAGCACTGGACGACGAAAGTGAATACATGGGAAGCTCAATGCACTCCATGCAAGATACAATCGAAGAACTAGAAGCCGAAGGCGCTCCGTACGATCAGGACGATGATCATGATTACCATAATCGCTTAGACGATGAACAATACGGCGACGAATAAGCAAAACTAACAGACCAAACTAAGCCGACCGCGTGTCGGCTTTTTTACGAATTAAATATCTTGATAAATAACAGTATAATTTACCATTAACAAGAGGAATTTTAATTATGGCATATACACCAGTAGGAGTTGGTACCGTAGCAAACGACAATACCGGCGACCCAATCAGAACAGCATTTCAAACAATTAATGCTAATTTCGTAACCCTAGACGGTCTAGTACCCGACACTGCTACGTTGACTATCAGCGGCAACGATTTAATTGGCACAGCAGTTAACACTGATGTTGTTATTACACCAAACGGTGCAGGAGCGATTGTACTCGACGGCGTTAGCTGGCCTGTAGCGGACGGCACAGTTGATCAGATTTTATCAACCGACGGCGCAGGACAATTGAGTTATGTTACTCCGACACCTGTTTTAGTAACGGCAACAACAGCTGAATTAGCAGACGTAAGTGACGCAATAAACACCGGCGCTGCTAAGGTACAAGGATACCAAGTCTACAATACCACTACCGATGCTCCAGTTTGGGCGGCTGGTAACGCAGACGGTTCAGTTTGGAACGACGCGACTGGCACACTAGCACATACACCAGTCTAATTGATCTCAGCCTTAAATGGGACAACCAATTTGGCAGATCCGAGCACAAAATCTGGGTACTATTGCTGAAAACATATTCTTTGAATATGAACTCGAAGCAATAGACACAGATACTCAACCGGTTACTTATTCGCTAATTGCCGGAACACTGCCTGCAGGGATACAACTAACCGGAACGGCGATTTCGGGTATCCCTATTAAGATAACCGGCGTTCCTGCTGGAGTAGACGCGGACACCAGTTCGAGGTTTTCCATCAGGGCAACCACAACAACTAACGAAGTATCGGATATTACGTTAGATTTAACTGTGTCCGGTCAATCGGCACCAGTACTCTTAACCGCAGCCGGCGAGCTAGGACAGTTTTATTACGGCGATTACATTGATCTCCAATTAGATGCGGTTGATTCCGACATCGGCAACACCATATCTTGGAACGTTATTAACGATACCTTACCGGATGGACTAACGCTTACCGTCGACCCAGACGACGATCGCATTGCTTACATACGCGGCTATCCAGTTCCAGCAACAGCATTACCACCGGGAGTTGTGCTAGGATTTGACGCACAGCTTTTCGACGAGGACCTGGGTGCGTTTGGTTTTGACTTTGGCCTAAACACCGTCGACAAAAGTTTTGAGTTTATTATTTCAATAACAGATGGCATCGGGTTTGATTCTGCCACGTACTCTGTATTTTTACAGAGCCGCTTAACCTATACAGCAGACAACGATATTATCACAGTTGACAACGTTATTATTACGGCTGATCAATCGCCCGGCATTAACCCTACAATGGAAACTCAGTCACAATATCTCGGCATGTTATTGCATGATAATTACTTTACATTCTTATTCGAAGCCGACGATTTTGAAGGGAATCAAATTGAATACTTAATTGATAGCGGAACAATACCACCTAGCCTTACATTAGACCCCGACACTGGTTGGTTATATGGCAACCTCGATATTATTCCTACGGCGAGCGAATCATACACGTTCACCGTCGTAGCACGTAAAGTATTCAATCCAGAATTTGTCAGCGATCCTGTAACATTTACAATGACCGTCGTTAGTGACTTGGCCAATTCCTTAATTGTAAATTCACCGTTGATTATGACCATTAACAACGGTGAAATTAGCGAACTATTTATAGACGCATCCGCAAATACAGGATCTGTATTTGAACTTAATGCTGATTCTACAGCCGTAACAGCCGACCAATTATCTCCGACCACTGACACCGACACAGATGTTGGTTCACTGAATATTGCTGTTGATTATACGCTTGTATCAGGACAATTGCCAGTCGGATTGGCGTTAACAAGAGATGGATTGATTATCGGACGACCATTCTTTACACACTTTACATTAGATCAAGGCACAACAACGTTCGACGAAGGCACAACAACGTTCGACGGCACGTATACGTTTGATGTTCAAATCAATGACGTTACACTTGGCGTAATTACACAAATACAGACATTTTCTATTATTGTTAACCCAACCAATCTTGTTCCCTATGAAAACTTGTATTTGGTATCCAGACCAACGCTTAAAGAAAGAGCAACACTGCGGGCGTTAGCCGACAACGAGACTGTTATACCACGAGAGAACGTTTACAGAAACAACGATCTTTATTTTGGCGTAGCACCGGATCTGCGTTTCTTGATGGTCAACGGATTGCCAGTCGCAACTCGTGTGCAATATGCTACGATACTTGAAAGTAACCATTACACGAGACGCTTTAGCTTTAGTGATTTGAAGATTGCTAAGGCTGTTGGAGATGATGGAAACCCATCGTATGAATTAATTTACGCAGACGTCGTTGACCGTTTAGAAAATCTCGGCAAAAGCGTAGCGCCCGAACTTGTTGTAGATGGCGTTGATTTAGCCGACTTAACAACAAGAGTGCCACCGGCGACTCCACAATATGACTCGCAAGGTAATATAATTATTAGGCCGGCAAGCTTGGACAACATGAGAGCAACGGTAATCGGTGAGATATTATTTACAGCAGACAATTACGACCAAGATACTTATTCTGCTGACATGGATACGATCACAGCAGACGCGACGATGGCGGCCGGGCTCGGACAACAAAACATAAACACATTGCCGGACTGGATGACCACCACACAAGACGATGGCCGTATCCTTGGATACATACCAGCCGTTCCGCTTGTTTATTGTTTGCCCGGCGAAGCATCGCAAATATTATTTGACATCAACCAATCTGGTTTCAACATAAATGAAATTAGCTTTGACGTTGATCGTTACGTGTGGGACAACAATCTAACGAAAATCTCCGGTTCTTACTTCCTAACATTAAGCGACACCCAAGCTAACTTCGACGGCATTGATCCTAACGGTTCGTTTGTTGGCGGCGATGGTTTTCTCTCAAAAGCGGACAGCGATATCGTTCTTGCCGACAATGACATTATAACCGCCGACAGTAATACCGCCTATGTTCCCGGCGATACGATTACATTAAGTAACGGCGCGGTTCTTACGGTAATTGCGGTTGACGGTAACGGCGACGTGACAGAATTTGAAATTACAGTTACGACTAACAATCTCGGCGCGGATACGACCGCGATATTAGCCGACAGCGATATCTTTACAGCAGACTTTGGCGCGTCGGCTCCTACGACCTCAAACGTAACACTTACTCAAGCATCTACTAGCGGCACGGGAGTAGGCTTTACGCTTACACCGATCCGTCCAGCAGATCAACCAGACATTAACGATGAGATATTAAAGTTTCCTAAGACTAATGTCTTTCAATAAATAATAACATGGCAACATACACACAAATCAATATGGGAAGTGGGCCAGGCGCTGGAGACGGCGAAACTGCGCGTGGTGCATATACAATAACAAACGACAATTTTACACTGTTGGAAACACTGCTGATTAATGCGCAAACCGGCACAGTATATGAAGCTGTACTAGCTGACCAGAACGGCATAATCACAATGGACAACGCATTGGCAAACACTGTTACTATTCCAGCCAACGCATCTGTTGCGTTTCCTGTAGGAACACAATTATTTTTCATGCAACTTGGCGTAGGACAAACAACAATCACAATCACAAGCGACACGCTAAATGGTCCTATTGCCGCGCCGTTTACTATTCGTGAACAATACGTTCCAGTCACGGCGGTTAAACTCGCTGCTACAGAATGGGCAATCACTGGTAACTTAACTGGCGCCTAAAACCTCTGATAAATAAGGCAATAACAGAGAGTTTATAATATGGCCATTTACGAACAAATAGATGTTGGTACAACCGCAAACGACAACACCGGAGACGGCTTCAGAGCATCATTCATCAAAATAAACAATAATTTCGCGCTATTAGAAACTATTGGAATCAACGCACAGACGGGCTTAACTTACGAAGCTGACCTCAACGATGCGAGAATCATAATCACAATGGACAATGCCGCTGCTAACACAGTTACTATTCCAGCTAACGCATCTGTTCCATTTCCTGTAGGAACTGAAATACACTTTATGCAAATTGGCGCGGGACAAACGTCTATCGCAATTACAAGTGACACATTAAATTTTCCAGCATCTTTATCAACTGACTTAGTTGGTCAATACTACGCAGCAACCGCACTTAAAATTGCTACAACTGAATGGGTGCTATTTGGTGGACTAGCATGATACTGGGAATTAATTCAACTTTGCCATTTGTTACAAGAGTTAACGGCATGAATGGCGCTGATTGGTTCGATATTCAGGTCGTTGGGCGACACGCTGATGTTGGTTCTCTTGTCTTTATTGGCAATCGTGTAGGTGGTGGCGTCAGTGAGGATATAGGCATACTGGACACAGCAACAGGAAATGTCACATATATTGATGGCGCATTGAACGGGACTGGCGGAACAAGCTGGACAGGAATTGATTGCGACAGACGTACCGGAATATATGTTGCTGGAACAAACACAAATGGCGCTGGCTCTGGTGGTTACCCTTCCTTTTGGTCAACCGACTTAACTACGTGGACAGAATGCGATGACCCGGGTACATTATTTCACAACAACGATTGGATAATATTTGAAGACACGCACGAATTATGGTATTGGCAATCTGGCACGTCGGCTACAGGGCATTATGTATCAGGCGACGGTAAAACTTTTGTTGAACAGCAAGTATACTTTAACGGTTTTGGACAATTTGATTTAGGATATTCAAGTCCTGTTCTTAGAGCAGAACTTAATCCATTGGATTCTAATGTTGTATTAATGCCTGGCGACACAACACGACTTTTCCGATCCGATCCTCAAGCATATCCGGAAGTTCCGGTTTACAGCACCACAAGCGATATAGGTAATATGCGCGAAGTCGTTGGTCCGAACAATAGAGCATTTACGCACTCTGATAATCTCTCGCTGCGAGGCGGCGTCGTTGCCTTCGAAGATGCGGTTTACGTAATGTCTTCTCGTGGAGATATTATGAAAAACGACGCGGCCATGCTTAAAGATACATGGACACAGATTGCCGAGAAAGGAACAGGCAATGACGCAAACGAGCTGATTGATGAGGTAGACACATTTAATCATTTTGCGGTTGTTGACGGTGTATTTTGGGTTCAAGAAGCAAACTCGGGTAACTGGTGGTCTTACAGCGCCGGCGGCGAACCAGTTGGTTATGGATGGTCACTTGATACAACATACGCTGGACCATTTTCTGCCCCTAATGGTACTGAAAATTTAATTACATCAGCACATCTTAGATCAACTGAATTTCCATTAGCATTTGTTGGTCGAACTGCTGGTAACAGCGACTATAGGATTTATTACGCGAAGTCATGACAATATACCAACAAGTAGATACTGGTTCCGCAGATGACGATGGCACGGGTGATACTTTACGAGCGGCGTTTGCTAAGGTCAATGCCAACACAGCATTACAGGACGTAGCCATTACAATGGACGAATCCTCGGCGCAAGCAGATCCAGGCGCAGCTAAAGGCAGACTGTGGGTTAAAGACACAGCGCCAACAACATTAATTTTTACAGACGACACGGGCGTAGAAACAGTTCTTGGCAGCGGAGGCGGCGGTGGCGCTTCCGAATTATCTGATCTGACAGACGTAAACACAAGCACACCAACAAACAGATTCGCACTTATTGCGGACGGTGTTGACTTTGAGAGTCGCGCAATTGTTCAAGCAGATATAAGCGATATCACAGCAACAGCAGCAGAATTAAACTTACTAGATCTGTCTGGATTAACAACAGATTGGATATTATCAGCTGATACCGCAACAACAGCAAGTTGGAAAGCACCAACAACCGATGAAAAAACCTGGAACTATCCAAACCAAATCGATACCTTTACTGGCACTGCTCGTTGGTATCCTAGCAGAGATATTACTATTAGTGAGACTAGAGCCAACGTTGGAATTCCTGCTGTAGGCCAACACATACTGATAAATATAAAGAAGAATGGTACGCCGGTAATTACTGGTCTAATCGTTGCGCAAACTTTATACTTGAGCTCCACGGATGCTACATCTATAACGTTATTAACTACCGATTACTTAACTGTAGATATAACGCAAGTTGGCAACGCTTATCCTGGTTCGGACCTGACTATCAATTTCAAATATAATTAAAGAGAAATAATATATGTACGCAAAATTAGAATATAACGCCGACAGTGGTAACAACAACGAGCAAGTTCTTGAAGATATCAAGGACATATTAACAGGCGAAACCGTCCTTGCTAACCTTAATGGTAACATCGACACTGGCTCAAGTATAATTGACACTACTTATTCAACGGTAGCTTATACACTGTACGACACTGTAGGTACAAACCAATTCATATTCGAGCTCGACGTTCACGACGGTGGTACCGGAACACAGAAATTTTACTGGGAATTGCTTACGTTTGGCTCCAGCGAAATTCAACAAAAGATGTGGACCACCTGGGAAACTGTATCTAACACCGGCAGCGATGGCGCATTTTATCAAGACCCTGCTAGTACCGTCGTAGAGAATTTGAGCTTCGCGAGTGCTCCGTTTACTGTTTACATATCCGCTACGAACCGTCACTGTATATTCCGGTCCGTATATAACTCCGGTACGATTAGATATTTTCGTGGTTACATGCAGTATGATCGCGGCGAAGCATGGGATACGCCAGCGGCGGGTAAAATTCCAGCTATAGTTACTAATAACGACACCATAGCAAGCAGTACCGTATATCCTATGCCACACAAACGTTCCGATGGTGCGGTGTATACTTTATCGCCTGCCGCGTTATATATGGCTACACGCTATACGAATTCTCAGTTAGACGATTTTAACCTTACAATCGGCGGAACTTCTTCTGCTGCTCGTGGCTTGAATGCTTCCGGTGATCCTGTTCACAACATGTACGAATTTGGATTTAGTTTCTTGAGCGGCGGCGAAAGGTTCTTGACCGGCAAGATTGCCGACATGTATCTAGCTACATATCAGAACGGTGGTTTCGGAGACATTGTTAGTATTGGCGGCAACGATTATCGCATATGGGAAGCTGATGCCAACTATCGTATAGCAGTCAGAGACGGTTAATATAAATGGCTGATATTGATTGGTCAAATTATCCCAGAGAGGTAATAGCATTAGATACTCTTGGACAAGAAGAGACGGCCTCTACATTTATTTGGGACTGGGATTTAGATGCCGAAGTACAAACATTAGATCCATTGGGTCAAGTTGACGCTTTAGAAGATGCTTACCCTTATGTCACTCTCATTGTACCGCTTGATACATACGGCGAGCTGGAATCCGGCACGGCCGGTTATCCTGGATTGGCCAACGGAACAGAAATCATACCGCTTGAATTCCAACCATTACCCGAACTTAGGGGTATTACTTCGAGTAAATCTCTTATAATAATTCCGCTTGGCTGTTTAGATGAGCCAAATGAATTTTGGGGATAAAACGAATCTGATAAATAAGCATAATACAGAGAACTTATAATTATGGCATCAGACATCACACCAGGTAATATCGACGGAACCTATCCTATAGCAGGAATTGACAACGATAGTCAAGGCTTTCGCACAAACTTTACCAATACAAGTACAAACCTTGCGTTCGCAAAAGCCGAGCTAGAAGATTTACAATCTAAATCTATATTAAAAGCTCCGCTAGATGGCGAAGGTTCAACCGACAATGACATGCAGGGCGAAGTGCTGCAGGCTGCTACGCTATTGGACACCAGAGAAACAATTTACGCACACGGCACACTAACTGGCGCTGTTGTACTTGACCATCAGAACGGACAATATCAAACAGTTACTAGCAGCGGTTCACTGGTTGTTTCGTTCACTAACTTTCCCGGAACTGCTGGAACGCCGGTATTTGGCCGAGTTCGGTTGGAAGTAACTATTGCTGATATTTCGCACACTGTAACAATTCCATCATCTGTTACAATTGGCGTAGATTCAATTCGTGGATTATCTGGACTAGTAATTACATTTGATGCTATTGGAACATATGTTTTTGATTTTACAAACTACGATAACAGTGCCGATTGGACGATTATTGATCAAACACGTCCACTGGCCAGCGCAAACCCAACAGCAACAACTACCGAACTTGAAGACATTGCTGACCTTGTAAACACCAGAATAGAAAAAGTTGCTGGTTATGCGGTGTTCAACACCACAACAGGAGCGCCGGTTTGGGCAATAGGCGATACAGACGGAGCAGTTTGGAATGATGCTACAGGAGCACTAGCGCACACACCGGTCTAATTGACAAGAAATATTCGGTAAGCGTTTATCCTGTATAACTAAATATAAACAGGAGCAACTATGACACCCGCAGAACAACAAGAAGCACTTAAAGAAAATCTAAAAGCTCAAATTGACAGAATGTTACTTCTAAATGTTGAATTTGATGATCACGACGACAAGCAACGTGCACAGACCGTAACATTCACGGGAATTTGGTATGACTGATCCCGTAGATTTAAACAAATATGGCGAATTCGTGGATACAGTCTGTTCTGGCGATAGCAAAGAATTTGAAGATTTTATGCAACGCATGGCCACGTTGAACACACAAGGATTCAACCTGCCGCAATTAATGACAGCGGGCGCAGGACTTTCGTCCGAATCTGGAGAATTTAACGAAATTCTCAAAAAGACATTCTTCCACGGCGAAGACATGACAGACGAAAAGCGTTTTCATATGCAGCGTGAACTAGGCGATATTATTTGGTACTGGCTGCTAGCTAACTTAGCAATGGGGTTTGACCCAAACGAAACGATAGAAATGAACGTAGAGAAATTATTGAAGCGATATCCCGGCGGCGTGTTTAGCGTTTTCTTTTCCGCTAACAGACAGGAAGGCGATATTTAATGTTTAACCCGTTGATGAGAGATCCAACAACTCTGACAGATACCGAACTGTCTGAAAAGATTGGCAAGCTATTGCACCGCATGCGTTTCTTTTCTCAGATTGGACATTCTGATTCTTATCAACAATGCCAAAATATATACTACGCTCTAGTTCAAGAGCAAATGGAACGGATTCAACGTAATTATGCCACCGACAAGGATCAGTTTGGAGATCTAATAGATATACCAAAGAAATGAACAACGATACAATTTTTAAATCATCCATTACAATCACAACACTGATGGAAACTGAAATCTTACCCTTGAAGGTGGATATGAAAATTGGTCTAAATTTCGACGACACCGATCCATATCACCAAGCTATAGCTTTAGAGCGCGTGAGATACACAATCAACCTGCTGTTCAACGACGCTATTTTCGGCAGCAGAAAAAACGAACTGTTGCCCAAGTTAAAAGAGATAACAAGCACACGAGTCGTAGAATGTTGGGATGAGCCGTGGGATCAGTTTATTGCCATTATGATTTACTATAAGATTTCAGCAGTTCTGCAAGACAAAGGTCATATTGATTTTATTAACATCACAGGCGATTCGATTAGCGACGACCTGGAATATACCTACTATGCCGATATGCTACACGGCTCCATAACAGACGAAGATCTCGATTGGATGCGAGCAGAAAAACTTGATTCGCTGTGGTATCATCGTGCCGACACCACGGTTAACGAAGACGACGATTCCATGGAACCATCCTGGGAGATGCTTGGGTTAGTGTGGACGAAGACCGCAGAAAAACCTCTTAGCTCTGAAACAAACAATATAAGACACATTAGTAAATTCACACCAAAGATAATTAAATGAGCTACGACGACTACGGTCAGCAATATTTAACTGAGGACGAGATTGTGGAAATGATCCACATAAATCCAAAGCTTGATCTTAGCAAAGTATTGATGGACGAACCTAAATGCTTCAATACTTATAATCGCATGCTATTCGCTGGGTTTCCGACTATAAAGCGTTACGAAAAGCCGGCCTGTACAGTTGAAGCATTTGACAAAGCTAACCAATCACAGTGGCATATGCCAGACAGGTACAAAGATTTTGATATTATGGGCTGGTTGCTCGAGCAATGCAAGACCGACGAACAAGTAAACCGCGTAGCAATGGAATTGGAATTATATAACGACCGTAACCTAACCATGCTATTGTGTTTTTTGAAATATATGATCGATACGTTCCGTGAAAATAATGTTGTTTGGGGTGTTGGACGTGGATCTAGCGTGGCAAGTTACGTTTTGTATTTGATTGGCGTACACAAGGTAGATAGTCTGTTATACGAACTCGACGTTACAGAATTCTTGCGTGACGTTTAGCGCCGATAAATATACTGAGAGGAATTATCATGGCAAGACA
>Ga0307377_10003892_pt1 | contig 16557 bp, 28 predicted proteins | sample TR3MG_FD_202535 | JGI IMG/M metagenome (GOLD analysis project Ga0307377, IMG submission 202535) | Soil microbial communities from Risofladan, Vaasa, Finland - TR-3 | ecosystem: Environmental > Terrestrial > Soil > Coastal area > Acid sulfate soil | place: Finland: Risofladan, Vaasa | collected... | reverse complement strand
CAATTTTATCAGCAGGATTTCCCACCTTACCTATCAGTGTAACGGGGGTGGAGAAAGAAGACTTAATCGCAACAAGGTTATCATTTTCAGCATTGCCAACAAGCTGATTGCCTGTGACGTGTGGCAGTACGTTGATGTAGATGCTTCCTTTATGATTAATCCCGACAACAGGAATCTGACCCGCAGAAAAAGGGGACAGCTCGAAGGTCAGATAGATCGTTTAAAGAAGCTTAAGAACGTAACGTTAAGTTCCTAATTTAACGGTTAACAACCCCTAAGAAATTGAAAATGATGTTTAAATTTCTTAGGGTTGTCAGCAGTGCGGATATACTTTAAATATTCCTGTGCGTGTTCTTTCGTAAGATTGCTAGATCCTTGGTAACTTATGTATCTAACTGATACGTATTTACCACTTTCAACAGCACCCGATCCAAAGAAATGAGTTATATGGTCATTTGACATTTTACCATAACTTCTTCATAACATAATTTTCTTCAACAGGCTCTATTGGTTTTTCGGATGTTAACTTTAATACATCTTCTTTTTGGCCTTCCAACTGTTTAATATTATCTACTGAGAGATTCAAACCAGCAAAAGCATTTGCGATTTGTGCTCTCATATTTTCCTGCATATCTTCGACTTCTTCTTGTGCTTGTTGAACAACAAAATGTTGGTTGCTGTCAAAATGACTTTTTATGACACTAATATCTTGCAATAATTCTCTGAGTTGTTTGGCTCCTTTTTTCCCGCCATTAACCATTTCATATACATCCTTTTCAGCATCAGCAATTCTTTTCAATAAATCTCCGTGAACGTTGGCCATTCGATTTGTCATTTTATCGTTAACTGTTTCTGGGGGTTCAACTATTTCCCGTTCAATTTTTCCATCCACGCCACGATAACGATTGAGAGTACAAGTTACTTCAGAATTTGACACGATGAAACTGACAAATTGATCCAGTGTCATATGAACATTAGCAATACATTTATGTTCTTTATCATTCAACCGTATGTCAATAAATCTCCGCTGAGGAAGTTGGGAACCGTGAAGCCATGTACCGTTGGATGAAGCCATGGTCATCATAATTTTTGCAGTGTCATTCTTGTAATCTCTTCTCATTTTTTTACTCCAGTAAGATGTTATCAAAATATAAATTATTTACGAGATTTTATGCCTTGAATATAAATTTTGGACATAATCAGTCAATTAAGTTATCATATTTGAAAAATCTTCCAAAAACGGGCTTTTTGCTTGATTTTCCCATAAAATAATCATTGTTTTCTGTTGACATATTTGATAAAATTTTTATTTCAAGTATATAACCAAACCGGAGAATAACATGAATAAAACAATTATATTTTTACTGACAGTATTCACTGCAACATTCAGTCAGGATATTTATATACAAGGAACGGTTTTGAATGATTTAGAAACTCCTATTGAGGGAGCAGCCGTAAAACTTTTAACTGCTAATTTACAGGTATCCACTGACATAGATGGTAGCTATGAATTTAAAAAGATATCAACTGGTATCAGGAAACATTCAAACATTTCCAACCAGCCTTCGGCTACTGACGTGTATGATTTACTTGGAAGAAATATTCAGGACAAAACACTTCCCTATTATTTCTACGCTTCTCCCGGAACCTCAGAAACAGACCCGTTCACCTTGAGAAAAATGTCAGCCGATGTTGATATAATAGAAGCAAGCGCAGATGGTTATATAACTAAAAATGTTTCTGTTGCCAATTATATCGACAACATTGATATTGTATTAGAAAAATATCAATTTTCAGAAGGGATCACTTTAGGTATGGATGAAGATAATTTGAAACTTGAGTGGACACTTACAAATTTCTCAGATTTTGATGAGTATAGAATATACATGTCCACGGAACCTAACGTAACGGAAAATAGTACACTCGTAATAAGCTACACTGCTGAAGCAGTAAAAGAGCACTACTTAAGTGATCTTGCTGATTACACTAAATATTACTTTAAAATATTTGCGTATGACACGTATAGAAATAAAATTTTCAGTAATGAGATTAATTTCACAACATCAAATTTACCACCCAAACAGATATCTCTGGAAGCGGTGAACATTACAGAAAATGCAGTGAGTCTAAGATGGACTGTATGTGATGCTCCTGATTTTGCAAATTATAAATTGTACATGTCCCCATCACAAATTACAGATGTCAATAACGCCACTTTGATTTTGACCGAATTGGATGCGGTTAAAAACAGTCATGTAGTTTCTGGCCTTATTGACAACAAGGTTTATTATTTCATGATATATGCATTTGATGGGAGTGGTTTATTTACAGCCAGACAAATAAATGTCACAACGGTTACGTCTTCCTGTGGAGAAACAGCAACAATCATCTGTGACCAAAGGGATGAAAAACTATATAAAAAGGTTACTTTGGGAAGTCAAACATGGTTAGCACAGAATTTAAATTATACTCCATCTTCTGGAGTATATCGGTGCAGTGATACTGATGGTGTTAATCCGCAAACAGAAAATTGTGATGCTAAAGGAACGCTGGTTGATCATGAAACAGCCAATTCAGATCATGGGAATGGTACTGATATCTGTATGGAAGGCTGGCATGTTCCGTCAATCGATGATTGGGAAACGTTGAAGGACTTTGATGATGATGGTTCTAAATATAAATCTATTTATGGGTGGATAAACAATGGAAACGGAACTGATGAATATGGGTTTAATGTGCTTCCTACTGTTACACGTTTAGGGGGAGTTGATGGAGCGTATGCCGACTTTATTACATCATACCCCATTGCAGATGAATGGAGTCATGGGGCTGTTACATTTTATTACGTGGATAACAGATTTGATATTCGTCCCAGTGCTTCCAGACATGAAAATTTTGTTTACGGCGTAAGGTGTGTGAAAAATTGAAAAATGATGTTTTTTTAACATGCTATTTTTTATAAATATTTTATATTTAGGCTAGATATGGCTGATTGTGTTCAGTGCGGGTATTGTTGCCGACAGGGCATCTGTTTAGTTGGGGAATGGGACTTTGATAAAGAGAAATGCAAGTTTTTAACAGAGGAAAATTTTTGTGGGAAGTATGATGAAATTAAGGATTCACCAATGAATCCTGCTTTTGGAGAGGGTTGTAGTAGTTCCATGTTTAATACAGACAGAGAAAATATTATCAAAGCCAGAGAAAATAAATGATAGGCGCATCTTCTACCACTGGAACATATTGTGATTACGATAGATCAATTTGTAGAAATTGTAGTTACACCACCACGACAAATAGTATTACAAGGTGTCCATATCAGAAATGGACTATGTGCATCACTTACACCAATGTACCAGATCCAAAAGATTGTGCAATTGATGTAAGTATAGATAAACAAGCTTTTGGCCCACCACGTAAAATTAAATTTAAAGAAGTAAGGTCATCGAAAGCACCACCTAAAATAATGTATCAATTAGCTTTTATGAATTGTATCACCCGAAGGAATTTGTAAAATGTTTAAAATATTAATTCTCAGGTACAAACTGAAAATTTTTTTTACACTCGTTATTCTATGGATCATGTCGATAATAGCACTGTTCATAAATAACAACAACCTATTTATTGTTATTCCAGCAGCTTTTATAACTGGTGTATTTATATGTTTTGAAATTCTTACAATAGTAATCTGGGATAACGAATGATAGTAATCGGTGTAACAGGGGGGATAGCAGCATACAAAATGTGCTCGGTTGTCAGTTATTTAACATCCAAACAATATGACGTACATGTAGTAATGACAGAATCAGCAAAGAAGTTTGTTGGCCCAATTACTTTTGCATCTCTTTCCCATAATCCTGTCATCGATGAGACAGCCGAATGGACACCTGACGGAGAGATTAATCATATCGATTACTCTAAGTGTAAGTTACTTGTAATCGCCCCGGCAACAGCTAATACCATTGCTAAAATGGCTCACGGTATTGCTGACAACGTGTTAACGTCTTTGTATTTAGCCCACCCCAAACAAGCATTGGTGTTCCCCGCCATGAATACCAACATGTATGAAAGCAGAATAACCCAAGATAATTTATCAACGATCAGATTGCTTAACAGAGATATTGTTATCGAACCAGATACAGGAAAACTTGCTTGCGGTGATGTTGGTAAAGGAAAATTTCCTAGTACCCAAAAAGTATGTTACCTAATAGAAAAACATTACATAACTCAAAATATCATTGTAGATAAAGATGATCCATTTGATGATAGTGTGTTTGGCTTTAAAAGGGAAGAAAAATTGGCATTTCTTAGATGGGTAGTTGACACTAAAGTCAAATTAACTCATAGCAACTGGAAAGAGCATTACGATACATTTAATCAGCATCGGGAGCAACCATGAATGTAGCACGGGAAAAACAATTGAAAATTTACAGAGCGATGAAGTTAAGGCAACTTGTAACTAAATTGTTTGATGGTAGTTACGAACCATGTACAATTCGTGAAGTAATTTTTGAAAAAATAACTCAGATGGAAGAAAAATTAAAGGAAGTCCCGAAATGAATAGTCTCATAGGAAAAAACATTTTGGTAACATCTGGGGGAACCAGAGAATATATTGATGATGTAAGGGTATTGACCAACGTATCATCGGGTAGGCTTGGAGCAATGATATCCGAAAGGTGTCATAAGGCACTCGCTTCAGTTTATCATATCGGTTCAAAAGGATCAGTGCGTCCTGTAGACCTTCCCAATATACATTATGAAGAAATTTCAACGGTTGCTGAATTAAAACACGAAATGGAGCACCTGCTAAAAAGGAGACATCACAACGTCAAAATTGATGCTGTGGTAATGACTGTTGCTGCATCGGATTTCACTTTCAAGCGGGATAAACAGGTAAAGCTGAAATCAAATGATGCCGAAGGTTTCATTGAATACATGCGCCAAACTATTACCCCCAATCCAAAATTAATCAGTCTGGTTAAGAAATGGTGTCCTGATGTATACCTTGTAGGATTCAAATTTGAAGTTGGGTTGGAACACGAGGAACTTGTCAGGGTTGCTAAAGAAGCAGGAAAGAAAAATGGTTGTGATTTGATGGTTGCCAATGACAAAGTTGAAATGGAACAACAAAATTCCCACGTTGCTCATTTACTTGGAGATGGTTGGGAAGAAATGTGTAGGGGAAAAGAACTAATTTCTGATGCTATTGTAAATCATCTTATGCATGAGCTAATATGAAAACCGAACTTAAAGATTTAACACCCATACGAACAATATCTTCATAAATGAAAAAAATAGATATACATTGCCACACTTCCGATAGGGCGATAGAGGATGTACTAGATCCCGATGCTTCTACTTTAAACATCATTACATTAATGCAGAAGCATGATATTAAATATACTGTTTTGTTAGCTACCTATTTTCCACATAAACAATCTGGGATAAGCAATTTCAGACTGTTAAATTGGATTGACCATTCTTGGATTAGAGGAAGCGAACACAACTTTTTAATGTTTGGTAGTTTGGATTTTGAGCATTACTTTTATCAGGGGTACAATGAGCTTAGAGAGCTTGCTATCATGGGGAAAATACACGGTATTAAAATATATACCTGTTATCAAGATATCAATATTATATCCAAAAAATTTGAGACGATAATGAAACTTGCAGAATTGTATAAATTGCCTGTGATGTTTCATGCAGGGGTTTCATACGCAGCCTATAGAAAATATGGCAAGAAAACAATTGCCCGGATGTATGGTGCTAATGAGTTGGTATGGGTTGCGAAAAAATATCCTAATATCAATTTTATACTTAGCCATTTGAGTAAGCCAGATTTTGGTAGTATGGTAGATGTTGCCAAGCATACACCTAACGTATACTCTGATGTGAGCGGATTAATTGATTCTAAACATAATGCTGAAGAAATTCCCGAATGTATAGAGAATGTTAAAATATTTGTCAGTGAAGTAGGCCCATCCAAATTGCTATTCGGTACTGACTTTCCAGTACAGTCACATGAACATTCAATACAATTTGTTGAAGAAGGAATGGCGGGATATTCAAGAAAAGATAGGTGTCTGGTGTATTATGACAATGCAGCTAGACTTTTAAAATTATATAAATAGGAGAAAAAATGATACACAAATCTATCACCGTTGAAGATGCACTTGAAGTTCTTAACAGGGCAGCTAAAACTGATCCTGAAGCAATGGAGAGTTTAAGGAACGCACAGGTTTATTGTAATGAAGCATTGGCAGATGACCCTACTATACAAGTGAACAGTTATTCTGAAAAGGGAAAAACCAAAGTTGGTTTTCTTGGTATCATCAACGGTCTATTTGGTATCGATGACGAATCTGGGATGGGTGCAATATGTATGGCATATAATGTAGACTGTCCTAAGTGTGGCCCAACTGGCGAAGATGTAGATGTGCAGTTAGGTGATCCTTGTCCTAAATGCGGTGATATACTGATAACGGGAAAATTTTTGGACTTTAGAAGGACAAACGCAAAATGAAACAGGAAGACTTGACATACAAATACATTCATTTTTATTTATTAGAAAGTAAAGGAAAAACGAAAGTATATGAATGTCGTAATAACCGCAGCAATTCTTGTTTGGGTTTAGTTAAATGGTATGGCCCTTGGAGACAATATTGTTTTTTCCCAATGGGAGAAACCGTTTTTAACAATGGTTGCCTAACTGACATCCAAGAATTTATTAAAAAATTAATGAATGAAAGAAAGAAAAAAACATGCATTGGGTAATACAAACTAACATTCACCGTGAAAATGGTTATGAAGCTTTCATTAATGCGATAAAAAGACGCAACCTTCCCCATACATTTGTTAAATATATCCCTATCTTTCATATGATGGAGCCTGATATTAATCCTGAAAACCCAGTGATAGGAATGGGCTGCTATAATATGTATCAGGTTACCAAGGAGAAAAATTGGAAACCGGGGATATTTGTAAATGAAAATTTCCATTATAGTAAATGGAAAGAGCACTGGGGAGATCATCTTTTGAACCCCGATGCAGTTGTTATGAAATTTGGTGGGCCACATGCATTCTTCGTAGATGATGTACAAAGCTTTGATTTTAATCAAGGTATATTTGTCAGGCCGTGTGAAGATAGTAAGAGTTTTGCGGGTATGAAAACCACCTACACTGAATTCTTCAAGTGGAGAAAAAAGGTTTTAGATTTGGGTGATGATTGTGGATGTACCATTAAAAAAGATATGGACATATTGATAGCACCACTTAAAGAGATATATCGGGAGTATCGTTTCTTCGTTGTCGATGGTAAGGTTATAACGGGTTCATTATATAAAGCGGGAACAAGGGTATATTCTGAGGAATGTACCGAACGAGACGTTCTTTGGTTTGCGTGGCGCATGGCTGAAAGGTGGCAACCTGACAGGGCGTTTGCGCTGGACATAGCCATGACCCCAGACGGTTTTAAAATTATTGAAATCAACTCAATAAATTCATCAGGGTTTTATGCTTGTGACATGAGCAAGGTAGTGGAAGCATTGGAAGATTTAATTAAGTCAGATATATATTACGGTAGATTTTAAAATAAGGATATAAATATGGAATTCATTAACGAAAAACCGTTAGAATATCATGCATCCCATGGTACTATTTTTAAATCAACACGTTCTGATTTACGTACAGGCGTAACAATAATAAAAAGCCCTCATGAATCGTTCCTATCATCATATACATCAGATATGGTTGAATTTGGTTGGTATCATGCAACAGAAATACTTTCAAAATTAAATGGGTCTCCGGGTTATGATTCTATTGAGTGGACAGTTGAAGAAAGCAGGGAAGGGAAAAAACCTTTTCGCTTTTGCGCTGAGTTACCAGATAGGAAATTAGAAGAAACTATTTGGTTGCCTGAAGATGTAGCACCTGATGAAATACCATACGAGTTTTCTTTATGGATGAGTACAAATAATTTCAAGTCAAAAATTGGTGAAAAGATCAAGACAAGTCATGAACCAGTGGATTCATAATGGATGCTGAAGAAACATTAGCAGAAGAACTTCTTGCTATGATGACACCTGAATGTAGAGATAACTTTACTAAATATTCTTGTGTTTGGAAGGTGACAATCAAATCTATTTGTGATGCAACTAACACCGAAGATTACCAAAAGGTTTTAGACAACATGCAGGAAAAAAAGTAATGGCAACACACGCAGAAATTTTAAAGGTCACTCATAACAAAATGCAGTGGAATGTAGGTCGTAAATTAACGATTGATGATCTTTTAAAAGAAGAAAAGAGATGTGTTGTATGGGTAGATGGTGTGCTTTGGACATTAGCACCAGCTAAATATACACATTGTTTAAAACTTGCTCGTCAAAATCAATTAGTACATAAATGGGTTCGAGAATATGGTGCTTCTTGTAAAGGTATACAACCTCACAGAAAAGAATTACCACTTGAAGCAGATGTAACGATAAATGCAGCAGTACCTAAATCTTCGGATGAATTATTACGTCCAGTGTTATCAAAAGAAGCGTTTATCCCTATTGTAAAAGCATTGGATGAATGCGTTTTTCCTGAACAAATATGTAACGAAAAAAAGCGAATTCCTTATTTGAATGTATCTAATAAAAAGCACGAAGTTCACTATCGTATTATCTATTTCGGTAAAACAGAACAATATCGAATTTATGATGTAAGGGGTTTGGATGAAAAAATTAATGATCCAATACAGATGCCATTTGATCTTGGTATAAAAATAGGTTTGTTTGATTCGACTGATGATGTTATCAGTTTCATAAAGGAAAATGTAAAATGACAAAATTAATACTTGCCCTTATTCTGGGTTGTGTTATATGTGGATGTGCGGAACGAGAGGTCAAACGGGATCAATTAGGGAATGAAATCATTGAAATAGATAGAGGGACAAAAAGTACATATTATTCCCAAGACAGTATTACTACGTACATGTATGACGGAACCGGGGGTTACGATATTTACGTTATAGAAGATAAAACGAGAAATATGTTATGTTATTATTTTGTAAGTGGCATGTCCTGCGTGGAGCACAAGTATGAATGAAATGTCTGAACGGTTCAGAAAAATTATACCACGTATGAGACGTGAGCTTGTAGAAGGCATGTCACGATTCAATAAAGGTTATAATAAGTATGCTGTTCATCAGGTAGAACGAAACCAGACAATCAGGCCAGCACATGAGATGCTTGCCGAAGCTGTTTTTAATACCTTGAGAGAACAACAAAAGGAACGGAGAAAAAATGAAAATTGATTTTCAAAAAGAATTAAAAAACACACCTTGCTTTCCAGCATAGTTCTTACAGGGATAAATAATTCTCTCTCAAAGGATGAGAACTTTCAAAAATTGTTAGCTGCTTACAGTGAGGATACCACGCTTGAAATTAAACTCACCGTTAATGACATCGAAATAGACGTGAAGTCGTTTGTAGAAAACTGGCAAAAACAAGTGAAGGGTATGATTGCTGAGAACGCCAAGGAGTTACAAAAAGAAGCGTTCGGTGATATAAATGAATTATTGTATGAGTTGGAAGGGCGGTTGAAAGAAGAAGTCGATGCCCGAATGGAAGATTGGGAGAAAGAAGATGATGAAAACGAAAAAAAAACTTAAAACCAACGACATGGTTATAGCTGATGTTTCTAGTATTTCTGGGGCGATTAATGCCCTTACAGAATTTAAAAAGAAGCACGGTGATATTGACTTCAGAACCGAATATTTGGAAGAACTTATCACTGGGGTAGCCTTAAAAGAGGACAGAAAAGGGAAATTTGCAATCATTGCATAAATCCCTTGACAACCCACCTGCTTGTTAGTACCCTTTAATCAAGGCATCATGGCTTTACTGGTCAGAAATTTATTTCTGGTCTAAGCTAGATGCCCCACAAAACAGTTCCTTTTAACCTAGAAGCCTGTTTTCAGACTTCGAAAAAGGAGAAAATTCATGAAACAGTTATCTGATTTTACGTGGGTATTTGACGCTAATGATAGCGAAGAAAGTTACCCATTTCAAGATGTAAGCAATTATTTAATGCCTTACATTGCTGACATGTCAAAGTGCAGAACATTTAAATATGACAGAGTACTTGAGATGTTGGAAAACCGAGATCCCGCCCCTAATGTTAATGAAGAAAAGTTGAATATTCGTCCAACTGAAACGAAAGTTTTCAAGCGGATATTTGACACTATTAGCGGGAATAATAACGCCCACAGAATTGCTATGAAAGAGAATCCTACTGTTCAGGATTTAGAAGAATTTGCACTTTCTTCCCCCTTTTATAGTTTACTCTACCCAATCAAAAAATATCTCTATCATCATTCTAATTTGAGTAGGGAATATTTTGGATATTTACCTATGGGGTCGCCTGTTGTTAAGTTTTTTAACAAGCTGATAGATGAGGGGTACATACAGGAAAATTTCAGAATTAAAGGTTCTGCGGGAAGAAAACACCAAGTCATTATCCAGAGAATTACAAATAATCTGGCTAGGGTCTGGGGTATGTCAACTGTTGCCGTTAATGATGAAATGTGTAAAATAGGAACAACATTATAAATTAACAATCGGGAACTGTTTTGGGAGGAAGGGGATTTATCCCCTTCTTTTTTATTTAAAATGTCCTGCGTAGCGGTTTAAATATTCTTTATTTTTTATGATTATTTTTTTAGTTCGCCCTTCATGTAGGTAGTCAAAAATTTCATCCCAATAAGGTTGAACCACATCCCAACTGAAATTTCTACAAATAAAAGTTCGATTTCGTTCACCCACGCCTTTCCTACAATTTTTGTTGTATTTCAATCTTTTCAAACATTTGTTCATTTGTTCAATTACTTTTTCTTCGGGGTGTACGGCGGTAAGCCATTTCTCATTGATTAGAAACGGTACGTTACCAACAGCAGTAGAAACCACAGGTAACCCACAAGCCATTGATTCTAACACAACTCTGGGCATACATTCTGTTTCACTCGAAAGAACAAATGTATCGATGGAGTGATAGAAATTTAACATTGGGGTTAAATCTCTTTTGTATTTAAAATGTTTTGGCCCCCAATCAGATTGCCTGTGTACTTTTACAATTAACTTATCCAATATACCGCAGCGTTTTATCGACCAGAAACTTCCCGCCCAACCAGCTTTGAATTTTGTGGGATCAAAGGGTTTAGGGGTAAAAAAAATCGTATCAACCCCTTCCGGGAAAAATATGGTTGGTATATTTTCATAAGTGTCTTCCCCGTATTTGTATGTCTGGGGAGAGATGGTTGCTATTATATCAGCATATGGATATGGCGGTATACCACCATCGGGATAATATTTAGGGTCTCCACCATATGCACCAATTACTTTTATACCACGTTCTTTTGCTTCCCAAGGCAAATCTGCTATACTTGGATGTATATTGGGTGAATGAATATAGATGATATCTATTCCATCTAATTTAACGTTGTCATATTTATTTATGATAATATTATGTCTGGAATATCTGGCCTGTTCTCTACCAATAAAATCGTAAGACCATCCCCACTGATCAACCACCTTAAGCACGTTTAGTTTTTTAGAATTCATCTGTGAACTTCTTTACCATTTTTAAATAGATTTCATTGTAGGGATGGCTTCTTGCCAATAACATGTTTTTTTCGCTTAAGTTAAATTTGTACCTATAATCAACATAATCACAGGTGTAAAAATCTTTTTTGGTTCTTATTTTAAAATAAGCCCCGCCATTACCACCTAAAAAATGATGATCGAAATTCCAATAGTTTATTGCTTTCTCATCATATATCAAGTTAAATTTTTTACATAAATATTTTAAAACATTTTCTTTGTCTGATAAAAAGTAATCATAATCAAGACAAGTATAATCGTAGTCACTAGCAAATTTTTCAATAGCTGTGTATATGTCTTGAAGAACTGATAAATTTTTCTCAGGATCTGTATCACCGTGAGACATTAAAGAATTGAGATGTCTTTCAGGGCTTTTAAAAAGAATTATAGGGTGAAAATAGATGTTATCTAATTTACCTTCATAGAATATTGGATGTTTATCGGAAGCTACAATTGTGTTACATGCTAACTTATCCGATAGGCTACTGTAGAACGATTTTTTAGGCAGGTTCATTACATAATTAATTCTTGTACAATCGTGTCCACAAATTGAACACTTCCTCATATCGTTGTTATTTTCAAATAACCAATGCGATTCCCCTATGTTAAGCGCATCATACAAGGAACCTAATATCAGACTCAGGTGTGTACTACCACAGTAAGAAGCACCCATTATACCAATAAGCTTTTTCATTCCCAATTCCTAAAACATTTTTTGCAAGCAGGTAGTTGCTCACCCAATAAACTTTCTCTTAAATTTCTTGAGTACTCATTTTGCCAACATGGGCTATAATCATGTATATCCCCATTTTTAGAATCACATGGGTAAACTGAATTACATAAGCTGATACTACCATTTCCATTGACAGCTATGGAAGTCCAAGGAAACTTACAGTTTCTTCTGGTTTCATTTTTATCTATCAGAATCGGAAACCCTTTTACAATGTTTGCTTCTGGGAGAAGTTTAATTTTGTCAATCAATGGCTGGTCTTTTTTCTGCAACACCAAATTCCAAAAGTCATCGTTTTCTTTTTCGTTGAAATGGGGTAACAAGTTATGTAGATAGACAGTTTTCACACCCAAGTTATTTGCTAACTTGAGGAAAGCAGGTACTTGTTTTAGGTTTTCCTTTGTGCATACGTGAGTAACAAAAGTATCTATGCCTTTGGAAATGCATAATTTAATACCTTCCTTAACTTTCCAAAAACTTTTTGTACCTGTAATTTTTTCATGTTGGAATTTGTTTGCTGCGTTGAGACTAACAGATATATAGTTAGGTAAACAGTCATCTTTTTCAAGCATGTCTAATTTATCTTTTAGGAACGAGCCGTTGGTTATTATCCCAACAAAAACGTTGCGTTGTTTCAGCGTTTGAATTACCCATTTTAAATTCGGGCTAAGGAAAGTTTCCCCAAAACCACATACGCAAACCGCTTTGATGCTAGGGAACTTATTTAACAATGTAGTTGTCATTGTTATATCTACGTCTGGGGCATTTTCAACATCGTTGTGTTGGCGGTAGCAAAAGTGACAATTAAAATTACATTTAGAAGTAAGATAAATAGTTGCTGAGTGTGGTTGTGATAAGTATCCTTCCATTAATCCGTACTCCCTACTTTTTGATTGGGTAAAATCCTTTTCATCTTTTGATATACCCGTTTTAATAATACTTGTGTAAGCACCAAGTAGGGCGTGTATGTTTTGTTCGGTTGGGTTTTCGGTTATTTTGTGTACCAACTTCGATGGTAAATTTTCAAGCCATACATATCCGAATTCTTTGAATTTTTCCATCAGATTGAAATATCGTTCAAAAATACCTTCATTCGTCCAGTGAGGGCTGTGTTCCCCCATAACAGGTTCCAAAGTGCTATATTCGTAACCATCTGCTTTGATTCTGTCTAATTGCTCCACTTCACAGGAAAGACATTCTAAATTGTACGGATATTTTTTAAATATATCATACTTATATATTTTTACACCAAATAAGTTAAAATTCAAATGGGTATCGTGTAACCGGAATGCAATCATGGCGGTTTTATCTTCGGACTCTTCAATGGCATTATACATGCGCTCTAGCGCATCTTTTTTTAATATCATATCTTCATCTAATTCAATGTAATATTGACTTTGACAACGTTCTAACATCTGCTGGAAGGCCAGAGACATTGGATGATAATTTTTTATGATGCTTATTTTTGCCCTAATTGTTTGATGAGTAAGAGCGTTTATGCAATCATCGTAATTAGGATTATTTCCGCAAGATATGACAAAAACGGTTAACTTATGAGATAAATCATTCTTCATTAACCATAATATATTTTTTAATTACAGTGTTAAGGTGAATTCTTTACTTGCAGTATTTGATTCACTATCTATAACTTCGATTGTAAAAATCCAATCATATGATTCATCTTCCATGTGAGTTCCGATGATTTTTCCATTATTACCATTTTTAATTAATGCTAAATCAGGTGGGGCTTCCCCACTTATTATTTGCCATGATGTATATGTTCCACTTCCACCAGTTGCTTCAAGAGCAATATCAATAATTTGCCCAAAATAGCTGGCTTCTAGTGATTCCTGTTCTAATTGGTCATTTAATTCGGATGGCGTAACAATCTGAAGATCAGAAATTGGTGTAGTTGATGGTATTCCCATGATAAATCCTTCGTTATTTCCTATAGTTTATAATACTTTTATATTTAACACCCTTTTATGGATAATTATTTATATTTTTCACAAAACCTTCAATAGGGGCAAACTAATGAAAAAAATGGTAGTTGCAACTCTTATAATAATTAGTCTCATAGGGCTTTCAACATGTGGTTTTTATTCGTGTCGAAAAAGTTTCAATTATAGCGTCCAGTACAAAGGGCGGGTGCAAGAAACTGTTAGAGACATGGTAAAAGAAGAATGTCTACAAAATAAATGAAAAAAGATTAGGTTTTTTAAAAAAATGATTTATATTTTATTTAAAGTTTTGTCTTCTAACAGATGATGCGTACATGATAATTAGCTCAGAGGTAGAGCAAATGCCATTCAAGCATTCGGTCGGTGGTTCAAACCCACTACTATCAACAAAAAACTCGCATCTTTAAAACGGACAAAACTTTTTTCATTTTCCAAAAAAAAATATCCCTTTTTTAAAATAATGATTTATATTTATAACTCTTAAAGCTTTGTCTTCAAACCGATGATGCGTACATGATTAGCTCAGTGTTAGAGCGACAGTATCTTAAACTGTAGGCCGAGGTGTCAAAACCTCATCATAAACCAAACTCGCATCTTTAAAACGGACAAAGCTTTTTTCGTTTCCCCTAAAAAAGATTTATATTAACAGCAAAGCATGGAGGTAATCATGGGCTTTTTTAATAAAATTTTAGACTTGGGGGAAGACATTATTAAAACACCCATCAATGTAGTTAAAGATGGTTTGGATGTGTTGGATGGTGAGACCCCAAAAAATACTGTAAAGGGCTTAAAGAAAATTGCTAAAGATGTCGATGATATAATTGATGATGTGGTATAATTATTAAAATAGTTATACCATTTTGCTAAAAATGATTTATATTTTATTTAAAGCTTTGTCTTCTAATCGATGATGCGTACATGATTAGCTCAGTGTAGAGCGATTGCATTCGGAGCAGTAGGCCGGGGTGTCAAAACCCCATCATAAACCAAACTCGCATCTTTAAAACGGACAAAGCTTTTTTATTTTCACTCCCCAAAATTAAATTAAAATAAACTGATCTTTTTTTGAAAAAAGATTTATATTTGTATCAGCTTGTCTTCTAATCGATGATGCGTACATGATTAGCTCAGTGTAGAGCAATTGGCTTAAAACCAATGTGTCGAGGTGTCGAAACCTCATCATTACCAAAACCCGCATCTTTAAAACGGACAAGCTTTCCAAAAACTCGCAAAATAAAAAAATTTTTTAAAAAAACTTTAAGGGTTTTTTTTATTAATGATTTATATTTTTTACGTGGCTGTCTTCTGATATAAGATGTGTACATTTTGATTAGCTTCGGTTAAATAAAAAATATCACAACTTTAAAACGGACACCCCAAATTTTTATCAAAGGAGAGATGTAAAATGGCAACTATACATGTAAAATTCAGAGGACAGTCAAGAGATATTGAATTGACTGAATTATTCCCAGACAATCCTGATGCGTTAGTAGATGGTCTTTCAGATATCGCTATTCAGGAAGCTGTAAGTAGTAATCTGGACATACCACCCACAGAGTTCAATGGGTATGTAGTCGAACGCCATGAGAATGGCAATGCTACTATACATCCACAAGCCGAATTTGGCTGCTAAATTTTAACAAAAACGAACAACACTTAATTTGATAGGGGTATAACTATGGCCAGAAATCAAGAACATGAAGAAAATAATGAACGCCTAAGAATTCTTAACTCTATATTAAGATGTCCTCATAGAGATATGGATCAAATTCTTCAGGTGCATGTTGATGCTCAACAGGCAGATCCATTATTCTACGCTAAGTTAGCAGTGTGGCATAAGAAAAACGGTGAGGGACGAGACCACAACGAAGCATTTGCTGGTTTACTCTGCACCGATGAACTGCATGAACATCGTGAAACCGGATTGGCTCTGCTTAGGGAATGTCCTTCTTATATGAAGGAAAGAATAAAAGGACTAATCAAAGGAAAGAAAATTAAAATAAGACACAAACTGGATGGTAAAGTAAAAACCAAAAAAGGAAAAAGTGTCAACAAGGTGAGAATCGAAGAAAAAGTTGTTGGGATGAAACAAAATCTCCCACGTTCTTTCAAGAGTGAAATTAAAAATTACCTGAAGTGGTTAGAAGCAGATGAAGAAAGATTTGACGATGCTCTGCTTCATGATTTTAATTCTATTCAAGGGCTATACGCTTCCCTGCGTATAAA
>Ga0307377_10003891_pt1 | contig 16560 bp, 19 predicted proteins | sample TR3MG_FD_202535 | JGI IMG/M metagenome (GOLD analysis project Ga0307377, IMG submission 202535) | Soil microbial communities from Risofladan, Vaasa, Finland - TR-3 | ecosystem: Environmental > Terrestrial > Soil > Coastal area > Acid sulfate soil | place: Finland: Risofladan, Vaasa | collected... | reverse complement strand
ACCGCTGTGGCCTGCTTCTTCTGGCGCTCTCGGCGCTCACGGATCCGCTTCTCTTTGGCCTCGTGGCGATGTTTGCGGTCCGCGAGGACTTCAGCACGCATCTCCTCGTGCTGAGCCGCACGCACAGCATCCATGACCTCACGGATAGTCTGGCGTCCCGTGACCGGGCCCTCTTCGGGCTTTTTGTCGTTCGGGTCAGTCATGGCTGCTACCCACCCTACCGAAAGGGTTCACGCTTGGTGATGAATCCTTTCTTAATCGCGATTTTCAGAATTCGACGAAGCAACACGATGTCGCGTACGGACCCCGTGAAAAGGCGCTCCCAAGACCCACCCGCCCGAGCAAAAACCCTGGAGACGTGGTCGTACTCCGAAGGGTTGTGATGCACTGGCGTTTTCGCCAAAAACTCTTTGAGCTGTAGGCGGATGAACCGATGATCCGCGCGTGACGGATCGTTGGGCATGATGCCTTTGTTCATCGCTACCACCTCCGCTTGCGCTGAACTTGGCGCTTGGGATCCGACCCTCCGAGCATTCGCTTTCGATGGGCAACTCGTTGGACCGACGAAGAAACTTGAGGCTGTCCTGGGTAGGCCGCTGTCTTCGACCGGGCGATGTGCTTCATCTTTCCGAGATGCAAGCTGGCAAGGTAGATCGAACGCGCCAAGGCGTCCGCCATGTCGTCGTGTTTCCCGACCGTCTGGGGCGCCTGGACATCAACGATGTACTGACTCTTGTACGTGGCCTGGAGGGACAGAATCTGCTCGATGTAGGGCAGATGCTCGGGAGGCTTCTCCTCACGAGCGATGTACTTGGCACGCTCACGGTCATCGATGTCGTAAAACACAAGGCGCGGTGAACCGCCTACCCGGTCCCACAGCATCGACTTGAAGTTGGCCCAAATGTCGGACTTCTCCCGAGGCGTGAACAGCTTGCCTTCGAACATGGACAAGCCCTTCTTGTGGAGCGCTTGCTCCAAAGGGATGGCCGCATACTGATCGAAAAGACCCCGGTGGAAGTGGAAACGACGCGACAGGAGATGAATCCAGGCCGCGATTTCCTCGAAATCCAACCGGTCGACATTGGCGAAGTCGCCTACCCCAGCTTTGATTTCCCCGATGTAGTCCAAAACGATGCGCGACTGCTCATCGATGTGGGTGATCGCGATCGCGCTGGCATCGTTGACGAGACCAAGGTCGAATCCAACGAAGTATGGCGTCCGAGCCGAACCCCGACTTTTGACACGATGGGACTTGTCGATACAATCGAGGAGGTCATTGGCATCGTCAAGCCAACCCAACGTCCGGTCCGAGAAATCCGCACCGAATTCCTGTCGGAACATGCGTGGATCGAACGCGTAGTGCTCCTTGAAATATGACGCCGGGATGGTCGGGTTGACCTCCCAGGTCGGTGCCTGGACGCACAAGATGTTGTCGGCAGCCTCGCCGCCGCCCATGCCCTGCATGAACTTCTGGTAGAAGAGCCCCTGCTTTCCGAGCGGGGACGAGATCATGATGATGCGGCCGTCCGAGAGGGTCTCGTCCATGCCGTCGATGGGCTCACCAAATTCGTTCTTGGGAGTAAACGCCGCGTTCGAAGGCGACACCGCTGCGTAGACCTCTTCGGCCGAGCTGCCACCTTGCTCGAGGAAGTGGGCAACCTCATCGAGAATGATGACGATGTTGCCCTGACCACGAAGGCTCTTGGCGTTGCAGGCCGCGAAGAACACCTTGATAGATGCGCGGGCTTGCTGGTTCTCGCTGTAGGCTCCGAACTCTTCGATGTCGTGCGGCGTCTGGAAACGCGCATAGGACATCGTGTTGTTGGCCATGTAACGACGGAAAAAGTTGCACTTCGAGAAGTGGTGGCTCACCTCTTCGTACAAAAGACCCGCTTGTTCCTTGCCGGTCGCGACGGACACGAGGCGGATGGGGTTCGAGGGCGCAACGCCGTAGTAGTTCTGCGGGTTGCCCTTGTTGATGAGCTTGTACGTCTCATACGCGGCAATGCACGCGGAGATCATCGTCTTGCCGGAACGGCGACCGATGGGCAGGATCAGAGTGCGGCGCTCGTGGCCCGGAACAACCTCTTTGATGTTGCAGCGTTTCTCTTCGTACAGAAAGGCCAAGTACTCGGCCTCTGTCATCCACTGCTCGTTCTCCCGCTTCCAGTCCGTGATCTTGAAACGGTTGTCCGGATTGTTGTCGAGCTCAAGTCCGTAGTGGGCTTTGAGGATGACCCGCTGAACCGGGAACAGCTTCATACCGAGTCCCCAATCGGACTCGATGAACGTGATGATGTCTACAACCTCAGTCTCGCTCTTACTTTGGCGACGACCGGCATTGAGCGCGATGCGAGCGAGATTGGCAGCAGCCCCCTTCTTCCTGGCCACGTTACGCCCCCTTCATCTTGTTGCGCGCTTCTTGCTCCCAGGTCTCGTCGGCCATGCGATCCGAGAGACGCGAAAAAACGGTCTCAGCCTGATCACGACCAATGCCGCCAGCCAACATGGACTCGCGGAACGTGTCGGTCATGAACGCAAACAAACGTGAAAAGGCCGGGCTATCCATGTCGACGGAGTTGCCCGAGAGTTGGTCTTTGCGCTTGAGGTACGCATCACCCAACGCCTTGAGGGCGCTGATGCGACGAATGGAGAGCTGGCTTGTCTCCTTGCCCTCGGCCTCGGCGATTTGACGTTCGAATTCCAAGGAAGCAGCTTCTTGCGCAAACCCTCGCATGACGAGAAGGAGGATGTCCTCCGACTCAACGCCCTGCTCGATCTGGAGAAGGAGAGGGTCGTGGTCCAGGAACGCGACTTTGTTGGCCTGCGTCTGGGCATTCTTGGGTGTCGTAGGCTCAGGTGCCTTCGGCAACGGGGTCGCTTTCTTGCGACCCGGCACCTTGTTCATCGTGATAGGTCTGCCTCCAATGAGAACAAGCGTGTCGGTAGGAAGGATCTTGGAAAAATCCTTCTTGTCCGCGTCCACCGTCCGGTACTTTTTTTGGCCCTTGTCGTTCTCGACCTTGACGCGCACGGCATCAAGGGGAATGAGCGCAAGCTCCTGGTCCCGGGTGAGTTTCGTGTCCTTTGCTGCTGCCATACGAACGTCCTAGTTAAGGAGCCACTCCGTTGGGCACGCCCGCAGGCAAGATAGTGGTGGGATCGATCGGACTTGCAGGCTGCAAGAACCCCAGAACCCCATCCTCTTGAAGGTATGCGAACGTGAAATTCAGCTCGCCGCCACGATACGCCGCACTGAATTTCAGCTCCATCTGGCCCAAAGGACCCTCCACCGTCACCGCAGCACCAACGGCTACAGCCGAGTACCCGGGCAACGAGTCGATCGCCGCCGCGATGTTCAACGCAGTAGCTGCGGCACCACCTCCGGTCACAAAGTCTCGATTGGAGACGAGCTCAAAGGGGCCCACAAACAGGCTGGCGGACTGGCCCACAAACACATCACTCGCAACCGTCACCTCTCCCTGTGGAGGATCGTTCGGAGGGAAGGGATTCATGATCCCCAACTGCGTTTTGGTGAGCAACGATCGAGCAGGCGTTGAAGTCCCACTGACGTGGTCGCTAGCGAACCCGAGAGTCTGGATGTTTTGGAACACGAACCCCGTCCGCGTTTTGGTCGGAGGCATGTTCTCCGTATCAGAACCGGTGAGCAGACTCGGAGTGGGACGCGAGAAGTTTGCAACCAGAAGTGTGTACGGGGCTTGTGCTGTCGTGGCCATGAGCTACTCCTTCTTGAGAGAGGCCCAGTCGTCGGCTGCCATTTTGGCGGACTCCTTGGACCGAAGCACTTGCCGGAGCAGGTACTGGTTGGTCTCGTGTTCGTTGGCGGTGGCCATCAGGAAATCGTCCATCCCAAGGCTCATCTCACCCATCGATTTGAGTTGCTTGTAGACGCGTTCGCAGATTTGCTGAAAATCCTGCTCGGAAAGCAGCCCTCTCTTGTGGAGGCAATCCGTAGTACTCCACCGTCGGATGAACGACTCGAACTTGGCGCCCAGATCGAGACCATTCACGGCATCAAGGCCGTAACCGGCGACCATTTTCTCCGCGAGCACGTCCGTCTGTTTCTGCACACTCTCGTAGAGGCGTTCGAACATCAGGTGGTCGCCGTAGAACGACTGTCCTTTCACCTGCCAGTGGGACTCCTGGTAGCTCCAGTACTGAGCACGCAGACATCCCAGGAGCCATTGCAGAGCTTCGACTGCAACCTCTTTCGGAGGAAGCCCCTTCGCCGGGGCGACACCGGGCATGAAAGACCAGTGGTTCATCAGAATTCAATCCCCCCTCCGAAAAAGATGCCATCAAGCATCTCGGGATCGGGTGCTGCGGTAGTCACGTCATCGAGAGCTCCGTTGTGCAGACCGAACTCGTACGCAGAAGCCATTGCTTCCGCACCCACAGCGAACAGAGCCGCAGTGGATTCCTGGTCGCTCATCGCGTGGCTCGCCAAGTTGAGACTTTGGAATTCCTTGCGGATCTCAGGGCTCAACTCGTCGATCAGCTCTTTGTTGTATTTCTGGCACGCACCATTCGCGTTCTTGAACACGCAAGAACCGCAACGCTCCATCGCCAGGACGAACTTGAGTTGATTCGCACGGTGCTTGAGAGCGCCCTGCTCGCACCCGGCAGTCCCCTCGGGACTCGCGTATGCAGCGGCCTCGACGTACAGGTGCCCGGAAACACCTTCATGCTCGCTACGGATCTTGGCAAGCTGCTGGTCGCCGGCCTTGCGAACCTTGTGGTCCAAACGAAGCTGGATCAGTTGATCGAGCTCAGACCCAGCCATGCCTTCGGTCATCTGCTGGCGAACCCAACGAGCAGCCTTGCGGATCTCCGTGGCCGGGACCGAAATCTCCGGGGTCGAAGCAATGTGACGAGTGCGCTTCACATCGTCGTACTGCTTGACCTGGGCAACCTTGGGATTGAGAGCGCTCGTCTTCTGGAGGATGTCCTTGAGAAGCGGAGAAGCCAGGAAGGCTTCCTGCTGAGTCAGCGTTTCACGAATGAACGCCGCAAGCCGTTTGCCCTTCAAGCCACCATTGATCTTGGCCTTGATGAGCCGAACCTTCTGAGTGATCTGGTCCTTAGCGACACGGTCCCGAACCACTTGATGGCCCGCCTCCCACTGCGAAGCAGCCTTGTTCAGCTCAGCCCATGCGGCTTCCTTGGAGATCGTCTCTCCTTGAACGAGAGGAGCCGCGCCCTGGTAAGTCGCCTTCTTGACCGTCAAAGCGATCTTGGCGGCGGCCTTGAGGATGTCCTTGGGAGGGGCGTTGGACGAAAGAAGACTCTGGGCCTCCTCCGGCGTCACCAAGTGTGCCTTGACCATGGCACCCACGCGCTTCACGACCTTCTCAGCGTCCTTCTTGTTGTGACGCTCGGTCATGTCGAGGACGACACGATGCGGGATGGTGAACTCGACCAACGCCTTCTTGGCCTCGGCAGCGGTCACCTGGTCCACCGGCATCGTGTGCCGGTTTCGGCTGGGCTCGATGTCCAGCCTAGGGCTTTGACTTGCCGCCAAGAGCCACGTTTGCAGGTACTCGCGCGGTCCCTGTTTGCTGGCCCTTTTTGGCTCCTTGCGCGTAGCTCGAAGGCTGATCGCGTACCGTTGAAGTTCGTCGGCCCACGGGATTTCGTTTGGATGCCCGACTACTACGAGATTTAAAGCAGTTGCACATGATTGGCAGTCCTCTCCCTCAGCAGCGATCAGGTAACGGCAACCCTTGGCTGCCTTCTGGAGCTCCTTCGCCCATTTCCCGTGCTGGAGGCGCGGGTAAGCAGAAGCACGAACGTAGACGTTGCCGGAAAGACCATGCTCAGACTGGATCGCCTGAACAGGCTTCACGATCTGGCGAGCGAGCTTGGGACCCATGGCATCAAGCAGTTTTTGCTTGATGTGGTCCATCGACTGCCCAGCAGCCGAGCGACGCATCGCCATGCGCACGAACGACGCCAATTTGTCTCGGTTCAGAGGATCGTCGTCCTCTTCGTGCTGCATCGCATCTTCGTAGGTCAGCGAGGACCGGTCATAGAGATCGACGCGCATGATGCCGTCGGTGCGGTCTCCCCAGGCTTCTTGAAGCTCGGGGATTCCGTTGTCGACGGGCTTGTCAGGAAGGCGAGAAGGGTCCTGGTAGGCATCCGAAAGCCAGTTGTGATCCACAACCCCCACGTCACTGCGATCTACATCCGGCGCCAGCCGGGCAACGATGCCCAGGGCTGCCAGGTCCATTGCACCCTCATCGTCCTGGTGGAAAATCTCGAACGCTTCTGCGGGAGCGTCGTCGATCTCCAACGCGACCATCAGGCCGTCAGGGAGTTGCGCCATGCCGGACTCGGAGGGCTGCGGCACGGGGTCAGCAGCAGGGTTCTCTTTGAGCCCATGGCCGTACTCCATGTCATGCCAGAAGCCGTCCATCATGTAGTTGGAGCCGTAGTTTTCGTTGAGCTCGCTCGGAAGTTTCGATTCGTTCTTGGACATCAGTCTTGTCCTTTCTCGGCGAGCCATTTGTCGGCGATACGGGAAGTCGCCAACTTGAGGCGAATTTCACGGGCGGAGGCTTGACGGTTCATGGTGATGGGAACGGTCTCCTCGTTCTCGGTCTCACTTCCCCAAGAATCCCAATCATCGGGGTCCACCAGTTCAGGTTTCTCTCGGGACTTCTCGCCGTCCTTGTCTTCTTTGCCCTGGTCGAATTCTTCTGCCATCTCTTGCTCGGCCCACTCTTGGGGATCCGAACGGATGGACTCCGCGTCACCGATGATCGCCTTGATTTCGGCCTTCTCGCCGTCCTCTTCCTGACGCGACATCACCGACCAGTGAGGTGCATTGATCTCGTCGTAGATCGTGTCTGCCAGGGCCGACAATGCCTCGACGCAGTTCATGTACTGCTTGCGCATGTCGGCGATCTTCTGGATGTACCCGCGACCACCCATGGCGCCGTCAGGACTCACTCGAGCCGATTTGATTTTGGCGAACCGGTTGTAGCCGGACAGCGTGTGGCCCAAAGCAGCCAAGGTCGCTCGAAGGATCTTGGCGAGTGGCTTCTGGTGACGAGGGCTGTAGTTGAAGTCGTTTGGAATTTCACGGAGCGACGGAGCGATGTCGTTGTAGGCCCAAGAGCCAACATCGTCGCCACGGTCCTTCTTGAAAATAACCTCGCCCGCAGTTTTCGTGCGTGCTTGGCGAGCCAAGTAGAGAGCCGCAACGCGCTTTGAGTCTGGGGTGGTCACAGTGAATGTCCTGCCAAAGGGGGGCCTATAAGGCGAAAACCATCGATCCGGCCTGGATCAGAAGAAGCGCTAGTGGCGCAAGGGCTAGACCTTGAGCGGCTCGCCCGTATCCTTGAAAAGTCGGGAGATCACGAACTCTCCTCGATCAGTCGTTTCGAAGCTCCACAGGTCTCGCGTGGCCTTGTGGACGAGATCGTTGTCGTCAGAACCCCACCGGAGAAAACCCGAAAGATCTCCAAGGTTTGCCACTCGACGGCTAAAGTTGGACGCGACCTTTGTGTTGGTCGTGGCCGAACGGAGGAACTGGGGGTCGACTTGGAGGAATTGTCCGTTGTCGAATTTCACGAAGATCAAACCGTTGAGGCTGGTCTGGTCTCCCTCGGCGGTACGCACCATGACGATGGTGCCTTCTGACCCATCCGCTGGAGGATCGGCCCACTGGAGGACGCTGCCGATGTTCGTGATGAACGCGACCCGAGTTCCAACGGTCGCCGGCAGTCCAAAGGCGTTAGCAGCGCGACCCTGATCCGTCAGAGAGCGCAGCCCCTTGTTGGCCAGTTGCTCTTCGCGACCCTGTAGGTACACGTCCAACGAGGACGCCGTGGTTCCAAGGCTGAGGCCGCTGTAAAGTTCGTCTTCTTCATGTGCCATTGCAGGTCTCCTAGATGTCTCGCGTGACCACGAACTCCACAGTCGCGGCTTGTGGGGCTCCGAACGCGATGTCGAACCCGAGGGTTGTCTTGGCAGTCACGAACGCAACGTCCGTGATAGCGATGGGAATCACGGGCGAATCGAGAAACACCCGGTAAGCAATGTCGATCTGAGGCTCGTCGAAAAGAACCGTGATCACAGGAACCGCCGCAAACACAGCCGAGCCTTGGAAAGTGGTCTCCTGCAACGTTCCAGTGCCAGCACCGACAAGAGCTCCACGCGTGCAGTTGCTCAGCACCATCGCAGGAGCCACACCGCCGACTGTCATAGGTCCGAAGGAACACCTGCGCGCTGTGAAACTCTGAGCTGGGGCTCCGCCGCTGTAGACCGTCGTGCCCACCACAGTGCAGTTGCTCATCACGAGGCTGCCAACCCCCGAGTAACCCGTGGTGAAGCCCGTTGCCCCGATTTGGACATCTGCCATCTCGTAAGCAGAGGTTCCGATGGAGGGCAAATCTGGGTTGGCACTGTCGTAGTTCAACGAAGCAGTCTCCACCCCAACGCCGATCAAGTTGCAGGCCGCGCAATCGGTCACGCTGAAAGTCGTACCCGTCGCGGCCTCCGTCCAGTTGCCACCGCGCACGTACAAATTGTTGATGGCCGAGGCACGCAGAGTGAACCCGCCGGCAACCGTGGGGACCAGGTCGCAATCAAGGATCTGGATCAAGTCGTCACCAACCGTCGATCCAGGACCGGAAGCGGTGCCGCCGGTGAGGGTCGCCCCAGACGGGATAATCACCAACACCACCGTGCTCGAAATTGTGATGGCGTTACCCGCCACCCCGTCTGCCAGCGCTCGGATAGTCACGACCGTTCCTGACACCGTCGCTTCCACGATGGTGGATACGCCGTTGACGGGGTCATTGATTGCCAGCGCCAAGTTCACGGCCGTCGTGGCTTCGTCGGTCCCGAGCTCGAACTCGCCGGGAGCGGGAACCCCACCGTTGGCGATAGCTGTGAACGTGGTGCCATCAACGTCAGCGATGTCGCCGATGTTCGGCACCGACGCGATCGTGAACGTGCCACTCGCAAAGGTCGCGCTTCCAATGTCGATGCACGCCTCAGCCGCCGTCAGGCACTCAATACGCAGGTTCTTAAGGGCGACCCGACGAGGTACGGTACTCACGCCCGCACGCATCCGCACCGTACTGACAGCGCTGGCATTGCGAAGAACGACCGTTCCGATCCCTTGGAGCGTCACGCCATCCTTGAAAAAATACACGTCCTCCACGTAGAGCCCAGGAGCCACCAGGATGGTCCAGGGGTCGTCCACGTCCGCACCCACGGGAACATTGTCGAGAGCTCCCTGGATGGTCGTGATGGGGTCTCCGTTGGCGTCCTTACTCCCACCCTCACCCGTCGGGGAGACGATGAGGGTGTTCTGAGCCTGCTGGAGACCTACAAGCTGGTTGAGGTTGATACCCGCCGGGATGCGGGGGTCGCTGAACCGGAGAGAGCCGTCGTTTTCGTCGGCTTCGAGAAGGCGTGGTCCAACAGGAGCATCGGCGTTCTCGACCTCAAATGCGTCACTTCGAAATGGTGGTTGTACGGCCATGATCTTCTCCTAGACGAACACGTCGTACTGGACCGTTCCGGTGTAAGTAACGTTGAGCTCGAGGTCGAAGCCGGTGGTGGTCTTGTTGGTGACCCGCCAGTCAACGAACTGCCCCACGGGCGTCGCGTACACTCGGTAGTTCGTGTTCGCGAACGGCGTGGCAAAGACGATCGACTGGCTGATTTCAGCGGTGTAAGTGAGGGTTCCGTTGACTGCGCTCGATTGTGCCAAGATGTTCTCCACATCTGCCTTTGCGGCGTTGATTTCGTCGAGCACCTCTCCCGGCACCTGAAGCATTGAGTTGCAGAGGAGGCCATTTGGCGACTTGATGTCCCTCACCCCACAGGTGCCGTCTTGGTTTACAACGATCGTGAACATCCACGATGGGCTACACGGATCATCGATCCGCACCATGTACGTGAAACAACTTTCGAGGCGTGTGCGGACGGCTGCCATTTCACCAAATCCAGTTCGTCTCCAGTCCGCGTTTTGCGAACCACCGCTGCAAGGTCTTTAGAGCCTCGTGATCCGACGACCACACATAGAAACCTTCGAAGTCCTCCTTCACGCCTAAATCAGGAATCGGTTCCACGCTTCCCATTTTGAGCTTGCCGTCTCGAAAAGACCGCAACACCGAGGGATAGTCTTTGGCCAGAGGGTTGAACACTCTGAACCGGTACTCGGGCTTGGCCTTCTTGAGCAGCCATTGGCGAGCCACTGACTTGCTCATGACGACTCGACGTGCTGAAGGTTTATCGGACATAAGTTTCCTGACGGACCAGCAAAGTTGTTACCCGGCGGCGCACTCACCCAGATCGATGGTGACCGCGGGGACAGAAACGATGCCGTCCGGATCGGCGATCTCGTCCGCGATGGGCTTGATCATACCGTTGACGTAGTTGATGGCGCCCAGGGCAGCAGTGCCCTTTTTGCAGTTTGCGCTTTGGAGTTTCACCGCGTAGTGGAGGACCACGACCATCGTCATGCCGCCGATGGTTTCCACCAGCGCTGCAACATCCGCACTTCCGGTGAGTGCGGGAACAGGCTCCTCAGCTTCCTCGGGCTCCTCGGCGGGAGGCTCTTCCGTCGCGGGCTCCTCGGCGGGAGCGGTTTCCTCGGCCGGTGCTTCTTCCGTCGCGGCTTCTTCCGTCGCGGCTTCCTCGGCCGGCGCGACGTATGCCGCGACCATGGTGGAATGCACCGTGACACTGGCGTTCTCAGCACCTGCCTCTTCCGCCGGAGCTTCTTCGGCTGTTGCCCCTCGGAGTGCCAAGCAGTCCGACACGTCGATCTCGACGGCGGGGATGACGATTTTGCCACCCATCTTGCTGGCCAGAACTTGGTTGGCGCTGTCGAACGCGGAGATCAGGGACTCGGAAGCGACGCAGCCGGGGAAATTCTTGGCCTTGATGGCCTCATTTCGACCAATCATCGCGGCCGTCTCACCGCCGCCCAGGGCAACCTGGATCAGGGGGAAATAGTCTTCTGGGTTCGCTGTGCCCTTTGTTGGTCGACAGCCGCCCAAAGCCAAAGGGATGAGCAGGGCTGCTGAAACCGTAAATTTGCCGATATGGGACATGGATAGCCTCCTACCCAGTGGGTCTGGATAGGACGAAAACCGGCCCCTAATCGATGACGTAATGGACCTTCTCGTCCCAAGCGGGGCGATCCACTTCGCGCAAAATGTTCAAGTTTTTCGCGATGGCTTGGAAGATCTGAGCGATTTTCGCCATCCTGGGGCTCTCCGACTCCACCATCCGCTTCGTGGAACGCATGAACCGGTGACGGACTTTCCCCTGGGTGACACCGAGCCGTTTGGCGACCGCGCTTTGGCAAGTCGTCTCGAACATCAACATCATGATCTTCACGTCCTCGGGATCCGAGAGGAACCCAACAAGGACGGTCTCCAGCTCGCCCTGTGATACGTCGGGGAGCGACAACACAAACCGAATTCGTGAAGTTGCCCTCTGGAGCCGATAGCAGACGGTTGGCTGCGAGACTTTGAAAATCTCGGCAATGTCCGTCTGGGTCTTGTGGTTGAAGAAGTAGAGCTCTACGAAATCCGCCTCGCGTGGAGGCAGTTCCCTCATGATGTCCCGGACTCGCTCAAGGTTCCGCGAGGACTCTTCCGTAGGTTCCTCGGTGAGGACCTGATGGAGGAACTCCATGTTGTCAGCGATACTGACTCGACTTTCGAGTTCAGAAGGATCTACAGATCGGCAGTCGGCCCAGTTGGTACGCATTCAGGTCACGCGGTCATCGTCTCCAAAAACACCTTCGGTATTTTTGAGATCACTTCGAGGGATCGCAGCTCAAAGCGGACAACCGCGTGGTCGCCCTCCGAGTCCATTACTACACCTTCTAGCTTACTGTAAACTCCATCCGTGACCATGACCCGCATTCCGGGGACAATGTCGGCCGCGACCTCTTCACTGAGGCGCCTGCGAAGATCGCTAACTTGTGAGTCGTGAATCGTTTCAAGACGCCGAATACCGCGCGCGCCGCGCGACGACATCACCTGTTCAACGATCTTCGTGTGCTCAAGCCGGAAATAGCGCACCTCGTCAAGACCGGTCCCCATGAAGGCGTAACCCTCCATCAAGTGGACCGTGACCCGCTTCCCGTTCTTCTCGTAGACACGGGCCGGCACGAAGACAGGCCAATCATCCTCGACATCAAGCAGCCTGCGCAGCTCGACATCGAGTGACCCTTCTTCGACTAATTTTTCGCCGTGGTGCGTGAGCTCAAGTGCTACCCACGTCGTCCCGTCTCGCCTGTCTGCCACTGATTGACTTCTCCTGTGTCAGCTCAATGACCCGGCGATGCAGTACTTTGGTAAAAGAGGCGATTGGCATAATGCCAAACGCGTCATCTTGTCGTGGAGCTAGTCCTTGACTCATTTGCTGCGCTTGCGGGTTGATGTGGACGCCCATCGAATTCACGAAAGGGCCCTTTGCTATACTACCGGCCTGCGCAGGCTCGTTCTGAGTATCTGTCGTTTTCTGGGGCTCTGTTTTCGGTAAGGACTCGATAGGGCTCGGCGCCGGCTCGGGCGCTGGGGGCACCCTGTCGAGAACCTCGGGGGACTTTTCGAGAAGGACAGGCGCCGGTTCTGGCGCTTCTTCGGTGGCCTGAGCTCGCTCCATAGGAGCCTCCTCAGCGGTCTCCACCGGCTCCGGTGCGGTGCTGGGCTCTGGCTCCGAAACAGGCTCAGGGACACTCACAGGTGTTGTGAGAGCCAAAGGTGTCGGCGCTGGGGCCTTGGGCTGGACAGTGGCGGGGACGGCCACCTCGGTCATTGTGGTCGCCACGACCCGAATGCCGGCACGTTTTTGATGAAGGGCCCCCACGTCGCAAAGAAGCATCGACATGGTCGCGTAAGCTGGACGCTCCGCGAAGGACTGCGCGAACAGCACCAAAAATTCCTTGTGGAGATCTCCCGCCCGCTGGACGCGATCCCGGTCCCAGTACGACGGGACGCTCGCCTGCCCGACGTATGAAAGCCGGTACGCCATCATCGAAATGTCGGCCATCCGTTCGTAACAAGTGGCCGGCGACACTCGCTCGATGAGTTTCTCGACGGTCATCAGCGCACGAGGCAAGTCTGTCCCGATGGCCTCCAGGAGATCCAGATACAGAACGTTCGCGTCCAGGTGAAGGTAACGCTCCACATTTTCACGATCGATCCTCCCCAACATGGAGACGCCTTCGACGGCTTTGATCGAATCGCGAATGTGACACTCACAAACCTCGGCGACAACGGGCAGCACGGCCGAGTCGTACTCCAGCCCCTCCGAATCCAGGATGAACGTGAGGCGCTTCGCGATCTCCTCGGGCGTGTTGAGGGCAATCTTGAACGCTGGAGCACAGCGCGACATGATCGCGGGACGCATCTTCTTCGGCTCCGTCGTACAGAAGATGCAGACGAGCTGCTTCTCTTCGCTGCCACGGATGTTGTCCTCAAGCGGCTTGAGCATCGCATCCATCGCGGACTTGCTCAGCTCATGACACTCGTCAAAAAGGTAGACCTTTCGCTTGCCGGAGAAACTCCCGAACTGCGCCTCCTCCGTGATGCGGCGGACATCGTCCTTGCCGGAGTTCGTAGCGGCATCAACCTCGATGAAGTTCTCGGACGCGTCGTTCAGGACTGCCAGACACGAATCGCACTCATCGCACGGATCACCTTCGACAGGACGCTGGCACAACATGGCCCGTGCCAGGATTCGCCCACAGGTGGTCTTGCCGCCGCCGTGAGCCCCGGCAAACACGTAGCTCTGGTGAAACCCTTTGCCTTCAACAACGATCTGTTTGCAGACCGCGATGGTGGCGTCCTGGCCCAGGACATCGCTGTAGCGCAAAGGGCGGTATTTGGTATCAAGACTCACAGGGCGTGCTCGTCCGTTCTACCCCGTGGGGAGTAGAGGCGCGGGATCGCAGAGTTTCACGAAGTCAGGGACCCTTCAAGGCGCCCAGAATGTCGTCGATGTCATCGGGCGCTGTAGAAGACATGCGCTTCTGGACGGTGTCTTTGCCCTCTTTGGCCTTTTCACCGAACATCTTCTCGATAATCGACATCGTGTCGTCGTCCATGGGGCGCCACATGCCCCAGCGTTCGACCTCTTCCTTGTAACCCACGAAATCTGCCGGCCGCAGGGAGTACTTGTAGCCGCCCTGGCCGTCGTCCTCGACCTTCATGGCACACAGGTGGTGGTCCAAGAGAGCCAGCTTCTGGGTCTCATCGAGCTCGTTCTGCCACACGTCGGCACCGAGCTCGATGATGAATTTGTGCTCGAACTTCTTGTCCGTGACGACGGCGATCTGCCACCCCATTTTGGAGGTGCCGCCCATGATTACCTTGCCGGATTTCTCAGCGGCTTTTTCGCGGAAAACGACTGCGATCTCCTTTTCCACCAACGCCAAATGCGGGTGGTAACGGGAGATCAAGGTCTGCACCATTTTCAATACTTCAGGGCCGGCGTTCCATCGTTCCATGATCGTGTTCCTTAGACGAGAGAAGGGAAGGTCTCTTGCAACCGTTTTACCCCACCGCCGTCCCAAATCCCTCCGGGGTCGTCATTGGGTACCCCGTACTTGAGATGGCTGCACTCTACCTTCCGCATGTCGAGATGCTTCAAAGCATCCGCGGTGCCCTTCTTCCCCGTAGGATCGTTGTCGTACGCCATGAAAACGTGAGGTGGGCGTTTCTTGTCGACAACCTCCACCCTTGCGCAGAACCGTCGAAGGAACTCCACCTGTTTCCACGAAAGGTGGGCAGGGCCAGAGCCCAGGACAGCCTTGTCGATCCCACGGGACTCCACGAGCTGGAGCATCGCAAAAACATCGAAGCGGCCTTCGACCACGATGACATCGCACCCGCGCCAGATTTTTGCCATCGCCGACGGCATGCCGATCCACACAGGATTCCACCGGCTCTCAGGAAGCAGGTAGCGCACGTCGTCCTTGCGGTCGACATGACGACTGTCGAAACCAAGGAACCGACCCTTGGGGCTGCACAGCGGGTAGATCGTTTTGCCTTCGAAGCGCTCGAAGTACTCGCCGTAGTGCTTGTGTAAACGCTCGTCAGGGCACGGGCTCAGGGGTGGGTCCCAGACTTTGATGCCCCATTCTTCGATGACACGGTCCGTCGCCCCGCGACCCAAGAGGTAGTCGCGGACTTCTTCAGTCATTGGACAGTCCGCCAGTGCGGCCTGTAGCCACTCGCTTACTTCCACGCGATGGCCATTCCCCGGCTCACGTTGTGGATGAGCGCCGCAACCCGGCTGCCGAGCACCCAGAGTGTCCCCAGGTAAGAGCGGTCCATCGGCACCACGACCAGTGCGTTGACGGGAACCCATTTGGCCTGGGTCTGTTGGAAGTGCTCCGGGATCTCCACGTCTTCGAGATCCGTCTCGGCCGAACACAGGATCTCCAGGGGCCCCTCGATGTAGGTCGAAACGTGCTTGAGACACGCCATGACGCCTTCGGTCGTGAGGGGATGGACATTACCCCAACCCGCCTCGGAGCCCATCTCGACGACAGCGGCGACGAGCTCGGCTTCGATGCCGGCACGCTCACGAACCCCAGCACGCACTGTGTTCTTCTGCGATGCGTGGGTCATCCACGTCACCGACTTCATGCTGGAGATCAAGTACGGAGCCAGCTCGCGGTTGACTGGAATCTCTTCCAAGGTGAGTTGAGAGCTCGTCCCTTTGGGACTCAGGGCCACGATTTCAAGCAGGTTAGGATTCATCGTCTTCCTCCACGAGAGGGCGTTCCGGCACATCGTCCAGATCCTCCCCGTTGCCAAAGAGAGCCAAAATGTTGGGCTGCTCTTCATCTTCGGGCTCTTCAACGTTGGCCCCACTCCCGGGACCGATCACCCACAGGAGCGCGGCCACATCTGGGTACTCCTTGGCGATGTACCCGATTTCGCGAGGAGCGCCGCCATCGATCCCGAGGTTCTCGTTGAACTCCTCTTTGAGTGCCTTCGCCGTCTTACTGGCTTCGAAAAAAGGACAATCGGCAGCCTGCCGGTCACCGCCCATGCTCGCGTCACACACAACATTGTTGGGGACCCCCTCCTCGGAGCAGTAGCCGCAAACGTGAAGCGTCGCACGGTTCGACATGTGGACCGGGAGAGTCACACGTTCGTTGTAGACACAGTTTTCTGGATGTCGAGCGAGACCATGACGAACGAACGCCTTACGGTGCCGGTACACGACTTGCTTGATCTTTTGTTTGATCTGGCCGTCGGTTTTCACTTAGATCCCCTATCGAGCTTGCGGAACTTGGCTTTGCCAGCGTGGTCCGAAACGACGTAAGCGTTCTTGGCCGCGTTGATCAAAGCCTCGTCGTGGCTGATGAGCAAGATATCGAGATCGAGACGTTCGCACAACTTTGACAGGAACTTCGCAGCTCGATCCAGGTATTTGTTCGCCACGGCCGCCAGGGTTTCGTCGAGGAACAGCACTGGGCGCATATCACGACGGAAAATCACCGTCGCACGCATCAGGATGCTCTGCATAGTAAGGACACTACCC
>Ga0307377_10003890_pt1 | contig 16563 bp, 17 predicted proteins | sample TR3MG_FD_202535 | JGI IMG/M metagenome (GOLD analysis project Ga0307377, IMG submission 202535) | Soil microbial communities from Risofladan, Vaasa, Finland - TR-3 | ecosystem: Environmental > Terrestrial > Soil > Coastal area > Acid sulfate soil | place: Finland: Risofladan, Vaasa | collected... | reverse complement strand
CCATCGGAGGGGCGCGTACGTGGAGCGGGTGCGTCGAGAGGAAGAGGGCGGGGATCGCTTCTACGTGGACGCGTCCTCGGACGCCTCGGAGCGAATCAGGCAGCGGCTGAGCGAGTTGGTCGCCGAACTCGAACCGGAAGACTCACGAGTGCTGCTGGCGGCATTGGGGGCGTGCCGAGAGCCGACGTTTCCTATCGCGGCGATGGCAGAAGCGACGACTCTGGCGGTGCAGTGGCTGAACGCGCGCCGGTTCGTGAGCGCGACGTGCCGGGATCTTCGGGAAGTGAGACCGGACGAGCTGCTGAATCGCGCGGGCGCGCTGGGGTCGCCGCTGACGAAGGAGGACGCATACCTGTTCCTCGCCTCGCCGCTGATAGACCCAGAGGCGCAGCGAGAGGCGTGGCTCAAGGCGGGCAAGGGAGCAGGGCATCGGTTTTCTGCGAGCCTTGCGGCGTGGCTTCCGGGGGCGCTGAGCGGTGAGGCGCGGGAGCATCTCGTCGAGCACGCGGCGCTGACCTCGATGGTGTCGGACAAGACGCTCTCGCGGCGAGGCGGGGAGTTCCGCGAGAAGCTGCGCGAGCGGTGGGCGTCGTCGGAGGAGGAAGCGAGGCGCCTGATCCAGCGGGCGTACTACGAGGGCGAGGTGCTGGGCGCGGACGGGCGAGAAGTCATCGTCCGGGAACGGCTGTGGGGGCTGTTCGGGGACTGGGAAGGAACGCTGGCGGAGGTATTCGCGGAGCCGTTCCGGCACCTATTCCCGCGATTCGAAGGGATTGCACCGAATCGGCCGCTTTCGGGGCGGGTGCATGTGAACCAGATCGTGGACCAGTTCATCCGTCCGGGCGAGGTGACGCTGCCACCAGCGTCAGCACTGGAGGCTCATCTTCATGCGTACGCGGTGCCGCTTGGCCTGGTGGAGGCTGAGGATCGGCACCTGCGGTTGGCGCTGAAGAAGAGCGAGCTTGTCGAGGCAGCACTCGAGGCTGTGCCGGTGCGGTCCGGCGGGGACCAGATCGACCCCGGTGAGACGATTGAGTACGGTGAGCTCGTGGGCCGACTGGCGAAGGGGGAATGGGGGTTGACGCGGGAGCAGGGAGAGCTTCTGGTTGCAGCGCTGATACGGACAGGGCACTTGGTGGGGCTGGACGCGTTTCTGGAGCCGGTGCTGCTGGAGCAAGTTGCGGCGCCGCTGGGGGACAGCCTGCCGTATGTGATGAGGGGGCGGTCGCTGGAGGGGGAGGCGGCCGAGGCCGTCGTGTCGTTGTGGGAGGCGGCGTCCGGGGGAGCCGTCGAGGAATGGAGCCTGCCCGCGCAGGAGCGGGCGTGGGGGTTCTTCGTGGCGTGGGCGCGGCGACTCGGGGAGGGGTCGGCGGGGAACGCGGAGGCGATCACGAGGGCGGCGGCGGCGCTGGAGCACGGGCCGGAGGTGTGGGACTGGGCGCGGGAGGCGTTGGGGTGTGCGGAGGCCGCAGCGCGGGCGGTCGATCCGAGGCAGTCGTCACGGGAGGGGCTGGCTGCTGTCGTCGCGGCGGCCGAGCGGTTGCCGGGGGGCATTCAGCAGACGCGGGATCGAGTGGCTGATTGGAGGGCGTTCGAGCAGTTTGTGGGAGAGGGGCTGGAGTCGGTTGCGCGGGTGCGGGAGCTGATCGGGAAGGCGGCGGTTACGGGGGATGGGCTTCGGCAGCAAGCTACCGAAGCAACGAAACGGGGGGATGGCAGGAGGCAAGCTCCTGCCGAACAGGGCGGTGGGATGTTAGCGCGGGAACGGGAGGGGGTGGTTGCGCGGTTCGGTGATTCACGGGAGGTCGTGCTTTCGGCGGGCGCGGTGAGGGCGGCGGCGGCGGGGTGGCTGGAGCGGTACCGGAAGCACTATCTGGCATGGCATGGGCGGGTACACGCGGCAGCGCGGTTCGAGGGGCTGGCGATCGTGAGGCGGTCGCCGCAGATGGAGACGATGCGGCGGTTGGCGCGGGCGGGGCTGCGGACGGAAGAGGCGGCGGTGATCGAGGCGGAGGTGGGCGCGGCGTTGGGGCGGCGGTGCTTGGCCGGTGATCCGCTGCCGGCGGGGGAGGCGGTCTGCCCGATCTGCCGGGTGGGGTTCAAGGAGGAGGTGGCGCTGCCGGAGGCGGGGGAGGTGGGGGAACGGGTCGCCGGGGTGTTGGGGAGGCAGTTGGAGGAGTTGAGGGAGCAGGGGGAGATGTTGGGGAGGAGGGCGGCGGGGGTGGGTGATGGACGGGTGAGGGAGGCGGTGGAGGGGTTGATGGAGGTGTGTGGCAGGAGGTCCCCAAGCCCTGCGGGCCGGGATGGCAGGAGGCAAGCTCCTGCCGAACAGATGAATGGGGGGACCGTGCGCGAGTTGCTCGCGGATGAGGTAGTTGCGTGGCTGCGGGAGCAGTTAGGGCAGCCGAGGGCGCGGCGGCGGGAGGTCGGGGAGTTGGTGGAACGCCTGCGGGGGAGGGAGCTGACTAGGCAGGAGGTGCTGCGGATCGTGGCGGAGTGGCTGGGGGAGGAGGAGGGGTTCGTGGAGGTCGTGTAGAGGGAGGCGGGAAAGGTTGTGCTTCCGCGCTAGATGGCGAGTGCGGCTGCGACGGACGGATACTCGTCCCACTCTCGGTCGTCAAGCTCGCGACCGGCCTTGGTTCTCTGGGCGCCTCCCCACTGCTTGAAGAAGAAGGGGATCGCGGCGCGGGCGCATTCGTCTCTGATGGTTCGCACCCATTCGGCGCGCATGGGACGGGCGCCTGGTCCAGACTCGCCGCCGGCGATCACCCAGTCGATATCGTCGAGAGGCAGGTTGTCGATCCGGGTGAGCAAGGGTTCGAGCGATAGGAAGCGAACTGCGGCCGGCACCCGGCGGAGGCAGTCGATCCGCGAGACGTACTCGGCCGCCTCGACCGTCGCGCCGATCCAGACGTTCTGCGGCCACGGCAAGTCGGGCGCGAGGTCGGCCAAGCGCGACGCGCGCTTTGTCAGGATCTGGAAGGTGTGGCGCTCGGCCTCCTCCATCACGTCGAAGACCCGCCGGATGAAGCTATCGGGCACCTTGGGATGGAAGAGGTCGCTCATGGAGTTGACGAAGATCATCTGGGGCTTGCGCCAGGCGAGGGGGGCGGGCAGCACGTCGGGATGGAGCGTCACTCTGAAGCCATTGCGGTAGCGGCGCTGCCCCATGGCCTTGAGGCGGCGCGCCATGCGCTCGGCATAGCAGTGGTCGCAGCCCCGGCTCATCTTCGAGCAGCCGGTGACGGGGTTCCAGGTTGATTGGGTCCATTCGATGGAGGAAGAGATCGCCATGTTATTGACCCTACTCAGTATCACTTTCCATGAAGGATGGCATGATACTTCTTGAGGATATGGGTCGCAATACTTGACAGGGGCTACGAGGGGTGCTACCTTTCTGAGAAGAGTGTTACGCTATGGGAGACATGGCTCGCTGTGTGGTCTCGATCCCGAAGGCACTTGCCGATGCCTTCGGTGTGCGCCCCCGGCGCAAGGGTTAGCGAGCGCGCTTTTTTTACGCGTTGAGTGCTACGAATCTGAAAATCGTATGATAGCAGCTGTGGGTGCCGCGACTGTCGCCGAAGCGTGCCGGCACGGCGCACACCGTAGAAGCCATTTCGAAACTCCGCAGCGAGGGCGCGCCAGCAGCGACCGCACTGGGACCCGGTGCCGAAAGCAGTTTCAGCCACCGCGAAATGGCTCCCCCGAGCCGGGGTCAGGAGGTCGAACAACTCATCTGCAATCCGGCCCCTGAGTTTTGAAACTGCTTCTAGAGCGGGAGGAGCGTAAGGCAATGGGCAGATTGTTCGAGGCAGTTGTGACGCTGGTGCTCGCCTTGTGCGTCGCCACTGTCGGCTGGGCGAGCGCGGGCGCACAGGAGGAGCCGGTCTTCGAGGTGGAGGTTGTCGGCCGGGCTGAGCAGAGCCCCCCTGGTACGACCACTACCTCGACGAGTGTGATCACCGAGACGGAGATCGAGCGATCGGGCGCGCAGAACCTGATGGACCTGTTGGTGAGAGAACCGGGCGTGTGGGTGTCTCGCCAGGGTGGCATGGGCTTCGGGGGGAACGTCACGATCCGCGGCTTCGGCGGCTCGCCGCCTACACAGCTTGCGGTGCTGCTGGATGGTCACCCCACTCAGATGGGGATTATGGGTCACATTCTCCCCACTTCGTACATTCTCGACAACGTCAAACGTATCGAGATCCTCCGCGGCCCGGTCGGGGCGCTCTATGGTGATATGGCCATCGGAGGTGCGATAAACATCATCACCCGTGGGCCTCGCGATGAAGAGTCGCAGGGCGCCGTCTCGGCAACGGGCGGGAGCTTCGACAGCGTCGGCGGGCAGGTCTGGTTCCGCGGGCTGAACGAGCGGTCCGGCTATCGGGCGCAGCTCAGCCGCTTCGCCACCGATGGCGACAATCCGTTCGCCAAGTACGATGGTGACAACTGCTCTCTGGCCATCGACCACAGCCTCCGCGGAGGATGGGAGATGGTGTTTCGCGGACAGCGCCTTGTCTACACCACCTTCGACCAGAGAGAGGTGGCGACCGCCTACGCGGAGGGGCGACCCGCGAACTTCATCGAGCAGGACTACGACCGACAGGACTACGATCTGACGTTTGCAAAGAGCGAAGCCTCCCACACCACTGAGATCAAGCTGTACCGCACCCAGGGAGAGCATGAGTTCCAAGACGGCTTCCATTCCGAGGACTTCGGCCAGGGCATTCTCGTCTCGCAGATCGCTCCGATGGGAGGCGGACGCGCCCAGTGGGGCGTCGCTTGGCGATCCCTCGGCGGCGATGTCTACAGCATGGCGCAGTCCTTCTCCCGGAATGAGCCGGCCGCCTACTTCGTCGTGGAGCAGCCGATTGCACAGGAGACGGAGCTGTCCGCAGGCCTGCGCTACAGCGCGCCGGAGGATCTCGAGGCGGAGCTGCTCCCGCACCTTGGGCTCACACACGAACTGACCAATGGGTGGACGCTGTTCAGCAGCGCCCGCCGCGGCTACCGGGTGCCGAGCTTCCGGGAGCTACACCTCTTTGGCATCAACAACCCGGCCCTGGAACCGGAGAGCGCCTGGCAGTACGAAGTGGGCGCTCGCAGGCGACTTCCCTCCGGTGCGCAGGTGGAGATCAGTCTCTTCCGCATCGACGCCGAGGACCTGATCGTGCTGCGGCCGCGACCGGCCGGCGTCCCGGGGCTCCCCGTGCAGTACGCGAACGCGCAGGACGTCACGCGAGAGGGATTTGAGGTCGGTGCCCGATGGCCGGCCGGCCTGAACACGGCGCTCTACGCCAACGTCTCCTACCTCGATCCCGGCGGAGTCAAGGAGCAGACGGTGGGGCGCAAGCTGGCGGCCGGCGCGGACCACCGGAGCGGGCAGTGGCTGCTGTCCGGGGACATCGAGTACATAGACCAGTTGTTCGACTACGACCAGACGAACGCGCTGGTTGAGGTGCCGGCGTTCATGGTGCTGAACCTGAAGGCGTCTCGGCCGCTCGCCAACGGCGCCAAGATCGGCCTGGTGATCGAGAACCTGTTCGACCGCAGCTATCGGGTGGACCCCGCCTATCCGTACCCCATGCCCGGGCGCGCGGTCAGACTGCGGCTGGAGAAGTCGTGGTAACAGGAGCTTCGGACCGAGACGCCCTTTGGCGGGCACGGGAGCTTGCGCTCGCGGGCCTGATGGGCGCCCTCGGCCTCCTGCTGCCGATCGGCTTCCATGCGCTCGGATGGGGAGGGCGGGTCTTCCTTCCGATGCATCTCCCAGTGGTGGTGGCCGGGTTCCTGGTGAGCCCGGGTATGGCGGTCGCCCTGGGCATCGTGGTCCCGTTCCTGTCATCGGTGCTGACAGGTATGCCTCCACTGGCGCCGCCTGTCGCACCCTTGATGGCGGTCGAACTCGCGGCCAAGGCGGGAGCGGCATCGGTGCTATACCGCGGTCTACGTCTACCGATGTGGGTGGTGTTGCCTGGGGCGCTCTTTATCGATTGGGCGGTGCTCGCCCTGGCGGCCTGGCTCGCGGCTGGCGTGTTTGCGATCAAGGCGGGTGCGATCCAGTATGTGGCGGCGGCGATCGCGATTAGCCTGCCAGGCACGATCCTCCAGGTGGTCGCGGTTCCTCTGACCGTGCTGGCAATTGAGAGGCGGGTGCCGCGATTGCGTCCTCGGAAGCAGGATTGGACAGGCTAGGGCTTTATGCCTCATCATATCGATCTCTATGTGAAGAGAGAAAGCGCCCTACACCGGCTGGACCCGCGACCTAAGATGCTGGCCGCCGTTGGGTTCATCGCCGCAGTCCTCCTTGCTCCGATACATCCGCCTTGGCCCATGGGAGCACTCCTTCTGCTTCTGATCTCCACGGCGGCGGTTGCCCGCCTTCCGGCCCGACTGGTGTGCCGCCGGATGCTCTCTCTGGCGGTGGTCATCGGGATGCCGTTCCTGCTATCCAGGCTGGGTGGCGAGGCGACCCGTGCCGCCGGCGAGCAGTTCGCAGCGAGGTCACTGCTGGTGGCTGCGGCCTTCGTGGTCCTCATGGCGAGCACTCGCGCGGACGTGCTCCTGGCAGTGGCAGCGCGTCTGCCCCTGGTGTCGGTGTTCGGCCAACTGGGCGAGTTCATCCTGCGCGGCGCCGACGTGCTTGCGGAAGAGGTGATTCGCACGAACCGCGCCTGGGCGTTGCGCGCCCCGAGCGCGGCGCTCAGAGTACGACTGACCGGGCTGACTCAAGCAAGCATGAGTCTCATCGCCAGGGCGGCAGCCAGATCGGAGCGCATCGGCGCCGCCATGGTGCTGCGTGGGTTCCAATACACCCTCCCGATGGCAAGGCCCGCCCCACTGCCTTGGTCCCACCTGGCGGCAGGGCTGGCCTTCGCGCTGCTCTCTCTTGGCATCGCAGGGGCGGCGAAATGGCGCTAGCGGCCTTGGATGTGAAAGACCTCAGCTACGCCTACGGGGATGGCGCGTCCGCGTTGCACGACCTCTCGTTCTCCATCGCCCCCGGAGAGCGAGTGGCGCTGTTGGGGCCGAATGGCGCGGGGAAGTCAACGCTTCTCTGGTGCCTCGTCGGGGTGCTCCGAGCACATGGCACCATCGCCGTCGATGGCACCGTCCTGCGGCCGGGAACGGAGGCTGAGATACGCGCCAAGCTTGGTCTGGCGTTCGCAGAGCCGGAGGACCAGCTCTTCATGCCCACGGTGAAGCGGGACGTGACCTTCGGCCCCCTGGCCGCTGGACTCGGCTCCGAGGAGGCAAGCCGGGCAGCTGAGGAGGCGATCAGGAGCGTCGGGCTGCCTGCGGAGACACTGGAGAGAGCGGCCTACGAGCTGAGCTCTGGCGAGCGCCGCAGAGCCGCCGTGGCCAGCATCCTGGTGATGAACCCGGTGGTGCTTGCACTGGACGAGCCGACCAACAGTCTCGACGCCCGCGGACGGGCGTCGCTGGCAAGGATCCTGCTGCAATTGCCTTGCGCGCAGTTGATCGCCACTCACGATCTCGGGTTTGCCCGGTGCCTCTGTGAGCGCGCCCTCGTGCTCGTGAACGGCGAACTCGCCGCCGACACGCCAATGGCCGCACTGCTGAGTGACGCCGAGAGCCTGCAGCGGTACGGACTGACCGCTCCCCTGAGGACAGACGATGGACAGATCGGGATTCTTTGATCACCATGCTGCAAGCTGGGATGCTGACCGGCATCCGGAGGAGGATGTGAGACTCGCCCGCGTAGTTGCGCTGGCAGAGGTCCGACCGGGCGATGCCGTACTCGATGTGGGCACCGGAACCGGCGCCCTGGTACCGCACCTGCTGAGCGTGCTTGGGCCTGCCGGCAGGATCGTTGCCATCGATCTGTCGCCGGACATGCTCCAGGTCGCACGACAGAAGGGATTCCCGCCTGGCGTCACCTTGCTCGAGGCCGACGTGCACCATCTGCCGCTGCCGGACGCCGAATTCGATCGCGTCATCTGCAATGCCGCCCTGCCCCACTTCGAGGATCGCGCACGAAGCATTCGAGAGATGATGCGCGTCCTTCGCTCTGGGGGGATCCTCGTGATCTCACATCCCATCGGACGCGAAGCCGTGAACAGGCTCCACCGCGAGGTGGGCGGTCCCGTGGAAGAGGATCGGGTGCCTCCGCCTGAGGCAATGGCGGCGCTGCTGCGGGAGGCTGGGTTGACGGACGTCTGGATTGCCGATGAGCCTGAGTTCTATCTGGCCAAAGGGAGCAAACCGCAGCCAGAGGGCAACTGACGGCATGTCGTGGCGCCGCGTCTGCGCACCTCGAGGAGGCCACGCGGAGATGGTCCCACAGGACCCTGACATGCACGGTGTGGATGAGGGCTGACCCAGGCCTTCGTGAGACAGACATCCCGAGTTGACAGGCAGGTGGGCTGTGGTATAGTATATGTAACTTACAGTCAGTGGCTACGCACAGGCACTTGGCATGAGACATAGAGCCTGTCGCAAAGGAGGGCGCGGAGGGGCGCCCTGCACGTGCGAGATGGGCAACCTCTACCGCTTCTGCGAGCCCGCGGTGCTGTTGACACTGTCGCGCTTGGGCGCGGCCCACGGCTACCAGATCTCTCAGGAGGTCGGTCCCCTGAGCGTTACGCACGCTGGTATCGACAACGCTGCTGTGTATCGGACGCTGCGCCGACTGGAGGCCGCGGGCTGTGTCACGTCGCAATGGGACACGGGCAGCGGCGGGCCGGCGAGACGAGTCTATGCACTCACGCTGACGGGCTGTCAGCACCTCGGTGAGTGGATGGAGGTCATGGATGGCATTGTTGTTTCCATGACCGGTCTCTTGAGGGAGTGCCGGAAGAGTCTTAAGTCCGGCCCTCCGGCGGCCTCCAACGGTACACGATGAGAGGAACGCGACCCGTGGCCAGTGAGGAGACGGCCAGCCTGGCCGAGCATCTGGCTGCAGGTGTCAGATGTGTCGGCGTGTTAAGAGCGTCTATCACAACCGCTTCCGCTCCGCAATCAGAACCGCTTATGTACCACCAGAGGCCGGGGCCGGCGGTTCTGATAGCGGGTCTAAGCGGCAAGGGTGGCGTCATCAAGTCGGTCGTCACCGATCTGCCGGTGCTCGCCAGCCTGCCGCTGGACCCCGCGCTCTCTGCCCTCTGTGACAAAGGCGACGGCCGAGACCTATGGGAGCAATCCGCTCGATGATCTCGCCGGAGGCTGTCGCCAGTGCGCTCGAGGCGTGGCAGGAAGAAACATGAGCGACTCCGTCAGCCGCCTGATCGTGACCATCCTCTCCGATAACCTCGTTGCCGCCGGAGAGGGGGTGCTCGGAGAACATGGGCTCTGCCTTCACGTGGAGGCCGATGGTCACGCGCTCCTTTTCGACACCGGCCAGTCGGGCGTCTTCCTGGGCAATGCCGCCCGACTTGGCCTCAACCTCGCGCCGGCGCGCACGGTTGTACTGAGCCATGGGCACTACGACCACACTGGAGCCCTTCCCCTGCTGCTGGCTGCCTTCGGGCCGCGCGAGATCGTGGCTCATCCTAAGCTCTTCGCTGACAAGTTTGTCCGCCGTCCTGGAGCCAAGCCGCGGCAGATCGGAGCTGCCTTTGGGGCTGATGAATTGGTGAGGCGCGGGGCCGTCCTCCGGCTCGACGCGCAGCCCCAGGAACTGCTCCCCGGCATCGTCACCACGGGCACGATCGAGCGCACAACCGACTTCGAGGTCATTCCGCGCGTCTTCGCTGTACGGGTCGGCTCACGGATGCGCGGAGACGAGTTCGAGGACGAGCAGGGCCTGATCGTCAGGACGCGCAGGGGCCTCGTCGTGATCGTCGGCTGTTCGCACCGCGGGGTGATCAACGCCGTCCGCCATGCCATCAAGCTCACCGGCGAGCCGCGCGTGCATGCCGTCGTCGGCGGCATGCACCTTGGGCCGGCCAGTGAAGACCAGCTTGAAGGGACCATCGCCGAGTTGCGCCGCCTTGGTGTGTCGCGGGTCGTCGGCTGCCACTGCACCGGCTTCGGCCCGAGCGCCGAACTCAAAGCCGCGCTCGGCGATGGCTTCAGCCCGGGCGGAGTCGGGCTCACGCTTGAGACGTGAGAAACGGAGGGTGGATTGCGAGTTGCGATTTCAACAGACGGGGCGATGGTCAGCCCGACTTCGGGCGGTGCGCAGCGTAGGCGATCGCCCCCGCCCTCCACGGCACGCCCTGCGTGCTACGGCACACGAAGATGAGCCTGGAACAGGGGGCGACCAGAAACGAGATACTGGAGACAGCCTCAGTGGCCATCGGCATGGGAGAATGCCTTGCGCATACACACAGTGTCCACATGCGTGAGGCACTGGAGGTCTGGGTACAGTGTCGGAGGTGAGTGGCGCGAAGGCCGAGGCATAGCTGGGAGCTGCAATGGCGAGGGGGAGCGAGCTCGGGGCGGAAGCGAACGGGGACAGGCTGATCGTCTGAGGAGACCCTGCGAGCGGGGGAAGGGGTGGCAGTGCGGCGTGTCGTATGTAAGTTACAGTTAGCAGCAAGATGCTGAGAAGGCGGGTGCGTTCACATGGATGGTGGAGACGAGAAGCCTGTGGACAATCGTGACTCGGGACGTGCTGCCACAAAGGAGCAAGCGGCGCCGTCCCTTGCGCAGCAGATGAGCCACGTCAAGCACGTCATTGGCGTAATGAGCGGCAAGGGCGGCGTTGGCAAGTCTCTGGTCACGGCGCTGCTCGCTGTCGCGCTGAGGCAAAGCGGGCAGGCGGTAGGTGTGCTGGACGCGGACATTACCGGGCCGAGCATTCCCAAGATGTTTGGCTTGGAGGGCAATCCCGAAGGAAGCGAGATGGGAATGTTTCCCGTCACCTCGGCGACCGGGATACGGGTGATGTCGCTCAACCTGCTGCTCGACCATCCAGACGACCCGGTCATCTGGCGAGGTCCTCTGCTGGCCAACACGGCCAAACAATTCTGGGAGGAAGTGGTGTGGGGAGATCTCGATGCGCTCCTTGTTGACCTCCCCCCCGGCACCTCGGACGTTCCCTTGACTGTGATGCAGAGCCTCCCCGTCAGCGGCCTGATAATCGTCTGCTCGCCCCAGGAACTGGCGGCGATGATCGTTCGCAAAGCGATCAAGATGGCGGCGATGCTCGATATACGGGTGCTGGGTCTGGTGGAGAACATGACGCATCTGGTCTGCCCCCATTGCGGAGAGCGGGTGGACCTCTTTGGGCCGGAGCAAGGTCCGAACGCGGCCCGGGCAGCCGGGATTCCAGTGCTTGCCAGCATTCCCGTCGATCCCGAGCTCTCCCGTCTCTGTGACCGGGGCGAAATCGAATCCTATCAGGGGAATCCCTTCGAAACACAGGCGGCGTCCCTCGAGAGCCTGTGCGAGCGCTGAGACGGCGGATATGAAGACCTATCTCGAGTGTCTCCCCTGTTTCCTGAGGCAGGCGGTGGAGGCGGCGAAGATGGCGACTGAAGACCCGCTCAAGCAGTGGGAAGTCGTGGACGCTGTATTGCACCTGCTGCGAGCGGTTTCGGCTGGCGACCGACCACCGCAAATCGGGGCGCGAGTTCACCGCACGGTCCGACGCGTCTCAGGCTGCGACGACCCCTATTGCCTGGTCAAGAAGGAGAACAACGAGGCCGCCATGGGGCTGTATCCCCGGGCCAAGGAACTGGTCGCGGCATCGGACGACCCTTTCCAGACCGCGGCCAAACTGGCCGTCGTCGGCAACGTCATCGACTCCGGGGTCGGGCTTCGCTTCGACCTGGAGGCCGAGATTGAACGAGCGAACGCGAGGGGCTGGGCCACCGATGACTTCGACCGATTCCGCGAAGAGATGGCGAGGGCCTCAACAGTCCTCTACCTGGCTGACAACGCGGGCGAGATTATCTTCGACCGGCTGTTCATCGAGCAGATGGACAACAAGAAGATCTCCATCGCCGTGAGGGCCGAGCCGATGCTCAATGACGCCCTGTTGGCTGACGCTGAGTTTGCAGGAATCCACGGATTAGCTGACCTTCTGACCACAGGCCCGGGGTGGCATGGAGGGGCGGTGGAAAGTTGCTCGGCCGATTTCCTGGAGGCTTTTGCGGGGGCCGACCTGGTCATCGCCAAGGGGCAGGGCAACTACGAGTGGCTGAGCGAGACGAGAGCCAACATCTTCTTCTTGTTGATGGCCAAGTGTCCGGTTGTGGCCCGCGACCTCGGAGTCGAAGTGGGCGAACTGGTCGTGAAATCTGCCTGGAGTAACTACAAGCTGTTTCATAACCTCCATCTGAGGTTATGAAGCAGCAGCACAAGCCGCCAGGCTGCGGCAGGCGCATTTCATGCCAGCGTCTCTAGCGGACAGCCAGGCGAGTGAGGGTTATGAAATGCGCTCTAGCATGAGCAGCGAGATGCGCCGCGTCATATACGGTCCCGTCGCCTCCTGGCGGCTGGGCCGCTCACTGGGAGTGGACCTCGTGTCGCGGTCGGAGAAGACGTGCAGCTTCGACTGCGTCTATTGCCAACTGGGCTGCACCCGCCATCACAGCGCGGAACGCCGCGAGTTCGTCCCCGTCTCCCGGTTGGCCGGAGAGCTGGAGGAACTGCCTGCGCTCGACTTGGACTATGTTACGTTTTCGGGGACGGCCGAGCCCACGCTGGCGAGCAACCTGGGGGAAGCGATTGATGAGGTGAAGAGGAGGATACAGGTTCCTGTGGTGGTGCTGACCAATGCCTCGCTCGTATGGCAGCCGGAGGTCCGGGAGGCGCTGGCGCGAGCCGATAAGGTGGTCGCCAAACTCGACGCCCCGACCGAGGAGCTGCTGACATCCATAAACCGGCCGGTCGAAGGCATAACGCTTCAGAAGATCCTGACCGGCATTAGAGCCTTGCGAGATGAGTACCGGGGCTGCCTCGCGCTGCAGATGATGTTCTTCGAGGGCAACCAGGAAGAGGCGGAGGCGCTGGCTCGGTTGGCGCGGGCGATGGCCCCCGACGAGATCGAGGTGAATACGCCGCTTCGCCCTTGCGGGGTCGAGCCGCTGCCACCGGATGCTTTGGCGGAGATCATGACTGCATTCGAGGGGCTGAACGCCGTCTCGGTCTATGAGGCCAAGCGTCCGGAGGTGAGGCCTCTCGATATCAAAGAAACCCTGCAGAGGAGACCCGTGCTCTGAGGCCCGGCGAGGACGGGAGGCGCAGGTCTACAAGCTGCAACAAGAGGGAAGGAGGTGAGAAAGGATGCCACGTGGAGATGGAACCGGGCCCGCAGGAATGGGCCCCATGACTGGTAGGGCTGCCGGTTACTGCGCCGGCTACCCAGTACCCGGGTTTGTGAACCCCTACGGGGGTCGACGGCTCGGTAGTGGCTACGCGCCTTACGGCGGTCCCTACGCGGCCGGAGCGCCGGGCTGGCCCCCCTACTCTGCATCGTTCGCCGGCCGCGGGCTCGGCCTGGCTTGGGGCCGCGGCGGCGGTCGCGGCATGGGTATGGCCTGGCGGGGCGGAGGGGGTCGCGGCGGCTGGGGCCGAGGCCGAGGGCGGGCTTGGGGGTGGTAGTGCTTTTGCCCCGCGCGGGGTATGCCACTCGTGACGTGTCACGGATAAGAAAGGAGGGACTTACGATGCCGCGTGGAGATGGAACCGGGCCCGCAGGAATGGGCCCCATGACTGGTAGGGCGGCCGGCTACTGCGCCGGCTATTCCATGCCGGGGTTTATGAACCCCTATGGCGGCCGCGGAATGGGCATGGCCTGGGGCCGCGGATGGGGTCGCGGCGGCCGAGGCGTCTGGCAAGGAGGCTATGCTCCCGCTCCTTACGGCCCACCGGCATACGGGCCGCCGGCCTGGAGCGCTCCCTCTCGCGAGGATGAACTGGGAATGCTTCGCGGCCAGGCTGACTGGCTGAAGGAGCAGCTCGACGCCGTCAACGAGCGCGTCGCCGAGCTCGAAGAGGAACAGCAATGAGTCAGCGTCAGCTATCCCGCGTGTGAGGGACCATGCTCGGACCGACGCTGAGATCTGGGGGCTGCGGCTGCGCCAGCAGTCACGCTGGCGCAGCCGCATTGCTCGGCCTGGCGGGAGAATAGGGAGCAGGGAAATGAGGATAGCAGTAACCAACGTAGGCGATGACCTGGAAGCCCTGATTGATCCACGATTCGGCCGTGCGCAATCGCTGCTGATGGTGGATGCCGACACCATGGAGTTCGAAACTGCGGCGAACAGATGCACGTCCTGAACCTGGCAAACGGCTACCGAATTGCCGCTTACGTGATCGCCGCTGTGGTTTTCCTCTTTCCCGCTGTACGGCTCCCATGCTGCACGAGCGATACTGCTTTCCCTCGTGCTGTTCGCTGAAGAAACGATCTCTGAGAAGCAGACCGGGTTCGCAGATTCGTCTCGTGTCGGCGGTTGAGGCGCAGGTGCTGCGTGGAAGCTCGGCCAGGAAAGGATTTCGCTCATGAAGCACACAGACATCGCGGTCGTCGGTGGAAGCGCAGCCGGTATCACCGCCGCCATTACCGCCAGGCGGCACTATCCTGAGAAGAAGCAGCTGCTTATCCGAAAAGAAGAGCAGGTGCTGATCCCGTGCGGCATCCCCTACATTTTCGGGACGGTGGGAGGCCCCGAGAAGAACCTGATCCCGGACGAGGTGCTCGCGAAGAACGGGATTGAACTCGTTATTGACGAAGTGACGGAAGTCGACCGCGAAAAGGGCGAGGTAAAGACCGCTGGCGGCGAGACCATTGCCTATGACCGGCTCATCCTGGCCACAGGATCGCTGCCGGCGATGCCGCCCGTCCCGGGATTCCAACTGAGCAACGTCTTCCCTGTGTTCAAGGACGTGGCTCAACTTCGAAGCATGCAGAAGGCGTTGAAGGAAGTCTCCGACCTCGTGATCATCGGCGGCGGGTTCATCGGCGTGGAGTTCGCCGACGAGTGCAAGAAGGCCCTTCAGGCAAATGTGAGCATTGTGGAGATGCTGCCGCATTGCCTGATGCTGGCCTACGATGAGGAGTTCTGCGCCCAGGCGGAACAGCTGTTGGATAGCCGTGGGATCACGCCCATCACGGACACCAAGGTGGCTCGCGTCATGGGCGAGGACCGCGTGGAAGGCGTGGAACTGGCCGGCGGGAGAACTCTCTGGGCACAGGCCGTCATCGTCGGCATCGGCGCGATCGCGAACGTGAACCTGGCCAAGAACGCTGGCCTGCCCATCGGGCCGACGGGCGGCATCGTTGTGGATCGGACCATGCGGACTTTGGACGCGCGGATCTTTGCGTGCGGCGATTGCGCGGAGAAATTCTCCTTCTTCGGGGGCCGCCCCTCGCCTCTGAAGCTGGCCTCCATCGCTACGGCCGAGGCCCGCATCGCCGGCGCGAACCTGTTCGGGACGCGGCGCGAGAACATCGGGACCGTCGGGGTGTGGTCCACGGTCATCGGCGAAACGGCGTTTGCGACGGCCGGCCTGACTGAGAGCCTTGCTGCGCGCCATGGATACAACTACGTGGTCGGCGCGGCAGAGGCGATCAATCGTCATCCCGGCGGGATGCCCGGCGCCCACCCGATGAAGGTCAAGCTGGTGTTCGAGAAGCACAACGCAATGATCTTGGGAGGTCAGGTCATGGGCGACAAGGCCGCGGGCGAGGTCATCAACGCCATCAGCGCCTGCGTCCAGCGACGCATGACCGCCGAGGACATCGCCATGTTCCAGACGGGAACGCACCCGGCGCTGACGGCGTCGCCGATTTCGTACCAGTTCGTCAACGCGGCGGAAGCGGCCATCGCCGCACTGCGCTGACGCGGCTCTCAAGGGAGGAAACAATAATGCCCCGGATTCTGATCATAGATGACGACGCTGACTTCCGCGAGATCTGCCGGCTCCCGCTGGAAGCGGCCGGCTTCGAGGTCTCGGAAGCTGCTGATGCCGACGCCGGGTTCCAGAAGGTCCGCTCGGAAAGCCCTGACCTTGTGATTCTGGACGTTATCATGCCAAACGAATACGAGGGCTTTGAACTGGCGCGACGCATCCGGGAGGAACTCAGGCTGAACGACTTACCGATTCTCATGCTGAGCGCGGTTCACAGTGTGAAGAGGCCCGCGTATCGATTTGCGCCGGACGAGGTCTACCTGCCGGTGGATGAGTTCCTCGACAAACCCGTACCCTCCGGCGTCCTGGTGAGAAAGGTCCGCGAAATGCTGGGCCTCCATCGGGAAGAGCCGGAGGAACCGCTGTAGAGCGTCTATCAGAACCGCTTGCGCTCCGCAATCAGAACCGCCCATCTATCACCAGAGGCCGGGGCCGGCGGTTCTGATAGCGGTTCTGAGTGGAGCCGGCGTCGGGGATGGAGGAATCGTCAGCAAGACAGCGACTTCTTAATGAGCCGCCTGTGCGACGAAGGCCTGTGATCAAGGAAGGGATTGTTTTGAGATAGCCTCTACCTGTCACCTATGCATGGTGACTCAAGAAACGACCCATGGGGGTGTAGGCTTGTCAAACATAGGTAACACCATCGGAGAGTGATTGGTTGTATTGGGTGAGGACCTGGGCTGGGGTTTTCCAGCCGAGGGCGCCATGGGGGCGGCCGGTGTTGTAGCGATGGTTCCA
>Ga0307377_10003888_pt1 | contig 16572 bp, 16 predicted proteins | sample TR3MG_FD_202535 | JGI IMG/M metagenome (GOLD analysis project Ga0307377, IMG submission 202535) | Soil microbial communities from Risofladan, Vaasa, Finland - TR-3 | ecosystem: Environmental > Terrestrial > Soil > Coastal area > Acid sulfate soil | place: Finland: Risofladan, Vaasa | collected... | reverse complement strand
AATCCCCCGCCGCCATAGAGCCAGAAATTCCCGCTGCTGTCGGTCCAGCTAAGCGCTCCATATCTTGCTCCCAGAGTGTTGCTTGCCGACGCTACACCCTTCGCGCCATAAACACTGGGTTGGTTCACCGTGCTGCTCCCACTCATCCACGTCCATTCGTTGGCTGTGCTAGGCGGTGGGTTTGTTCCGCCCCCACCGCCTGTTCCCCCGCTCGCGCTGCTGCCGCCTCCTCCGCAACCCGAGGTGAGCACGGCTGCGCAAAACATGAACGTGAAGGGGAGAATGGCGTACCAACTAGAAACGGAACCTCGGCGGAAGATCATCGGGCATCCTTTCAATGTAAGCCATAGCTTACGTGTAAGCCTAAGCATACAGCCATGCTGAAATCATGGCCAAAGACATTTGCGTGCGGATCGGAAGGCGCATTCGCGTCCTGCGAACGGAACGTAAGTGGACTCAGGCCATGCTCGCGGATCATGCCGAGTTGACGCGGGAGCACCTTTCGGAACTGGAAAACGGTCACAAGGAAATCGGCGTCAGGGCGCTTGAGAAAATCGCACAGGCGCTCGGGATGAATCTGCACCAGTTCTTTGAGGGTTTCTGACGCTCCAACCCCAAATTGATTCGTTGGCTATAAATACTACGCCCCAAGGCAAATCTACCCTCTACCACTTCCAGGGGACGGGCACTTCACCATCGGAGTTGCTGAGAGGGCTGTGACCCGCAATCTTGTACCGATGCTAGCGCGATACCGGCCGGTTGATCCTTCGATTCAGCATATCCTCAATGCTTCTCCGGTTGATTAGGACATGCCCTCCCGGCACGATCTGGCTCGCCCGTAGCACACCCCGCCGGATGTACCGATGGATTGACCACCGCGACCGCCTGACATATGCGCAACATTCACGCATCGTCACCCACTCACGCTCAAGCTGTTGCATATCCCCCCTCTGCGGTCGGACCATTTTCCCCATTATGGCAGTGATCGCCATGCCGAAAAGTACCTTGCTCCTACGTGTGGACCTGCCGCGCACTGGAAAATAAAGGGCATAGATGAATGCGGCTCTGGGAACACTGGGAATACTGTAGCATCGGTTGGCAAAGTGTGGAATGGTGGTGGTGCGCACGCACCTCTGTACGGCTAAATTGGCGCTCCCCCCGGCAAGCCGGGCCGTAGCTGACAAGGTTGATCTTGTTTGTCGGGTACTTCATGCGGCCCGCTATACCTGACAGGATAGGTTTTGTAAATCAAAGTTTCCCCTCCCGGCGAATTGAGCCAAAAGGTAGCCTGAGCCATACACGGAGTCGATCTGAGACAACTAAAGGCGAGTGCGCGAGAGAGCGGTGAAGTAGTTCACACCGGAGGGACGAATTCCAGCCTGTGCCGTTAGGAATGGCACGGCCAGGGCATCCGTGTGTGTCCATCGTTCCCGCTTACCCTGTGCTAGCAGACCGCCGGAACCCGCCCGGTCGTTGGTGCAATATCGCACTAAATCCTAAAACCCTCACCTCGTCCGCAATGTCTTTCCGGTTAGGGCAGAGGGCTTTCGAACGCTCACAGGCGCTCTCAGTGCGTCCGCGTCCCCCCTGCGTTCCGTCCGCTTCGCAGCAGAAGTGTTCTGAGCCGAACCATCGGCGAGAGCCGGAGTTTGCCGGGTGAGGAAACGGGCTGAATGGACTGTGCCACAGGATGTGCCACAGATTACGCGCTCTGTGCCACCAGCACGCGCTAAGAGGATTTTCGGGCAAAAGCAAAGCCCGCTCATTTAGCGGGCTTTAGCGGATGTTATCTGGTAGCGCTACCGGGAATCGAACCCGGGTTTTAAGATTGAGAATCTCACGTCCTAACCCCTAGACGATAGCGCCAAACTTGCAGGGACAGCCGTCTCCGGCCACCCTTCTAATCTAACAAAATATCAACCTGCTGCCAAAGATGAGCAGCCCTCGCACCCGCGCGCTCCCTGACTGCGGAAGCCCCCTCAGATGCCAAGCTTGCGCACTTCGTCGTTGTAGTACTTGCGGTAAAGAATATCCCACTCCTGCGAGCCTTCCTGGATAATCTTCCGCTGGTTCGCAATCTTCAGCCGCGCCGCCGTATCGATCCGAGCCTCGTCGGTCAGCAGCTCCGTCAGCGCCTTGCGTGCCTCCTGCCGAATCGTGTTCCGATCCTCAAGAAAACCAACCTCGTCGATCTCGGCCAGCGTATCGGCCACCGTGTGCGCCAGCTTGTTCACCTTGTCCGGGCTGATCCTCATAGCACCGCCTTGTACTTCTTCGCCAGCTCGGTCTTCACCTTCTTGAACATCTCCGCATACTGCGCGCCAGACTTGCGCATCTCCTCCGAGTACGCCTCAAGAATCACGCGTACCTCCTCGTTGATGCGGTCCTCCAGCGACAGCTCCTCGAGCAAGCCGTCGTTGACGCGACCCTCGGTCACCTTCGGGTCGCTCGTCGTGATCATCTTGGCGTCGATCAGGTGCTTGACCGTGCGGCGGGCTAAATACCCTATGTAATCTCTTGAAAAAATCATGGGCTAAACGTCAGAATAACGCATCGGGCCGCAGCCTGTACACTCGCCCTCCCAATGCGTCCCCCATCCCGGCAAAACCCCTCCCCGCCGACCCAGCCGAGCGTACCCCGCTCCCATCACCGCAACCATAATTATTTCCCCCATAATTGAATCAAAAATAGAGCCAACGTCAATCGTCCCGATGTATATTGGCCTATCCCCGGCCCCGGAATAACTCTGCCGGATAAAAATCCATCGACAAGGAGATCATCGTGGCTAGCTTTTGTTCCAAATGTGGAGCTCAATTGTCCCCCGACGCGCAGGCATGCACCGCATGTGGCGCTCCCGTCGCCGCAGCGCCTGCCGCAGCGCCTGTCCAACCCTCCGCAACGCCGGCAAAATCCGGTAACACAGCCCTCAAGATCGTCCTGATTGTTGTCGCCGTCTTCGTGGGCCTGGGCATTCTTGGCGCTGGAGCCTTCGGCTATTTCGCCTGGCGCGTTGCCCACTCAATTCACGTCTCAGGCGACCGGGTCACCCTGCATACTCCCGGCGGCAATATCACCGCAAACGCGTCTGAAACCTACACCGCAGACGAATTGGGCACAGACATCTACCCCGGCGCCACCACCGCCAAGGGAGGCATGCGGATGTCCCTTCCCACTGGCTCTATGGTTACCGCCGTCTACCTCACTCCAGACTCCAAAGACCAGGTCCTCAGCTTCTACAAAGGCAAATTCGGCAGCAATGCCTCGGTCTTTGAAACTCCCGAAGCCTCCGTCCTCACTATCAATAAAGGCGAGAAGGAATCCGTCGTCGTAACCATCACAAAAGGTGAGTCCGAAAACGAGGGAAAGACGCAAATCTCCATCGTGCATACCACCGCCAATAAACCCTCCTGACGTCGCTGCACTCCCATGGAAAATCAAGCGCGCAGTTATCTCAATTCCATCCAAACACCTGCGCGCCCCATCCTCCCCCAATCCCTCACGCGCTTCTATTTGCAATCGCATAGTATGGCTGGTTCGATAGAGTCGAATTGAACGCCGGATACAGCCACGCCGCCCCGCCTCTCCCGCGCAGCTCAAAGTAATACTCCAGCGGATAGGCCGATTGCGTGTAGTCGCCGGCAATCGCCGCTGCAAAGCCGCCGTGCCCCGCTTCCATCTCCATCTGCAGCCACCGTTCTCCCTGGTTCACGTGACGGTAGTGGAGCTGAATCGACTCAAGCCCGCCCGCGTGTGCAGTTTTCAGCGTCAAATCAAGCGGCGCCCCTGGATGAAAGTCCAACGGTGGATTATGCTCGCACTTCACCGCAGGACGCCGCGGTCTGCCAACCGCCGCCGCAATCGCCTTCGCCACATTTTGCGCAATCGCCGGCACGGCTAACCCCGCCCAACTTCCCAGGCGAACTGCCTCACGTTTCTTCGCCAGCGCATCAATGTCCGTGTCAATCGCCGCAAGCCGGTCGCTCCAGTGGCCGCGCCGCATCATGATCCTGCCGTATGCAATGTCATCGCGATAGACGCCGCCCGCGCCCGCTGCAAGTCCAGCCCACGCCGCGCGCGCCCGCTGGTATTGTGCAAGCGCAAGGCTGCCGGCCCGTTCATTCGCCGTCTGCTCAAAAATTTCATACAGCGCCGCGCTCCGCATCTTGGCCGCGAAAAATTCCCCCAGCCCTGCCTGGATAAGAACATCCGCTTCAATCCGGCGAAACTCCGGTGAGCTCGGCGTCGTCGCTTTCCTTCGAGCCTCCGCAAGCGCGCTGCGCGACGCCGCTGCAAAGTCTTCCATCCACTGCGCAACCTCAATCGGCGAGTATTTTGCATTCGCATGGCCCGCCAACAGATCGCTCACATGCTCGGCAATCGTCGAGAAAATCTGCGGGTCCAGCGGGCTCACCGTCGCAAAGCATCTCGGCTCCGGCGTGTCGGTGTACGGAGCCGGTTCGCTGCCAATCACCGTCGGCATGTTCGTGTAAATCTCCGGCCAGAACGAATGATTCGCCGCCGAGGGAAGATGCGCCGAGGTCAGCAGCGCCAGTATCCGGCTCGCATTCGCCACCGCAGTTTCAACCGGCAACTCCGCTGGTCCAAAGCTCGCGCGCAGCCATCGCCGCCAGATCTCCGCATCCGCGTCCGGGTCGTAAAGCTTACGCCCCCACACGCGATAGTAGTATTCAAATTTCTCCCAGTCGTATCGCGGCTTCAGCGTTGCATCTGCATACGCGCACCGCCCACCAGGCCTTCCAGACCCCTCCCGCCCCTTGAACGTCAGCGGCTCCATCAAATCCAGTCCAACAGCCCCGCAAAAATGCGAAGTCCGCGAGTACGCAGCCGCCATCTCCGGATCGGCTGAAAGCAGGTGCCGCTGCGTTCCCGGCCACAACCGAAACAGCACCTTGTACCGCACTCCCTCGCGAAGAAAATCCGCATACCCATACCGCGTGAAGGACCGCGTGCCCGAGCTCAGGCTGAACGGACCCTCGCCCTCGTGCCCCGTCTTCGGAATCTCCAGCGCGCGAATGTCCGCCTGCTGGTACCCAAGGCTCTGGTGTTCCGCCGAATACTTCGCACCCAGCTTCACCGGCATCCCCGTATCCGCTGCCATGTCGATCATGGTCTGGTTCACACCCTTGGCGTGCATGTCGATCTCGACCCTGCGCCCACAGCTGGTTACCGCCTCAAACAGCGTCTTCCAGAACGGATAACTCCCCTCCGGAATTCCGCTCTCGCCATGCACACGCAGCGTCAGTCCCTGGATCTGCGGGCACTCTTTCAGAATGATCGCCAGGGCATCGCGGCAATACGCCGCATGAGTCTCCGGCGTCAGCCCCTCAATGCGGTGATGTGCGTCAGGGCTGTCGGTCCACGCATAAGCATGCGTCCACAGCCCCAACTGAAACTGCAGCCCGCGCGCCGCGGTTTCTGCCGCAACAAACCGCAATATGTCGAAATTCTTCTCTCGCTCTTCCGCGCTCAGCGGCCGCGGCGTAGCCAGCACCGTGCCATCCGGTGAGGCAAGCTCCACCACCCGCACTCCGCTATAACCCGGCACTTCTACCAGGTACGGATATGGAAAGTGAAAATAGTCTCCCGTCACGCCTTTGGGAAAGTCGTATTCCAACCCGTATGCAAGACAAAACTGGTTGAACCGGCACGTGGCAAGCATGTCCAGGTAGCCGCGCCAAAAATCCTTGTCGTAATACCACGCCGGATCTTCTGCCTCGCTGCAAAAGTAGCGTCCTACGCTGCGCACTTCGTTGGCCGGCTTCTCCTCCAGCGTCCGCGTCAGGTGCAATGCACTTGCCGGATTCGATTCGAACCGAACCCGCTCGGCAAGCTCAAGCAACGCGTAAACAAATCCCCGCTCGTCGCTCCCGCTCACCAAAATCGCCTGCGCGCCATCCCGCTTTCCCGGCATCAACCGCAGACTCTCCGCGCCGCCAAGCTCCGCATCCGCCTGCGAAAACCCCTTCGCCAGCGGTGACCCCGCGCCAGCCACAATCACGCGGAAATCCGCTCCCCCCACGTGATCCGCATCCACAACCACCGCGCCCTTTTCCTTCAGCGCCGCGCCAAGTTGATCCGCTGCCCATCGCACCGGCGCGCCAGACGCCACCGGATCAGCGGCATCAATCTCGATCGAGAAGCGCTGCTCTGTCTGCGCCAGTGCGCCCTGCGTCAGGCTCACGGCGGAAACCGCGCCGGCCAGTTTCAGAAATTCTCTGCGCTCAATCGCAGAAAGCGGATCGTGTGTCATGAACCTGCCCCCTGTTCTTCTTTCCCTGCTCTACAAGCGCTGCTTTCAACTCACCAAAACTCTCGCCCGTCGCCGCTCACCCCCGGTGTGCGCAGCTCTTCGTATTCAGGCATTCCTCGGCCAGCCGCAGCCGTTCCACCGGCCGCCCGCCCACCAGATGTTCCTCCACAATCGCCGCCGCATCTTCAGGCCGCACGTTTCCATACCACACAGCCTCCGGATAAACCACCACCATCGGCCCGTGTTCGCACTGGTCCAGGCAGCCGGATTTGTTGATCCGCACCCGCCCGCCAAGACCGGCATCTTTCGTCAGTTGCTGCAGCCGTGCGTGCAGATCGCTCTTTCCATCCGGCGTGCACGAGGTCCGCGGCGCATCCGCCGGACGTGAATTATGGCAAACAAAAACATGATGCTCAAAGCTCGGCAAACCGTAGTCCTCCTCAGTGCAATTGATTCCAGACTAAAGCCTCTCCATGCCCATTTCCCTCGCCGCTGCCAACTTTCCACAATCTTCGCGCCTCCACCCGGTCCAATCTGAGAGAATAAGGGCTTGACTATGAGTTCCGACAACCTCCTCTCGCTCAAAGACGACATGGTGGCCTTTATTGAAGGGCACGGTCTGCATCGCCTCCCCGGTTACGTCACCGAGGACATCCCCTCCATCGTGTGGGACGGACAAGGCAATCCCGACGCATGGAAAGACTTTGTCGAAATGGCAAAGCATGTCGGCGCTCCATTCGTCACCTTCAGTGAGATGACCCTCGAGCGCGGAGAGCTCGACGCACTCATCGAAGAAGCCGGCGAGATGAACTTCCCCGATGAAGAATCTACCGAAATGGTCGAAGCCAAATGGCTGCGCAAGTACGCAGGAATGTTGGGCTACATCCAGCTAGGCTTCGTCTACCAGGGCATCATATTTCTCCACGAAACCACCACCGAGTGGTACGAGCGATTCCAGGCCCTGCTTGAGGACATCGAGAGCTTCCAGGACATCGTGATTGAGGACGGGCATTCCCACGACGACGAGGACGAGTAATCGCCCGTGGCCAGCCCAGGCATCGGTTCCAGTGCAACACAATCTCCTGCACCGCGCCCGCTCCCGCCCCAGCGCTGGTTGATCGCTGAAACCGACCGTCCCGCCGCCGAAGCCCTCGCCAAAGAAGCCCGCCTGCCCCCAGTGCTCGCCGAACTGCTCGTTGCCCGCGGCATCACGAAATCGGCCGCCGCATACGCATTCCTGAATCCAGAAGTCGCTCACCTCAACGATCCCTTTCTCATGCTCGGCATGTCCGCCGCCGTCGAACGCCTTGAGCGCGCCATCCGCGACAAAGAACCCATCCTCCTCTACGGCGACTACGACGTCGACGGCACCACCGCCGTCGTCCTTCTCAAAACCTCCATCGAGATGCTCGGCGGCGAAGCCCGCTTTCACGTTCCCCACCGCCTCCGCGAGGGCTACGGACTTCAATCCGCCGTCCTTGAAGCAGCCCATGCTGAAGGCGTCCGCCTCGTCATCACCGTCGACACCGGCATGCGCGCCTTTGCTGAAGCCGAAGCCGCTCAGCGCCTAGGCCTCGACCTCATCGTCACCGACCACCACCTTACCCAGGCCGATGACGCCGTCCCCGTCGCCCTCGCCATCCTCAATCCCAATCAAACCGGCTGCGCGTATCCTGAAAAATCTCTCTGCGGCGCAGCCATCGCGCTCAAACTCGCCCAGGCCGTGCTCGAACGCCGCGACCCCGCGCGCACACGCGAAAAAACTCTGCCCAGCTTTCTCAAAATGGCCGCCATCGCCACCATCGCAGACGCTGTCCCCCTCCAGGGCGAAAACCGCGTCATCGCCGCCCTCGGCCTGCGCGAACTGCGCCGCCCCGCCGGCGCTGGCCTCCGCGCTCTGTTCGCCGCCGCCGCCCTCGATCCCGCCGCAAAACAAATCACCGGCTTCGACGTCGCCTTCCGCATCGCACCGCGCATCAACGCCGCCGGACGCATGGACGTCGCATCCGAAGTCATCGAGCTCTTCTCCACGCGCGACTCTCACCGCGCCGCAGATTTGGCCTCCAAGCTCGAGCGCCTCAACCGTGAGCGCCGCGACGCCGAAGCCGCCGCCCTCGCCATCATCGAAAAACGCCTCGCAACCGAAGACGCCCTCGCCGCCGACCGCCTCCTCGTCATCGACGGCGAAGGCTGGCACCGCGGCATCATCGGCATCCTCGCCTCGCGCGTCGTCGAGCGCACCTCGAAGCCCGCCATTGTCGTCAGCGTTGAAGACGGTGTCGCTCACGGCTCCGGCCGCTCCGTCGACGGATTCCATCTCCTCAACGCCATCGAAAGCTGCGCCGATCTCTTCACCCGCTTCGGCGGTCACGCCTTCGCCATCGGCTTCGCCATGCCCGCCGCCGCGCTCCCCGAACTCAAGCGCCGCCTGCGCCTCTACGCCGACGAACACCTCGCCGCCCGCACGCCCGAGCGTCTCCTCCGCATTCACGCCGAGCTGCCGCTCGACCGCATCACTCCCGTGCTCGCCGGCTGGCTCTGCAAGCTCGAACCCCTCGGCCACGGCAATCCCGAGCCCGTCTTCGTCGCTCGCCGCGTCCGCATCGTCTCCGCCCCGCGCATCATGAAAGAGCGCCACATCCGCCTCGAACTCGCGCAGGAAACAAGGCCCGATGCGCAATCGGAATCCAACCCTGCGCCTCCGCCCACCGGCTCAACCGCCCTCGTCCGCGCTGTCGGATGGAGCCTCGCCGCCCGCACCGCCGAACTCGCCCTCACTGCCGGCAGCCTCATCGACATCGCCTATCGAATCCGCGAAAACGATCACCCTCAGTACGGCGGCCTCGAAGTCGAGATCGCCGGCATCGAGATCGCAGCCCCCTGAATCGCGACGCCCTCACGCAGCAAGGCCCACGGCAAGCCGTGGGCCTTGCTGGTTAACAAGCGGCAAACTGAATTAACGGCCCCGGTCCCTCGAATCGGAACTACCCTGCCGATTACCGCCCTGCCGATCGCCCCGTTGCTGTGGTGCCGGTCGAGACTGCTGCTGGGGCGCGCGCTGAGGAGCCTGACGCACTTGCGGTGATGGTCGAGACTGTTGCTGTGGTGTCGGTCGCGACTGTTGCTGTGGCGCACTACGCTCCAGTCGCTGTTGCGAAGGCCGATTCTGCGGTACCTGCCTCACCTGCGGTGACGGACGTGACTGCGGAGCTTGCCTCACCTGTGGCGACGGTCGGCTCTGGTTGTTCCCGCGGTTCGGTTGCACGTTGCTGTTTGGCTGCGTCCCACGGTTGGGTTGCACGTTGCGGTTTGGCTGCGCGTTGTTGGGCCCGCGATTTTCATTGCCCCGAACATTCGGTTGCCCATTACCGGACCCGCGCCCAGGGCTCTCTCCGCCCCTTGGCCTAGACACCGCCGGATTGCTCGGCCGTCCCTGGTTGTTCCTGAAGTATGAAGACCGGTCCGACCTCGCCGACGACTGATGCGAACGCTGAACCGGTGTCTCGCCCATCCGCCGCCCCTGCATCGCCTGTCTCTCTTCCCGCGAAGGCGAGTACCGAATCCCGCCCGGCCCGCCGCTGTACGACGCCCGGCTGCCTCTGCCTACCCTGTAACGGTCCCAGTTGCCCCGGTCGTTGTAGGTGCTCCGAACACGGCCCCTGTCCACATTCCACACCGCCGTGTTGTACATGAAATCCCTGCCCCTCCACCTGCCGCCAAAAAATCCAACGCCGAAATACCCAAAGCCGAAATTCACGCCTCCGTAGTACCCCACACTGGTACCCCAGTAGCCGGGATGGAACATATAGAGCCCGCTATCCCAACCCCAATAGGGTGGCGTCCAAAGCGCACCTATAAATGGTGCCGGAACCCACGCACCAGGCACCCAATAGTAGCCGTCGGGACCGTAATCCCAGTAGCCAGGAGTCCAGATAAGTCCCGCATCCGGGCACGGTGGTTGGTCATAGATTGGCAGCATCGGCGGTGCAAAGCCCACGCTGATAAACACACCTGCAAACGAAGACGCCGGGATCAGAGAAACAAGCAGCGCTAACAGCATCACGCGCAATGGACGAAAGATTTTCATGGGAATTCCCTCCAGATCGTTCATGCCACGTCTGCCGCTGAGATCGTTCCATCTCATCCGCAGCAGACTTGGCGAGGTTGCCTCGAATTCAGGAGCGATTCGTCCCGAATTCCGGCCTGGTCAAGTCACTCTCAGCCCGGAGGCAAGACACCCCCAAGCCCATCGGCTTCCGGTCAAAACTCCACGCAACCATCTGCGTCGTGGGCGCTTGCTGCGCCTCGGGCGCTTGACCGGCAAACTAATCCGCCTACTCTGGTAGGAACCCGTTCACAGCCTTTTAGTTGTCCGTCACCCCCGTTCATCCGCCTCAAAATGACAAAAACACCAATCCAGTCATCAATTTCCGCCACCCAGACGCAGAATGGCCGGCATCGCTGCCGGCCATTCCACCCAACCCTTAGTGCTGTGCTTCAGGTGCTGCGCTACCGCTCTTAACGCTCGCGCTTTGCCCTGTTAGCGTTGCGCTTCTCGTTCTGGATCTGCCTGCTGTTCTGGTTCTCCCGCCGGTTCGCCTGCCGCCTCTCCTGCGCGGTCAGCGCGCCCCCATTGGCCGCGCGTTCGTTGTGCACCCGCTGATCAACTCCCGCCTGGTTAGCATTCGTCCGCCCCGCTTCGCCAGAAGTCATCTCGCCGCTCCGCAGTCCATTCGCCGTCCGCTGCTGCTGGTTGGCCTCGCGGTTGTCCACCTCGTTCGGCCTAACCGTGTTCGCGTTGTGGTTCTCGTTATAAATCTGCCGGCTTGCCGCATTCTGCTCCCCGTTGATCTGCTGCCGCTCCTGCCCCGTCAGCTTGCCCCCGTTCGCCATCCGATCGTTATGCACCTGCTGGTCGATTGCGGACTGCGTCCGGTCCGCCCGCGCCGCTTCCCCAGACGTCATTTGTCCGCTGCGCAATCCGTTGGCAATCCGCTGGTCCTGGTTTGCCTCCCGATTGTTCGGGTTATACCGGCTCCCGGCTGCCCGATCCGCCGCCGAAATAGGCTGCGATTCCCCGTGCCGCACGGCAACTTGATGGTACGAATTCACATTCCGCGCCGCCATCGTTCCCGGACGCCCCTGGTTCACCGAGGCAAGCTGCGCGCGATCCTGCGACGCAAAACTCTGGTGTTGCAGTTGGTTCGCCGTCGGCTGAAAGTGGTTCTCGCGCTCGGCCTGCATCTCCATCGGCGTCGCATGGGCCTCAATTCCGCCGCCGCCATTAAAGCTCAAGTGGTTTACGTTCACAATCGTATTGCGCTCAACAATGACGCGGTCCTCATACACGTTGGCCCCGCGAAACCCGCCTAGGTTTACCACCGCGCGGTTATACGCAAACACGCCGCCTCGCCACCCGCCGCCAACAAAGCCCACGCCACCATACCCGAACCCATAGTTCACGCCGCCGTAGAACCCCACATGCGGCCCCCAGTAGCCCGGATGCCACGCGTACACGCCGCCCATGAATCCCCAGTAACCAGGCGTCCACAAAACCCCAACCATAGGCGGCTGCACCCACACGCCCGGAACCCAGTAATACCCCGCAGCCCCATATGCCCAGTAGCCCGGCGTCCAGATATATCCAGCACCAGGCAGCGGCGGCTGCACATACACCGGCAGCGCCGGCGGCGCAAATCCAACCGAAATAAACACGCCCGCATGAGCCGGCGCCACCGGCAGCATCGCCATCGGCCCCAGCACAGCCACAACAAGTGCCAAACTGCGTATCTTCGAGGAAAGGAACATGGTCGTCTCTCTATCTTTCCGGCTGCGGGCCCTTTCAAGCCTCCGCATTTGCCGAGGGAATTTTCAGGTCTGTGCGTGGAAACACAACTTTATCAAGCTAGTTGCTCTGAAAAATTCCGACATCGCACATTCAACCGTTATAGATCAGGCCCCCACCCCATCTAACTCCTCTACTCTTCCAGCCCGCACCCAAACTGCCAACCCACTTCAGGGACGAATGCTCAACCCGATGCCAAGAACATGCCGCGCCTGAAGGTCCACGTTCAGCGGCTCAAGAACAGACGTGCCCGGAGGATTGAAATACGTCGTCCCGATATTCCCCGCCACCTGCCCGATTCCAAAATCCAGCGCAAAGTGCGGATGATCCTTCTGCGTCACGCGAATCGCATAGTCCAGCGTCGTCGGCAGGTGCGCCCTTCCCTGCACCAGGTAAACACTCGTGGCCGAGTACGCCCCAAGATTCTTCGACGTCGGTGGCTCCTGAGAAAATCCCGCAGAAGGCACAATCGCCGTCTTGAAAAAGAACGGCAGCGGAATCCCCACGCCCCCAAACAGCCGCCCGCCAAACCGCGTCGCCTGTCCGCCCAGCCCGTAGATCGAAGCATTCGTAAACTTCCACCCGAAGTTCAGCAGAAACGGCAACGGCGGATGCAGCCACGTCTTGGTCGCCACCGCATAAACATCCCCATTCGTGTAGCTCTTGCCGTCCAGGCGTCCGGTCACAAATTTGTCGTTCGTCCGCACCACAAACCCCGCCGCCACTCCCGGCGTCCAGAAGCCGAACTGCCCATCCTTCACTGCCACTGCCTTGCCGTTGAAGATGTTCATCCCCGCCTCGTGCCACAAAGCACTGAAAAGCGGGCTGTCCCCGGTCCAATGCACACTGCGCGTGTAGCCCGCCTCGGCCCGGTTCGCAAACCCTTCCTCAACGCTGAAGGTGTGCACATCGCCAATCACCTTATTGGCATTGATAAAGTGGTAGCCGAAAGCCGGATGTGAAAAGAAATGCCCAGGCTCTCCATAAACAACATAGGCCGTGGGAGTGATAAACCCTCCCGTCTGCCCTTCCAGAGTCAGGTTTTGCGCGTTCAGCCGGCCGCACGGCAGCAGGAAAGTCGCGGCAAAGACGAAAAAAGACAGCAAGAAGAAACGTGATCTCACGTTGGGCTCCAGTGGAGCGCAGTCGCCTGCCTCCGGGGTCATTTGGAAAATTACCCTCTTTTAACACAACGAAAGCACAATCGTCGCCCATATTCTTCACAGTGGTAGACTGAGCCCAATGCTGCGCGGTCTGTTCATCACTCTCGAAGGGCTCGACGGCTCGGGCAAAACCACCCAGATCAAGCGACTGGCTGCCTGGCTCGAAAAGCGCGGCCTCCAGCCCGTCATCACCCGTCAGCCCGGCGGAACTCCCACCGGCGACCGCATCCGCGAGCTTCTCCTCGACTCCCGCTCCACAGGCCTCGCGTCCATGACCGAAATGGCCCTCATGTTCGCAGACCGCGCCCAGGCCATTGCAGAAGTCATCCAGCCCGCACTCGACGCCGGCCGCATCGTCCTCTGCGACCGCTTCACCGACTCAACTGAGGCCTACCAGGGCGGTGGCCGCCAGCTCGGCTCGCAGATCGTCCTCGACCTCCACCGCCTCATCTGCGCCAATCTCCAGCCAGATCTCACTCTCCTCCTGCTTCCCTCCCTCGACGCATCGCTCGCCCGCGCCCGCGGCCGCAATCACCGCGACGAAGCCCAGACCGGCAAAAACGAAAACCGCTTCGAGCAGGAGCACGACGACTTCCACCGGCGCGTCTGGGGAAAATACAACGAAATCGCCGCACGCGAACCCAACCGCGTCATCCTCATCCCCGGCGACCTGGCCATAGAAGAAATCCACGAGCAAATCATAGAAGCCGTAGCCGAACGCATCATCCTCGCCGAACAAAGCGCCTAGCCCGCCTCGCCCCAACCCATGGCACAAATTTTCCGTTGGATATTGAGATGGGCGCAACCCGCCCGCTCTATCGTCTGATCGTGGACTAGTGAGGCTGAAGACTCGTCAGTGCTGGATTCGCGTCGCTCGCCACGATCGCACCCGACAGATTGCGCAACACGCGCAGGCCGTCGCTGCGGGGCAGCGGCAGAAGGTTGATAACGCCCAGCAGCAGATTGCACATGGCCAGCTGAAGTCCCACGCGCGGGACGAAGAGAAGTGGCACGACAATCAACAAATTCACCAGGGGGCCAGAGGCCGCGATCAGGATTTCGTCGCGACGCCTATGGGCCTGGGCTCGTCTGACGTATGTGCCGCTCAGTTTCAGCCCAAATTCGCGCACCGGCACCCTGAGAATTCGCGCTGTAATCATGTGACCTGCTTCGTGAATTAGAAGGCTGGCCAGCAACAGAGCGCCAAGAGGAAAGCCAAGCTGCCATCCGCCCGTGCGGATGCCGAGGACGACACACAGGACAACCAGAAACCAGCCCGTGCGGTGCATGCGAAACGGAACCCCAAGTCGCAACATGAGCACTACCCTCATTGCTCATATTGAACCGAGATTGTCGCGAACCTAAGACTTATTACAAGGGTAAGTACCAAAGACTTTCATAGCCCTTGGCCTCTAATTCGTAGGTAACCTGTGAGTAGAGATTTCTGGTGACTTACGGTAGAACTTTCTCACGAATCACTACCGCACCTCCGGAGTCCACCCGCCCAGCACGAACGCCGGATTACTGTAGTTGGCAATCGTTTCCGCATCCGCGCCCATCGTCAGTTGCTTCGACCCCGCAAGACGCTGCGAAACATCCACTGCGTGCCCATCCATATCCGTGCTGTTGTACTCCCAGAAGTGAATATGCGCCGTATCCGCATCAATCGGCCCCCAGCCAACAGGAGGAAGACCTTTCAGGTGACAGTTGATCAGCACCGCCTCAGCATACGGATAGTTGAGCCCATGATTATTCGGCAGCCGCGCCAGCACCGCCATCGACACGCGCGCCGCCGAGGCCACTCCCGCGGCTGCAGTAGCCTGCCGCGGCAGCGGCCGTTCGCGCGCAATAAACGTCGAGTTCACAAATACATTGCCGTGGTTCGCCTCCGTATTCCGAATCCACATGAACGGCCCAATCGATTCAATCTCGCAATGGTTGAAGAACGCCGGACCCACCCCAAGAATCGTATCGCCATCGCCAATGATCCTGCTGTCGGTCAAATAAACTGATCCGCGCAAGTTCAGCGCATCGCCCGATCCTTTGATGTTCATCTGGCTCACAACATTCTTCGAACCTGAGATCAGCAGCCCTTCCGCCTGCCCGTAAAAATAGTTGCTGACGGAAAAATTCACGAGCTCAATCCCCGTCGAGTCATAAACGGAAAACGCCGGCCGCCGCGACGGTCCCGGCATCGGTGGATTGAACGCGCTGTTGTTCCCATACCCCACCTGCACCTTCTCCCGATCCTCGCCGCGAATTGTTAGATTCGCCTTGTTCCGGAAGAACACAATCTCCTCGTATGTCCCATCCTTGATAAAAATCGTCATCCGATGCGCAGGATTGTCAGGAACATAGTCCACCGCGCCCTGCACGGTGTTGAAATCTCCGCTCCCGTCCGCCGCCACCACCAGCCGGGTCGCATCGGCCCGCGGCCCCGCGCGCTTGGTCTTGAAACGCCAGCCATGGTCCGTCGCAAACCCCGCAAACTCGCCCGTCGCCGGAGTCAGCACGCCGCGATCGATCTGGACAACATATGGATGGCCGTAGCGCAGCACGTTGTTGTGCAGATAAATCGTCGCCACATTCCCATGCACAATCACCGGATAGAAATGGAAGTCCGCAAGCCCGCCAATCGTCGTCAATTGGAAATCGTGCAAGTTCGCCGGCGTCGTCCTCACCGCCGGTGTAGTCGTCGTCGGCGAAGTCGGAATCGACGCATCCAAAACCTCGCCCCCTGCGGGCGCAGCCACGCGGTGCAGCGGGTCAGGCCCCGCCGGAATGCTCAGGTCGAGCGTGTCCACCAGCGTGTGGTCAGACGCATCGTAAACCCGAATCTGCCCCGACTTGCCCACCGTAGGAGCGCTCGCAAACGTCAGCACCAGGTGCGTATCCGGATTCACACCCACAGCATGATTCGCCGGAAAACACGTAACCGTCGCCGTCTGAGCCCCCGCGCGCCCCGCCGTTAAAAACACAAGTGCGGCAATCATCCCGAGCGCGCACGTCGCCGAGCGAGTTCTCATAGAAAAGCTCCTGTAGCCACCAGATTCAACAGCAAACACTATAACCGCTCAGAGTCTTCGCAGATGCGTTCGTTCATCTCGCCTCAAAAGTCGTCCCAAGCAGCCGCGCCTGCTTGAACGTCCGCGGCAAACTCATCCGCAGCCATTCCCCGCCGCACGCCTTGCCGTTCTCACAAAATGCCATAAACTCAATCCATGGGCTTCCAGGAATTCCTCGGCAACACGGCCACCGTCACCCACCTCCGCGAAGCCATCCGCGCCCAGCGT
>Ga0307377_10003887_pt1 | contig 16575 bp, 16 predicted proteins | sample TR3MG_FD_202535 | JGI IMG/M metagenome (GOLD analysis project Ga0307377, IMG submission 202535) | Soil microbial communities from Risofladan, Vaasa, Finland - TR-3 | ecosystem: Environmental > Terrestrial > Soil > Coastal area > Acid sulfate soil | place: Finland: Risofladan, Vaasa | collected... | reverse complement strand
AAAAAGGGAATAGAAAAGATGAGTAAAGATTCAATAAAAAATGGAGATATACCATCCTCTAACGTAGAAAATACTGAATCTAAGGATAAAGTTGTAAACGTCGATAAAGAAAAGGTAGAAGATCAGGATGTTAAACTATTAGAGGGCGAAGAACAGAAAGTATTAGAATACCATGATCTTGATGATTTAATTGCTAAATATAATGAACTTAAAGAAACCAACAAAAAAGACAAAGAAGCACTATTAAAATACCAAAAAGAAAGTGAATCTTGGAAAAATAAACATATGAGACTACAAGCTGAGTTCGAAAACGCTCAAAAGCGTTGGAATAAAACTCGTCAGGATTTAAGAACCGAATATACTGGTCTTGCTTTAAAATCTTTTTTACCATTGTACGATTCCTTTAAAAAAGCATTAGAGAGAAATGATGAAAATAATGTCATCCTAAAGCAATTTTATGATCAGTTTATAAGTATTTTAAAGTTTCACAAGGCAGAACCCATTGAGGTCAAAATTAACGATCCTTTTGATTATTCTTACCATGAAGCATTAAGTTCACTCGAAAAAGACGATCTTCCTAACAATTCGATAATAGAAATTATACAAGATGGCTGGAAGATGGATAAAAATGTTTTGAGATATACAAAAGTTATTATATCTCGCGAACCCCCTCCCCCAAAACCTGGACCCGAACCCGAACCCGAACCCGAAGAGGAAACTGAAGTAAAAGACGCTCTGGAAGTTACAGATAAAGATACAGAAATTGTTAACAGTGAAGAAGAACCAAAAGAAGAAGTTGAAGAACCTAAAGAAGAACAAGACAAAATAGAAAACAATAATAAATAATCCTTTTCCTCCTAAAAAATTATCTACTTTCACTTCTTTCTTATTTTAAAGGCTACTATTTATAATTCCAAGGACAATAATCATATTATTTTATGATTTATAATAAAAACTTTTTATAACTTGAGTTTAGTTATGTAAACTTAGCATTTAAACTAAAATATTAAAATAAAGAGAAAGGAAATGTCAAAAATTCGAGAAGTGAGAGTAACTCTAAAAAGTAGATCAACAATGGAAGGTGCGGGGGTCAGGTTGAAACGAGCGTTTGGATATGCTGATCCTTCATTAGATCCATTTTTGCTTTTAGATGATTTCCACTCAAATAATCCAAATGATTACATGGCAGGATTTCCATGGCACCCTCATCGGGGGATTGAAACGATTACTTATATGCTTCATGGTCGATTAGAACATGGGGATAGCATGAAAAACAGTGGTATTATCGGAGCTGGTGATGTGCAGTGGATGACTGCCGGAAGTGGTATAATACATCAAGAAATGCCAAAGAAAGATGAAAGTGATTCCCTTTTAGCGGGTTTTCAATTGTGGGCTAATCTACCTGCATCTCATAAAATGATGAATCCAAAATATCGTGATATAACCAAAGACCAAATTCCAGAAGTCGTCGTAAATGATAATGTGAAAGTAAAAATAATTTGTGGGGAAGTAAATGGTGTAAAAGGTCCTGTTCAAGATGTAATAACCGATCCAGAATATTTAGATGTCTCTATAGAGCCAAATTCTGAATTTAAGCATTCAATAGTTAATACTCATAATGTTTTTGCGTATGCCATAGAAGGAGAAGCGACTTTTGATCCAATTAAGGATGAAATTGTTGGTGCAGAGCACCTTGTAATTTTTAAAGAGGGGGATGAAGTTTTAATACAAACTAAAGATAAATCCGTTAGATTTCTTTTAATTTCTGGTCAGCCAATAGGAGAACCTGTCGCATGGAGAGGTCCGATTGTTATGAATACTGAAGAAGAATTAAGATTAGCTTTTAATGAATACAATAAAGGTACTTTTATTAAGCATAAATAATCGTCTTTACTTTTAATTGTAAACCTAAAAAGTTATTAGTTGTAGACCTTTAAATAATACAAAGATTAAACATACTTAAAGTTGTAATAATGGCTGAAGAACCTCAATTCCCTCCGTTGCCAGATCTAGGAGATATACTAGATCGAAAAGATCGCTTTATACCAAAGAAGACGACCGTTTTAAAATGTAAAGAATGTAATACCAAGTATTCTCGAGAATTTAAGCAAGGAGATTATATATTTAAGAAGACAATCGACGAAGAATGCCGAGAATGTCATCGTAGCAAAGTTCTTGCTGTTGAAGAGATTTATTCTGAATGGGTTGATCCAAAAAAGAGCAAGTAATTTAGCTTCCCTACTTCGAATGCACTCTTGTGTATTAGATTGAATAATCTATAAGGTTTTTTAATATAAATAAAATTAGAAAAAAAGTCGGCTGTAGAATTAAATAAATATCGTTATTTTTGTTCAATTATCAGCTTTTTGTTCTTTTTCGATTAATAGCAATATATAGGCATCCCAAAACTAAACCTGCTGTAATTAAAATTGAGACGAATACAAAATACCCTAAAATGCCGAGTACATTGATATCTAGAAAAAAATATAAATAGTCCCCAGTAAATGTGCCATGTATAAAAGCAAACACTAAATAACATAATGGATATATGATCCAATAGGGTAGGTAGCTCCATTTATATCTCAATTTAGTTTCTGTTAATATCCAGTCGATTATAAATGCGATTGGGGTAAGATAATGCAAAACGACATTGCTAAATGCTGCAAATCCAGTGGGTTGGTAAAGGGGGGCTAAAAGAACTGCAAAGAAAATAAATGTTATTGTGATATAGAGCGTAAAAGCACCTTTGAGAGGTCCTGTGATTTTTTCAAGAGTTTCTGGCTTGTTATGCCATAGAATTGCTAATGTAAGCCATATAGTAATTAATAAGTTTGTTTGATAAGTAAAACTTTTAAATCCATTAAACCACTCGAGAATTGGGCCGATATTTAGGGCATAATTAACTGCACTAGCTATAAAAGTTAACCAACTTAGTCCAGCAACAAGTATACGGTATTTTAAAATAGTATTTCTTGAAAGAGTTATACTTTTCATTTTTAAAACTATCGTTTAATATTTAATATATCTTATAAGGGGGGATTAAAATTAAAACTATTACTATTCAGTCCTTTAATAAAAATGTCTTTTATTCTAACCCTAACAGTTTAATGATCAAATTAGCCATGGAATAGGGATCTAGGCTTTTATCCATAACTAACCTTATATATTCGTCAATTGTGGGATTGGATCTAATCAGACCTTCTACTTTTTTCGTGATTTTATGCTTTAAAATCTGAAGCGTTTCACTTTTAATCCTATTTTTCTGATAGTTTGCCATAACACCAGATTCAGATAAAAAATCTCTATGTTTATCGATCACCTCAATAAGTTTTTCAAAGTTTTCACCTGTAATTGAATTAACCTTAACAATTTCGGGAGTCCAATTAGATTTTAGTAAGATGTTTTCTTCATCTTTTACAGATTCGTACTTATAATTTATTCTTAATTCTAACATTTGCATGATATCGGCAATCTTTTTATCTGCACCAGCTAAATCCATCTTATTTACGACAAAAACATCTGTAATTTCCATAATTCCGGCTTTAATAGCCTGAATATCGTCTCCTGACCCAGGTACTAAAAGAACAACTACAGAATGAGCCGATTTAAAGATATCTACCTCCGATTGTCCAACACCTACAGTTTCTACGATTATTATATCGCATCCGTAGACGTCTAATATTTTTACAACATCTTCCGTTGCCCTCGCTAATCCTCCGAGCTGTCCTCTATTGGCCATACTTCGAATAAATACATTTTTAAGGGAAAAGTTGTCTTTCATCCGTATTCTATCCCCTAATAGTGCACCTCCAGTCAAAGGGCTTGTAGGATCTACGCAGATAATTCCGATTTTCTTACCTTGTTTGGCATAAATTTTAGTTAAAGTGGATATAAAAGTAGACTTACCGCTTCCTGGTGATCCGGTTATCCCTAAAATATATGCATTTCCTGTGTGGCTATAAATAGCGTTAATAATATTCTCAGCAGCTATAATGTCATTTTCTACTAAAGTTATAAGCCTCGCAACTGCTCGAGCATTTCCATTTAGTAGTTTTTGGATTAAATCGGAATAGTCCATAGTATGTTATCTTTTTAAATTGTTTTTGACAAATTCCACAATTGTTTTGAGCTCGGTTCCGGGACCATAAAATCCTTTTAATCCATGTTCTTCTAGAAAGGGTTTGTCTTCGTCAGGTATGATTCCGCCCACACTTATAAGAACATCATCAATTTCATTTTCCTTCAGTTTTTCCATAATTACGGGACACAATGCTTTGTGAGCACCAGATAACATACTTAGAATTACAGCGTCTGGGTCCTCTTGTAGAACTGTCTGAACAACCATGTCTGGAGTTTGATGAAGTCCAGTATAAATTACTTCCATCCCCGCATCCCTAAGGGCTCGAGCTATGACTTTTGCACCCCTATCGTGTCCATCAAGCCCAGGTTTGCAAACTAATACTTTTATCTTTCTTTTTTCTCCCATTTTAACATCCTCATTTAAAAAATTGAATCTTCTACATACACACCAAAAACATCTTTAAGAGTAGCCATAACCTCTCCTATTGAGGCATATTCTCTTATTGCATCTATTATATAAGGCATTAAGTTTTCAGTACCCTTTGCAGCTTCTTTTAAAGCGTCCAATTTCGCTTGAACCTTCTCGTTACTCCTTTGATCTCTTAAAAGCTGTAAATTTTCAATCTGCTCTCTCGCAACATCTTCGTCTATTTTTAATAAGGGCGTTGCACAAGGTTCTCTTAATTGAACATCGTTTACTCCAACAATAGTTCGAACTCTCGCTTCAACTTCTCTCTGGTATTTGTATGATGCAGTGGCAATCTCTTTTTGAAAGAAATTTGCTTTAATCGCCGGAATCACACCACCTAAAGCTTCGATCTTTTCAAAATATACTTCTGACTCCTCTTCCATTTTATTTGTTAGCCACTCAACATAATAAGATCCCGCGAGTGGATCTACTGTATCGGCAACACCTGATTCGTGAGCAATGATCTGTTGCGTTCGTAAAGCGATTTTAACTGCTTTTTCAGTTGGTAAGCACAATGCCTCATCAAATGAATTAGTATGAAGAGATTGAGTACCTCCTAAAACAGCTGCTAAGCCTTGTATCGTAACTCTAGCAATATTGTTTTCTGGCTCTTGAGCGCTTAACGATACTCCCGCAGTTTGGGTGTGAAAGCGCAACCTCATTGATTCTATTTTTTTTGCACCATATTTATTTTTCAATCTTTTTGCCCATATCCTTCGAGCAGCTCGATATTTACATACTTCTTCAAAGAAGTTATTATGAGAATTGAAGAAAAAGGAAAGTCTAGGAGCAAAATCATCAACATCTAAACCTCTTTTCATCGCTGCTTCCACATATGCAAACCCATCAGCTAAAGTAAAAGCGAGCTCTTGGACTGCGGTTGAACCTGCTTCTCTTATGTGGTATCCTGAAATTGAAATTGTATACCACTGGGGTACATATTTAGCACAATACTCAATAGTGTCTATAATTAATCGCATGGATGGTTCTGGTGGAAATATCCATGATTTTTGGGCAATATATTCCTTTAAGATATCATTTTGAATTGTTCCTCTTAATTTATCAGCAGTATGTCCTTGTTTTTCTGCTGTTACTATATACATCGCAAGTAATATTGAAGCAGGAGCGTTAATCGTCATGGAGGTAGAAATCTTAGACAAATCAATTCCACTGAATAATGTCTCCATGTCTTTTAAAGTGTCGATCGAAACACCTTCCTTTCCTACTTCACCTAAAGCAGTATCATCGTCAGCTTCATAACCATAAATTGTATGTAAGCTAAAAGCAACGCTCAAACCCGTTGTACCGTGTTCTAATAAGAATTTATATCGTGTATTTGTTTGTGCAGCCGTCCCAAATCCCGCAAATTGTCGCATAGTCCACAATCGGCCACGATACATATTAGGGTAAGCTCCGCGAGTAAAGGGGAATTTACCGGGTATTCCTAAGTCCATATCGTAATTAAGATCCTCGATATCTTCTGGAGTGTAAAGAGGTTTAATTTCTATGTCAGATAGATTTGTAAATTTTTCGCGTCTTTCAGTTTTGGTTGGTTTTAAGGTTTTACTTTCATCAATTTCAGTCATAATAATATCTCTTTCCTAACAAATTAAAACTGGGTTATATTATTTTTAACTTAATTAACCTAGTTTTTGATAAGAATTTAAATGTATTAATTCTTATTATAATAACTCTTTGCTAGATATAGCGTGCTAATGCTTCAAATATAAATATTTGTAAAAAAGAAATATTCAATGAAGGGAGTTTAGGGTATTAATTAATTTAAGAAATTATATGCTTTTGTAAGCATCACTAATAGAAGAACATCCACCGCATCGAACGCACCCAGCCTTACTTTTTAAAGGATTAACTCCGTAATCTTTCATCAATTTAGCTGTTTTTGTGTATATTTCTACCATTTTATCCGATGTAATCGTAGAAATCTTCTCCCGCCCAGGAATTGACCTAACTGGAGTGATATATGGAATTACGCCTAAAGAGATTACTTTTTCTACATCTGAAATGAAATCTTCTAAAGTTTCACCAAAACCAGTTAAAAGATAGGATGAAACTTGATTTTTTCCAAAAACATCAAGTGCATGCTTCCAATTTTTTTCGTACGCTTCATAGGTTATGCGAGATTTGCCTGGAGAAACGGTATTTCTTATATTTTGATCGAGAACTTCAAGATGGATTCCAATTGTATTAGCACCCGCGTCTTTTAATTCATCAATATATGAAATATCTTCTAAAGGCTCAATTTGAACATGGATAGGGAGTTTAGGAAAGTTTTTTTTAATACCATTTAAAAGTTCAATATATCTTTTAGCACCTTTATCAATCGTTTCGTCTGTACCACTCGTTAAAGTCATATGATTACATCTTCCTTCCTTTTTCGCGGCTGCAATCACTTCAGACATTTGCTTTGAATTTTTTTCTTCAATTGTCGCTTCACTCTCCAAACTTAACTCGATGGCGCAGAATATACAACCCTCTCCGCATGCGTGATACACACACTTTTGGTAAATCGTACTTGATAAACAATCTAACCCGTGAACTAAAGCAATTTTTTTCATCGGAATTTCGTCAGAGGTAATGTATTCAGGATTGTAAAAAGTTGGATTTTGAACTAATTTCAATCTACTATGCTCTGATTTATTTTTAATGTCATAAATTAAGAAATATCCGTCCTCATTTTCCCGAACAACAAGATTTGATATTGAAGGATCATTCCACAGAGCAGCATTTACAATTGCTCGATTCTCAAAAAGAAAATATCTCCCACCTAACGGTCCCGCGCCTCCCTTACGACCGTATGAGATATCAATTCCTTGATTTTTATAATGATCAATCAATTTTTCGTCTAAAAATAACCCATTACATAAAATCTCTGTCTTCTTAACAAAAGAAGTGTAATTATCAATCATAGTTTCATCTTTTAACGTAAAAAACTGTATTTTAATAAAATTTTTTAACTATTCTTCATAGAATGAATTTAATAACATTTTATAATTTTAATTCTTATTAATTGTAAATATTATTTTATAAATTGATTCAATTATGGCACATAAAAGACCTTGGCATTGCTACTCTGCGTGGACTAGAAGACCATATCAGCATAAGCGTAGTGCGAATCATAGGAGAGAATACGCAAGAGGAGGGGCTCAGAGTAAAATAGTTCGCTTCTGGGGTGGGAATAAAACAATTCCATGGGAGGATTGGGAACTTGTAATTTCTTTAAAGGTAGATAAGCAAATCCAAATCTCTTCAAATGCTCTGGAAGCAATCCGTATAACTATAAACAGTCCTTTACAGAGTAAATTAGGAAGAGCAAATTATCGCTTTAGAGTAAGACCCAAACCCTTTCAAAAATATCGAGAGAATAGGATGTTGGCCTTTGCTGGAGCTGATCGGGTTCAGAGCGGTATGAGACACTCATTTGGGAGATCGACTGGAGTATGTGCACGAGTAAGAGCAGGAGCTGTCGTTTGCGATGTTGGCACGAGTTTAAAGAATTTAGCTGTCGTTAGAGATCGATTAAGAATAGCTTCAATGAAAATCTCGAGTTCATGTAGTATTGTTGTTACTCAATTCAAAACTCCTGAGTTATTCAAACAATCTGGTTTACCTCTTTACAACGATAAAAAGCGACGCGAACTTCCGATGTTTGAGTTTGCGGTAGCTTAAATTACCATACTATTAATTTTTGCAATTTTCTTTCTTAATTCTATCTATTGGTTTCGTAAAACATTATTTAATAAGCAAATCAATTAAATGATAATAACTTAAACTGCAAGTAGGTGGTAGTGTATTACAAAATTAAGAGTTGGATTAATTGGTGCTGGTGGCTTTGGGACAATTCATTTAATGGGGTATGCTAAAAATCAGAATTGCGATCTAGTAGCAATCGCATCTAGAACAGAAAACCACGCTAAAATAGCTTCTGAGAGATTTAATATTCCCAATGTGTATGTTGGTGGAGATAGTTGGAAAAATTTGATTGATAAGGAAGAATTAGATATTGTAAGTATTTGTACTCCAAATTATTTGCACGCTCCCATCGTGTTAAAGGCTATTGAGAAAGACTGTAATATTTTGTGCGAAAAACCAATTGCTATATCTCGTGTCGAATTATCCCAAATTGAAGAGAAATTAAAATATAAAAATATAATTTTCTTTACTTCCTTCCAAAAGCGCTATAATCCTGTTTTTAAACTTCTTAAGGATATAATAGAGAACGATGTTCTTGGTAAAATAAACCTAGTGAAATATTACTTCAGTCATTATGGACCCTATAAGTCCTGGCAGGCACTTTCTGAAGAGAAATGGTTTTTTGACTCCGAAAAGGCTGGTGGTGGTGTATTATTGGATCTAGGGGTCCATTGCATTGATATTTTACGATATTTATTAGAAGAATACGATAAAGTTAACGGAATAAATTTTAATACCTCTTGTATAAAAATGGAAGATGAAGATAATTGTAACGTTCTTTTTCGATTTAAGAACGATACATTAGGACTTATTAGCGTTTCTTGGTGCAATGAACCTTCAGAAACATTAGATATCTTTGGAACAAAGGGTTTTATAAAAGCAGATATAAGTGGAAGGAATCCTCTTTCATTTGGTCCAAGAAGCTTGAAAAGAAATAAAGTAATTAAAAATCTATTAAAATTTAAGCCGACTAGCGAATCTGCTCAAAACAAGTTGATTGATCACTTTATCAATTGTATTCAAACTAAAAAACAAGAAAGTCCTAACTTTATTGATGGAAAGAAGGCGGTAGAATTTGTATTAGAAGCATATTCTTTCAAGAAATAGAGCTAAAATTTAAAAAATAAACATCAAATTTTTAACTCTCTAATCTCTCCTATTTATAATTAGAAATATTCTATCAAGTTGGATAAACCTTGAAAGATTTACAACCGTTCTTCAATCCAAAAAGCGTGTTAATAATTGGAGTTTCAAGGCAAGCACTCTCGTTCAGTTTTACAGTGTTAAAAAATCTCTTAGAAATCTTTTACAAAGGAAAACTTTATATCCTAAACCCTAATGCTAATGATATTTTAGGAGTTAAATCATATCATTCTTTTGAGGAATTACCAGAAATTCCAGAACTGGCTGTGATAGTCCTAGGGACGAACATTCTTGAAGTGGTTGAAAACCTAGGAAAAATCGGCGTTAAATATGTTGCAATTCAAACTGAATTAAAACCAGGTGCGAAAATAAACGACTTAACTTTCAAACTACATCAGATGTGTATAAAATATAATATCACATATTTAGGACCGTCTATGTTAGGAATAATCAATTTTAGCGATAACTTTACATCGTCAATTATACCCGTACGACAACATATTATGCGAGGAAACAAAAACATAAAGGAGGGGATGAGTTTTATTGCTCAATCTGGAGGTTTAGCAGGCGCAATGGGATGGTGGACACCTTCACAAAGTTTACCGATTTCAAAGGTTATACATTTGGGAAAAGGATTTCATATTAATGAAGCTGATGTACTTGAGTATTTTTTATACGATAGTACTACTAAAGTAATATCTCTTTTTCTAAGAGAAATTTCTGACGAATTAATTGAGGCGGTCAAGAAGGTCAGCCCAACTAAACCTATCCTCTTTTATTATGTGGGGAAAGAAGAAGACCAAGAAGAAAAATTAAAGGATGCTGGTGGAATACTAGTTTTAAACTACATCGAACTTTTTGAAATTGCAAAAATATTTTTGTGGTGTCCCGAGCCTAAAGGCGTTAATCTAGGAATAATTGGGCCAAGTTCAGGAGCAATTCATTTAATTATAAAAGAAATGAGAAATCAAAATTTAGCTTTAGCAAAACCTAGTGAAAATTCACGGGATATTATTTTTAACAAAGTTGGAGGGTCGACATGTAATTTCGGTAACCCTGTAGATTATTGGCCGCCTGAAAAATTTGTTGGGATTAAAATTTGCGGAATTTATAATGTAGCTTCAGAAGCGCTTTTGAGCGATAAAGCTGTAGACGGTTTAATTTTAGCCCTAGAGTTTTTTACTGAAATCGAGTTTGATTTTAACATTTACGCTTCACTTCTCGAAACTTACCCTAATAAACCAGTAATAACCATTCTGATTCAAGCAGAAAAAGAAGGTGCAAAAAGAGTTATTAAATCTGCAACTGAACTCAAAATTCCGGTATTTGAAAACGAAATTGAGAGAGCCGTTCGAGGTTACAAACTCCTCTATGATTACTACTCAAAAATTAAAAAAAGAAATTAGAGTTAACTTAAAAAAATCTCCTGTAATTCTTCAGGAACTTCATCTTCTTCATCCATCAATGAGATTGCGTAGATATTATCCCCACATTGACATTGAGCTCCCTCAAATAAGTAGAAGTTGAACTTATCCTTCCAACGACAAACATTTACGGTGCTAATTTCAGCAACTTCACCGCATAAACAATAAATTACAGCGTCAGTTGAATAATTTGGAATAATCTCGCTAAATTCTAAGTCGGCATCCGAAAATTCCGAATCGCTTAACATTTGATTAATTTTATCAGCGAGGTTATCTTTCAAACCAGGAACGAAGCTCGAAATTACACCATTTTTGCCCTTCATTTCAGTTAAGACGATAAAATTTTTCTCTGCCTTGTCGCGTTTCTTCCTTTCTGGAAAAATGGGTTGGTTATACTGCTGTTGAAGATTCTCGGGAATTGGAAAAGGTTCCATACCTTCGGGATAAGCAAACGAAACGTAATATTCTGTAAGACCTTTTAATTGCTTCTGGTTAATCACATTTAAATCTTCATAATCTCGATTATATAAAGAGAACTTTATCAGCTCCAAGGGTACTTTTAACTCTAATAGATTATATCTAATGTTAGCCAAAACTTCAGCGGTATAACTTTTTAGAACTAAAATATCATCTCGGTTCTTAGTATAAAGTTCATTTCTCGTTTCTTCCTTAAATTGAAACCACTTTTTAACTACGGTATTTCTAACGAGTTGAGGAACCATACAAAATACACATATTAAAGGTAGCATAATAAAAGTGCCAATATCAATTCCAAAATATGGCAATATGAAAAACATAACTGCTATTGCCAATAATGGTCCAGTAATAAGTAAATTAAGTCTACGTAATCTTTTATCAACTGATCTATTTATTCCCTTACTGATTGCTAGTTCTTCCGTTTTATCTTTTATTTTATTAACTGCTTCAAGGATTTTTTTATCCTCAAATCCCTTCTTTAAGAGTTTATCTTCTTCTCCACCGAACCCAAATTTATCGATTTTTTCAGTCATTTTTTGTACATATTGGTCGATTGTACGCTCTTTAAAGGCAAAATCTAGAGGTTCCTCGGAAAAATAGTCCAAAAATTTAATAATTGATAATTTCGCTTCTACATCCTTAAGTTCTTCCGGACTGATATTTAAGGCTTCTTGTAACGCTTGACCTTGTGGTCTTCGAGCGGGTCTCGTACGTCTTGATCTCCTTTCAGTGTATTCTGCTTCTCCAGCTGGCTCGCTTTTTTCTTGTTCTTTTTCGTTCATATTATTTTTAATAACCTAATGCGTTTATTAATTAGGCAATAATGAAGAAAAGATAATTAACTTTTTGAAATTAGTTCCTTAAAAAATAACTATTTTTATTCTCAAAAAGAGATTTTAATAACCTTTTCTCAATATACAAATTATGAGTAAAAGAATAATTCTCAAAACAGAAATATTACTTGAAGGACTGAAATTTCCCGAAAGCCCAAGGTGGCACGACAATAAACTCTGGTTTGTTGACATGGAATCCTACAAAGTAATGACGGTTGAGTTAAATGGGAATAATAAAGTAATACTTGAGAGACCTAACCAAGTTTCCGGATTAGGTTGGCTTCCTGATAACAGATTATTGGTAGTTTCGATGGGAGATAATCGCTTACTGCGTCTCGATCCTGATGGACTTAATGTAGTTGTAGATTTAAACAGGTTCGGAACAGTTTTATGTAATGATATGGTAGTAGATAAAAAAGGTCGAGCATATATCGGAAATTTTGGGTTCGATTATCTTAATGGAGAGCCATTTGCCCCAACAAAACTCATACTCGTAAATCCCAATGGAGAAGCGAGAGTCGTAGCAGATAATATGGCTTTTCCAAATGGAATTGTTATTACTCCAGATGATCAGACCCTTGTAATAGCTGAAACATTTGCTGCTCGATTAACGGCATTTGACATTAAGGAAGATGGTTCGCTTACAAAGCGTCGAGTTTGGGCTAACCTCAAATCTTTAGCTCCGGATGGTATCTGTTTAGATCAAGACGGAGGTATATGGGTAGCTGCACCAGGACGAGGAAGAGTTGTTCGTGTTCTAGAGGGAGGATTAATTACGCACATAGTAAGAGTAGAAAACGACGCCTATGCTTGCATGTTAGGTGGACCAGATCGCAAAACTCTTTTTGTGGCAACATCAAAGCATACAAGAGACGCTGGTAGAATTGAATTCGTTGAAGTCGATATTCCGGGAGCAGGACTTCCATAAATCCTACTATTAAAAAAAAGTATAATTAAAAAAAATAATAAAAAAACTTGACCGTTTGGATTCTCCTAATAATTTAGCGTTGTTGCTTTATGCGACATTTTCTACCCGAATAACTTCAGGTACAAATTGCTTGATAGCTCGCTCAATCCCAAATTGTAGTGTTTCTTGTGCGTGCGCACATCCCGAGCAGTGCCCCTGTAACCTCACTTTAACGATACCATCATCAGTAATGTCCACTAATTCAACATCGCCACCGTCCATTTGGAGTTGGGGTCGTATCTTTTCTAGAACTTCTTTTACTTTTTCTTTATCAACCATTATAATCCTTTAAAGTATTTTTTAAATCTTAATATATTTAAATAGTTTAATCTATTTAAAACCAAGCTCTTTAAAATATGAATATTAATTCATATTGGTTAATTCTAAACGATGTTTTAAAAATAAAAATCTATAAAATAAATGATGGGTTCTCGATTTATTAAAATTAACCTAAAAACTCTTATTTTGAAGATCTTTAGAAGATCTCAAGGTAAAAGTAATTTGAAAGGTATATATTAAAATGGAAGTTAATGATTTCGTAAGAGATTTAAACGAAGTTCAGGAATTAATGAGAAATGAAAGGTATCCAGAGGCTCTTATTATATTAGGTAAATTGAAAGAAGCTGATAAAGTGGGAAATTTTGATTATAATCTTACTCATAAATTATATCAATTAATTTCAAATTCACAGTCGCTTTACAATCAACAAAGAGTTTTGAGCGTTGTTAAGAAAATTTCTCAAAAACAAAAGTTGATATCCTTTATTGATTTAAAAGAAATATTAGATAAGCAAGAAAATGTTGAGTTAGATGAGCTAATTTTAAGAAGAGAAGTTGAAATCCTTATTCTCAGATCTCTGTTAGAGTGTAAGATAGAAGGTAACGACTTAGTTTTTTAAATTGTATTAAACTCCATTTTATCGCGTTTAGAAACTTTGGTTCTATTCGACAAACTAATAGATGATAAATCTTTTTATTATAATTTAGTCAATTATCTGTGTAATTCTAATTGACTGTAATGTACCTCTTTATTCTTGTAGGAAAAATCAAGGCTTTTTTAAACATATTTTAACAATTGCATAAAAAGAATTACGAGCATTTAAAATGATAATAGATCAGTTAACGCAAAGTATTCAGTTAAAAATATGCTATTTCGGGCCAGCGCTTTCGGGAAAAACTTCATCAATTAAGGCATTATTTGATCATTTTGGGAAGAAAGATCGCGTTTTGAGCATAGACAGTAGCATACGGAGGACACTATTCTTCGATTATGGAACGATTAGTTTTCAAAATCAACAGTGGAATTTGAAAATTCACGTTTATTCCACGACTGGACAAGATTTCTATATAATAACAAGACCAGTAACTTTGCAAGCTATCGATGGGATTATATTCGTAGCGGATTCACAACAAGAAGTGTATTACCGAAATTTAACTTCTTGGAATGAGTTGTGTAATTACTTTGAAGATGTAATTATTACTCTTCCTAAGGTTATCGCATTTAACAAGCAAGATTTACCTGATAAATTTCGTACAGCGGTATTTTTAGAGAACATCAATTACTTTAAATTTAAAAATATTGACTTTAAAAAGACGATTGCTGTAAATGGAGAGGGCATATTAGATTGTTTTGAAGAGATTCTGAGCTTAGTATTTAAAAATCTATATAAGGGGCAGATAATATCTGCGCTTCAGTGACCAAAACCTAATTTAACTTAAAAAAAGGTAGAGGCTAGGGGAGTTTGTATTCTTATAACTCTTTGGTTATTATCCTCGATAATGCAAATTAACGCTGTGATATTCTGTTTGCTTTTATAAACAATTTCCTTTTCCTCATTAGATTCCCAACTACTAAAGCCTGTTAGAGTTGGTTCGGTTTCGAATAAACCCTCTTGAAGTCCAGAAGTTTTTACTGATACGCCCTTTAAAGAATCTTTTGATATATTCTTAATTTTAATGCTATATTTTTCCATATCAGAGTCAATGGATGTAATTTTGAATACTTTCTGGAATTTAGATGAGACTCCATCAAAAATCGAAGGTGCAGCAGTTGCCCTCTTAGAGAATAGATCGACACCAACCTTATTTCCACTCACCGATTTTGCAACAATCGTAATTGGAACTTTAAACGTAATAATCTCTTTCCCGTATTCTGATTTAGGTTTTCCAATAAAATGTAAAGACCACTTCACATAAGATCCATATTTCATACCCCAAAATTCTTTTTCATGAGGCTCCCAGAGATAGTTATGACTAGGTTGAGCGATCTCAGGAATTTTTAGCAAAAGAAATTCTTTATTCATATCAGAAGTCTTAGAATCTCCCGCGATTGAAGGCGGTAGCTCTTCTACTTTACTACAAGTTTGCCCATAAGCATTACAATAACACACTAGATTCGCTTTTTGTAATAATCTTATTTCTACTTGTTTTAGTTCGTTTGAAGAGAAGTTGATTTTCATCGTTTCTCCCGGTTTGAATACATCTTTTGATAAATTAACATTCAAACCTGAAATTGAAAGTGAAAGAGGATTCGGTTTTATAATCTGATCGCTAGTATCCTTAACTCTGACTTCAATCTTATGTGTTTTATTAATCACTAAATCGTCGTCTGGATTGTTTGGATGAGGTTGTCTTAAAATTAGTTTAATTTCATACTCTAAATTTCTATTTTTAATTGTAGGGATTACATTATTCTTTATTAGTAATGCTCTTTCTCGAATGTATTCGCCTTTTTCAAAATTTCCCTTTGAAAAAATGTCTTCTTTGGTTATCTGAAGCTCTTTTAAGCATGGAGGATGAGTTAATAGGCGAATCCCAGACCATAAGATTGACGAATCTTCATCGAAATTAAATATCGTTCTAACATTTAGCTTATCTCCCAAGTAAACATGACCGTTATTTAAATCGTTAAGCTCTAATTTCATGGTCTATAGTGTCCAAAAGGAATTATTGAAATTTATTATAGTTATATTAATTATAGAATTCTATTAATATTTTTTTTACTATTTATTGTTTAATTTTTTTTACTATTTATTGTTTAAGAAGGATAAATGACAAATTATAATTGCTAATATGATTTAGATTTAATGGATAGCATTTATTTCAATGTGCGTAAAATTATGGGACACCTTAAAGCAATCTTATTCGACTTAGATGGAACCTTAATAGATGTAGATTTAAACCAGTTTATTCCCGGATATTTAAAATTATTAGCAAATAGTGTTGCTCATCTAATCTCTCCTAAAAAGATGGTTCCAGCCATATTGAAAGCGTCTGTATTCGTAAATAGTAATGATGGTAAAATTCCAAATGAGGAAGTATTTTCAAATGCATTTTTTCCTGTTGAAGGCTATGAAAAGGAAGAGATCCAACCACTTTTTACTAAATTTTACGAGGAAGGTTTTAAGGAATTAAAGAAATTCACAAAAAAGAAACCAGAGGCACGTAAAGTTATTCAAACCGCTTTTAATAA
>Ga0307377_10003885_pt1 | contig 16581 bp, 14 predicted proteins | sample TR3MG_FD_202535 | JGI IMG/M metagenome (GOLD analysis project Ga0307377, IMG submission 202535) | Soil microbial communities from Risofladan, Vaasa, Finland - TR-3 | ecosystem: Environmental > Terrestrial > Soil > Coastal area > Acid sulfate soil | place: Finland: Risofladan, Vaasa | collected... | reverse complement strand
TGCCGGATTTGGCGACCTGATTGATGATGCGCTGGACGAGGACGACGCGGACGTGAATGCGGCGGGCAACGTCAGGGAGGAATTCGGTGATGAAGTTGTCGATGGGTGCGCTGGCGAGGCCGATGGCGTAACGCTCCGCGCTGGCGGGGAGATTTGTCTGCTCGCCGGGGACGTAGAGGGTGCCGATTGCATCGTCGATGGCGAAGCCGGCCAGGTTGGCGTAGTTGAGCATGCCGCGGCCGTAGTCGCCCTGGGTCCAGACGACCTGGTAGATGGCGTGGGCGATGCGGCGCGTCATGGTGTCGTGGGGCAATCGGTGGTAGTGGGGATCCTGGTGGACGAGGGAGGGGATGAGGAAGGTGCCGAAGAACTCGCTGGTCATGTCCTGGGTGAAGCTGACGCCGACGTTGCGCCCGAAGCCGGGCATTCCCGGGCCGTAAGGGGAGTGGGAGTTGGCGGCGACGAAGATGGCGGAGTTGCCGAGGATGGTGATGCCATTGAAGGGGTCAAGGAGGTCGCGGGCGGCAAGGTGGGCCTTTTGGCGTGGGGTGAGGGCTTTGACCTGCGGACCGTTGATGAAACGGGCGTACCAATCAATAAGCGGGGCGCCTGGGCGAGGAGCGAGGGGCGGGCAGGGCTGGGGTGGACTGAGGGATGGATTGGCGGGGTTGGACGCCACGGCTCCGGCGGCCCCGGCCTGGACCGCTGCGGTGGCCTCGCTCTTGACCTGACAAGGGTTGATTGCGGGTGATTTCTGGGGGGTGGGCACGCTGGATTGAGGAGCTTGAGGGGGCTGGGGCAGCGAGGTCTGAGCCTGGCCGGCCCAGGCTGTGTGGAAGATCAGGAGGAAGGCTGCGGGAGCGAGCGCTTGGGCGATGAGCCGCAGCGGATGCGGGCAGGTTCGCCTGCGGGAGGCAGATGCACTCTTGATTCGCTCTGGTGAACGGCTTTCCAAGAACCTGACCCTCACTGGCTGAAGTTGAGGCTGCCTTCTTATTGGATGCAAAACCAGCGGACGTCGGGAAGCTTTTGATGCGCCCGGCGCCCGAGGTAATTGTTGAGCGCGGAGCTTGAAGGTGTGACGAAGGCTGGACGGAAAAAGTCGCCGGGGAAAGATTGGGGAGTCTGAAGGGTAACGCGCCGAAAGGCTGATTCACCAAGTCCTATGGTGTATTGCTCTTTGCGGCACCTTTGGGGAGAACGGGATTGACGCACCGCTGAGGGTCCCGCAGACTTGGGAAAGGTAACGTGCGGATTGGTTACCGGCAAGAGGAGATTGAGTATGGGTGCATATCCTCCTGGTGGCCCCGGGGCCGGTGGGGTTGGCCGGCGTATTGAAGAGGCGATGGAACTGATCGAGATGGAACTGCGCCATGCGATTGCGTACGTGAACGATGCGGTTGTTCCGCAGGTGCGGAAGGAGTCGATTTCGGCGATGCGGACGGTGGCCGAGACGCTGCGCAACCTTGCCGACAAGATTGAGCAGGCTCCTGGCCGAGGCGGCGGCGAGCCACCCAACCGGCCTCCAGGCCAATAGGAGGATCAGCACATTTGATGAGGGGAGCTTTGACTTTGCGGAATTGCTGGGGGATGGCCAGCCTAGGGTTGGCGCTGGTGGCCATTGCTGGTTGTGGGCACCACAAGAATGTGGCTTTGGCGCCGCCGCCGAACGAGTTGGCTCCGTACAGCCCGCCGGCATATGCGCCGGCACCACGGACAACGCCGCTGGCTAGGATTCCGATTACACCTGTGCCGCCGGGCGGGGTGAGCCCGGCGGATCTTGAATTTGTGGCGGAGCACAGACCGATCCTGACCCAGGTAGGGTTGGCGACCTGGTACAGGGCGCCGTATGCGGGGCGCAAGTCGGCCAATGGGCAGGTATTTGACGACGACGCGCTGACGGCCGCGCATCGGACGCTGCCGATGGGGTCGCTGGTGGTGGTGACGAATCTGAAGACCGGGCAGTCGAGCCCGATGACGATTACGGACCGGGGGCCGTTTGTGGAGGGCCGGATTCTGGATCTGACGATGGCCGCGGCCAAGGCGACGGGGGTCTATAGGGCCGGCGTGGCGGATGTTCGTCTGGATGTATACAGGACGCCGAAGTCCATCAATACGGGGGGACGTTGGTGCGTGCAGATTGGGGCGTTTCACAGCGAACGCGACGCGCTCAAGCTAAAGAAAGAGCTGATCCACAAATATGCCGATGCGAACGTGATTGAGTTTCCGGGGGAGAAAAGCTACTGGGTGAGGATTCGGCCAGAGGGCGACAATCGCCAGATGGCGGAGTTTATCGCGCGGAATCTTCGGCCCAGCGAGGGCGAGGCGTATTTGACGCGGCTGGACTAGGGCCTGTGAATGAGGGCGATCCCAGGTCCGAAAATCGGGACCTGGGGCACCCATTCTTTGATTCTGGATTAAAAACTCTCTAACGCAAAAGGGCTGAGGCAGACCAGAGGACTGGGGCCTGGCCGTGGAAGTCGCCGGTTCTGCGGCGTCGGGCGAGGTAATATTCCCGGCTGTTGAGCTTGTTGGTGCCCTCGCAGACGTTTGTGGTGTTGTCATTCTGGTCGATGTAGCCGACGACTCCGAGCCAACCTTTGCGGGCGGCGGGGCCGTAGGTATAGGGGTCGAGCCAGCCGTTCTTGACGCCGGTAATCATGGCAAAGGTGAACATGGCGGAGCTTGAGGTTTCAGGCCAGGCTGCGTCGTCGTCGATGAGCTGACGCCACATGCCGTCTTTGCCCTGGTACTGCAGGAGGGCGGCCATCATGAGCTTGTAGCCCTTCATGATGCGTGCGCGCTGGGGATGATTCTCGGGAAGAGAGCGGAGCATTTCCGCCATGCCGGCTGCGACCCAGCCATCTCCGCGGCCCCAGAAGAAGGGGACATCAGGCGCGTGGTAGAAGAGGCCGTTGGGCTGCTGGAGCTTGTCGAGGTAGGCGACCATCTCTTTTGCGCCGCGGTCGATATACTTCTGGTCGCCGGTAGCGCGGTAGGCCTCGACCTGGAGGATGGTCAACATGTACATGTCGTCGATCCAGTAGCGGGTTTCGTCAGAGAGCCCATCGGGGAGCGGGTTATCCCATTGCTTGTCGGCCCAGGATTGGCCATACGAGAGATACTTCTGATCCTTGGTCTCCATGCCGATTTCCAGCGGAACAGTGCCGAAGATGTTGTCGTCGACGTGATGGCGCATTGGAATCTTTGCCTGCTCGGCGCCGCCGGGCATGAGGGGCTCGAACTTCTTGATGAGTTCGCCGCGGAGGCCGGTGTCGTGGGTGAGCTCGGCGAAAGTGAGGGCACCGTACCAAGTGGCGACTTCGCCATAGAAGATGGTCCCGTTGCCCTGGTGGGGGCTGGGAATAAAGTGCTCGGCAACCCGCTTGCCGACTTCCTGTGGAGAGGTTCCGGTGGGCCAATTGGTGAAGTAATCCGGCTGGGCGGAGAGTGTAGCGGCTCCGGCCGGCAAGAGCAGGGCGAGAGCGATGATCTTCATGAAGGCATTCATTTGCGTTTCCTCTTGATGTCGTTAGAACAACCCAGCAATTCTAAAACGTGCCGCTGTCCTCTAGCTTGAGGGTGCCGAAGGCATCGGGGGTGTGGAATGTGGGATTGTAGGTGGGCTGCCAGGCGATGAGTTTGAGATTCGGGGCGCGGTCCTGACAACGGTAAAAGTTGACGCGGAGCTCGTTGCCGATTGCGGCGGGGCGGGTGTCGATGGCCGACCATGGAATGCGCATGGCGCCGTACCAGACCTTCTGAGCGGCATCGATGCGGGCGGCGACCTGGACGCCGGATTCCCAAATCCAGCCGAGCTCGTGGGGAGGATTGTCGAGATTGACATCGAGGTCGACCCATTCGCCCTGCGGGGAAACTTCAAACTCCTTGTAGCGGCGGATGTTTTGAAAGTCAGCGCCAATGAAGAGTTCGGCGACATCCCAGTTCCACAGCTCGTAGGTTTCCCTTGTGAGATCGGGATGGGGCTTCAGGTTGAGTGCCTGGTAGGGACAAACGAAGAGGAGGTATAGATTCTGCAGGGACCATTGGAGGAGGATTTTGGTTTCGTGGCCGGGGACGAGGAGGCCGAGATTGTTGTTTGCCGCGATTACCGAGCCGGCGCCAGCCCAGAAGGGGGAATGAGGGTCGGTATCGGGACCGGAATCGTGTTCAGTGAATGTGGCAATTGCCAGATTAGAAGGGGTAGAGTGGGAAGTTTCGATGGTGAACGAGTCGCTTGTCATTCGATCCAGATCCTTTTTTGTTGACGCTGTTCAGGCCCCCGGAAAAACACAACGGGCGGCATGTTGCATGCCGCCCGCAGGATACAGCATGGGATCGCTCTACGCCGTAACCGGCTCGCTGGCCTCGACGTTGACCGGGGTCAGCCAGCCAAAGCGGTCCGGCTTCAGGCCGTTGGCAATGCCGAAGAACTCGTCGGCGATGGTCCTGGTAATCTCCCCAGGCTTGCCGTCGGCAATCACAATGCGGTCGATCGAGCGGATCGGCGACACCTCGGCCGCCGTGCCCGTGAAGAAGACCTCGTCGGCCACGTAGAGCAGTTCGCGCGGCAGCGGCTGCTCGGTCACCTGCAGGCCAAGGTGCCGGGCAATCGTCAGCACCGAGTCGCGCGTAATGCCGCTCAGCCCCGCGTTCGCCAGCGGAGGCGTATACAGAACCCCGTTGCGCACCACAAAGATGTTCTCGCCCGAGCCCTCGCTCACCAGCCCATTCACGTCCAGCCCAATGCCCTCGGAATAGCCGTTCACTTCGGCTTCCATGCGGATCAGCTGCGAGTTCATGTAGTTGGCCCCGGCCTTGGCCATCGCCGGCATCGTGTTCGGCGCCAGCCGATTCCAGCTCGAAATGCACACATCCGCGCCCTCGTTGCCGGGAATGTACTTGCCCCACGGAAAGTTCGCGATGTAGACCTCGATCGGCGAGCCCTTGGGGTTCACGCCAATCTCCCCATAGCCGCGCAGGGCAATGGGCCGGATGTAGCACGGCGCAATGCCGTTGGCCTCAATCAGCTCAACCACACCGGCGCAAAGCTCCTCCAGCGTAAAGGGCAGCTCCATGCGGTAAATCTTGGCCGAGTCCAGCATGCGCTGCATGTGCTCCGGCAGCCGGAACACCGCCGAGCCCTGCGGCTGGCCGTAGCAGCGCACGCCTTCAAAAACGCTGGAGCCGTAGTGGACCACATGGCTCATCACATGGAGCGTGGCCTGCTCCCAGGGAATCAGCGTGCCGTTGTGCCAGATTTTAGAGGTCGTTTGGATAGGCATAGTGGGGGTCGGATACTCCTTGACTAGCGCTGTGCGCGTACCTATCAGCGTAACGCGAATCCAAGCCGACTGTCACGGAAGAGAGTACAGAGGCAAGCGGCGAGGTGCCGGGATGGGCACGGGTGGAGTGATGGTCTGATGAAGTTATTTGTTGGGGTGACCTCGCTGGAGCAGCCTAGCCGAACTGATCCGAAGCAAAAGTACTGCTTCGGGAGCATGCGGGCCGACCTATAATGGGTGCCGGGCCGAGAGAGCTCTCAGGAAGGCACGTGACCGAAAAGCCAAATCGAGTACGCCGTGGCGTTGCCTCAAGCGAAACGGCGCGGGAAATCAATCGCGATATTATTTTGCACGCCATTCATCGGCATCAGCCGGTGAGCCGCGCGGATCTGGCCCGGCTGACGGGCCTGCAGCCGAGTACTGTTTCAGTGATTATCGGGCTGTTGATTGACGAAGGCTGGGTGTTGCCGGGCACGCTGGGACGGCTTCCACGCGGACGGCGTCCCACGTTCGTAACGCTGAACGACAGGCATGTGACGCTGGCGATCGACCTGCGGCCAGGAAATGCCAGCCTCGCCGTGATCGACATCAATGGGAAGATTCTGAGCCGGGAGTCGGTGGTTCTGGGAGCGCAAAGCAGCTCGAAGGCTGAAGTTCAGCAGGTGATTCTGAAGATTGCGACGGCGGCGCGGTCGCTGCGGGACAGGTTTACGGAACGTCAGTTTGCGGGCGTGGGCGTGAGTGTTTCCGGACGCGTGGACCAGAAGACGTACAAGGTGCTCTTTTCGCCGAATGTGCCGTGGATGCAGATCGATCTTCACGGAGAATTGCAGCGTGTTCTTGAGTCCGAGATCGAGTTGGATAACGCCGCGAACGCGTGCCTGTTTGCCGAGCGCTGGTTTGGCGACTTTGGCGAAGCGTCGAACATGATTGTGGTAGGCGTGTCGGATGGAATCGGCACCGGGTTGCTGGTGGATGGACGGCTGGTGCGGGGCAAAGGGGACATGGCGGGCGAGTTCGGGCATATGCCGCTGGAAGAGTCCGATGTGGTTTGCGGCTGCGGTGGCACCGGATGCTGGGAGACGTTTGCTTCAAACCGGGCCGGGTTGCGCTATTACCGGGAGCTTGCTCCGGAGAGCGCGGTGGGTTCGTTCAAGGAGTTGATGGAGCTGGCCATGGGTGGAGATCTACGGGCGCTGCGCTCAATCGACAAGATGATGACGTACTTGGCGAGGGGGATCACGATTCTGGTGGCCGGGCTGGCGCCGGAGGTGGTGATTATCGTGGGGGACTGCACGGCGCTGTGGCCGCGCATCTACCCGATCCTGGAGAGCCAGCTGATTGCGAAGTCGTTTACGTCGAATATGCCGCGACTTGTGGCTGCCATGGACGGCGATCTGGCGCGGTTGCGGGGCGCGGCGGCCCTGGTGCTGCACAAGGTGCTTTTCCGGCGTGCTGAGTTCGAGCAGTTGGATCAGCAACGCGCGGAGCGGCCGGGAGTGCGAGGCTCCCTAATGGAATAACTTGACGATCCGATGTACGGCCAGGAGAAAGACAACTGATGCGAGTGGGAATTATTGGAACGGGTGCGATTGCGTGGAAGCATGCGAAGGCGTACAAGAACATTGGCTACACGATCACAGCCTGCACGAATGGAACCGCGGAAAAGGGCAGGAAATTTGCCGAGGCGACGGGAGCGGATTTCGTAGCGACTCCGGAGCAACTGTGCAGCCATCCAAACGTGGATTTTGTCGACGTGTGCACGTTTCCGGCCTATAGATTGGCCGCGGTGGAGCTGTGCGCCAGGAGCAAGAAGCATGTGTTGGTGCAGAAGCCGATGGCGGTTGATCTGGAGACAGCCGCGCAGATGATTCGGACCGCGCGCGAGGCGGGGATTCAACTTGGAGTTGTGAGCCAGCATCGACACGACGACTCGGTTCTGTTCTTGAAGAAGGCTCTGGCGGAGGGCCGACTGGGCAAGATTCTGCAGGCGGATGCTTACGTCAAGTGGTATCGCTCGGATGAGTATTACGCGCGGCCGATCAAGGGAAGCTGGGCGGGCGAGGGCGGAGGCGCGCTGATCGGCCAGGCGATTCACCAGGTGGACGTGCTGCTGTATTTGATGGGTGCGGTGGATGAGGTGTTCGGATACTGGCAGCTTGGGGCCGCGCACAAGATTGAGTCGGAGGATTGCGTCTGCGCGGTGATGCGCTACGCGTCGGGGGCCACCGGGGTGATTCAGGCGGCAACGGCGCTATGGCCGGGGTATCCGGAGCGGGTGGAGATCCACGGGACGAAGGGCAGCGCGATTGTGACCGGGGATCAGCTGACGTCGTGGGATGTGCGGGAGGACTCAGGCGAGGCTGCTCCAGTTGCGCAGCAGGCCAAGTCGGGGGCGTCGGATCCGATGGCGATTTCGACTACGCCGTTCGAAAGGCAGTTTGCGGACTTCGGTGAGGCGTGCAAGGCGGGAAGGGCGCCGTCCTGCTCTGGCGTGGAAGGATACAGGGCGCTGGAACTGGTGCGGAGTATTTATACGTCGTGCGCTGAGGCGCAGAAGGTGAAGATCGCGCCGGTTGAGTGGTCTTGAGGTAGCGGCGTTACTGATTGACGCCGCTGGCAAGGAAGCCGCCATCGACGGCGATGATTTCGCCGGTGACAAACGAGGCTGCCTGAGAGGCGAGGAAGATGGCGGCTCCGGCCAGTTCCTGGGCTTCGCCGAATCGGTGCATGGGAGTGCGGAGGAGCAGCTCTTCACCGCGTGGCGTGCCCTGAACGAGCGTGGCATTGAGGGGCGTGGGAAAGATGCCGGGCGCGATGGCGTTGACGTTGACGCCGCTGCCGGCAAGTTCGATGGCGAGAACTTTAGTGAGTGAAGCGACCCCGGCCTTGCTTGCGGAGTAGGCTGCGACTCCCGCGAAGCCGACGAATGAACTGAGAGATGCCAGGTTGACGATGCGGCCATAACCAGCACGGACCATCGTGGGCGCAAAGATCTGGCAGGCGCGCAGAGTTCCGGTGAGGTTTGTCTCCATGATGCGCGACCAGACGGATTCATCGGCTTCGAGAGTTGGGGCACTTGAAGTGACGCCGGCCGCGTTGACGAGGATGTCGATTCTGCCGAACTTCTGGAGGACAGTATCGTGCAATGCCTGGATGGAGGAGCGGCGGAGCACGTCGCTAGAGATACGCAAGGAGCGCCGGCCAAGCGCCTCTATCTCGGCGGCAATCTGCTTGACCTCTTCGAGCCGCCTGGAACTGGCGACGACGTCCGCTCCAGCGCCGGCGAGGCCGAGTGAAATGGCGCGGCCCAAGCCGGTGGTTCCGCCAATTACTACGGCAACTTTTCCGTTCAAGTCAAAAAGAGTGAGGCTCATGGATGGTACTTTCTCCCCGGTGGCTGCGCCGGCATTGTGCCCGTATTTGATCTGGAACTCCCGCGACCAGAGAACGAGCCCAAAGAGATAATCGCACCCTGGGACGTTGTATTTGGTTCGGACCCCAAAAGTAAATATTAAATGGGAATGACCGCTCTGGTTCTGTATGCGCTGTCACACAAGAAAATATCGACGAGTTTACTTTAAGTTGCGACCAAAACAAATTGCACGAAATTTGATTTTTGGGGATAGAATCCTTGCGTGGGCAAAAGGCGATGGGCGAGGCGCGCAAGACGGAGTTTCGCGGGGTGAATGTCTGTTTCGCGCGACAATGAGCGGGAGCCTTATATGCTTTCGTAGAGTCCATTTACGAGTTCATTTACAAAAGGGGAAAAGATGATTTCGAGACGCGATGCTTTAGTGGGACTTCTTGCCGCGCCGGGCGCTCTGAGCGCGTTTACCGCCTCGGCGGCAGCGGAGGATCAGCCGATTCTTGGGCCGACGGTCTTTCTGTGGGAAGACATGAAGCCGGTGAAAACGAAGGTGGGCGAGGTGCGGTCGCTTTGCAAGCAGCCGACGGCAACGCTGGATCAACTGGAGATGCACGTGTCCACGCTGAATCCTGGGTTGGAGTCGCATCCGCCGCATCGGCACGTGAATGAGGAGTTGATCATTCTGCGCGACGGTGAGTGCGAGACGCTTTCAAACGGTAAGTGGTTGAAGGTGACGCCAGGTTCGGTGGTGTTTAACGCATCGAACAGCCTGCATGGATTCCGGAACATTGGGACAACGCCGGCGACGTATCACGTGATCAACTGGAGCCCGAACAAGGACATGGCGGCGAAGAAGTAGAGAGCCACGAAACGAGTCGGGCCGATTCGTGACTTGGGCGTTCCACTCAGTATGGGCCCCATGCCTTGGTCACGAAACGGCCCTTTTTGCGCGTGCGCCGCGCCAGTAAAGCAAGAGACCGATCAGGATTGACCCAGCTGTGCCAGCAACGAGCGTCAGCAAAAATCCCGATTTGTTGGCGGTGTTGCCGGGGGGCACGAGCGAAAGCAGGATGCCTCCGAGGACGACGATGAATCCAAGGCCACCGGCAATCCAGACGCCGGCAACTCTGCCCGGCACGAGCACTGCGTGTGGGTTTTCATTGCGGTCTTTGCGGCGGGCCAGCTTGATGACGGCCGCAAACATATATAGAAATGGAATGAAGTAGAGAATGATCCCCGCATCGATCAGCTTTTGATAGGCGCCTTCTGTTGTCTCACTGATCTGGCTACCGAGAAGGATGGCGGCAGAGATTGAGGCCTGGACCAGAATGGAGACGTAGGGAGTCTTCCAGCGCGGGTGAATCTTGCCGAATGCGGCGGGTAGATAATGGTCGACTCCGACAACGAATGGGACGCGTGCAATGCCGGCCACGGTCGAGCCCACGCCGCCAGCATTGCCTGCGGTAACCAACAGGGCGGCGATGATTCCGAGGAAGCCAACCTTGAACGCGACCGATCCAACGGTGATGGCATGAAAGACGCCACTTTGGGGATCGATATTGGCGGCAGGCACGAGCGCGAGGACGGAGAAGGTGCCGACGATGTACATGATGGCGATGAGGGCGCCGGCGCCGAAGACGGCACGAGGCAGCGTGCGGCGCGGATCGCGCACCTCTTCGCTCATGGCGGAGACGAGTTCGAGGCCCGTGAAGGCAAATGCGATTTGCGACCAGAAATTAACGGTGTCCCAGTTCCACGTGGGTAACATGTTGGCGACGGTGAAATGGGTTGCGGAGCCGTACCGGTAGCTGTAAATGGCGGCGATGGCAGCCAGCATCATGAGAGGGACATAGGTTCCGACTCCGCCCGCGTTCTGGAGCCACTTGCCGATGTTGAGGCCGACGATATTCAGGACGACGGCAACCAGCAGAATAGCCAGTGAGACTGTCAACTGAAATGTCCTGTCCTGCGAGAGCTCGGAGCCGCGCCCGCCTATGATGTAGGCGGCCATGGAGGCGCTGGCTAGCAGTAGGCCGGGAAAATAGAAGAAGGTGTAGATCCAATAGGTCCAGCCGGCGACAAATCCGTGAAAAGGTCCGAAAGCTTCTCTTGACCAGGCGTAGAGTCCGCCTTCCTGGGGAAAACGCGAGGAGAGCTCGTTGATGACGAGCGCGCCGGGGACGAAGAAGAAGACAGCGGCGAGGACCCAGAGGCTGATGGAGGATGGGCCATTGTGGCCAGCGGCGGCGATCCAGCGCGGGCCGAGGACCGTGGCGATGTTAAACAGCAGGACATCCCAGAAGCCCATTGTCTTGCGCAACTGCGGTTTGGAGTCGAGCGGGACAGGCGCAGAGGACTTCATTGGGACACCTGGAATACCGAAAACAATGGAGTCTGCATTGGGAAATGATAAAGGACGGGGAGGGCGGAATTCGTGAGGATCGCCGGCGAAAGGAGGGCGTTGGGATTGCTTGCGCGTGAAGTGGGCGCTTTCGCTGGGATAGACAGGGATGGGATATATTGGACCCACTTGTCGCCGTGACGAACCCTAGGCTCGCATCGAATACCTTTGGCTTCGAGAGTGCTTCAGCAGACCGGCGGAGGAGATAGACCTGGGACACTGCGCCGTGAAGCTTGATTGAGGATTGGAATGCAACTGGAAAAGCTGAGAACCGAGCGGCGCAATCGGGCCACTGAAAATCTGGATACGATGCAGACGATCGACCTGGTTGCGGCGATGAATCGTGAAGATATGGCTGTGCCACGGGCGATCAAAGGCGCACTGCCGGAGATTGCCGAGGCTGTTGATGCGATTGCCCGATGCTTTGCCAGGGGTGGACGGCTGATATATGTGGGCACAGGAACCAGCGGGCGCATTGGCGCGCTGGATGCATCGGAGTGCCCGCCGACTTTCGGTACTAATCCGGAGATGGTGCAATTTCTGATTGCGGGTGGCGAGCGTGCGCTGGTGAGGGCAACCGAGGCCAGCGAAGACTCTGCAGAGCTTGGGCGTCGCGACATGGCGGCGATGAAGCCGGGCAAGCGAGATGCGGTTGTAGGAATTGCGGCGAGCGGGCGGACTCCATACACGATCGCCGCGTTGGAGTATGCACGGAAGAAAGGCTCGGCGACAATCGCGATTGCATGCAATCGCGGCTCGGCGCTGGGCAAGGCTGCACAGATTTGCATTGAAGTTGAAGTGGGGCCGGAGGTTCTGGCTGGGTCTACGAGGCTGAAGGCCGGCACCGCGCAAAAGCTGATCTGCAACATGCTGACGACCGGGGCGATGGTCAAGCTGGGTTATGTGTACAGCAACCTGATGGTCAATCTGCAGCTAAAGAATGAAAAGCTGGTGGAACGGGGCATTCTGATTCTGGAGACGTTGGCCAACGTCAATCGCGATGCTGCTCTTGAAGTGCTGAAGGAAGCCGGAATGAGTGTGCCGCTTGCGCTTGTGATGCTGAAGGCCGATGTGAGCAAGAGTGAGGGCGCAAAGCGGTTACGCAAAGCGAAGGGCAATGTTCGCGAGGCGATTGAGGGTTTACCAGGCAAACTGCGAGGAAACCTCCGTTAGTACAGGAAGGTGGCGTGCGTTCTGCCGGTGCAGCTGACTGTCACTGCTCAGTGACAGCCTCGGGCGCAGTCGCAGCAGGCCGCTGCCTTCTTCTATAGTTGTTTCAGTTGCGCATATCCAGCACGGAAGCACGCAGCTCGATCGTTGCGGCGGTTGTAATGCAGCGGCTGTAACCGCGTGAGCGTCTGCTGCAATCGAGAGATTTTGCAAGAAACAGCAATGAGACAAGGAGACACACATGCCTGTATCGGGCACCCAAGTTGCTAAAAAAAGAGTTGGCAAACTGACATCACTGAAGGCTTGGAAGGCACTGAAGGCTCATCATAAGCAGGTTGGCGCCGTGCATATGCGCGATCTGTTCGCGGCGGATGCGCAACGCGGCGAGCGGCTGACGGTTGAGGCTTTGGGGTTGTTTCTCGACTACTCAAAAAATCGTGTCACGGACGAGACGATCAGCCTGCTGATGGAGCTGGCGCGCGAATCTGGATTGCAATCGAAGATCGAGGCGATGTTTCGCGGTGACAAGATCAATGTGACGGAAAAGCGCGCGGTGTTGCATGTGGCGCTGCGCGCGCCTGAGGGAGCCAGCATTGTTGTCGACCGCCAGAACGTGGTGCCAGAGGTCCACGCGGTGCTGGACAGGATGGCTGCCTTCAGCGATCGCGTGCGAAGCGGGGAGTGGAAGGGGCACACCGGGAAACGCATCCGCAACGTGATCAACATCGGCATAGGCGGCTCAGACCTGGGGCCGGTGATGGCTTACGAGGCGCTGAAGCATTACAGCGATCGCAACCTGACGTTCCGATTTGTCTCGAACGTGGACGACACAGATTTTGCGGAAGCGGTTGCGGACCTTGATCCGGCGGAGACTTTGTTTATTGTTTCGTCGAAGACCTTTACGACTCTGGAGACGATCACCAATGCGCAATCGGCGCGGTCGTGGCTGGTGAACGGCCTGGGTGGCGATGAGAGTTCGGTGGCGAAGCACTTTGTGGCGGTGTCGACGAATGCCGAGGGAGTGGGCAAGTTCGGCATCGACACGGCGAACATGTTCGGGTTCTGGGACTGGGTGGGCGGACGCTATTCGATGGACTCGGCGATTGGTCTGGCAACCATGCTGGCGATTGGGCCAGAGAATTTTCGCGCGATGCTTCGCGGGTTTCACGCGATGGACGAGCACTTCAGAACGACGCCGTTCGAGCGGAATCTGCCGGTGCTGATGGGGCTGCTGGGGCTTTGGTACACGGACTTTTTCGGAGCGCAAACGGTGGCGGTGCTGCCGTACGAGCAATATCTGAAGCGGTTCCCTGCCTACCTGCAACAGTTGACGATGGAGAGCAATGGCAAGCACGTGACCATCACGGGGAAAAAAGTGAATTACGACACGAGTCCGATCTATTGGGGGGAACCAGGCACCAACGGACAACACTCGTTCTATCAACTGATTCACCAGGGGACGCGGCTGATTCCGTGCGATTTTATTGCATTCGGCAAGTCGCTGAATCCGATTGGACGGCATCATGACATGCTGTTGGCGAACGTGCTTGCGCAGAGCGAGGCGCTGGCGTTCGGCAAGACGCTGGAGCAGGTGAAAGCCGAAGGGACGGCGGACTGGCTGGCGCCGCATCGCGTGTTCGAGGGCAATCGCCCGTCGAATACGATTCTGGCAGAGAAGCTGACGCCGGAGGTTCTCGGGAAGCTGGTGGCCCTGTACGAGCACTGTGTTTTTACGCAGGGAGTTCTGTGGCAGATCAACTCGTTTGACCAATGGGGCGTGGAACTGGGCAAGGTGCTTGCGCAGAGGATCATTCCAGAGCTTGAAAGCGGGACGGAGTCGGCTTTGGCTCACGATAGTTCGACGAACAACTTGATTCGCCGCTACCGCAAGCTCAAGGGAGGGGCATGAGAGCGGGCGACTGACGGGAGCGCAATCCGGGGCTGGAAAGCTGCTCAATACGGCGCGAGGAAGCGTGCGGTTGCACCCGGTGAATGTGGTTCTTGGCAAGACACTAATCGCTGTCATCGGGATTGTCATGAGTGAACGGGAAGTCGCGTTCGGAACCACTGCAGAGTTGATCGCCTACCGCCTTAGCCAGATCACTGCCCGGTTTGATGAGGAGCTTACCCCGAAAGCCATGATGACCGTGGGGTACTTCTCCGATGCCTCGGTCTGAATTCTTTGAGACCCGCACAGGCATTGCAGATAGATGATGGACTGTGCAAGACTGCGGGCGGAGACGAACGTGGCTAATCGGTGGACTATTTTTGCAGGATTAATTGCATTCGCGGCGAGCATTTGGGCGCAGGAGGCCGTGGTGTTGCCTGCGGCCCGAACGACGACGGGCCAAGCGGGAGAGACGTTCCGATTTGTTTCCGATGGACCGGCGGCGCCGGGCTGGTCGCGGACTGACGAGATTGCGCGAAAGTATTTCCACGAGGAGCTGCCAGCGCTGTTTGAGCGGACGATTGCACTGGATGGGGAAGTGCCGTCGCGGACTACGCTGCGCTGGATCTTCACGGGCCCCCGTGCCGGTTTCACGGTTGAGCTTAGCTCGAACAAGGTCCGCATCTCGGAACGGTATTACGATTCGATGGGACTATACGAGGGGCAAGGCAATTATCCCGAGAAGAGAGTGTTGGACCAGGGGCGGCAATACACAGGTCAGGCGCGCACAGTCACCGTGATTGCCGACGCGCATTTGGCGGTGCGCGTGCTGGTGAACGGACTTGAGGTACTGAATGAGCCCTTGCTGTTCGACGTGACGCGTCAGCAACTAATGTATGCGGCGCCGCGAACCGGACACGACGTAGTGGAGGGCAGACTGCTGGAGCCGCAGGTGAAGACAGCGGCTGTGACGATCAAGGCCGCGGAGAAGCACCAGACGATGCTTGGATTCGGCGGGAGTCCGAGTATTACGGCCTTTGCGGAGTTGAGCAAGGCGGGAAAGAGCGAATATTGGCGCATGTTGAAGCGCTACAACCTTCTGATTTCACGCGAGTATCCGATGGGTACGCAGTTGAAGCCGGACTTGAGCAATATGGAGGATCTGGCCGATGCTACACCGCACTATTACGGGGACAACTTTCCTAACAGCGAGGTGTCGAGCTTCGACTACAACAAGCACGTTGTGGACCTGGGCGGGGACGTGATCTATGAGCTGTGGGCGTTGCCGCGGTGGGCCACGGAAGAATACTCCGGACCGCCCGTTGTTGATTCGTGGCACAGGCCGGTGAAGCGCGCGGCAAATCCGGACGAATATGCGCGGATCGTAGTGAATTTCTGCGAGAAGGAAAAGGCGAGAACGGGATCGGCGCCGCTGATCGTGGGCGTGGAGAATGAAGTGGACCAACCTCCGGCGGTGTTTGCTGCAATGACTCTGGCGCTGCGGCGAGCGCTGGACAAGGCGGGGTTCGCGCAGACCAAGATCCACATGGCAGATGCCAGTTACATGTTTCTGGGCGTGAAGCGGGCCCAAGAGCTGCGCAAAAATGCTGATGCCTGGAAGGCGATCGACTACACGGCGGCGCACGAATACGACTTTCAGGAATTCATGGCCAATCCGGATCTATACGACGCACGCATGCGGGCCATGCACGATGCGAGCGCGGGCAAGGAATTTCTCGCAACGGAGATCTGCTTCAACGATCCGCATTACCAGGAGCCGTCGTACCGGATTGCCCTGACCGCTGCGCAACTGTACCACAAGAACCTGACGGAACTGGACGCAGTGGGGTTGCTCTATTGCTGGATGCTACTCGATGTGGAGCAGCCGACGTTTGGCGGGTCGCGGTCGCTAATGGTTCCGGATCGGACGTACGGTTGGGTACCTGTGGCGTCGAGTTTTGAGCTGCGTGTCCTGGGTGCGTTCAGCAGGCACATCCTGAAAGGCATGCAACGCATCGGAGTTGAAACCGACGATCCGGATCTCTTAACAACGGCATACGTGGAGGGGAAGGACGAGACCCTGGTGATGGTGAATCGTGGGACGTCGGCGCTGAAGGTGGCAGTGGCCGGAGCGGCGAGGCCGTGGGCGGAGATGGAACGCACCAGCATCGAGGAAGCGAACGAGGTCTCCGCAGTTCCGGCGCAAGTGGTGATTGCTCCGGGGGAGATCGTGACGCTGTCAACGGTGGAGGCAGAGAGATAGCGCTGTAATCGATTGTGCTTGAGGCCGTTCGCCGCGCAGACGGTATTGTCCTACGATGCAGGGGCATTACGTCTGGGAGCTCTGCTAGCCTGCATATCTCACACGCCGACTGTTAAAGGGGAGAGTCTGCGGGCAAAAATATAGTTGGAAAGGCCGTCTTTTCTATGTCATAACTACGTTGTCGAAGCGTGTTATGGCTGCGGA
>Ga0307377_10003882_pt1 | contig 16585 bp, 18 predicted proteins | sample TR3MG_FD_202535 | JGI IMG/M metagenome (GOLD analysis project Ga0307377, IMG submission 202535) | Soil microbial communities from Risofladan, Vaasa, Finland - TR-3 | ecosystem: Environmental > Terrestrial > Soil > Coastal area > Acid sulfate soil | place: Finland: Risofladan, Vaasa | collected... | reverse complement strand
ATGATCTCCGCCGGGATGTCGGCTCCGGCCACGCTGGGCTGCATGCCGATCGCGAGCACCGCCAGGTCATGCGTATTCGCGTAGCGGTGGTAGCCCTCGGTGTCCACGCCGTGCAGCACCACGTCGCCCGATTTGTTGTCCTGGGTGACTTTGGCCACCTTGGACTTGAGGAAGCTTACCGTCGGATCCTTCTGCACCTTCTGATAGAAGTCCTCGAAGCGGTCGATTGCGCGGATGTCGATGTAATAGATGGTGGACTTCGCCGCGTCGCCCCAGGCCTCCTTTACGTACTGAGTATGCTTCAGCGATGCCATGCAGCAGATGCGCGAGCAATGCCGCAAGTGGTTCTCGTCGCGCGATCCGGCGCACTGGATGAAGGCGATGTTCTTTGCCTCTTTGCCGTCCGAGGGACGCAGGATCTTGCCGCCGGTCGGGCCGTGCGGGTCGGCCAGGCGCTCGAATTCCAGCGAAGTAATCACGTTGGAGAAACGGTCGTAGCCGTAGGGCTGGATCTTCGCCGCGTCGTACGGCTGCCAGCCGGTGGCCCAGACTACGGCGCCGGCCTTGATTTCAATGGTCTCTTCCTGCATCCCGAGATCGATGGCGTCGTATTTGCACGCGGCCTTGGCCTTGTCGGCTTCGGGCGTGCCGAGGATGGAGGCGTCGAGCACATAGCGCTGCGGATAGGCCATGGCGTGCGGCAGATAGGCGGCCTTCATCTTGTCCAGGCCGTAGTTGTACGGATTGGGCACTTCGGATTCGACCGCTCCGGCGCAGGCGCCGCAGGCGGTGCAGTTCTCGTTGACGTAGCGCGGCGCAATTTTTACGGTCGCGCTGTAGTCGCCGCGCTTGCCGGAAATCGCGCCGACCTCGGCCAGCGTGAGCACGCGGATGTTGGGATTGGTCTTGATGCGGCGCAGATTGATCTCGAGGCCGCAAGTCGGATGGCACAGCTTGGGGAAATAGCGGTATAGGAGGGCGGTGCGTCCGCCCAGCGTCGGCGATTTTTCCACCAGCACCACTTGCTTGCCGCATTCGGCGGCCTCGATTGCGGCGGTCATGCCGCTGATGCCGCCGCCCACCACCAGGATGGTTTGATTGGTCGCCACCACTTCAGTCATGCGCTTACCTCCAACTCGATTTCATCTTTTTATCCTTCGCAGGCGAAGTTTAGCCGAGCCGCGCGCGACTATCCATAAGCGTGCGCTGCGCCTGCCCTGATTGTTCTGATAGGCGGATAGACCTTGTAAATCCTTCGCGCTCGAATTCGAATTATGCTCCACCGGATTCGAGCGTGGCCACGGAAAATTCCATGCGCGCCAGATTGCCCAGCACGTAAGTCGGCGGCGCACCGATGCCGGCGACGGTGTCGGGGTTGATCAGCCAGGTAGTTCCGCCGCGCACACGCCGCACCTTGCCGATGCTGGCCCGATGATCGTGTCCGCAGCACACCAGATCCCAGTCGCCGGTGCAGGCGAGCGCGTGTGCGTAGTGCGGATCGTGCACCATGAATATACGGCGTCCGGCGAACTCGATGCGGGCATCCTCGCCGTGATAGACCAGTCCGCCCTTGGATGCCGCGACCAGCCTGGTCATGGCCAGGGGTCGCCGAGGTTGTTGCCGTGAACGACGTGCAGCGGAATGCCGCAATCCATGGCGGCACGCAGCGTGTTGGTGCCGATCACGTCGCCGCAATGCAGCACCGCATGCGCGCCTTGCGCCACAGCTTCGCGCACGGCGCGCGCGAGCGGGGCGCTGCGCTCGTGGCTGTCGGAGACGATGCAGATTTTCATCGAGGTCGACGGCCGCCAAATGCGAACGCCGCCAAGCGAATCTGTTGGTTCATGAAGCGGTCTTTCCGAGCTTCGCGCTTGCCGCGGCGCAAAATCAGCCGAATTTGCTCTTCACCAGGGGCTGCCGTCGAATTTGGTGCCGGGGGCGAAGCCGAATATCCGCTCCAACTCGAGTTCGCGGATGAGCGAATTCACCGCGTCCTGTCCGTGCTCGCGCTGCACTTCGGCGAGAATGAGCTTGGCGCCGTTGGCATTGTAGAAACCGCCGAAGTCCGCCTGCACCGCAAGCAGCTTCTTCGCTTTTTCAAGGGTCATTGCCGCGTCCTTATTGACAACACGAGGTGATATCTCCCGAGGGGGGATTTGCTTCGGGGCGCATTCCCTCGTGCTCCCCAAAATTGGCCCGCTGCAAAACGACCCTTGCAGCGCGGCTATCTAATCGATCTGCCCGCCGGTCATGCCGGTCTGCACGCCGTGACGCTGCTTTTCATGGTCGGCCTGCAATTTGAGCAGCAGGCTTACGCACTCGGCGAGTTCGTCGTACTCGGCGCGGCCGGTGCCATATTGCTCTTCGTCCGAATAGTAGAACAGGCTGCGATAGCGGTCTTCCGCGGTCTTGAAAATGAGAAAATTGCAGCCGCGCTCGCGCCAGCAAACCGTAGGGCAGGCGGTGAGCAGGGGTGTCTCGGGGTCGAGTTTGAGCTCGCTGTCCGCGAGCTCGATGGCCACGAAATGGCCATAGCGTTCCTTCAGCGCCGATTCGACCACCCAGCGCTCCGCGGAGCTGAAATCGGGTACCGGTTTGGCCAGGTCTTCTTCCATAAATAGGCGGTTCGTCTCGTGAAAATCACCAACAAACATTAGCTTATCATTTGCCATAAGTAGTGGATATCATCCATGCTTATGACAAAATCAGAATTCTCAGCTTGTGCCGCGAAATCCTTTCTATAGAGTAGCCCACTTTTCCAGAATCGGGCATTGCCGAACGCCACTGTGACCCAGACAGCGCCAGCCGAATCCAGTTACCGCAGCGAAGTCAAGCATACCACCTGCTACATGTGTGCATGCCGCTGCGGCATACGCGTGCACTTGCGCGATGGCGAAGTGCGCTACATCGACGGCAATCCGGGGCACCCGCTCAATCAAGGCGTGATCTGCGCCAAAGGTTCGTCGGGCATCATGAAGCAGTACTCGCCCGCGCGCCTGACCAAGCCCTTGATGCGCAAGCCAGGCTCGGCGCGTGGCGACAGCGAGTTTGTCGAAATCAGCTGGGACGAGACTTTCCGCATCCTGCAGGAGCGGCTTGGCAAGATTCGCGCTACCGACCCGAAAAAATTCGCACTGTTCACTGGCCGCGACCAGATGCAGGCGCTCACCGGCCTGTTCGCGCGCCAGTTCGGCACGCCCAATTACGCCGCGCACGGCGGATTTTGCTCGGTGAACATGGCCGCGGGCATGATTTACACCATAGGCGGCTCGTTCTGGGAGTTCGGCGGCCCCGATCTTGAGCGCTCCAAGCTGTTCGTGATGATAGGCACGGCCGAGGACCATCATTCGAATCCGCTCAAAATCGCGATCTCCAAATTCAAGCGCTCGGGCGGCCGCTTCATTTCCATCAACCCGGTGCGCACCGGCTATTCGGCCATCGCCGATGAATGGGTACCGATCAAGCCGGGGACGGACGGCGCGTTGTTGCTCGCGCTGACCCATGAAATCATCCATACCGGACTCTACGACCGCGAGTTCCTCGCGCGCTACACCAATGCCGGCTATCTGATCAATCTCGATCCGGAGTCCGAAGCGCATGGCATGCCGGTGCATGACGTCAGCCGCCACGAGGAAATCCCGGAATATCCGCGCAACATGCTGTGGTGGAACCGTCTGAACGAGCAGCAGGCGCCCTGTCACGACCCGCAGGCCGATCCCTACCTGCTGGGGGAGTTCAGGCTCGCAGATGGCACAACGGTGAAGCCCGCGTTCCAACTGCTGATGGAGCGGGTAAAAGATTACACGCCGGAATGGGCCGAGGGTATTACCGGCATTCCCGCGGCGACCATCCGGCGCCTCGCGCACGAGATGGGGGTGACCGCGCGCGACCAGAAGATCGAACTGCCCATCGCCTGGACCGACAGTTGGGGCACCGAGCACGAGAAAGTCACCGGCAACCCGGTCGCGTTTCATGCGATGCGCGGCCTCGCGGCGCACTCGAACGGGTTTCATACCATACGTTCCCTCGCGATCCTGATGAGCCTGCTCGGCACCATCGACAGGCCGGGCGGCTTCCGCCACAAGGCGCCGTTCCCGCGCGGCATTCCGCCGCTGGCCAAGACGCCCAAGGGGCCCGAGGGCGTGCGGCCGGATACGCCGCTTGCCGGGCTCGCGCTCGGCTGGCCGGGCACGCCGGACGATCTGTTTATCGACGAGGACAACCAGCCGGTGCGCATCGACAAGGCTTTTTCCTGGGAATACCCGCTGTCGGTGCACGGCCTGATGCATAACGTCATCACCAACGCCTGGCGCGGCGATCCCTACCCTATCGACACGCTGATGATTTTCATGGCAAACATGGCGTGGAACTCGAGCATGAATACGATGGAAGTGCGCAGGATGCTCAACGACAAAGACGAGGGCGGGGAATACAAGATCCCGTTCATCGTCGTGTGCGATGCCTTTCAGTCGGAAATGACCGCCTTCGCCGACCTGATCCTGCCAGATACCACCTATCTCGAGCGCCACGACGTCATGTCCATGCTCGACCGGCCGATTTCCGAATTCGAGGGCCCGGTGGACTCGGTGCGCGTGCCGGTGCTGCCGCCCACGGGGCAGTGCAAGCCGTTCCAGGAGGTGCTGATCGAACTCGCCGGCCGCCTGAAGTTTCCCGCCTTCGTCAACGCCGATGGTAGCCGCAAGTATCGCGACTACCCTGATTTCATCACCAACTACGAGACCGAACCCGGTTCGGGCATAGGCTTTCTCGCCGGCTGGCGCGGCAAGGGCGGGGAGAAATTCATGCAGGGCGAGCCCAATCCGCGCCAGTGGGAGATGTACGCGAAGAACAACTGCGTGTTTCAGTTCAAGCTGCCGCCCTCCTACCAGTACATGCGCAACTGGAACAAGGGTTATCACGAGTGGGCGCAAAGGGCGCGCCTGCGCCGCAACGCCGATCCCATCGTCATCCAGATCTATTCCGAGGTGCTGCAGAAATTCCGCCTGGCGGCGCAGGGCAGGGGGCCGGCGAAGCGGCGCCCGCCGCCGCACCTGGCAAAGCGGATCGAAACCTATTTCGATCCCTTGCCTTTCTATTACGAACCGCTCGAGGCGCAGGTTACCGACGCGCACAAATATCCGTTGAACGCGATTACCCAGCGCCCGATGGCGATGTACCATTCCTGGGATTCCCAGAACGCCTGGCTGCGCCAGATCCACGCGCACAATTATCTGTTCGTCAATCCCGCCACGGCGCGCGCGCAGGGAATTGCAGACGACGATTGGATCTGGGTCGAGTCGATGTGGGGCAAGGTGCGCTGCATGGCGCGCTACTCCGAAGCCGTGGAGCCGGGCACGGTGTGGACCTGGAATGCGATCGGCAAGGCGGCGGGAGCCTGGAACCTCGCGCCCGGCGCCAACGAGGCCGAGCTCGGTTTCCTGCTCAATCACCTGATCAGCGACGAGTTGCCGCAATCCCCTGCCTCAGCCGGCGGACGCCTCTCCAATTCCGATCCGGTGACCGGCCAGGCCGGCTGGTACGACGTGCGCGTGCGCATTTACAAGGCCGGCGCAGACGAGGCGAAACAGTCCTCGCCGCAGGTGGCTGCGGTTTCCGCGTTGCCGGGTATGGACCGGGTGCGCAAGACCTGGCTCGCTTTCGTCGCGGGTACGAAGAAATGAGCAAGCAACTCGCACTGGTGATCGACTTGAACGTCTGCGTCGGCTGCCACGCCTGCGTCACCAGCTGCAAGGAATGGAATACCTCGGGCGCGGCCGGCTTCATGTCGGACGACAAGCCCTACGGCCGCGATCCGACCGGAACCTTTTTCAACCGCGTGCAGACCTTCGAGGTGGGCGAATTTCCGAACACGCAGACGGTGCATTTCCCCAAGTCCTGCCTGCACTGCGAGGACCCGCCCTGCGTGCCGGTTTGTCCGACCGGGGCGAGCTTCAAGCGCGCCGAGGATGGCATCGTGCTGGTTGACTATGATAAATGCATCGGCTGCAAGTACTGCGCCTGGGCCTGTCCTTACGGCGCGCGCGAGATCGACGAACACCAGAAGGTGATGAAGAAATGCACCCTCTGCGTGGACCGCATCTACGACGAAATGCTCCCGCCGGCGGACCGTAAGCCGGCCTGCGTCATGGCCTGCCCGACCAGCGCGCGCCTGTTCGGCGACGTGCACGATCCGGAGTCGGCAGTATCGCAGGCGATACGCGACTCGGGCGGCTACGCCCTGATGCCGGAGTGGGGCACGCATCCGGCCAACCATTATCTGCCGCGGCGCAAGACCGAGATCACCCTGCACCGGGACGAGCTCGAGCGCGTGGACAATCCGCTCAAGATCGACGGACTATTGCCCAAGCCGGATGTCCGGGCGCCGTCGCTCGACGACAGCACTTCCTGGTAGCGGCCATGCGTCCGGCATTCTCAGTCATATTCCTGACGACGCTGATCGGCGCCGGCCAGGGTTTGTTCATCGCGCTCTATTCGGCCGAGCTCGGCGCCTTCCTGGGTGTCTGGGCCATGCCCGCAGCGCCGTACTTTTCGCTGGGCTGCGTGCTCGTGCTCGCACTGCTCACTGCGGGGCTGTTCGCCTCGTTCTTCCATTTGGGCCGCCCCGAGCGCGCCTGGCGCTCAGCCGCCATGTGGCGCAGCTCGTGGCTGTCGCGCGAGGTCATCGTGCTCCCCATCTTCATGGCCAACGTGGTGGCCTTCGGCCTGGCGCATCATCTGCACGGCGCGGGCGACCTGACGCTGGCGCTCGGATCCGCGGGATTGGCGCTGGCGCTGCTGTTGTTCGTGTGCACCGGCATGATCTACGCCTGCCTGCCTTTTCTCCAGGAATGGCATACGCCGCTCACCGTGGTCAACTACCTGCTGCTGGGCTGTGCCTCCGGCTTCCTGCTGGGTACGGCCTGGGCGGCGGCGCAGGCGCCCGCGCTGGTCGCGACTGCGGCCGCCTGGACGGCTGGCGTTACCCTGGCGGCCCTGGTCATGCGCAGCGCTGCGCTCGCGCGCAACGCGCGCCTGCGGCCGAAGTCGACGCTGCAGACGGCCATAGGAGTGAAGCATCCGCGCATTTTGCAGAAAGCCCAGGGCTTCATGGGCGGCTCGTTCAACACGCGCGATTTCTTCCACGGCAAACCGTTCGCCTGGCTGCGCGCGGTGAAGTGGGCATTTCTACTGCTGGTGTTTCCCCTGCCGCTGGCTTTGCTCGCTGCCGGAGCCGCCCAGGTTTCCTGGCCGCTGCTGGCAGCGGCGTTTATGCTGCAGTACCTGGGGCTGCTCGCGGAGCGCTGGTTTTTTTTCGCGCAGGCGAAGCACCCGCAGAACCTGTACTACCAGGCGATTTCCTGAGCGCCGCGGCTCTCTATTGCAACTCCCAGGGTTTCTGCTACATTGACAAAAGCAAATCGCGGAAGCGAGGGGCAGCATCACCGCCGACGAACTCTTCACCACAAAGGAATCTACCATGAACTTCGATAAAGACTTGGATGCACGCGGCCTGAACTGCCCGCTTCCGATATTGCGCGCGAAAAAAGCGCTGACCGAAATGCAAAGCGGCCAGGTGCTGCGCATCATTTCGACCGACGTCGGATCGGTCAAGGACTTCCAGGCGTTCTGCAAGCAGACCGGCAACGAGCTGCTGTCGCAGGCCGAGGCCAGCAACGAGTACACATTCTTTCTCAAACGAAAGTGACAGGCGCGGCCGTCGCTGCCGCCGCGGAATGAGAATTGGAAATACTGTTGGATCGAACAAACACAGTTATGCATTGCATATTCCTTATGCCCGGCGTAGTCTTTTTTGCGTGAGCCCGCGGCGTGTCATGCAGTCTTGTTCCAAGCCGCGGCGCGCCAGACTGCAGCCAGCGGTGCGTAGAAGGGCGTCCTAGCCCCGCCACCGCCCGCATCTGCTTTGGGGCATCGATTCGACATCGTCAGGAGGAGTAGCCGTGGCCGTACAAAAGATCTGCGTCGTGGTGGTTTCCGGAACCCGTGAACGCCTGCAAATGGCCGCGATGGCGGCTTCAGTCGCAGCCGTAAGCGGCATCGAAGTCACCATATTCCTCTCCATGAACGCGGTGCCGTATTTCATCAAGGGCGCCGCGGACGATGCGCCCAGCGAGGGCCGCTTTGGCGATCTGCTGGTGAAAAAAAAGGCGCCCGACTTCAAGACGCTGTTCCGGCAGGCGGTCGAACTGGGCGACGCGAAGATCCTGCCGTGCTCGATGGCGCTGGACATCGCAGGCATCGAGACCGATACTTTGGAGCCGTTCGTGGGTGAGCCGACCGGGCTCGCCGCATTCCTGACTGCGGCGGGGGACGCCCAGGTCTGGACTTTCTGAATTCTTTACTGCGTGACGAGGGGATGCGTCCTCTCATGCTGTCCTAGACCGGGTGCCATTGCGGTAACTACGCGGTGGCCTTTAAAGCTGAACGAGGAGGCGCGACGATGACAGAGAAAAAAATCATCGATGGCCGGGGCAGCTTCTGCCCGGGGCCGCTGATGGAACTGATCGGTGTACTTAAAATGTCACAAATCGGTGACGAGCTCGAGGTTTTGTCCAACGATAAGGGCTCGGCAAAAGACATCCCGGAGTGGGCCCACAAGGTCGGCCACGAGCATGTAGGTACGCGTGAAGAGGGGGGGGTCTGGCACATAACGGTAAGGAAGTCCAAGTAGCGCAAATGAGAGCCAAATAGGAGCGGTTGTATTCGATGTCAACCTGAGGAGAAGGAAATGAAAATACTCATAATCGGCGGCGGCATGGGCGGTACCATTCTGGCGAATAATCTGGCGCGGCGCTTGAGCACCGAGTTGCGGTCGGGCAAGGCGCGCATCACGATGCTGTCCGCCTCGGACCGGCACCTGTACCAACCCGGCTTGCTCTACCTAGCCATAGGCCGCAGTACGCCGGACGCGTTGTATCGCGACCAGGCAAGCCTGCTCGAGCAGGGGATCGAATTCCATGTCGATCCGGTGGAAGAGTTCAAGCTGGACAACAATCAGGTCAAGGCTAAGAGCGGCAAAACCTACGACTATGACCTGCTGGTCATTGCCACCGGCTCGCGCATGGCTGCCGAAGAGGTGAAAGGCCTGGCGGAAAATGCGGAGTTTTTCTACACCGAGGAGACTGCGCTGAAGATGATGCGCCGGCTGCAGGAATTCAAGGGCGGCAACGTGGTGATCACCGTCGGCGTGCCGCACAAGTGCCCGATGGCGCCGCTCGAGATCACCTTCATGCTGCACGACTACTTCAAGGAGCGCGGCCTCTCCGACAAGGTCAAGCTGCACTACACTTACCCGATCAACCGTGTGCACAGCCTGGAGAACGTCGCCAAATGGGCGGCCCCGGAGTTTGACCGGCTCGGCATCCACTACGAGACTTTCTTCAACGTCAAGGAGGTCGACGGCGCGAAGAAAGTCCTGCGCAGCGAAGAAGGCTCGGAAGTGCCATTCGACCTGTTGGTTTCCATTCCCGCGCACCGCGGCATGGAGGTGATCGAAAAGAACGGCCTGGGCCAGAACGGCTGGATTCCGACCAATCGCAACAAGCTCAACATGGAAGGACGCACGAACGTCTTCGTCATCGGCGATACCACCAACATTCCGATCAGCAAGGCCGGCTCCACCGCGCACTTCGAAGCCGAAACGCTGGGCGAGAACATCGCCGCGATGATCAAGATGGGCATGAACACGCCGGTGCGCGATTACGACGGCAAGGTGTTCTGTTTCATCGAGGCGGGCCTGGACCGCGCGACCTATGCCATGTTCAACTACACGAATCCGCCCGATCCCAAGGCGCCGACCCGCGCCATGCACTGGTTCAAGATGGCCTACAACAAACTCTACTGGGCCTCCGCTCGCGGACTACTGTAGCCAGGAGGGAACATGAACGCAGAAACGAAGGACGTGCCCGGTGCGGCGGAAGAACTGGAGGGGGTCGCGATTGCGGCACGCGACGCGATGACCGAGGACATCATCGGCCGCGTTGCAGACAGCGCGGCCGGTGCGATGGATATCATCGACAAGGTCAACCGCAGCGGCCTCGCCAAAGCGATACCGCAACTCGCGCAGATGGTCGAGAACGGCGACTTGCAGCGGCTGGTCAATCTGGCGCGCGTCTACGGCTCGGCGGAGGATGCGCTGACCGAGGAAATGGTGGCGCGCGTGGCCGACGCGGCGGGCGGGGGCTTGAGCCTGCTCGACCAGGTCCAGCGCTCGGGGCTGGAAAAGGCCTTGCCGGTGCTGACGCGGCTGGTGGCGGACGGGGACGTCGAGCGCCTGGCGCAGCTCGCGCGCGTATACGGCGCGGCGCAGGACGCGATGAGCGAGGAGATCGTCGGCCGACTCGCCGAGGCAGCCAGCGAAGGGCTGTCTCTGCTCGACCGGCTCAATCGCGGCGGCGCCGGCCGACTGGTCGAGATGCTGGCAAAGCTCGAAGCCAGCGGCTCGCTCAAGCGCGTCGCCGATCTGCTGCCGACATTCGTCGACCGGCTCGATATGGTGGGCGGCTTGTTGGAGAGTATGGAAACAGCGGCGAAACAGGCCGAGGCCGAGCGTGGCGAGGGCGGTATCGTGGCGATGTACAAGATGATGACCGATTCCCGCACCCAGGAGACGCTGCGCTTCATGCTTGCGCTCGGGCAGCATATGCACGAGCGCTACGCGCGCAGGCCCTGACGCGGGCTGCTGTTTGAAGCCGGCCGCCGCAACGGCGGCCGGCTCGCCCTCGGCTCATTTCAGCACGGCCCCGGGAGCAACACATGCAGCAACGGCTTAACCTGTCGAGGGCCGCGCGGCTGGTAGGCGTGACGCGCGGTACGCTGCAGCAGAAGATCCAGCGCGGAGAACTCGCGTCCTTCGACGGCACGGTATCTGCCGACGACCTGTTGCGCCTGTATCCGGCGGCCAGACTCGAGAGCGACACCGGCTTCGAGCGCGTCGCCAAGATCAGGGAAGAAGCGTTCGGCAGGCGGGTGCGCGAGCGCATGCTGCCGAGCCAGGAAATCCTGTCCCAAAGGCTGTTCGACCAAAGCCGCGAGCTCAGCGATTTGCGTGCCCACCTGCAGCGCTACCACACGATGGTGGTGCAACTGCGCGAGCGCCTGCGCGACGAGGAACTGCGCGGCGTCGGCGAGGCGCGCGGGAGCGCAGCGCGGCTGGGCGAGTTTCTCGATCGCGAGCTGGAAGCGGTGCTGGGCGAGACCGAGGCGCCGAACGCGCTTGCCGTGATGGATGATATGCTGCGCGTGATGTCAGCCCATGTCGTCGTTCAACCCAGCCGCCACGATTTTTTTGTCGATGGCGCCGATACCATCCTCGAAGCTGCGCTGCGCTCCGGGCTGGCCCTGAATTACGGCTGCAGCAATGGCAATTGCGGGCTGTGCAAGGCGCGCGTGGTGTCGGGCCAGGTGCAGAAAGTGCGCAAGCAGGATTACGTGCTCAGCGAAGCGGAAAAGCAGCAGGGCTATACCTTGCTATGTTCGCACACGGCGGTCGGCGATCTGGTGATCGAAGCGCTGGAGACCACCGAAGCGGGCGACATCCCGCCACAGCAGATCGTCGCGCAGGTCAAGGCGCTACAGGCGCTGGACGACGAACTGATGCTGCTGCACCTGCAGACGCCGCGCACCAACCGCCTGCGCTTTCTGGCGGGGCAGAACCTGACGCTTACAGCGGGTGAAGCTTCGGCACAGCTGCCGATCGCCAGCTGTCCGTGCGACGACCGCAATCTGCATTTCCATGTCGCGCGCAATGCGCAGGACAGCTTCGCCCAAACGGTGTTTTCCTCGCTTCGGGCCGGCGACCAGGTCACGCTATACGGTCCCTGGGGTAATTTCGTGCTGCGCGCGGACTCGCCGCGCTCGATACTGTTCCTTGCCTGCGATACCGGCTTTGCGCCGATAAAAAGCCTCATCGAGCACGCGATGGCGCTGGAAGGGTCGGAGCGGCTGTATCTGTACTGGCTCGCTACGCGGCCGGTTGGTCATTACCTCGCCAACCTGTGCCGCTCCTGGGCCGATGCCTTGGACAATTTCAGTTATGCGCCGGTCACTGCGGGCGCGGACGGCGCGCTGGATTTGCTCCGCCGCGTCGACGCGGATCACGCCGGTCTGAACGCCTTCGACGTCTATGTCGCTGGATCGGAGTCTTTCGTCGAGTCGGCCGCGATGGCGCTGCGGGAGCGGGGTTTCCCCGAGGCGCAACTTTCTGCTGCGATCGTCTGAGGCGGGAGCCTTGGTACGCCCCGCGTCGATAAATTGCCTGAGGTTGCCGATCAAAGGGTTCGTTTCGCCTTGTTCCGGCAGCTGCACTACCATGGGCAAGCGGGCCGCGCCGCAGGCGCGACGCGCGCAACTTCCCCCCGTACCGATTGCCCGGACCGACCATGCCCTATTACATCTATAAGATATCCAATTTTCCCGTCCGTCAGCTGCACAAGCTCGAGGAGCACGCCGCCTTTGGCGAGGCCTCCGCGCGTGCCAAGGCGCTGCGCACCGAAACGGTTTCCGCCGAGGAGGGAATGATCAAGGTGATTTTTGCCGACAACGAGTTGCATGCCGAGGACCTGCTGTCGCAGGTGCGCTCGCCGCAACCGAACCCCGCCGACGACTGAACGCCGGTGATGGACGAAACGGCTTTCCGGCAGGCGCGCGGCGCGGTGAACCTGCAGCCCTGTGTGTTCGAGAAAGCGGTACTCGCCCGCTGCTGTGCCTGCTCTCTCGCCGAACGGCAAAACATCGCGGAGCGCGAGGCAGTGGCCTGCAGCTCGCCCGCAGCGCGCGAACAGTGTGCGGTGCTGCGCGCCTTGCTGCGGCAAAAGTCGTCGTTCGCGCTGAAGCTGACGCAGCTGGAAGGGCCCCTGCCGCATTCCAAAGTGATGAAAGTGGAATGCGGCGGCCTGCTGGGCGTGCAACTGGCTGTGGCGCCGGAGGCCGTGCCAGCGGCCGAGGGGCTCCCCCAGGTAGCCGATGTGCATAGTCTGGTGCGGGCGGCGCAGGCGACATTCGGCCTTTTGTCGAACCTTCCCTATTCCACCATAGTCCAATCGGTCGTCGCCTACCGTATCCGCCGTCGCCGGGCGGAACAATGATGCTACCCCCTGATCTTTCCGAACTGGTGCAAAGCGTGCAGCGCAACTGCCACGTTGCCGACGCCCATCACGCGCGGGAGGCGACGCTGTGCAATTATCTGCTCGAAATGCGCGAGCTTTACCGCTGGGAGCGCGCAATACCCTTGGACCAGCCGCTGCCGCGGCAGGAGCTCGGCAGCTGGATCTCCGAGCGCGAGGCGCTGTGGGATGAATTGGCGGCCGGCGCCCTGAAGCCGCTGCCGCTGGGCGCGCGCAGCTACGATGCGTTCGAAGTGGCGGCCATCAATGCGGTGCTGGTGCCGCAGGGGCTGGTCTACGGAGGCGGCTACGGCCGTTTCGGCAAGCCGCATTTCTTCCTGGCGCAGCTGGAGCGCCGCGAGCAGCGCCAGGGGCTCACGCTGTTCGTCTCGGGCTGTGAGTATGCGCGCGACCTCAGCGCGCCGCCGGCTGCGCTGCTCGACGGCGCGGTGTTCCTGCGCCGCGACGCGCTGCGCCGCTGGCTGTGGGACAAAATCGAAATCTGGGGCGTGCGCAAGTCCGACGGTGCGCTGAAGTCGGCGCTCGAGTGCTACGGCTTTGCCGGTGATGCGGTGCAGGCCGTGGAGGCCATGTCGGAACAGGAAGCGGAGACGTTGATCCTGCACGAAGTCGGCGAAGCCATGGCCGAGCCGCTGCTCGGGCCAGCATGGCGCGAGCTCATTGCTTCATTCACCGGCCGGCGGGCCGAAATTCTCGCGCGCGCGGTGCGCGACAATCTGGCTGACTGCCTGTCCACGCTGCCGTGCCTGATCGAGCGCGAGGCAGCGGGCGCGATCCATTTCTATTTCGCCAACTTCGAGGGCATGCGCAGCAAATTGTTTCCGCTATTGGTACAGGCTTACCGGCGCTGGCGCGAAACCGCAGATTTCAATCCCCTGCGCGAGGCGGCCGCGGCGGGCAGGACGCACTGGCGCGAGGCCGCGCTTTCCCTGCTGCGCGTGTACCAGGCCGACCCCGCGACCGCCGAGGAGACCATCGCCGCCTGGGTCGAGGAGCCTGCCGCGCTCGTGCTCTGAAAGCGCCTTGCATTACGCGAGGGATAGAGGCGGTAAGGGAAGGCTGCTGTCGCGCTCCTAGCGAGGCTACCAGATTGCGTACAGGCGGCCTTTCTCCACTTTTGCGTCGAAACGCTTCAGCGGCCGGGTACCTTTCTTCACGCATGCACCGCTGGTGAGATCGAATGCCCAGTTGTGCTTGGGGCAGGTCAATTCGAGGCCATGCAATGCCAGGTGTGGGATATTGGTGACCTGGTGCGGGCAGCGACTGTCGTAGACGCGATACTCGTTGCCTGCGCGGTACACGAACAGCCCGCGGCCGTCGCAGTCCAGCCGCGCCACCTCGCCATCGCCGATTTGCGCCGCTGGCGCGATGTCGTGCCAGCGCGCCGCGGCGCCGATATTCTCGGGCCGGAACTCGGGCAGGTCGAGCGCGAGAATGACATCCACCGCCCATACGATTTTCGCCAGCCCCAGCGCCGGAAACGCCATCAGTAGCGCGTCGAGCACCTCCATTGGGCTCGCCCCTTCGCGCAGCGCGCGCAGCAGGTACTGGCGCAGGCCGGTGGCCGTCTGCGAGTGGACTTTGGTGATGACCGAGATCAGCGCACGCGTCTTGGGATCGAGATGTTTGCCGGATTCCTTGAGAAATTTGAAATAGTGCGGAATCGCATCCGAGCGCACCTTGACCAGATAATCCAGAGCATCGCTCATCGTTTTTCGCCTATGGATGATGAATGAAGTTTCATTTTATCCGCGGCCGGAGCCGCGCCCACCCGCTGGTAATAGCGCGCGCGGTAGATCAATCGCTGGTGCCGGGCCGAGTCGGAAAACGGCGTGCGCGTATGCAGCACGTTATTGCTGACCAGTCCCATGCCCGGTTCCAGCCGCCCGCGGAACACCCAGGGCGAAGGTGCGCCCAGGATCCCTTCGAGCGCCGCCAGCGCTGCCTGCGTGGCAGCATCCTGCTTCCACTTTATGCTGAGCGCACGCGCGGTGTAGCGCATGTGCAGGAAGCCGTCGGCATCGACGGAAAACACCGGACCCGCCTGCTCCGGGCGCTCGACGCGCCCGTCCTCGATGCGCGCCGGAATGATCATCGCGTCGCCGGCCATTAGCGCGCGTATATGCTGCGGGTTCAAATCGCGCAGCTGGATATAGGCAATCTCCTGGTCGAGCAAGTCGTTTTCGCCGCCGCTCTCGGCGCGCGCTACGCAGTGCAGCAGCACGGCGCGCACCGTGCGCTCGGGCGGATTGTAGTAGCCGTCGGTGTGCCAGTTGATGCCGCGATTGGTGTAAGGGATGAATTCGCCGCGCGTTCCGCGCGCGGCGACCGCCAGCGGCGATATGCCGTCGTCGTCGGCGAGGTAGTTGGCATCGAGGTCGCGCAGTCCGAGTTGCAGGCCGAGCCGGCGTGGGATCTCCTTGTCCGGATCGTCACCAGCAGCGCTCGCGTAGATCGCCATATTGGCGCGCTCGCAGCGCTCGAGCAGCGCTTGTCGCTCGCCTGGGCTGAGCGCGCGCGGATCGCGCACTTCCACCACCAGCTCCGCCAGCGTTTTCGGAAAACGCGCGAGCTTGCGCGCGCGCCAGGCCCGATAGGCAGCGTCGTCGCCTAGATCGAAAGCGGCGCCGGCTTGCGCCTCCATGCGCAGGCTCATTCTCCGATAGTGCTTTCACGCCGCGGTCGCTGCCCGTCGGGCGACGGCGCGAACAGGCCATCGAGGGTGCGCTCCAGCGCCTTGACCGCCTCGGGCGCCTCGATCTCCATGATCTGATCTATCACCCAGGCATGGTCTTTCTCCGGCACGATCTCGAGCAGCCGGCTACCGAAAAAGCGGCGGAAGCCGAAGTCGGGCCCCTCCTTTTCGTCGTAGGCAAAATCCGCATATTCGCCGCCGCGCAGATTGGCGAGATCGATAAAATGGCGGCGGCAGCGGCCGGGCTCGGCGTCGGCGATCAGCATGTCGCGGTTGTCCTCGACGGCTTCGGCCAGGCGCAGCGCGAGCGCGGTGGTGAATTCCAAGCGCCGGTCGGGCGGCAGTGCGCGATAGGCGATGCGGTCGGCGGCGTGCAGCAGGAAGGCGAGGTACTCGCACACGAAATCGAAATACTGCTGGCCGATGTCGATGTCGAACTGGGCTTCGCGCATGCGCCGGATCGCGTCCTGCGACAGCTTCCAGCCGAGCATGGCGATGACGCTCGCGAGCTCGCTAAGGGTGCGTTCGCGCGCTCCCCGGTGGAAGCGGCTACGGATGCGGATGGCCATGTTTATGCGGGGGATTCGCGGGCGAGGAATCTACCCCGCGCGGATGCCCCGCCGCGGCTTCAGTATCCGCCCTTGCCGTAAGGCTTGGGCAGCGCTGCGACGCGTGCCCCTTGTTTCGCCGGCCCACCGGGAAACAGATCGTACAGGGCCTTGCTGTCGCAACCCGGCATGCGTTCCGC
>Ga0307377_10003877_pt1 | contig 16602 bp, 31 predicted proteins | sample TR3MG_FD_202535 | JGI IMG/M metagenome (GOLD analysis project Ga0307377, IMG submission 202535) | Soil microbial communities from Risofladan, Vaasa, Finland - TR-3 | ecosystem: Environmental > Terrestrial > Soil > Coastal area > Acid sulfate soil | place: Finland: Risofladan, Vaasa | collected... | reverse complement strand
TCAGATACGTAAGCTCGTTGTAGATGAACAAAAGCAAGTATTAATTGTTGATGACATTTGCGACACAGGCACTACATTTATAAGCATGAGTGATTACTTGATGCAAGAAGGATGCACGTTCGCGATGGGCGTAGAGTTTGCCTCTTTATATGTTCGCTACACAACAGAGTTCGATCCCACATTTTGGGCAGTCGAAGTTCCTGATGATAGTTGGATAGTATTTCCGTTCGAGACAGAACCACAGAACCACAGAATAAATAAAGAGAATTGACAAACTGTATAACTTCATGTATAATGTAGTATGGCTATAATTAATGATCCCGACGATTTACTCGGTCACAGCAACATCTATTATGATGGGAAGGCAATAATGACATCTAATTTTCCTGCGCCTAGCATTATAATTCATGGCAAGGATAATATGCCAATACTGGAAATTCAGTATGACGGCACAGTGGTGTGGCATGCTGAGGATCAAGCAAGTGAAGCAGCTCGTATCTTTTGTGAAAACTTATCCGTTGGTGTAGAACAAAAATCAGGCATTAGAGAAAGCCGTAAGAAGTGGGAACACAAACGCTACCTTGAAATTAAGGAAGCATTAGAGTCGGACGAGCTTACAGTAGAAAGACTTGCTGAGATTTTTAAGAAGGCAGAATTTATTGGGAAATTATCGGGCGATGAAACTGAGTGAAGCACAAGCAATACAGCAGTTACGCCCGTTGTTGAACGAGGAACTTCCGATAGACTGGGATCCGTTTAGCAATATTGAGGATGATAAATATCTACACCGATGGGTTAACAACCCTGATAACAATTGGTGCAGCGGTAAGAAGCACGATTTTGTAGTATTGACTGACGAGACAGAATACACGACAGGACAGTATGCGCGCACCGTATTACTTATATTAGGAATAACTGTAAAATGTTCGGACTAGACATAATCGAAAAACTAGAAAAAGCAAACGAAGAGTTGACTGAACAACTCACAGATGTTAGTGCTGAATTGAAAACAGTAAACAAGAATTTAGAGAGGCTTATAAAGCTTCAGACAGAAGCATTAAAGTTAAGGCGTAAGGCAAATGAAAAATAGTCCATACGATTTAACACAAGGCAATAAGGGCTGGCCAGCTCTTGTGCGTTCACACAAGAAGCAACAGAAGTTAGCCTGGGAAAAACTTTACGGTAAACAAAATGACAGACGCAAAAAAATATAAGTACAGCGAGATATTTACATCAATACAAGGTGAGGGAGAATTCACCGGGGCTCCAACAGTATGGGTCCGGTGGTTCCTGTGTAACCTACAGTGTCCTGGCTTTGGGCAGACGGTGCCCGAGGATGCAAGCACCCACGTTCTCCCATACGAAAGCTTCGATGTTAGCACAATAAAGCGCATTGAGGATCTTCCTGTGTGGGACAAGGGTTGCGACAGTTCCTACAGTTGGGCTAAGAAGTACAAGCATCTGTGTCATGACAAGACAGCATCGGAGATTGCAGATCATTTAGAAGCAGAGCTAAAGCAAATGAACGACAATCCCGATGGCAAGTTTACAATTATGCGTGAACGAAAGAAACTTACAGACATACGCGACTTTCATCTATGCATGACAGGCGGTGAGCCTATGATGAAGAAGACGCAGGTAGCAATGATCGACACGCTTATCAATCTTGAGCATCGGCAAAATGTTCCTCGCTACATTACAATCGAAACAAATGGAACACAACCAATGTCAGACGATTTGCGACAAATAGTTGCAAGCTTTAGACTATCGGGCGGTGATTGGTTCTGGTCAGTGTCACCCAAGCTACTATATACAAGTGGTGAGGATCCTAAGCGAGCTATCAAGCCCGAGGTTGTGAGGGGCTATCAGGACATTGCTCCGCGTGGTCAGCTCAAGTTTGTTGTGAGCAATCGACCGGAAGCGTGGGACGAGCTTGAGCGCACAGTAGACGCATTCCGCGATGCTGGTGTTAAGTGGCCTGTGTGGATTATGCCCGTAGGTGGCACAGTGGAAGAACAAAGCAACGACGATACAAGAGAGATTGTCGAAGAAACGATACGCAGAGGCTACAATGTAGCGGCGCGTGTTCATTGCTATATCTGGGGCAATCAAATAGGAACATAATTATGGCTAAGACAAAACGATTACTGCGATTCGGTTGGGCACCTGCTCACTGGGGATTAGCAGGCAAGACAAGAGAGCTTGCAAAAGCAGAGTACGAACTTGAGGGCGAGGACCTAGAGCGTCGTCGTGTCGAGATCAATATTGCTGAAAGAAGTGAAAAGGAAATGCAAGTAGCTCTTCTGGATATTGATAAGAAGTACGGCAAGGTCACTGAATCCGAATACGATAAGAAGCGAGCGGGCGTACTAGACGAGCCGTTTGTTCGTGTAGCTAAACTGGAAACAGATCCTAGCGACCCTGCGTATGGCGGAATTATATTTGACTATAACAAAGCCTTTGTGCTATACTTAGAGGAACACGGATACGGTCCTAACCCAGATGATGACGAGACAGTGAACCAGTGGTTCAACGAGCTATGCAAGAACATTGCGCTAGATGCATTTGATGGGCTGGGCGACTTCTCTGAGAAGATGCAAGCGCAAGCGCGACAGCGGCGCACGACAGTTTCAGAAGATGTTGTGTTCCGCGGAGACTTAGACGACGGCGATGTACCTGAGTAGATGGCATCACGGTAAAGAGTGTCTAGCTAAGGACCTAGGTGAGATCATCGTCGGTAAAGAGGATGGTGTTACGCTAGGTGAGATGCGCGTATTTTGGTGGTCGGACCATCAGCAGTATGACACAGCTATGCTGTATGTTGCTGACAGAGAATTTAAGAAGTGGTGGCCGTTTAAGAATGTTGTATGGTGGCGTCGGGTACATGCTGACGATCGCTTAATGGAACTAGAAGCATTTGTTAACATGGTTGCTGTTGCTGAGTATCCGACACCGGAAATTAAGCAGCGAGCAATGGACATATCAAAGAAAGGTTTCCTAATGAAACTGAAAGGGATAGATAAATGAATAAAAAGTTTGTGATAGTAGACGCTATGAATCTGTTTCATCGTGCCAAGCACGTTGCACACAGAGGCGACATTGATATGCGCATTGGCATGGCGCTGCATATTACATTCAACGGGCTACGTAAAGCATGGCGCGACTTAGGTGCGGACCATGTTGTGTATTGCCTGGAAGGGCATAGCTGGCGCAAGCATGTATACGAAGAGTATAAAGCTAATCGCGTAATGGCAAAGCTTAAGAAGTCGCCCCGCGAGCTTGAGGACGACGAGTTGTTCTTCGAGGCCTTTAACGACCTTAATCAATTCATTAAGGATAAGACTAACTGTACAGTGTTGCAATGTCCTGTGGCAGAAGCAGATGATTTGATTGCTACATGGATCGACTTGCACCAAGACAGCGATCATATTATTCTTAGCTCCGACTCAGACTTTATTCAGTTGCTTAGTGATAACGTAGAGATCTACAATCCTATTGCAAACATACGCATGACGAAAGATGGCGTGTATGACGACAAGGATTACAGGCTAGAGTTTAGCGTAAAGAGCGACGGCAAGGTTAAAGTAGGTGGGAAGGATCCGTTCTTTGAAGCAGAGCGTGATGACTGGATGGACTTTGCTATGTTTCTGAAATGTATACGCGGCGACAAGAGTGATAACATCTTCCCTGCGTTCCCCGGTGCTAGGCTCAAGGGCAGCAAGAACAAGACAGGCATTACAGAAGCGTGGGAAGATCGTAACAGCGGTGGCTTCAACTGGAATAATTTCATGTTGCAAAAGTGGACAGACACAGACGGCAACGAGAATACAGTAAAGGATCGCTACGAAATTAATCGTATGCTTATCGACTTACACTTACAGCCCGAGGAAGTTAAAGAGCAGGTTATAGAAAGTATTGTAGGTGAGGTCCGCACAGATCGCAAGCAAGGTGTAGGCATACACTTTATGAAGTTTTGCAGCAGGTGGGACTTAGATAAGATTAGCAGGTATCCCGACGAATTTGCTGCCATGCTGAATGCATCTTACAGCGACTATTTGTTACAAATACATGAAGAACTGGCCTAAACTACAACCGTATCAGGAAGAACTTCTGAAAGGTCTTCGCAAGGGTGCGCTAACTCATATACATATGAGTCGGCAGACCGGGAAAAGCATGATGACCATGTATCATAATATGAGTGGGCAGGGTTTTGCTAGACCCATTGATCCCGACTGGGATCCGTGGCACAGGGTAACAAGTTTAATTCCGCGCAAATCTATTAGCGGACGTTGGATCATAGGTAGGATACAGAAAAGAGGGAAAACTATTCGTAGGTTGACGCCCACGAAAGGCGGAAGTGCAATGCTACGTAGTCGCATACACGAATTTGCAACAGACAAAGAACTATTTGAATGGAAACTAAAGAACGGACGTGAATAAAAAGCAAATAAACTACGCAATACTTTCTATGCAGAGTTGGTTAGAGAATACGTATCCGCTCGATGACATTGCGCACGATGAACAGATTGTACATCTACTTACAATGATTCCTAAGATGAAACTTATGGTAGATGACGATAGGGAGAAACTAATGCGCTGGATGGGCTTTATGCAAGGCGCGCTGTGGGCGTTAGGCTACTTTACGGTAGATGACTTTCGCGAAATGAATACAAAGGATATTAAATAATGGTAATACTTAAAGAAATAACAGACAATAGCTGGCTTGTATTGTCCGAAGAAGAACAGGAGCGTATCGGATTACTAAGCTCTAGCCCCAACGGATTTGTGTTGCTATCGAAAGGCGGCAAGGTCAAGTTCGCAGAGAAGAAGGATGTGGAGGAGTTTTTTGAGGAATCTGTCTTCGACAAGGTCATACAGCCTATCATGCAATCTGCTAAGGAATACTTTGTCAAGGGCTATCCTGTGGATTTTGACACACCGTTTGAGGCAGATGCCGAGGACGAAATTAGCAACCTCCCGCTGTTTACAAAGACAAAAACAAGCCGTGTATACCATTGTGCAGGCTATTATTGCATACTTTTCCCTAAGGGATGGACGCACTCTTTCTGTCCAAAATACGCAACCCTAGCTAAATATAAGTATGTAGGGCCTTTCAAGACCGAAATGGAAATGAAGTCACATTTGAGTATGCTGAAACAAAATGACAAGCGAAATTGAAAAATTCAAGCTAAAGATACGGAACACACAAAAGCTAAAGAGAACGCATGTACAGTTCAGCCTTCGTGAAGCGCAAGACCTAGATAGAGAGATCAAGGCGCTGCAAGATCGCATAGACAAGCTCGAAGTAGACGCTCTGCAAAAACAAACTCTGACCGTCGATATAGTCGGAAGGGAGTTTTAACGCGGAGTAGGAATGAAACAGTTGATAGCGTGTTTGCTAGGAACACTAATACTTAGCCAACCCATATACGCACACAACTTGGCGGATGTCATTGAAGACGTTCTTCCGTCCATTACATACATTGAAGTAGAAAGCCACACTGAACGAAAAGTTATAGACACAAATAAGCAGTCTATTAAAACTATTAGAGAGAAGCAAGGCGAATCCGTCGGCACAGGCTTTATCATCGAAGACAATAAAGTCGTAACAAACTACCACGTCATTCAACGTGCTGCTCTTCAGAACGAGCGCATCTTTATTAAATTCGATAATAACAACGGTGTTCGCTATGAGGCGAAGCTGTTAGGATATGATGAAGTTGCAGACGTTGCATTGCTTGAGATTGAAGGTAAGCATCCTAGTCTAACTATTGCTACCGATGCAGATGTAATACGCATGGGCGATGACATCTTCACTATCTCAAATTATTATTCCATTCGCCACTCTGCAACAGTCGGTGTTGTTAGCTCTAACAATCGAATCAACACTCGCTTTCCTTATATACGCTTATTGCAGTTGCAAATACTACAAGGGTCAGGCAGTAGCGGCGGTCCTGTACTAAACGAAGACGGCAAGGTAGTTGCTCTCAACCATACCATCCTTTCAATGATACCGGACAATGTCTATAAGACGCCTCGCCCATCATTGATGTCCATGACAGCGTTTACAATACGTGGTGACCAGCTTGCTCGATCAATTGAGCGCATCAAGAAAGAAGGTGTTGTACGCAGAGCAGACTTAGGGCTGTTTCTAAAAAGTTATGGGATGAACTCGGAACGCTACTTATATGATCCAGTTCCAAACAGCGAGAATGTTTCGGGCATTGTGGTGCTAGGTGTTGATGTTGGTGGTCCTCAGACGTTTAAGAAAAACGATATTATTACTATGGTAGACGATCAGCGATTTACTACGGCCTCTACACTTTTGCTATGGTTAGCAAAGAATAAAATGATCGGAGACACAGTTAAACTACAAGTTTATCGCGACGGAGAGATACTAAATATAACGACGGAGATTACAGCCGCACGTAGATTTAGATAGAGGGACACATGGACATCACTGTATATACGAAACGACGCTGCTCGTTCTGCACCGCAGCAAAACACTGGTTATCGCAACGAAACTACTCATACACAGAAGTAAGCTTAGACGATCAAAAGATTAAAGAAAGCTTTGTTAATGACTATCCCGGACTAAGAACTGTACCGCAGATCTTTGTAGACGGCGTAAACATTGGCGGCTTTCAGGAGCTTAGGGGATCTAAACTAGCGTAAGTCTTGTCAAATATAGATAAATACTATTATAATTCATAAGACTGGAGTATAATAGTGGCGAGGCCCAAACCGACAATAATCCTAGAACACACGGATTCAAAGACATACCGTAGCGAACAGGTGCTAGAAGCATCTGACATCTATGCTGTATTTTATGAGGGCAAGCCTATCAACCTTCGCACACTTAATTCCCTTGTCAACTACCCAGGCCCAAAATATAAGAAGTGCTCCTTCTCTAATCCGGGACACGCATTTAATCTTGCAGAGCGCCTTAATGAACTATTCCGCACCACAAAGTTTAGCGTATTCAAGCTAACGGCTGGTGAAGAAGTCACAGAAACTGATGTCAAATGATCACATCAAAGAACTGAAAGAATTTATATTTAAACAGTTACACGATGCAGAGCTAATCATAGCAGTTGATTACAGCAAGCTAGACCCTGTCATATTCCAAAGCCCTATCAGCTTGCGACTACGCAAGGCAGGCTACCTCATCCTTTCTAAACTATACGACCACGAGAAATTTCCTCTTGAGAGCAAGCTCAACGGGCGCGAACTGCTGACGTTGAAAAATCATGTGGGATGGCCCTACTACCTTCCTGTCGATCATTCCTACATCGTGCTGTTCACTATCAAAGAGTCCTTCCTGCTAAAATTACAGGGCGGCAATGTGAAAAAGTGGCTCCAACAAATTTACAATAAAAACTCTAAGTAAAACAACGACTTACAAAGTGGCAACGTAAGTCATTGATTTCCTGCGGATTATTCCAGTTGACAAACTATAGGAGTTCCTGTATAGTTATACTTGTAATGGCACATAGCCAACTTTACTTAACCAAGAGGAAGTATTAATGAGCATTAAGCGACGCAAGACAGAAGAAGTCCGTCAGTCAACTTTGGCAGATGGCAGCACAATTGATTGTGTAGTTTGGGAATTGGTTGACGGTGACGAAGTCATCGGATCGGCTGTTGCCAATTACAAGTCACGCACTCAGCGCACCTGGGACGCTGAAGCATCCGTTGATGGCGTTAATGCGTCAATCGAAGGTGCTTTTTCGATCACGCAGGCTGTAACGGCAATCGAAGGTCAGTTGGCTGCGGCTAACACGGCTGACGCTGCTGATGACGCTGATGCGAACATCGAGATCACTGAGGCTGCTGACGCTACGGCGTAAGGGCTTTGGTTTATTGGTATGCGAAAAGGCGCCCTGCGGGGCGCCTTTTTTGCTTTCCCTAATAGAATCAACGACTTATAAGTTATTGAAATATATGGAAAAAGGCAAATAATTGTAAGTCATTGATATTCAAAGGATTTTAGGCTTGACTTTCAGTAGTACCTTCCGTATAATTACACAATAGCAAAACGATTAGCAAGTCACAAATCAAAGGACACCAACTATGGCTAAGAAAGACAACCAAGAACTTCGTTCGATTCGCCCGACAGATGCAGTCAAGGTACTGCGTCGCTGTATGCAAGTCGGTCGACCTGCAATGCTTTGGGGACCTCCCGGTATTGGTAAGTCGGACATCATCGCGCAGATTGGCGCCAAAGAAAATCGCCCCGTTATTGACCTTCGTCTTCTGCTTATGGAGCCGACCGACATTAAGGGCATTCCTTTTTATGATCCGCAGACAGGATCCATGGAATGGGCGAAGCCGTCGGAGCTTCCGGGTATTGTAAGCGAAAGTGATGTTGCTGAGGCACAGGCTGCGATGGAAGCGGCGACGGTTGCACTCGGTAGCGACGCTGATGTTAATCCGCAGGTTGTACGCGGCATGGCGCGCAATATTGCAAACCTGCAAGCTTCACATGAACTGCAGAACGCTATTTTGTTCCTGGACGAGATTAACGCTGCACCGCAGTCGGTACAGGCAGCGGCTTATCAGCTTATCCTGAACAGGAAGGTTGGTACTTACCATTTGCCGGAAGGCATTAGCATTGTTGCTGCTGGTAACAGAGAGACGGATAAGGCGGTAACGTTCCGCATGCCGTCGGCGCTTGCGAACCGTTTCGTTCACTTTGACATGATGGTTAACTTTGACGACTGGGAAGATTGGGCGATTAAGAATCGCATCGCGTCGGACGTCATCGGTTTCCTTAAGGTCAAGCAGAACTTTTTGTTCAACTTTGATCCGAAGAGTGGCGACAAGGCTTTTGCTACCCCGCGCTCCTGGGCATTCGTTTCCCAACTGCTGGACGACAGCATGGACGAGCACCTCAACGCTGTTATGGTACAGGGTACCGTCGGCGCAGGTGTTGCACACGAGTTCATGCAGCATCGCAGGCTGAAGGGCAAGCTTCCTAATCCTAAGGATATTTTGACGGGCAAGGTTACCGAACTGCCGCCCAACAGGGAAGTTGATTCGTCTGCTAAGTACTCGCTGATGGTTGCAATGTGCTACGTCCTGGAGCAGATGCAGGAAGAGTACAAGAACGATGACAAGAAAACGTCGAAGGATTGGGACAAGGTTACTGACACGTTCCTCGAGTTTATCATGGGCAAGACCAAAGGCGAGGATCACTTCCTGGCTGAGATGGTTATCATGGGCGCTGTTGTTGCACTTCGCAAGTACGACATCGAGTTTAACTCGGACACCAAGACGTTTGGTAAGTTCTTCGAAGAGTACCACAAGTGGATCGTTTCGACGGACTAGGTTTAATAGGGTGTCAAACGTGACTTGCTACCCTGAGGTGCCCCGCAAGGGGCACCTTTTTTCGTTGCTGCTCTTAGCTGCGACCCCAGTCCTTGCATCCGATTATGTACTAGAAGTGTCGGTGGTAACAGACTGGGAGACCGTCACGCATTACGGTTCACAGGCTGAAACATCGAATAAGATCAGCACCACAATTGAATATGCAGATGTGTTGTTCAGAAACCAACTAGACCTCCCCATCGAAGTTACCTATATTGATATTCCGCAGACAGCGAACGACGATGTGCTGGCTAAGCACACCCACCCAGAATTCCTAATGGACTCTTTGTTCGAGTATCGCATCAACAATCAGCAACATATGGCCGCCGATGTCACTGTGCTACTTACGTCACGTAAGCTCTCAACCGGCGGCTCAAACTACGTCGGATACGCGAACATACAATCAGTCTGTTCGGCAGGTGCGCTAGTGATTGTTAGCTTATACGATAGCGGCTTAGATGGACAGACGCTGGCGCATGAGCTCGCGCATGTATTAGGTGCGGTACACGATGGAGAGCATCCTTGTGAAGCTACGCCATCGCGAGGATACCTAATGTCAACTGCAACTCATACAGGAAACGATAATCTATCACAGTGTAGCATTGACACGATTGCGTCTACGCTGGAAGTTTTCGGTTCATGTTTGGTGGCTGTGGAGCCAGAAGTGATAGTAACTCCGCCAGCACGATCGGGCGGAACAGGATCGACAGGCATGGTTTTCCTGGGTATGCTGCTGATCGTATGCATCGTGCGGCGCGCAAGTGCTTGATTTTATTAGACTTTATGAAATCAATGACTTACAAATTGTTGCTAAGTACTTGATATTCAAAGACATTTAGATGTGTATACGGTTGACATATGTGGCAGACTACCGTATAATTATACAATACTGAGAAGGAACATATACAAATGGCAAATTGGACAGCACACGAAAAGCTTGTTAAGGCGCGCATCGACTTTATCCACCACGATTGCGTATTCCTTGGCAACCTGTCATTGCGTTTGAAGTTGGTCCCGGCTACATGGATGCCGACCGCTGCTACCGATGGTAAGCACTTCTATTACAATCCCGATTTTATTGACCGTCTTGACCTTGACGAGTGTAAGTTCGTCGTTGGTCATGAGGTTATGCATTGCGTCTACGAACATATGCTGCGACGCGGCGGACGTGACGCTCGCTTGTTTAACATTGCAGGCGACTACGTTATCAACTACGAGCTCAAAGAGCTTAACATCGGCAAGTTCATTGCACAGGAAAAGATGGCTGATCCGGAACTGCTGAAACTGTGGAAGGAAAAAGCTAAGAAAGAATTTGACAAGTGGATGAAAGAGTCTGCTGGCAAGCCTGGCATACTGTATGACAAGAAGTATGGCGGCATGGCTACTGAGCAGGTTTACGACATCCTGTATCAAGAGGAGCAGGAAAACGGACAGAAGCAAGAAGGCGGCTTCGACTCGCACATGGACGAAGGTGATGGCGACGGCGAGCCTGGCGATTGCGGAACTTGTGGTGGCACTGGCATCGACCCCAACGACGACGGTAGCGGCGACGAAGAGGGTGAAGGCGACGGTGGCGAGCACGAGCATGGCGACGGTCACGGACACGGTGCAGGTAAGGCTTGCCCCGACTGTGGCGGCGACGGCAAGGACCACAGCGGCAAGAGTGGTCGGATTCCCATAAGCAAGGAAGAGTGGGAGCGTATGCCGGACGACATGAAGAAGGCTGTCATGGATGCTGCTAAGGTTGCTGAGTCGGCTGAAGGTAGCGCAGGCAACATTCCGGGTGGTGTTAAGCGCCTGATCGATGAGTGGACAGATTCACAGATGGATTGGCGCGAGTACTTGAACAACGTCATCCAATCGCAGTTCAAATCCGACTACACGTGGCAGCGACAGTCGCGCAAGAGCATGAGCAGCGGCTTCTACTTGCCAGGCATGGACAACGATGATTTGGTTAGCGTTGACATTGCAATCGACACAAGTGGTTCGATGAGCAACCAGATGCTGAAAGACATCCTCGGTGAGGTACGCGGCATCATGGAGCAGTTCCAGGACTTTAAGATGCGCGTATGGTGCTTTGATACTGAGGCATATGAAGTACACGAGTACGGCATGGACAATGTTGACGAGATTGACGAGTTTGGTCTCCAGGGCTTCGGTGGCACGATGTTTGAGTGTAACTGGGAAATGATGCGCAGGGAAGAGATTGTACCTGATCAGCTTATCCTTTGCACTGACGGCTACCCTTGCGGTACTTGGGGTGAAGAGGACTACTGCGAGACAGTATTTTTGGTACACGGCGAACGCGCAAAAGAGCAGAAGCTCGAAGCACCGTTCGGAACTACAGTTTACTATGAAGAAGAGAAGCAGGGATAAAGATTATGGATAAGATACTTATTGCACTCATCGGAGTTATTGGAACAGCGATCATGTTTTTGATCGGACTGCTGGCAACGACTGTTTTTGGCGGACTTGCAGGCTGGGCTGTGGGAATGTTCTTCCCGGCAGTTATCGATACGCTTCGCGAGTTTGCATCGCAGCCGGATTTGACTAACTTCCAGGTTGGTGCAGTCCTCGGTTTTGTATGTGGCTTCCTTGGTAGAAGCAAGTAAGATGGGATACCAGCTTACAGAGCAGACAGCAAAAGCCGTTGGGCCTCTCGAAAGGGAAGTGTTCAAGGCTGAGTTACGCGGTGGAGCTATCCGACTTTGTGGGGCTTGGCCTCGCTCGGACACGGCAGAAGGCATCCGTGCTCGCACTGACATTGCTATTGCACTTGTGAAGAAGGGGTACCTCAACTACGAGCATCCTGGCGCAGGTTCGCAGTTTACGGTTGCAAGCTACCCGATCCAAATAGGCTGCGGGCGGACTTACAAGCCAGGCGAGCCGTTCAAGCTTACGTGGCTCAATGATGCCCAGCTTGATGCGGAGTTTGCAGAATGAAGACTGAGCTTGACCAAGTTAGAGATAGGATTGCATACTTGCGCAAGCTTGCTCGAGATACAGAGTGGCGCAGTGAAGCATACAGGGCTAAGGTAGAGATTGAAGACCTTAAGCAGCAACGTAAAATTTTAAGGAAGCAAAATGTCTAACGATAAACGAGAGCTTATTCGCAGCAAGATCTTTGAAGCGTTGGCGCGACAAGAAGCAGACGATTACATTTAAAGGAACGATTATGAACTGGTTATTGATTATTACGATTTTTAGTGCAAGTGGCTCAACTACAGTTAGCTATACGTATCCGACTGAAGATGTATGTGAAAGAGCTGCATCGAATTACATGGAACTTTATGCTGAAGAAGGCGTAACAGCAAAGTACAAGTGCGAGTCTGACGTAGCTGAGTTTGTTGTACCAAAGAAATGATTTGCCCACGCATCACAGGTAAAGATTACGAGAACGCGAAGACTGATCCGATAGTAAATAACGACACTATCATACGCGAACTAGAAGATATCTTTAAGATCGAAAGCAGATTGCGTAGCAAGGAAGACTTCGAGGACGTATGCTTGTTCTATGGTGACAACGTCGAGAACTTTAAGAAGCTGTGGGGCAGGCAGAGTGTATGCTGGGTAGGCTTCCAGCGCCATTGGATTTGGAAACACGAGCTTGACTACTGCGACTTGTATGTGCTTACTGCACCCGAGAAAGGGACGTCCTATGAAGTAGTAATACATGATGGACAGGATGATTTAGCGGCAGGCGAGTTACACGGTTTCTTTGCGTTTTTGCTTGACGGGCTTCGGAATTAACAGAGTAGATAAATAATGTCTTAGGCTAAAGGAATAGACTAAGAAGGAGATTAAAATGGGAAAGGATAACTACGAAGTAATGCAAGGCTTAGGCGGAGTTGGCCTAATCAAGTCTTGGACAAAGGGAGTTCATTTCGAGTCACAGGCTCGGGATCAGCTAAAGAATATCGCATCGCTGCCGTTCATTCACAAGCACGTAGCGGCAATGCCTGACGTACATTTGGGCAAGGGTGCAACAGTAGGATCAGTAATTGCAACGAAGGGTGCAATCATTCCTGCGGCAGTAGGCGTAGACATTGGCTGTGGTATGAACGCAGTTCGCTTGTCGCTGAAGGCGACCGACCTTCCTGATACGTTGACCAACGTGCGTGGCGAGATTGAGCGCATGGTTCCGGTAGGCAGCGATCAGCATACGCGACAGCGCATGAGCATGAAGTGGCACAACGTCACTGACAAGCTACTGAACAACACTCACGCACAGATCGAGCCAGGCTACAAGGCACTGATCGAAAAGCATCCAACGATTGCTAAGATGGGGCGCGATTTAGACGAGCGCGTATATCGACAGATTGGTACGCTTGGTGGTGGCAACCACTTCATCGAGCTATGCTTAGACGAAGTGGACGACGTTTGGATCATGTTGCACTCCGGTTCACGTAACCCAGGCAACTGTATCGGACGCTACTTCATCGAGCTTGCTAAGACAGAGATGGAGCGCCACTTCATCCACCTGCCAGACAAGGACCTTGCGTATCTTGTGGAAGGGTCAGTGTACCACGACGACTACGTTGAGGCTGTTAACTGGGCACAGGATTTTGCTTACCGTAACCGACAGGCAATGATGAAGCTTGTAATCACTGCGCTGGAGCGTAAGCTACCACCGTTTACAATTACAAAGGAAGCAATCAACTGTCACCACAACTACGTAGCGCGTGAGAACCACTTCGGTGCGAACGTACACGTTACGCGCAAGGGTGCTGTACGGGCTCGCGTAGACGACTACGGTATCATTCCTGGTTCGATGGGGGCGCGTTCCTTCATCGTGCGAGGCAAGGGTAACGCAGATTCCTTCCACTCTTGCTCACACGGAGCAGGACGTATGCACTCGCGGTCCGCTGCGAAGAAGCTGTTCACGATGGAGGATCACGCCGAGGCTACAAAGGGCATCGAGTGTCGTAAGGACGCAGGTGTTATCGATGAGACGCCTTTGGCATACAAGGACATTGACGCTGTAATGGCGGCACAGTCCGACTTGGTTGACATTGTTCACACGCTACGTCAAGTCGTTTGCGTGAAGGGGTAAGATATGAAAAATTTGCTATTAGTACCAGCAGCTATTTTCGCTTTAGTTATTGCGGCATGCGGTCCGAGTGTAGGCGAAGCACCTAAAGCGACATATGTATTTACACCAACCGTGGTCGAATTTTATCTCGAAGACGGAACTCGTTGTGTTATGTTTTCAACGGTACCGGATACATCTGCTCGCGCTGGAGCGAGTGGTGCGTCCTGTGACTGGAAGAGCAAGGACTAATTGTGAGCAAGATACCGTTCGAACAATCCGAAAAGGCACTTGCTATTTTAGCAGAAGGTAAAGCCCTTGCAGTCGAATTTATATTCGATGATACAAATCTCGCGTTGGCGGATTACAAAGACAGCTATTATGACCAGCTAGGTTACAAAAATGATCCGCGCATGAAGGACATACCACTCACAGCTACTATCTTATCTGAGATCGGAAACATGCCGGGACATTATGTCGTAGCAGCAGGTGCCGGAAAAATAATATGCGGACTACATGGGGATTTCTTCTATGTAGACGAGGATGACCTATAATGAACAAAGATTTAGACAAAGCATTGTGTGAAAAGTACCCGGCGATTTTTGCTAATCGTCACGGTGATATGCGCACCACTGCAATGTGTTGGGGCTTCGAGTGTGGCGATGGCTGGTACCAAATCATAGACGCGCTATGCGCCTGTATGCAAAACTACTACGATGGCAACGCTGAGTGGCAGAAGAAGCAAGGCAACGAGCTGTTCCAGCCGGTGGCGACACAGGTGAAGGAAAAATTCGGCACCCTCCGTTTCTATTATGATGGTGGCAACGATTACACAGAAGGCATGGTGTGGCTGGCAGAGCAGCTATCGGCACAGACTTGCGAGAAGTGCGGACAGCCTGGTGAGACACGTGGCGGCAGCTGGCTTGCAACGTTATGCGACGAGTGTGCAAAGGAGTAAGACAATGTTTAAAATCATTTCAACTGTAGTATTCTTTGTATTTTGCGTGTTAGCAGGTAATGCTACGTACGAGTTAGGTTTCGGTCTATACGGTATTCCGCTTGCATTGCTAGTACTAGCAGCACTGATGTGGGAAGTTTGGATTCAGCCTGTGCGTGATGAGGTGGCATATCAAGAGATGCTAACTGGGCTTGATGAGTGGGACTTCAAGCCAACCAGGGCAGGCAACTTAGCCGACGCAAAAGAGACGATCGACATACTTACTGATAGGGTAGCATATGTAACTGATGCTTATGCTGCGCTGAAAGCGGAACAAAATGAGTGATACCATTTCACAAGAAGAAGTTTTTGTCTACCGATTAGGTAGTATAAAAACTATTAGCGACTTAGTCAATCGCATAGCAGATTACTATTACATCTATGGACCGGACCGTTCACACTTTACAGCAAGCTGGAACGGGCATCTGCGGGATGCTGCGGCACGGGATTGTCCCGACGGTGATAAGGCTGACTACACAATGATGGTAACGGCTGGCATAGAACCGACGGACAAATACTTTTGGTCCAGGCGTGCCATTGTTGAGATGCTGAAAGACGCATCCGAATATAGCTCGTACGATTTTCTTAACAAGAGAGGCCTCATTCTTGCTTTGTGCAGACAGATGCAGGTTGCGTATGAGTCGAACAAAAGAAAGCAGTTTACAGACAAACTTGCAGGCAAAGAGCCGCGGAGATTCGAGTGAGTGATAGGAAGAAGGAAGCGTTCAAGAAAGAACTCAAGGGTGAGCCGATTGCTTACGATTTGTTTGGCGTGCCTATCCTTGAAGGTGACTACATACTGTATGCTGTTGCACAACAATCTGCCGCGGAGATAAAGATCGGAAAGATCCTTGCTGTGATAGACAAGAAAGATGACTGGTCGTCAAAGGTTACGCGCAAAGCAAAGGTGCAGCGTGTCGAGCAAGGCTGGCGAACTGAAGACAAATGGGAACTTGGTGGGCGACCTTCCTACCTTACCAGGTTTGATAAGGTCGTCGTGCTAAAGGATGTACCCTCAGAAATACTAAAGATTATTGAGGATGCAGGACTGTGATGACTAAGCGAACAATGGCGGAGCTCCGCAAGATACGCAAGCGTGAGCAGGTGCTTATCGAAGCTATGGCAGAGATCAAAGCGTGGAATGATGAGGAAGTGGGTGACCAAAGCATCCACGAGATTGTCGAAGGTTGCATCTCAGAGCTAAACG
>Ga0307377_10003875_pt1 | contig 16609 bp, 18 predicted proteins | sample TR3MG_FD_202535 | JGI IMG/M metagenome (GOLD analysis project Ga0307377, IMG submission 202535) | Soil microbial communities from Risofladan, Vaasa, Finland - TR-3 | ecosystem: Environmental > Terrestrial > Soil > Coastal area > Acid sulfate soil | place: Finland: Risofladan, Vaasa | collected... | reverse complement strand
GTTAGGGTATCCAATACGAGGGGCGACTCATGAGTGCGGCAGAAGTGGACCGATACCTGAAGGTCGTACCCGCGCGCCAGCGCGTGGTGCTCGAGCGGCTTCGAGCGACGATCCTGAAAATTGTCCCTGACGCCGAGGAGTGCATCTCGTACCAGGTGCCGGCGTTTCGCGTTACGGGCGGCGTCGTCTGTGGATTCGCCTCGTTCAAGAACCACATGAGTTACCTCCCATTCAGCGGATCGGTTCTCGGTCAACTTTCGAACGAACTCGGCGCCTACTCACGTTCAAAGAGTGCACTTCGCTTCACCGTCACCACGCCGCTCCCCGATGACCTAGTTGAAGAACTTATTCGAGCGCGGTTGTCCGAGATCCACGCGAGGAAGCGCTAGGCGGCGGTCTTGGCGGCGGAGTGCTTGAGAGTCAGTGACTCGCTCACGAGTGTGTTCGGCGCGTGGGGAGAGAGTGCGATTATACGGGCGAGCAGGATTTCTCAGTTAGTTCGCGAGCGACGCCTTGAGTTGTTGATTCACGAGTGAGAGACGCTCCTGAAGGAGCGAGACCTCGCAATTGCCAAAGATGATCGGATAGATGGTCCCTCCGCTGTAGGGGTTAGCCTCGGCAAGACATTCGGCCCGTACGTAGTGTTCGTACGCGGATTCGGCCGCGTGCACGACTTGTTGCCCGTTCCGAATCGACCCAGATTGCAGGACAGCGGCTTCGTGCCCCAATGCGGTGTTGAGCAGTGATCTGGTTGAGTCAACCTGAGCGATGAGACACATATTCATCTGATAGTCGTTCAGGTTGGCGGAGTTTTGGCAGTTGCGTGACGCGCCGGAATTGTGTCGGATCGCGCTCGGCGGAGTGGAGGCCGTTGAGGACATGATGACGACGGAAATCACGAGAACCGCTGCCGGCACGAGCAGCGACATCAATTTGAGGATACGGCGTTGGTTCATTCGGTGAGTCTAGGAAGGGCGGCCAGCACCGACGCGAAAGCGACTAACAGCCACGTCCGCCGGACGAGGATATGTTGGCACTAGCAGCGACGTTGGGAGTTGATATGGGCAGTGAGTACGAGTTCGTCCTGAGTGAGCGAGACGGTGACACGGTCACCATCTGGCTCAACAATCCAAAGCGTCTCAATGTGCTGACGCGGGCCATGATTGGTGAATTGACGGCTGCCTTCAACGAGGCGGGTGACAGCTCCGCCACCGGCGTCATCCTCGCGGCCAAGGGCCGTCTGTTCTGCGCGGGTCATGACTTCGGGGAGATGGCGGGCAAGGAACTTCGAGAGGTGCGCGATTTGTTCCGATCGTGCACCGAGATGATGGAGACGATGCAGACCATCCCGCAACCTGTGGTGGCGCGAGTGCACGCGTTGGCTACTGGTGCCGGTTGTCAATTGGTGGCTACCGCGGACCTCGCGGTCGCGTCCGAGGACGCGACATTCTGCACGCCCGGGGGCAAGGGTGGCCTCTTCTGCACAACACCCATGGTCGCGGTCGGACGGTCCATTGGAAAGAAACGCGCACTCGAGATGTCGATGAGCGGCGAACCAATCGACGCGCGAACGGCCGAGGCGTGGGGTTTGATCAATCGCGTGGTGCCGACAGATCAGTTGGAAGAGGCGACGACCCAGTTTCTCGGTCGAGTGACTCGGGGCAGTGCGACGTCCAAGGGCGTCGGCAAGTTGGCCTTCTACACCCAGATCGGTCTCGACCAGGCGAATGCCTACGCCTTCGCGGTAGAAGTGATGGCGGAGGCGAGCATCAGCCCCGACGCACAAGAGGGCATCACCGCCTTCATCGAGAAGCGGCCACCGGTGTGGGGCACGCCAACCTGAGTATCAATGTCGAGGAGATGTCATCTCGGATGTCTGCGGCCCCGTTCCTCGGTCCTGCGCAATGGTGCGCAACGTCACTCGTCGCGACCAATTTGGTCCCGGCCGCGACGTTTCGCCGTGTAGAGGGCCTCGTCGGATCGCGCGATGAGGGCCTTCGGGTCTTCATCGTCGCGGCGGAGCGCGACGCCCACGCTGATCGTGACCGGGGGTAGTCCTTCTGGGGTGAGAGCGGTCCGTGAACGGATCCGTTCCGCTGCGGCAATCGCCCCGTTGAGGTCGATTCCAGAAAGTAACAGGAGGAACTCCTCGCCGCCGTACCGGAAGGCGAGGTCGCTCGGACGGATACTGGTCGCAATCGATCGGGCGACGTGTTGGAGGACCTGGTCTCCGACGACGTGCCCGTAGTTGTCGTTCACCTTCTTGAAGTAGTCGATATCGATCATGAGAGCCGCCAGCGGCGGTTGGGCGCCACTCTCGTCGATGCCGAACAACTCTCGGAAGGTGTCAACAAGTGACGTCCGGTTGAGCAGGCCGGTCAGCGGATCGTGCATGGCCCGGTTATGCCACGCGGCGCGCTCGGACTGTGCGGTACGAGTGATCATTTCACGTTCTAGTCCGACCTCGACCAGACTGCCCAACTGCGACAGTACGGTGATGGTCGGCGAGTCGAGCGTCGTGGCCTTGGCGAATCCGAGCACGACCGCACCAGTGACTTCGCCAGAACTCGGTGACGTGATCGGCATGAGGAATTGGTTGCTTGCGGAGACCGCAGCTCCGTTGAGGACCTGTTGGACGTTGGACGGTGGTGTCGCTGGATGGCCCCGGAAGCCGTCAGCGTGTTCAAACTGAATCACGAGATCGTCACGGGTGGCCCACAACTCCAGGTACTCGGTGTGCAACACTTCCGCCGACATGGCCGAGAGGTGCTCCACAACTTCGGAGAATCGCGTGGACCGGATCAGCATATCGACCACACCTTGGACCACGTGGTTGGCATTCAGCAAGAAGCGCAATCCCGGATCGTTCCGCGCCATCAGGTAGATCCCGCATTCGAGCGTCTCGAGGCTGTCCATGATCGGGACGATGAGATACTCGGGAATCACCTGACCGTGTTGCGGGGCGATGCGCTTCATTGGGAGGTTGCGAAATTCCTCGAGGGTATGGGTCAGGATCTCTCGGCTGGGCATGTAGTGCTCGTGAAAGGCCCGAATGGCGTCGAAGTAGTCGATTGACGATGCGAAGAGCGAGGGGTCGAGCGTGAATCCTCCGAACAGGTCGGAGGAGAACAACGTCTCTGAGGTCGCATCGTAGGTGCAGAATGCGCCGGCGAAGTGGAGATACGGGGTGAGGATGAATTTGAGGGTTCGGTCCTCCAACGGGAGCTGCCAGTCGTGGTCCTCGATCCTCCAGAACGGCAGGGGGGTCCCGCTGTGGATGATGAGGGCCTCATCGCGCCAGAACGTGGCGATGTGGGCTTCGGGGTGGAGGCCCCGGGCGACGAGCGCAGGCAAGGCACCGATGATGTCGGGATCGGCGTGGGAGCACACGAGCCATCGGACGTTGCTGAGCGGCGTTATCGACTCGATCTTGCGGATGATTTCGTCGGCGATGAGGGCAGAGCCGGGGTCGATGAGCACGGACTGGTCACCCTGTTCGATGAGGTATGCGTGGCACTGGAAGCGGTCGTCGGGAATCATCGATCCGACCCACCAGATCCGAGGGGCCAGTTGAATTGCCTCGGACGTGTCGACTACCACATCAACCACTCGTGTCCCATTTCCTCGTGCTGCCGTCCTCGCGGATTGATTCACGCTAGCCCCTGACCACCTCCTAGTGCCTCACCCGATTCTAAGAGGCTGTGTTCTATTTGGCGTGTGCGCCAGGAGCCACGACCGTCACCATCACGTCGTGGACTATTCAAGTGACCTGACCGATGACCAGTGGAAGATGCTGGAACCCCTGTTCGTGGTTCCCTCCAAACGAGGACCGAAGCACGGAGACGACCTGCGCCACGTCGTGGACGCGATGCTCTACATCTCGCACACCGGGTGCCAGTGGCGGTTCTTGCCCGAGGAGTTTGGTCCCTGGACCCGAGTTTGGTCCCAGTTTCGCCGGTGGTTGCGCAACGGAACGTGGCCACGGGTCCTCTCTTCGCTGCACGCCTCGTCGCGTGCGGCTCTCGGTCGAACGGAGCCCCGTCCATCGATGGTGGTCATCGACACCCACCTCGCACGAGGGGCCTCGAACGGTGGCGTCACTTTTCACAACCAGGGCGGCCCCTATGGTCGAACCAATGGCGCCAAGCGCATCGTCTGCGTGGACATCACTGGGCTGCCGCTCTGCGTGCGAGTCGTCCCCGCAGAGAAAGCGCCAGTCTCTACGCGCGCTGCGCTTCTCACCACAGCCTGATCCTTCACGGATCTGCACCGCGAAGCGCGCGGGAAGAGCCGATCGTCACCCGCACAACCATCACGAAGATGTGATGAGGGCCCTGGGTCGGAACCGTGCACTCAGACGATTCATCGTTTGGGACGTCGGACGGTGAGCAAGCACCGCTGGACCACTAGGTCCAGTTGGTCAAGGCGAACCGGTGGGTCCAATTAGGACACACGCTGTAAGAAGTCCCACGCCAGTTTTGGTGGTCGGCGATGGCCCCGCTGGTGGCTCGATGGGACCCGCCGATTGTGGTGGCCCGTCGACTCGTACGGGGCCATCGCTGCACGTCGCTTCACGAGGTGCTCATAGTCTCAGAGTGAATTGTTCGTATTGTCGAGCCGCCACTTTCGGGCGAGAATCGTGGCCACCATGTCAAGTGCCAGCACCCCCGGACCCATTGCCTTGGTCGGCTCGGGCGAGTATCTGCCCGTGATGCAATCGGTCGAAGCGGGTTTGATCGCCGGTCGAGCGCCTCGGTACGTCCAGTTGGCCACGGCCGCGGTACCTGACGGCCCGGACGTCGTGGCCCGGTGGCATCGTCTTGGCGCCGAGCAGGCGCACCGCATGGGAGTCGAAGTCGTTCAGTTGTCGGTCCGCGATCGAAGTGACGCGAATACCGAAGCGGTCGCCGCGCAAGTTGCCGGCGCGGGTCTCATCTATCTATCGGGCGGCCATCCCGCATTCCTCGCGGACACGATGCGCGATACCAAGGTATGGTCCGCAATCGTCGAGGCGTGGCGCGGTGGCGCAGCGTTGGCGGGCTGCAGCGCTGGAGCGATGGCGCTCACCGGCTGGGTCCCCTCGCTGCGCCATCCTCGTGAGGGGGCAACTCCAGGCTTGTCGCTCTTGCCGCATCTGCGCGTCATCCCGCACTTCGACGCCTTTGCTGCCCGAATTCCCGACCTCGTTGCCCGCTTTCTCCTTCCTCACGACGACGACGTCACCTTGATCGGAATTGACGAGGAGACCGCCCTCGTCGGGGGACCACTGGACTGGGAAGTACAGGGCCGCCAGTCGGTCTGGCGCCTGGACGCTCAAGGACGCGAAGAGTTTCAGCGCGGCGCGCGGTTCGTGATGGAGTCCTGACCTTGGACTCCGCATGGAGCAGAGGTGATTCCCGACGGCGCGGAGCCCATTCTTAGGATTTTCACAAGACCACGACCGGCGATTGCGCCGATGTCCGCCGTAGGCTCGCCCCCAGGTGGGTCCATGATATTGCCGAGGAGTCTGCGCATGATGATCAAGAAGCTACTGCTGACGGGCACCGCGCTCGGCGCCCTGGCACTCGGTATCGCACCGGTGGTCGCCGGGGCCGCTCCGAAGTCGAAGACCTTTGTCATTGACGCGACGGGTCGGGGGGTCAGCGGTGGGATGGGACTTCAAACGTCCGGGTACGCCAAGGGCACCATCACCGTGAATACCGGGACTGATCAGGTCTGTTACCGCATCAGGGACAAGGGTCTCGGGTCGATCCAATTGGCCCATATCCACGCCGGCAAGAAGGGGGTCGATGGCGGGGTGGTCGTCACCCTGAATGTGAATGTCTTCAATTCCAAGGCGAAGGCCGCGACGTGCGTGAAAGTGAGTGCGCCTATCGTGCGCAGCATGTTCAAGACCCCGGGTCTGTATTACTTCAATGTGCATACCGCGGCCTTCCCGAACGGGGCGGTTCGCGCTCAGTTGTAGCTGTGGCCGCCACGTCAGACCCTTGACGGCCTCAGAAATTCCGCTCGCTCCGCTGACGGCGTGAGATCGCTCCTGTATAGTTGCTTGCAATCAAGCAACTAAAATGGGAGTGGAATGATCACCCGCACGAAGAGCCTCCATCCGGAACGGTATAAATGGATCGCCCTGACGAACACCACTCTCGGAGTGTTCATGGCGACGATCAACTCCTCGATCATCCTGATCTCGTTGCCCGCCATATTCCGTGGCGTGGGGATCAACCCGCTGTCCCCGGGCAACGTCGGCTACTTGCTCTGGCTGTTGCAGGGTTACCTGCTCGTGACGGCCGTTCTCGTGATAAGTCTGGGCCGCCTGGGCGACATCATGGGTCGGGTTCGGATCTACAACCTCGGTTTCGCCGTGTTCTCCGTCGCATCGGTGTTGTTGGCGCTTGATCCCTATCGCGGAGGATCCGGTGCACTATGGCTCGTCATCTGGCGCCTCGTGCAGGGCGTCGGTGGTGCAATGCTCTTCGCCAACTCGAGCGCGATCTTGGTCGATGCGTTCCCGGCCGAACAACGTGGTCTGGCGATGGGAATCAACCAGGTCGCCGCCATCGGAGGTTCGTTCATCGGACTGATTGCGGGAGGGCTGCTCTCCATTGGCGACTGGCGACTGGTCTTCTGGGTGTCGGTCCCCTTCGGGATTCTCGGCACGGTGTGGGGCTACCTGAGTCTGCGCGACAACGGTAAGCGCACCGCCGCCACGATCGACTGGTGGGGCAACCTCACGTTCGCCGTCGGGCTCACCTCGGTGCTGGTGGGCATCGTCTACGGCATTCAGCCCTACGGCACCGGATCGATGGGCTGGACGTCGCCCCGGGTACTCACCGCCTTCGCCATTGGCGCGATCTTCCTGATCTCCTTCTTCGTGATCGAGACGAAGGTGAGTTCGCCGATGTTCAACTTGCGCCTGTTCAAGATTCGCGCCTTCTCGACTGGGAGCATCGCCGGTTTCACCGCGGCGATCTCGCGCGGCGGCCTGCAGTTCATGCTGATCATCTGGCTACAGGGCATCTGGTTGCCACTGCACGGCTACGCCTATTCCGCCACGCCACTGTGGGCGGGTATCTACCTGCTGCCCCTGACTTTGGGCTTCCTCATCGCCGGGCCGATCTCGGGCTTTCTGTCGGACCGTCACGGCGCGCGCACCCTCTCGACGGCGGGTCTCGGCGTATTCGCGCTCAGTTTCATCGGTCTGTTATTGATTCCCACTGACTTCAGTTACTGGGTCTTTGGGACCATCGTGTTCCTGAACGGTGTGGGCGGCGGCATGTTCTCGGCCCCGAACTCGACGGCGATCATGAACAGCGTGCCCGCCGACCAGCGCGGTGGGGCGGCGGGAATTCAGGCGGCCTTCATGAACACGGGCATGGTGCTCTCGATCGGTGTCTTCTTCTCGCTCATGATCGTCGGGCTTACGAGCACCTTGCCGAAGTCCCTGTTCGATGGCTTGACCGCTCACGGCGTCGGCGTCGCCCAGGCCCACGCCATTGCGAACATGCCGCCGGTGGGCAGTCTCTTCTCGTCGTTCCTCGGCTTCAATCCGCTGCAGAGCCTCCTTGGTTCCCAGGCGGCGGCCCACGTCACCAGTGTCCAGTGGGCTGCGCTGACGGGCAAGCACTTCTTCCCGAATCTGATCCTGGCGCCGTTCCACCACGGACTCATCATCGTGTTCGCCACGGCGGTCTTGCTGTCCATCATCGGGTCCGTCTTCTCGGCGTTGCGGGGCGAGCGCTTCGTGTACCAAGAGCACTCGGTGGTCGAACTCGTCGGCGAGACGTCGATGTCGTCAGGGGCGGTCCCCGGCGAGATTGCCGTCGAGAATGAGATCGTGCGATGAGCACGCCCGTCGCCGCCAGTTCGGTCGACGCGGCGGTGCGACTCCACCTGACGCTGGTCCGTCTGGCGCGGACCCTGCGTCAGCACACCACCGCCAACCTCACCCCGTCACAGGTTTCGGCACTCTCCACGGTCGAGGGGGCGGGTCCCCTCCGGATCAGTAGTCTGGCCGCGCTGGAGGCGGTCGGGGCTCCGGTCGCCACTCGGGTGGTGGCGAGCATGGAAGAGTTGGGGCTCCTCGAACGACGGGACGATCCCCACGACAAGCGGGCGTGCCTCGTGGCGCTGACTCCACACGGGGAGGCGGTCCTCGCTCAGCTGCGTGAACAGCGCACCGTCGGCCTCACCACGCGACTGGAGTCACTCGACGACAAGGATCAAGCGCTCATCGTGGCCGCGCTCCCGGCGCTCGAGAAGATGGCACGCGAGGTATAAGAGTTCGCGGGGCCGATTCGGGTTCGTGCGGCGCGACGACTAAAATTGCCCCGTGGAACCCCAGAAAGTAATTCTGTACTACGGGTTCACCCCTCTCGCCGATCCCGACGCGGTGCGCCTGTGGCAATGGACGCTCTGCGAGGCTCTCGGCCTTCGGGGGCGAATCCTGATCTCATCGCACGGGATCAATGGCACGGTCGGTGGCGGCATGTCGGCGCTGAAGCGCTACATCAAGGCGACCAAGCAATACCCGGGATTCAAGGACATCGACTTCAAATGGTCCGAGGGCACCGGCCGAGATTTTCCGCGATTGCGCGTGCGCGTGCGCGCAGAGGTCGTCTCGTTCGGGGCTCCGGACGATCTCGAAGTGGACCAGAACGGCGTCGTCGGTGGCGGCGTGCATCTGACTCCCGCCGAGGTCAACGACCTGGTGGAGTCCCGTGGGGATGAGGTGGTGTTCTTCGATGGACGAAACGCCTTCGAGGCGGCGATCGGTCGGTTCCGCGACGCGGTCGTCCCCGATGTCGCGACGACTCATGACTTCGTGAAAGAACTCGACAGCGGGAAGTACGACCACCTCAAGGAGCGACCGATCGTGACCTACTGCACCGGCGGTGTGCGGTGCGAAGTGCTCTCCTCGCTGATGAAACGTCGTGGATTTCGTGAGGTGTACCAAATCGCGGGCGGCGTCGTGCGCTACGGCGAGGAGTTCGCCGACCGGGGCCTGTGGGAGGGTTCGCTCTACCTCTTCGACGCAAGGATGAACCTTGAGTTCAGTCCCGAGTCGAAGGTGATCGGCACGTGTGAACGCTGCTCCGCGCCGACGAGCAAGTACCACAACTGCGCCAACCTGGACTGTCGCAAGTTGATCTTGCTCTGTGAGACCTGCGTGGCGGACAACGTCAGTGTGAACTGCCTACCGAGCCACGCCGGTGCGGGCAAGAAGTCCGTCGACGACGTCGCGCCCGCGCCGCCGGCGTTCTCGGCGGTCTAGTCGCGATCAGACCGTGAGATCGCTGGCGCAGAATTTGCACTTGGTCGCCGCGACCGGTAGCCCCGCCGAGAGGCAACTGGGGCAGGTCTTGGACGGTGCGGGCTCCCCGAAGACGGTGGTGCCGCGGCGGTGCATGAACGCGCGGTAGGGCACGACGATGACGTAGTAGATCACCGCCATGAAGATGACGAAGTAAATGATCGCCGAGATGAACGCACCCAGGTCGACGCGTTGCCCATTGATGGTCCAGCCGAGGCCCAGGCCCGACTTCCCCCCACCCGCGAGCGCGTTGACGAGGGGAGTCACCACGTTGTCGGTGAAGGCCTTGATGAGTGTGCTGAACGACAGCGCTACGACCAGCCCCACCGAGATGACGATCAGGTCGCCCTGCATCATGAAATTCTTGAAGCCCTTCATGGGTATCTCCTCATCACCTTGACCACGCTCGTGCAACTCAATCCTGCACAGATTCATAGCAAATGAATAGACCTCGAGCGAATTATGAAGTCACGTCGACGGCGCCATGCTCGGCGCCGGGCGGGTCAGTTGGAGAGGAGGACTCTCCACCCGGCGGCGTAGGGGGTGAGCCACAGGGCCATGACGAGTCCCAGGGCCAAACCGACGACGAGGATCCATTGACGGGTGGAGGCGCCACCCACCTGACGCCGCGTCGCACGCGCCCAGTCGAGTGGAGCTAGTTTGAGCGTCTCCGCCAGATGGCCGAGAACGTGGACGGCGGTGACGACGAACCAGAGGAGGAAGGTGGCCTGATGGATTTGCAGCAGTTGACTCCGCCACGAACTGGGCGCGACCACGACCAGTAGAAGTCCCGACGCCATGACGGCGAGTGAGAGGACCACGATGAGGGGGCCGAACAGGCGCAGGAGCGGTGCCGGTGGTCCCTTGCGCACGTAGTCAGGGTTACCGCTGTAGTAACGGACGAAGCGCCACGAGGTGGTGGCGATCTTCAGGAGCAGCGGTGGGATGAGTACGACGCCTACGAAGACGTGAGTACTGATCAAGCCACCGATCTGGAGAATGGTGACCCCCTCGATGAAGAGCAGGAGGAAGAGCACCGCCGCGACGGAACTGGTCAATCGGGCGTTGCCTTCGACACCGCCGGTGGATTGTGTCACCGGGGTCGGGGTACGGGCATGAAGCGGTGTCCTGCGGGCCATGACTGTTTCTTATCTCTTTGGTTCAGTGGGGATTGCGAGGGGGCGACTCTGGTCGGATTGAATGTAGCAACCCCGCGTGGCGATTTTCGGTGGCCCGCGTAAGGATGCCCTAATAATTCCTGACGCCCAATGTTTCTCCCCTGGAATTACGGCCGAGTAGGCGTCGAGTCGGTCAGCTCACCGGCTCTCGAGGCATGCCGAGGACCCGCTCGGCGATGATGTTTCGTTGCACCGCCGAGGTGCCGCCCCCGATGGTGAGCGCCTGGGCGTAGAGGAAACCGAACGTCCACGACGCTCCCTCTTCACCGACGACTCCGCCCGGACCGCGTCCGTCGAGCATGCCCGAGGCGCCCGCGAGCCGGTGGGCGAGGGACATGACTTCCTGGCCGTGGTCGTCGGCGAGTGCCTTGCGCACACTCGCCTCGGCACCGGGTTCCTGCCCCGCCCGAGCGGCCGAGACGAGACGCAGGCGCAGCAGCCGCAGGATCTCGCCGTGCGACCACGCGGTGACAAGGTCTTCTCGGTCGAGGGCGTCGTGGGGTATCTGGCGATCTCGTACGAGATTCACGAGGTCTTGGGCCGTTGGCCCCCGCCCCCATAAGACGCCTTCCCCGGAGAGCGAGACTCGTTCATTACCGAGGGTGACCTTGGCGAGGCGCCACCCGTCGTTCACCTGACCGATGAGATGGTCAGCGGGAATACGCACTTCGTCAAGGAACACTTCGTTGAATGCGTGATCGCCGGTCATGTCTACCAGTGGCCGGATGGTGATGCCAGCCGTCTTCATCGGGCAAATGAAGTAACTCACCCCCCGCTGGGGTGACCCCTCGTTCGAGGTGCGGGCGAGCAGGATTCCCCACGTGGCCATGTGGGCGTAACTCGTCCAGACCTTCTGACCGGTGATGACCCATTCATCACCGTCGAGGCGCGCGGTCGTGGTCAGCGAAGCGAGGTCGCTGCCCGCGTCGGGTTCGCTGAAGAGTTGGCACCAGAATTCTTCGCCACTCAGGAGTCGAGGCAGCCACCGCTGTTGTTGCTCCTCAGTGCCCGCATAAAGGATCGTCGGTCCGGCCCAACCGATGCCGATTGGATTCACGGGCCGCACGACCTTCGCGCGGTCGAGTTCGTCGTCGATGACCAATTGGTAGTCGATGTCGGCTCCACGGCCCCACGGTTCGCGCCAATGTGGCGCTACGAGACCCGCGTCGGCGAGATCACGACCAGTGGGATTCGGATGTTGGCGAAGCCACTCACGAATCTCCAGGCGGCGGGAATCGTCACTATCGACGTCATCGTAGGGACCGGCCGTCGTCATTGGGGCTAGCAGCCCTCGACCCGGGCCCTCGTGGTCGACGGGTGCGTGCTGCGATACGTCCATGGTCACCTCCATCTCCAACGTAGTTCGAATGCTCGGTGATCTCCTGAAGAATGTCACTGATCGCACCCGGCAGCGTCGACGCCGTCGCGTAGACCGGCAAGCGAGCTCCCGCTCGACCGTGCAAGTGAGCCGCCAGTGCCGCCGCACTGAACTCGTCGTGCCCTCGGGCAATGGTGGCACCAATGAGTCCGGCCAGCACGTCGCCGGTACCGGCGGTGGCGAGCGTCGGGGTTCCCGACGTGACGATACGAACTCGACCATCCGGACTGGCGACGATGGTCGTCGGGCCCTTGAGCAACACCACACAACTCGTGTCACGGGCGAAGGTGCGTACTGCCTCGACCCGGTCCGTCAGGTCGGCGTCATTGGTCAATCTCGCGAACTCACCGTCGTGAGGGGTGAGGACCCAGCGGCGATCGCCCGGTGAGATCGAGGTCAGCAGGTTTCGTTCGAGGCCATCCGCATCGAGTACCACGGGGACGTTGACGTCGACGAGTCGCTTGGCGAGCCACGCGGCGGCGTCGCTGCCTAGTCCGGGGCCGGCGACCACCACTTTGCTGCGCGGATCGACGAACTTGTCAGGGCTGCGCACCACTTCTGGCGGGAGATCAGTGGCCTCGGCACCACCTCCGCGAGTGGCCAATCGAATCATCGATGCGCCTCCGGCCAGGGCACCACGGGCGACGAGTTCGGCCGCCCCGGGCATCGGCGGGGAACCCGCGAATACCGAGACCGCGTGCATCCATTTGTGGTCGTCGCGCTGGCGCACGACGAGAACGTCGAGGTCGGCGTCTTCGACGAGTCCGCTCTCGGCATCGTGGACGATGCCGAGGCCCGCAAATCGAAGTTCTCCGCAGAGGGCCGCCGCCGCACCGGTGACGTGGGCATATTTGAGGGCACCGAGCGCCATCGTGACGTTGGCACGGGGCGGTGATCCAAGTACACGGCCGGAGTCGGCGTCGACTCCTGATGGGAGATCGACGGCGAGTACCAGCGTGTCGGAGCTGACCACGGGTGCTCGATACGGACGCGTACAGCCAAGTCCGAACGCCGCGTCGATATAGAGGTCACACGGGGCCAGCGTGTCGGGTTGGTGGGCGACTTCGATGACCGTCACCCGTGCACCTCGAGACGTCAGCCAGTGCGCCGCGACTCGTCCATCGGCGCCGTTGAGACCAGGACCGGCGATCACGGTTACCCGCTTGCCGTAGCAGGCGCCCAGCATCCGTTGAGCTTCGAGGGCGACCGCCGTGCCGGCAGCGAGGACGAGCCCATCGGAAGTACGTGTCTCGACGGCGCGTGAATCAGCCTCGCGCATCGCCGCAGCGGTGAGCAGGGGAATCATGGACAGCCGTTCGGGTCGAGACGGTACGGGGTCGTCACGTGATCAGGCAACGTTCTCGACGACCACGGCGGTGCCGTAGGCGAGGATCTCCTGAAAGGTCCCACCCAACTCATTGGAGTCGTAGCGCATGGACAGCACCGCATTCGCGCCCAGCGCACTTGCCGCTTCGGACAGGCGCTCGAGCGCCTCGTGTCGAGCGTCTTCCATCTGCTTGGTGAGGCCCCGCAATTCGCCTCCACCAAGGGCCTTGAAGGAGGCGCCGATCTGGGCCCCCACGTTGCGAGTACGTACCGTCAGGCCGTTCACCTCGCCAATCACCTTGGTCACGCGATAACCGGGCAGGTCGTTGGTCGTCACAATCAACATGGGTCCTCCATTGGTCGATGACGCCAACCTTAGAGGTTCGCTGTCGACACTTCTTGAGCGAGCTCGATCAGAAGAAGAGTGCGCAGAGATCGTAGATCTCGCGGGGAACCTTGCGTTGACCTTCGGCGACGACCGAGAGCGGGACCAGTGACACTGCATCGTTGCGCACGACCGGAATCATTCCGAACTGGCCAGCAATGACGGCATCGTAGGCTCCGGCTCCAACCCGAGTGGCCCAGATTCGGTCGTGGGCGGTGGGGCTGCCACCTCGCTGGAGGTGCCCGAGCACCGTGGTCCTCACTTCGAAGTCACCGCGCTGTTCGATCTGTGAGGCGACGAACTGACCAACCCCTCGGGTGGCGAGCCGCACGCCACCGACACCCTCAGTGGTGAGGTCACTCAATTCCACGCCACCGAGAGTCGAGAGATTGACCCCTTCGGCGACGACGACAATGGAGAAGGCCAGGCCCGCCTTGCGGCGCTGCTCGAGGTGCGCGACGATATCGTCCATGGTGACTGGGAACTCTGGGATGACGATCATGTCGGCACCGCCGGCGAGGCCACCGAGGGCGGCGACCCAGCCAGTCGAACGACCCATGGTCTCGACGACCATGACGCGGTGGTGCGACGCCGCCGTCGTGTAGAGGCGGTCGAGAGATTCAGCCACGATGCTGATAGCGGTGTCGAATCCAATGCAGTAGTCGGTGCCCATGAGGTCATTGTCGAGGGTCTTGGGAACGCCGACGATCGGGGCACCACGTTCGGCCAGCCACTTCGAGATGCGTTGGGTGCCATCACCTCCGATGGCGATCAGTGCATCGACGTGTTGGCCGATCGCCGCGAGGACCTGGTCGCGTCCGCCGGGTGGACTGTCGAGGTTGTAGCGGGCGGTGCCGAGCAGCGTGCCACCCTGACCAATCACGCCGCGCAGATCCTTGGCGGTAAGCGGCGCGCCCGCGTAGTCGCTCGCCAGGCCCGCCCATCCATTTGCGACGCCGATGATCTCGTGTCCATCTCGGAACGCCATTTCGCCAATGGCGCGGATGGCGGCATTGAGGCCGGGAGCGTCACCGCCGGCGGTAAGTACACCGATGCGCATCACCACTCCCTCTGCAGTCTCAATCACGAGTCTAGAAGCGTGCCCAGACGCCGAGGTGAAGACGAAGCAGCGTCGTCGTCGCACACTCGAGTGTCACAATGACACTCGAGTGACAATGTTGACCTGATGCGGCAGCGGGTCTGTCAGTAGGGTGTGGTCGTGAGCGCAACATCCAGACTGTTTTGCCTCGACACGGTGATGATGGACGTCGTCATGATGCTGAGCAACATTCCTCAGCCCGGCACCGACGTGCTCGCCGAGCGCGGCCTCCTTACGACCGGAGGCGGCTTCAACTGCATGAGTTCAGCGGCGCGCCAAGGCATGTCGGTGGTGTACGCCGGTCGAATGGGTGCCGGACCGTTTTCCACCCTGGCCACTCGCTCGCTTGATGAAGAGGGCATCAGCGCGCCGATTCCGCCGAATCACGATGCTGATGCGGGATTTTGCGTGGTCATCGTGGAGGATTCGGGCGAGCGTACGTTCATGACCTCTCGCGGCGCCGAAGGGACCCTTCAATTGGCTGACCTGCAGACGCTCGACGTCCGCGATGGTGATTTCGTGCTGGTCTCGGGCTACAACGTGATGTATCCGGGGCCCGCCGAGTTGGTGCTCGAGTGGATCAATGGGCTCGGCGACGGCGTCATTGTGGCGCTCGACCCCAGCAACCGTGTCTACGACATTCCGACGGCGTACCTGGATTCGGTCCTCGGTCGCGCCGACTGGATCCTGTGCAACGAGACCGAAGCCCGTGAACTGACCGGAAGCAACGAGCCCTCGGTTGCCGCGGTGATGATTGCGGCGCTCACCCGGCGTGGCGACGCGGTCGTGCGACACGGCGCGACGGGCTGCACGGTCGTGCACGATGGCTCGGGACCGGTGGTGGTGAACGGTTTCGCCACGGAGGTCGTCGACACCAATGGTGCGGGCGACACGCACAACGGAGTCTTCATCGCCGAGCTCGCGCGAGGCACTGCTCCGGAGGAGGCCGCTCGGCGCGCGAACGCCGCGGCCTCGATGGCGATCAGCGTGCTCGGACCGGCGATGTGTCCGACTCGAGCGTTGATTGACGCGCGACTCGCTCTGGCAGCCGAGTCGTAAGCCAGCGGACGACCTGGCGATTTGGCGGATTAGAAGTAGTTCTCGCCGAGTTCCTCGCTCCACGGTGCGACACGAAGTGCACCCTTCGGAACGCTCCAGCGAAATACGGGCTTGATGTCAAGTACGGGAGTGCCATCGATACCGTCGAGGCCCCGCACGGTGAACGAGCGTTCACCAATCGAATCGATGGCTACCGTGGTGAGCAAAATGCGGTTCGGGCGGTCCTTATTACGCTGAGCGAAGACGCCCACGTCGGGCCACTGCTCATTACCGCGGGGTCGACGGTGCCAGGGCCCAGGAGGGACGTCCTCTGCCCAATCGGCGAAGAAGACGATCTCCACGTGGGAGAATTCGGCGAGACCAATGAGTGATTCACTCGGGACGTCCTGGGCTAACTCCACCGTGCTGATCACATCATCCCAGTTGTCGTCCAGGGCTTCGCTGCGTTCGTTTCGAATGTAGGCAATGGGCCGCACGGTGTAGGTCATGACCACAATCTACTGATTTCCCACTACCAGACCTGTCCAGTCCGACGCTTCGGGTACGGGCTGGCGGAGTGGCCGGGGGTATCGTAGAACTTCCGAGAATCGATGCGAGAGGCCCATGGCTGAACTGACCTTTACCTACGGGACGATGGCGGCGGGGAAGTCCACGCTGGCGCTGCAACTCTGCTGGCAACTGCGCCAAGGTCGTAGTGATGTCGTGCTGTGGACCTTCGGGGATCGCAGCGCTGACGGCATGGTCACCAGCCGTATTGGAATCGAGGCCGACGCGGAGGCGATCGTGCCGGGTGCTGATCTGGACGAGGACATCTCACGCTTGATCGCGGACGGGACCACGATTCTGGTCATCGATGAAGTCCAGTTCGCCA
>Ga0307377_10003873_pt1 | contig 16610 bp, 15 predicted proteins | sample TR3MG_FD_202535 | JGI IMG/M metagenome (GOLD analysis project Ga0307377, IMG submission 202535) | Soil microbial communities from Risofladan, Vaasa, Finland - TR-3 | ecosystem: Environmental > Terrestrial > Soil > Coastal area > Acid sulfate soil | place: Finland: Risofladan, Vaasa | collected... | reverse complement strand
GGCACATAAATCAAGCTCGTTTTCGCTACAAGGCAAATATCGAGCACCTCGACTTCGAGACCGAAAGAAACCTTGATAAAAACCAAATCATGCGCTTTGCCGATTGTAATTTTATTGATAAGTCAGAGACCATTATAATCACAGGAAGCACAGGCATCGGAAAAAGCTATGTCGCTTCAGCTATCGGTAATCAGGCATGCATACTGGGGTATAAAGTATTATATGCCAATACAACAAAGCTCTTTGCTAAATTAAAAATGTCGAAAGCTGATGGGTCCTATATCAAAGAAATTGCACGTATCGAAAAGCAGGACTTGTTAATACTCGATGATTTTGGGATACAGCCCTTTGATAATCAGAGCCGTTCTTCACTCATGGAGATTATCGAAGACCGCCATGGCAAACGATCAACGATCATCACCTCACAACTCCCAGTATTACAATGGCATGAGATTATCGGAGAAAATACCATTGCAGATGCTATACTGGATCGCATCGTACACCAGGCACACCGCATTGAACTCTCTGGAGAATCTATGAGAAAACAAATTAGGAAATCAGTTATATCACTTGTAGAAACAGACTAAAAAAATAACTTTGTAAAATCACCCTGAAAATTATGATGAAAATAAAGCAAAAAAGGATGTTAACTTAGGGTGGTCTTTGGCAGCCGGAAATGCATGGTCTCTCGAAAACGATCCAGGGTGGTCAATATGTCCGATTTTTCCACCTGAATTGAGTAATTCAATTTTATTCGTGCGTGTTTACGATTAACTGTGATACGGAGTAGTAGAGTATACTCATTAGTGTTTCTTACAGAGTTACTGTTAAGTTCTACATTAAAACTTGCCATAGTATAATAGTTTTAACAAAGATATTACTGAAACATTACTGAAACAAATATTTCATTCAGTTTCTTTTTAATGAAATGAAATAATCACATATATTGTTCATAATATATGCCTTACAGGCACTTAGAAGAAATTGGATGAGTTGAAAAGCAAAGGTTCGACTCCAGTACAACCCACTGCGCCCTCCGAAGCTTTTGCGAAGGAGGGCTTAATAATTTTTTTTTGCCACCAAGGCACAAAGACACAAAGGTTCACCAGGGCTTTCAGGCGATTGGCTAAAACTTACGTATGAAATTCTAATTCAGTACTAAGTTGCTTTCAAATATTTTGCAAACGTCTCCTTAACATGTTGCCACATAGCATCTGAGAGTACATGTTCGGCACCAGGTTCAATAAAGTATGTAAAGTTTTCAGGGGCTCCGGCCTTATTATATGCGTCAGCTATTCTTGTTACACCTGTTTTGACAAACTCAATCGGGCTTCCCGAATCATTTTCACCAAAGTTTAGGTGTAGGGCTCTTGGAGCAATCAGGGCTGCAATATCAGGAGTATCACCATAGTTCTTCCAGCCGGGAACAAAATTGGGAAAGCAGTGCAGAATATGAGTTGCTTCAATAGCATCATATGTCGGGAGACAGCAGTTACCTATTACACATTTCAGTCTGGGTTCAAGTGGTCCGACCAGCCAGGCATGTGTGGAGCCCATTGAATGACCATAGCAGCCAAGTTTATCAGGAATAACTTCAGGTCGCTGACTAAGGTACGTTACAGATGTCTTCATATCCAGGATATCTCTCCATGCAAGGGAACGCCCCCTGACAACCTCCCGGAGGAACTCGAATCGTTCATATTCCCCTTTCTTCAGAATTCCTGTCGGATCCTGACGTTCTTCGAAGCAAAGTGAGTCGGGACAAAGAACAACATATCCCTCCTGTGCCAGTGCCACAGCAGTATAATGCATCGGGTTACCTGCCAGTCCTGCAGGTTCTGATTTCCCCAAATGATATTCGCCGTTATGCTGATGCCATACCGCAATTCCCGGTGCGGGATTTGAGGAGGTTACATTATCCGGAATAAGTATCAGAGCTGGTATAATGTCGCCCGGGAGAACTTCATAAGTGACAGATTCAATACGATATCTATCTTTTTTGATGGTCTCCCTGAGTACCGGGTTAAGAGGTGGCTGATCAGGGAATGGTCCGCCGAGGCATTCCTGGTATTTTTTCAGGAGATCATTCTTTGAGGTCGGATCTGATCCGGATGGTTTGTGATTATCTGAACATGATTGGGTTAACCCCATTCCCGCAGCAATAGATCCAAGGCCTAATACGACATTTGCCTTCAGAAAACTGCGCCGGTCGTGAATATCGATACTGGATGGTTTCCTTGCCTTCATAAAGATTATTTTATAGAAATTTGAATGCAAATGAAAAAGTGTGCTGTTACTTCTTCATGATAATTGGATTTCCCTTGTTATCATGAGGTTCACCACTTACAGTCACAAGGGTGAGGCAAAGTCCAATAAGGGTGGTTCCGAAATATTTCCCTGGTGATTTCATAATGTGCTTTTTAGGTTTGAGTCTCAATCAGACTATAAGAAGTACAGCCATTCAGATAAAAACTGCGCCATTTTTTTTGTAAAATCAGAGTTCCCTGATTTTGATATTCCTGAACCATACAGTGTAACCATGATCCTGGAGTCCGATAAATCCCTCTTTTGAGATTCCTTCCATAAAACCGGGGAATGTATTGAATTTACTGTTTTGTACCAGCTCATCCCAGGCAGGGGTCCAGAGCTCATATTCCAATACTTTAACTCCATTCTGTGTATGTGTTACCTGGCCATTCTGAACCTTTATAACAATTGTATTCCATTCACCTGCAGGATTAACAGTTTTTGGATCAGCAGCAATCATATCATAAAGAGAGCCGGCAAGATGGCTTGCTACTTTATTGTCGGTTGCATCAACGTTATCGAGAACCTGTACTTCAGGAGCCGCATAATAAATGGGTTTTTCCGGGACTTCTCTAACATTGAAGAAAATGCCTGAGTTAGCCATTTTCCCTGCTTTCCAATCAATTGATAATTCAAAATTTCTGAAGTTCTTATCATAAAGGATATCTCCGTTTGCACCTTGTCCCGGCTCTTTACCTTCTCCGGTGAATACCTTCATAGCATTATCTTCAATTATCCAGTTTTTTGGCATAGCTGTTCCGTTGCACTGACGCCAGCCTGTAAAATCTTTTCCGTTAAAAAGAAGGACCCATCCATCCTTTTTCTCCTGTGATGTCAGATTATTTGGCTTTTGAGAACAAGCTGTGACCAATAAGAGGACGATAGCTGTTAAGGATAAAATATTCTTTTTCATATTACTATTTTTAAATAAAATGGTTATCGATGCAAATTAGTTAAAAAAAATTAATTGTGGCTTTATAGTTTGCTTTGATACATGATTTGTTCTTTGTTTAAGTCCCCCGCCACCTTTAGAGACCTTAATACCAGTCATAACAGCCCCCCAACCCCCCTGAAGGGGGGCTAATTTAGTGCAGGAATTGAACCCCCTTCGGGGGGTGGCCACGCATGGCGTGGCCGGGGGCCTTGTGATAAGGCAGAATGCTGATATATATTGGTTGGCACGCGCCAGCAAGACCGGAGGCTGTTGCAAGCGGTGAACCGTACCAGGGCATTAATTTTGTTAAGGAATGATTATAAATAAAACATTATCAGTCACATACGAATATGACTAAAAAAATAGTCATTTTTATTAAAAAATATTTGCGTGACTATAAAATTAGTCATATCTTTGTTGTGAAGGATTGATAAAAATGGCTCAAGGTTAACGACTCAAGGCACAAGGAAAAATCCTTCCGCCTTCAGCCCTCAGCCTTCCGCCTGTTACATAAATTGAATTATCATGCAGCTTACAAGGGCAGAAGAACAGATCATGCAGATATTATGGGACCATAAAGAGGGCCTTGTTAAAGATATCCGTGAAAATTTCAGCGATCCAAAACCGGCACGTAATACGGTGTCGACAGTGTTGAGAATACTCGAAAAGAAGGGGTATGTCGGACATAAGGCTTATGGTAATGTGCATCTTTATCATCCGCTTGTATCGAAAAGTGAATACTCGAAGAGTCAGCTGTTCAGTCTGATGGAGAGCTATTTCAATAACTCCTTTCCTGCCATGGCTTCATTCTTCGCGAGGGAAAAGGACCTTTCTATGAAAGAGCTGGAAGAGCTGATGGAAGATACAAAGATGGAATTATCAAAAAGCAAAATACGGAAATGATGGAAGCATTTGGATTATATCTGGTCAAATCGGTCATCTGGCTTTCGGGTTTTGCCCTGGTTTACCTGCTATTCCTCAGGAATGAAAGGTTCTTTAACCTTAACAGGTTTTTCCTCCTGTCAGGAATATTGTTTTCTTTCCTGATGCCTGTGTTTGCAATACGATATACTGTAGTACTTCCTCTGCCTGAGGTTAGCCAGACAGAAATGGTTATTACTGACAGTATTGAAAATATGAACGGTATCGCTTTATTTGATATCAGTTCTTTATTGATCCTTCTCTATTTAGCGGGGATAATTTTTGTAGGATTCATTATGATAAGGCAAAGCAGGACAGTTATAAATTCTGTAACAAAAGCCATCATTGTAAGATCCTCCCCTGTAAAGCTTATCAGAACCTCTGAATACACCGATTCGTTTTCATTTTTTTCCTTCGTTTTTATCAATCCTTCAGTATCAGATGTTGAGATGGAAGAAATAATGAATCATGAAATGGTGCATGTCAGGCAGAAGCACTGGATTGACCTGGTGCTCGCAGGAATGATCTGTATGTTGCAATGGTTTAATCCTGCTGTCTGGATATATGCCAGGCTCATCAGGCAAAACCATGAATATATTGCCGATGAGGTGGCGCTGCAGCGGACATCAGACCCGGCAGTCTACAGAGCAACCCTATTGAACCAGATTGTCGGCTATCAGGTCGTCAGTCTGGCCAATTCTTTCAACTATTCGCTAAACAAAAAAAGATTTGAAATGATGAAAAATATTATCACGTCACCGTACAGGAAAATGAAGGTACTCTTAATCCTGCCAGTATTTGCATTGATTATCTATGCATTTGCAAAGCCGGATTACAGGTATGACACCGGCAATTTCACCATTGATGGTCAGCCGGCAATCTTACAGGGAAGAAGTGTAAAAGGTACAATTATTCAGTCTGATAACGGGAAGCCGTTAGAAAAGGCAGTGGTTATTGTCACCGGCACCACAACAGGTACAACCACTGATGCAGGCGGACACTTCATGCTCGATAACATTCCCCAGGGAGGAGCCCTTGCAGTATCATATGTCGGGTACAAATCCAAGGTCATTAAACCAGTTTTTACCTCAGAAATGACCATTGGCATGGACCTGGATACCATAAACTCAGAGAAATTCATTAATCCGGCTGATCCGCCGCCACCGCCACCACCACCGCCACCTCCATCATCAGGGATTGCGATCAGAGGTGAAGGGAAATCTCCTCTTATTGTAGTGGATGGCACCATTACTGATATAGATGTAAATAAGATTGATCCCGAAACAATTGCTTCAGTGAAAGTCATTAAAGACGGGCCGGCAATAGATAAATACGGCGAAAAGGCAAAGGATGGTGTCATTGAGGTTATCACAAAAGATAAACTCCCTGCCAGTGATAAGCCTGTATCAACCGGGCCGGAGTATGAAATAAAGACCAGCAAAAAGAATACCGGTAAAGATATTTTTGTTGTAGTAGAGGATTTACCTCAGTTCCCAGGCGGAAATTCAGCATTGAACTCATGGATTTATGCTAATATGAAATATCCGAAAAAAGCTGCTGAAGATAAGATTACAGGGAAAGTCTATGTTACATTTCTTATAACCAGTACCGGGAAGATCAAAAATGTTGATATCCAGCAATCTGTGGATCCGCTTCTTGATGCAGAAGCAAAGAGATTGATCAGTAACATGCCTGACTGGAAACCCGGAACCCAGGCGGGAAAACCGGTTGATGTACGATACAGGATGCCGGTGGAGTTCAAACTTCAATAGGTAAGCCCTTTTTAACCACAGAGGTCACAGAGTCCCGATAACTATCCGGATACACAGAGGGCGCAGAGAGAAATATTTCTCTGTGTCCTTTGTGATTTTTTTGGTCCTCTGTGTTTAACGGATTTGTACTTTTCGTAATTTTAAGGGCAACGGGTTAACTCTAATTAATTCTGGCATGGACAAACGTACATTTATAAAAAATTCAGGTCTGCTTGGCCTGGGAGCAATTCTAAGCATAGAGAATTTTGCTGATGTGATGAATTCTGTTTCAAAGGTGAATGCCTCGGACCTTGCAAAAGAGGAAGATTTCTGGCTGACAATTCGCAGGGGGTACAGGCTAAACCCTGACATGATTAACCTGGAGAACGGGTATTATAATTTCCTTCCGGAGCAAACACTTGAAAAGCTTATCGCCCATATCAGGGATATAAACTACCAGGCATCCTATTACATGCGCACTGTGCAGTTTGAGAATAAAAGTGCCATCGCTGCAAAAATTGCAGAGTTGACAGGTGCTCCTGCTGATGAGGTTGTTATTACGCGCAATACAACGGAATCGCTTGACATAATAATCGGAGGATTTAATTGGAAGCCGGGAGACGAGGCATTAATGGCAGAACAGGATTATCCGGCCATGCTCAGCATGTTCAAACAGGTTGCAAAAAGACATGGTGTCGTTAATAAAATAGTCTCGGTACCTAATAACCCGGCATCTGATGAAGAAATAGTAAATCTCTATGCAGATGCAATTACTGCGGAAACTAAGCTTCTGATGATATGCCATATGATAAACCTTACAGGACAGATTCTCCCGGTAAGGAAAATTTGTGATATGGCGCACAGCAGGGGGGTACAGGTAATGGTAGACGGGGCTCATGCATTAGGCCATTTTAAATTCACCATACCCGAGCTTGGATGTGATTATTACGGAAGCAGCCTTCATAAATGGCTCAGTGTTCCTCTTGGATCGGGAATGCTCTGGGTGAAGAAGGAGAATATCAGCAAAATATGGCCGTTGTATGCTCCTTATGATATGAGTCCTGATGATATCAGGAGGCTCAATCATATCGGGACACATCCGGCTTACACCGATCTCACTGTTGAAGATGCAATAGAGTATTATAATATGCTTGGAGCAGAGAGGAAAGAGGCCAGGTTAAGATATATTCAGAATTACTGGACTAATAAGGTAAGGAATATGCCTCATGTTATTCTTAATACTCCTGAAGATACCGCCAGATCATGTGCCATTGCCAATGTGGGCGTAAAGAGCCTGAAGCCCGGTGAATTGGGTGATGTGCTCTGGAAGAAATACAAGATATATTGTGCACCCATAGATGGGGCAAATGTACACGGATGCAGGATAACTCCCAATGTATATACATCAACATCCGATTTGGATGCATTGGTAAATGCCCTGGCATCATTAAAATAGACAATACTGTATCTCCTACGGGCAATAGAAATAATTACGTGAATCGAACTGCCATAATGATTTATACCCTACGGGCAAATTAATCGTCATCGCCGATTTCATTCTGCATAAAGAATGCAGCCCTCACTGATGGAGGACAGGGGGAATTCAGCCCTTTGACAGCTTTCCAGATAACCTCATTAAAATCGCTGTCATTTACCCGGTCCTCCTTTGTGAAATCAAATTTCTCGCTCTTCTTTTGCCAGATACTTTCAGTCAGGTTTTTCTCATCAAGGTTATACAGGCATGGCTTTGCATTAAAAGCCGGATGATCAGGCGTATTGTTAAAGCAACGCCAGAGTGGTGTGGCAGATGCATCATATTGACTCATGGGAGGTAAGCCCAGGATCAACTCCATAGTTCTCAGAAGAGAGGATGTTGTATATGCTGTATGATCAACAAATCCCTGTTTTATATATCCACCGGCAAGATATGCAGGACTGCGATGAGCATCCACATGATCGGGTCCATTTTGTGCATCATCTTCAACAATAATAATAACGCACTCCTTCCATATCTGACTATGACTGAGGTAATCAACAAACAATCCCACTGCCAGATCATTATCAGCAGCGTGAGAAAATGGTGTAGGCCTGCCAAGTCTTAATCCCTCAGTATGGTCATTGCCAAAACGCAGCGTATTTAACCGTGGCACTGCATCCGCAGACAGCAGCGAATCAAAATCACGCTTCCACTGGTAGAAACGTGTTGTATCGCGAACTCTCAGATCATAACCAGCGTAGGAAGGACAAAAATGTCCTTCCAGCACAGGGATTGCAGGTTTACTGCCGCTAATAAACTCAGCATATGAACGATAGCTAACGCCATTGCGCTTACAGTTATCCCATAAAAATCCGTTTTTATTATTTGAAATTTCTCTCTGACCTTCCCCGGGATAATCTCCGCCTCTTCCACCATACGATGTGGGCCAGTTCTTCTCAAGATAATCAGTCGCATATGCTCCCATTGTCCAGTTATGGCCGTCAGCGCTCACCTCTCCATTAACAAAAAAATTATCTAGAAGTACAAATTCCCGTGCTACAGCGTGCTGGTTTGGTGTGATATTTTCACCAAAGAGTACAAGATCCGGATCCCCGTTTCCTTCCTTCATATCACCGAGCACCTGGTCATAAGTTCGGTTTTCCTTAATGACATAGAAGACGTATTTTATAGGTGATTTATCTCCTACTTTTGTCGGAACGGGATTATTTTCATCACCGCCAGCAACGAGTTCGTTTTCCTTAATATAGGGAGTATTGTTATAAACAGCTTTTGAAAAAATGGCAAGCTGACTTTCATCATACTGATTGATGATACTCATGGTACCCCTGAATAATCCTCCGATATACTGAACCTTTGTTTTCATCTCCGTTCCACCTTCGTGAAGAATAACTTCCTGGCTTGTCATTATTGGCTGAGGCCCGTAAGGGTTTGCTTTTGAGGTAAGACCTTTACCATTGCTGACAAGAATTTTGTTCTTTGTTGTTCTCACACAGGTAGGATACCATGCTGTGGGAATGAATCCTTTGCTTTTTGAGGTTCCCGGTTTTGCAACATCAAATACTGCAAGGCAGTTATTATCAGCATTTGCAATATAGAGCGTTTTTTCATCATTACTCAATGCGACGCTGTTTGTTGTAGATCCGCAGAGAGCATCAGGGTATAATGCTGAGTTAAGAGTCTCGATAACCTTTTTCTGCCTGCAGTCGATCACTGAAACATTATTGTCGTTGGCATTTGCAACGAAAAGGTATTTCCCATTTGATGTAATGCACATATCGTTGGGATTATCTCCAACAGGAATATTGCCAGTTATTTTTTGAAGTTTAGTATCGAACAGAATAATCTTGTCGCATCCCCAGCAGGAGATAAAGAGTGTCTTTTTATCAGGAGAGAGGATACATGTATATCCCTCTCCGCCAAGAGGATGCTGAGACAGCACTTTCTTTTGCTGAAGGTCTGTAACATAGAGTGAATTATTTTCCTTTGTTACTGTATACAGTTTTTTGGCGGATTCATCAACGGCGAGTCCGGTAATGGAGATCCTTTCGGGCCATGGTTTACCGATAATGATTGTATCGACACCTGCCAGTTTATTATTGCTGACAGAGTATTTTATAATCCTGTTATCGTTGCCGCCTGAGGCATAAATGTATTTCCCATCATTTGAAAAGGCCAGTCCGAGCCATGATTTTTCGATAACTATTGTATCGAGAGTCTGCTCACTCTCAATATCAATAAGCTGTATTGTCTGGTCGCTCTGTCCGTTGTTTGTAACAGCAGCCAGCTTCCCGTTGGGGGACATGACAATATTCAGGGGGAGATCACCCAGAGGCAACTGTTTACCAACAGGTGTGAGGCTCCATCCGTTTGGAAGAGTGACACGGCCCGATTCGATCTGTTCGAGTGACTGGGAATTGAGGGAGAAATTAAAGGAGAGTGAAATTATAACCAGAGGAAGAAAAAATCTTGCCATAAAAAAAGAGTTATTAGTTTATGCTCGAAAATCAATTTATTTACCCCGGCCCCGGAGGGGAGTAAATTGATTTTCTTCGCTCCCCTTGGGGCAGGGGTCAAAGAAGAAAATCAATTAACATCATAAATATAACAATCATTTTATTTAATCACGACCCCACTGGATATATTAATATAAACAGAATCATTTTCTGCTTCAGGATCCTGCGAGGTGCATAAAGTTACTATATGATCAGCATCCCAATAGCCGCTGCAGATCTCTGTAACTAATATCGTATCTGACTCAAACCCATAATCCCTGATGTAATTATTCAGATCAGATATCTCATCGGATGGAAGAACTGTAGCTGCTGTGATTGAAAATCCCTGAATTGAGAATTCTTTATATGTTTGTGAGCTGTCAACATAATAACCCCATTTAATCTCAGCAGGTTCGGGGGGGGAGAAGTCAAGGCTGTTAAAATCAGATGCAATATTTATCAGGATGCGTACTTCGGGGTGTTTTATTTCGAAGGGTTCAGTCCGGGTGTATATCTCGGCGCCATTATTCAGAGTGAGGGTATCATTTTTAAGTTCATAGGAATACTCAGTAGTAGTGCCATTGTCCATAATAATAATGAACTTATCGTTCTCAATCTTCCATTTTCCATAGATCACAGGCCTCATTTCCTGCGTACCTGTGAAGATATAGCTGTTCTCATCCTTCAGGAAGCTGTAGGCTTCCATATCACCTCTTATTGTGTACCATTCACCAAGGAAAGATTCTTCAGCAGGAGATTGTTGCTGATTCTGTTTTTGTTTGCAGGCTGAAAATAGAATTATAGTTATTAATACCGGAATATAAATCCTGACTGATTTTTTCATGACATGATTGTTTTAAAATCAGGTTTGAGATATAAATATAAGAAAATTAATAGGATAGATACCAATTATTCCGGATTAGTGTTTTCCTGCCCCCGACCACGCCATGGCGTGGTCACCCCCTGAAGGGGGTTTAATTTTCGGTTTTTAACGAATATTTGTTATAGGTAGAATTTATACCCCCTTCAGGGGGTGGCACCGACTTGTCGGTGCCGGGGGCAAGGTGGGCTGCGAAGTAGACCGGGGGCCTTGCTTTAAGCTATTTTGCCCCGTCGATGCTGCTCTTTATTCCTTCACCGTTGAACAGGGCTTTATATTTAACATTATCGATCTTGAGTACAACCGGATTGGGCCACTGGTTGTTTGTATAAAGGCGGTGTCCGTTAACAGCGCTTATAACCAGCCCAATGGGAGTATTGCTTGAATAAATCTTTGCATCATATTCCGGTCTGTACTCTACCAGCTCACTGGCATAACCAAGAATACTCACCCGGGTCTTATCATTGCCTTCGAGGGTTTTAAAAACAAATTCTTTACGATCCCCGTATTTCCATGCTGCACCGGCAGGGACAAAGGCATAGACTGTGTTTTTATCCTTCGCCTTAGTAAACCATATGTCGTGTTCCCTGATAATCTCCCATGGCCGGATATTGCAAATACCTTCTTCATTAACGAGGTTCCATAATGCTATTTCGCGAAGAAGCGCTTCCTGTTCAATTTGTATCTCTCCGTCAGGTTTGGGACCAATATTAAGAAGAAGATTTCCCCCTTTTGCCCTTATCTCTATTAACATATTGATTATCTCAGTTCCGCTCTTATGCGGATCGTTGGTTGGCTTATACTGCCAGTCGGTTCCCATTGTAAAACATGCTTCCCAGGGCCCGGGAACAGGTTTACCGGGAAGATTCTGTTCGGGGGTCTGCATCTGCCCGCGTGTAACAACAAGATCGGGCTGAAGCTGCCATGCATACTCCTTTAAACCCACTTCAGGACCGTCAAAGAAGAATATATCAATCTTACCATAATTTGTAAGCAGCTCATTCAGTTGTGCTTTGTCATGAGCCATCAGGCCAGGATTGTTTGCCGGGTAGTGAAGAGGATTTTGAAGCCGGCCTATGGGGATATTATTTTTGTAGAAATAGTAAAAATCTTCAGGGGAGAAATAGAGTCCGATTGCTATACCCTGTTTCCTGAAAGCATCTAGGATTTCCTTCATTATATCTCTGTTATATGGAGTTTTCATAATGTTGAAATCAGTTGTTTTTGTATCCCACATACAGAAGCCTGAATGGTGTTTGGAGGTAAAAACAACATATTTCATTCCTGCCAGTTTTGCCAGTATAGCCCAATCCTCAGGATCAAATTTTTTAGGGTTAAAAGTTGCGGGCAGATCATTAATAAACCTTTTCAGATAATCATCTGATGCTCCGGCCATTGAATGGCTAATCACAGCCCCGACCTGGGAGTCCATGCTCCAGTGAATAAACATTCCAAATCCCATGTCCATGAACCATTGTTCCCGTTCAGGTTTATTCCCTTTCTGTTGTCCGTTTGCAGAAAAGGGGAGCATTAAAAATAATGCCATTGCAAGAGAAAGAAATGACTTCATATTTCAGTATTTAGATTTAAGTTTACAGGATCGGTTTATGATCCGGTGATAAATTTATGCTTGATAAACTTATTACCAGGAGTTTTCAGGACTTTGAGGGCTGCCCTTTTTATTCTGACAATTACTTTCCCTTCTGATTTTACAGGTTCTCCGTCAATATGCATCCTGTTTTCCAGTGTCTCAATAACAATCTCCTTATCGGTCTTTATATGACTTACATACTTTGATTTGTTTATTCTTTTTGTGAACAGCCTTATAACAAATACCGGTCCGAATATTTTCGGGAATGGTTTAATCAGCACCATATCAATAATTCCGTCATTTGGTCTGGCATCCGGGGCAATAAAGGCATAGTTTCCGAACTGCCTGGTATTTGCAACAGTCACAACGAACAAATCCTCGGAAATGATTTTTTCTTCTCCGCACCAGATTGTTACCGAGAATGGCTTTAGCTGTATAAAGGTTTTGAGGGTAAGCCATAGGTAAGGGAAAAATCCTCTGAGCTTTATATCATTAAAAGAATGTGCAACAAAGCTGTCAAGTCCTATCCCTGCTACATTCAAACATATATTCCCGTTTACCTCTATCACATCTATAGGCATAAATTCTGCTTTTCTGGCAGAAGAAAGAAGGGAGTTGACATTGATATTAAATCCGAATTCCTTTGCAAATCCGTTGCCTGATCCAAGTGGAAGAACCCCCAGTATCTTCTCTGTATTTATAAGTTTGGTTGCAACTGTGTGAACCGTGCCATCGCCACCTGCTGCAATAAAAACATCATGTTTGTCAAAGTTCCTGGTAATTATTGACTCGGTATCAGATTTTGACAATGATTTAACGGCAGTAAGTTCCCTGTGAAGATCAAGTCCAAGAGAAACAAAGTAATTTACAGGAGTAACACCGGAATCGGGATTTATTATGAAAAGAGGTTTTCTTCTATTTTCTGCAGCCGGCGTCTTCATGCCCAAATGTACACAAGTTTTTTTATACTACCCCATGATGGGATATTTAATCGGTTGCAGGAATCAGCGTTTCCTTTATTGTCCCAGGGTTCACCCAGCGGGACAGATTCAGATGATTGCCAGCCTTTTTGAGAGTTATATGTTCAGAAGATCTATCATTTCGGACTTTTTATTGTAAATTGGATATTTGATATTGAAGATTCATTTTTAATTAATAATTCAGTTATGTCAGAAAAGAAATTCTTCCACATTTCAAAAACAGGATTGTTTTATGGGATAAACAACCTTGATGATGCAATCTCAGCATCGAAGGAAGGAGGATATATCTGGCTGAATTACTTCAAGCCGGAGAAGGATGAACTGATGGCCCTTGTTGAAAAACTGGGAATTCATCCATTATCAGTTGAAGACTGTATGGATTACAGACAGGTTCCCAAGATTGAATATTTCCCTGATAATACATTTGTTATATTTAATTCTTTCAATTATTACCAAAGGACACTGCATGTTGATGAGATAAATCTCTTTATTGGGAAAAATTTTCTTATCACTGTCAGCGGTCCAAATTCAGAAGAAAGAAAGCCACTTGCTGAAATAGAGAGGACTATTTCAGGTGATCCGGGTAATATCAAGTCAGGCCCGGCAGCTCTTATGCACAGGCTCCTTGATTATATTGTCGATCAGAAGTTCACGGCATTTGAAGTACTAGAGGATGAGCTCGAAGAGGCAGAAGATCAGGTACTGGAAACCACAATTTTGTTCGATCCTGCTGATCTGATGAGAATAAGGAAATGCCTTCAGGTTATGAGAAAGAGCCTGTTTCATGAGCGGGAGATAATGGTTAAGATATGCAGACTTGATTGTCCTTTCATACCCGAAAAAGCCATAGCACATTACAGGGATATTTATGACCACCTGGCGAAATTCTTTGAACTGACAGAGACCTACCGTGAAAATGTAACAAGCCTTATGGAGCTTTATTCCTCACTCCAGAACAACCTGATGTCAAAATCTTCGAATGAAACAAATGCCTCTGTGAGACGGCTTACTTTAATTGCAACAGTTTTTATGCCGCTAACTCTTATTGCATCCATAGGCGGTATGTCGGAATGGACCATGATGACAAATAAAATGAGCTGGAAGATCTCCTATCCCTTGTTTGTTATTGCTATGGGGATCATTGCAGTTGTTAACTACATTGTTATAAGAAGGATAGAAAAGCGAGGAAAAATTTTCAGATAGTTATGTCTGATTTTGTGTGTTGTTGTACAAAAGATCAAACATCCGGAAATGCTTCATACCATATGACTTGATTGCATAGGAGAAAAAGATACCCGAAAAGATATCTATGCTGTAATGACCATGAGAAAGTAACAGGGTAATAATTACAACAACCAGACATGCCATAATTATTCTTTTATAAATTGAATCGTTCACCAGCAGGAACAGCATAAATAAATTTCCTGCATGTCCTGAAGGATAAACCCCTAATTCATACTTTGAAAAACCGTTGAACAGAGGATCAGATCCGCCGAACATTGGAGGATTACCAAATGGTGTAAGAACAATAAATACCCCACGTACCAGATAAAACATCCCAATCATAAGAAGCATAAACGGTACACGATTATATTCTTTCTTATGGATCACATAAACAAATAACAGGAAGATCGGTATAAGGCATACGATGTCATATACAAGTGAAAGATCAATAACGGGAAGATTGTCAAGTATAAGATCAGATAACATAGGCAGGGTTTTACCTTTACTCATATAGTTGTGCAGATATGTCTGGGAAGCTATATTCAGAGCCATTCCTGCAATGAGAGTAAAGAAGCCTATATATAAATATCTGCTTTTAAATAAATGATTCAATGACAAGATATTCTCAGAGTCATATTTTGTATTTGCTGTTTTTGTAAGCTGTGGCATATTGATTTTTTATTGCCCGACAAATATATGAAGATTAGCAAAAACAAATCATATGAAAAAGGATTATTGGGACATTGAGTTGTAAATCTCCATAATTTCATTCCGGTACTCTTCAGGTGCTTCGAGATGTCCCCAGCTTGATTGTGTCTGCCATAGTCCGTCGTATACAGAGTCATGATATGTTTTCAGAATGTGCGGAATACCTTTCTCGTTAAGCAGGCCGTCAATCAGCATAGCTTCAATCTCATTGCTCAGGGCCAGTATTTTTATTATATTATTCATGGGTTCATATTTTATTTAATAATATTTATCAAAAGTAATCCGAATTCATATTCAAAGTTTGGCGTGAAAATATCTTTGCCCAGGGATGATTTTATCTCTTCAACCTGCCAGTATTTACCATCTTCAATTTCATCGGGATTTATTTCCGGATTATCATCGGAGAGAGCTGAATATGAGTAGACCAACTCTTTTTCACGGGGAGATTCCCAGATATATCTTCCAATAAATTCTGTCTGCAGATCAGAAAGTTTCAGCTCTTCATAAGCTTCCCTTCTGAGTGCCGATTCAGCCGTCTCTCCGGGACTAATATGTCCGCCAACTGAAGTATCCCATTTCCCGGGTTGGATATCTTTTTTTACCGATCTCTTCTGAAGGTATAATTCACCTTTTCTATTAAGGAGATGGATATGAACAACAGGGTGAAGCAGATTGCTTATCCCATCATGACATACACTTCGGGGAGCCTCACCGATGGTGTTGCCATCTTCATCAACAACCGGAAAAATCTCGGAAGGGTCAGAGTAGTTCATAATGGGTACAAAAATAGTTATAATTTAGTTATAGTTACCCCGCCCGCTATCTCGAGGCTGCCACTTGCCCACGGTCTGCTTTGGAGCCCACCCCTAAGCCCCCGGTCTCCGCCTCCCGATAGTTATCGGGATGGCGGAGCCCACCCTCTGGCGTGGTCGGGGACAGGGGGGTTAGATACCTGATACCACTGTAAAACCACATTTCATAGAATTTCCATCCTCATCTACTGCTGTGATAGTATGATATCCAGCCCCGGCAATTATTTCAATTTGATGCAGAAATTTTGTTGTGGAGATATATGAATCATCGAGGTGCCAGAATATTTTCTTTGCAGGATTGCGATGCGCAATCTCAGGTATTATCCTTGTACGATTACCCTCCTGATCACGTGGAATAAATATCTTCACTCCCGGAGAAGGGTAGATGAATTCCATTACAGGGATCATCTTACCGGAATTACATCCCGGGGCAAAAGGAGGCAGCAACCGGTATTCCGGATGTTTCTGCCGGTAAAAAAACTCCATGGCAGGTGAAAGGACAAACCATGATT
>Ga0307377_10003872_pt1 | contig 16613 bp, 14 predicted proteins | sample TR3MG_FD_202535 | JGI IMG/M metagenome (GOLD analysis project Ga0307377, IMG submission 202535) | Soil microbial communities from Risofladan, Vaasa, Finland - TR-3 | ecosystem: Environmental > Terrestrial > Soil > Coastal area > Acid sulfate soil | place: Finland: Risofladan, Vaasa | collected... | reverse complement strand
TCTGATCTGTCGTATCCAGCTATATCAAAACCGCCCTTTGCAAAATAGAGAGCAAGGGCACTCATGCCGATACCGCCAATCCCGACAAAATAAATTCCTTCAATATTTTTAAACTCAATCATTTTTCTATTAGCTTAAGCACCTCTTCTGCAATTCTGATATCAGCATCCCTGTCAGCCATCTTCACTATGTTTCCGGAAAGAAGCTCTCTTTTATCTTTATCTGCAATTAATCTGACTGCCTCGTCAACAAGCGATTTCGTTGCCTGATCATCAGTGATTAATACCGCAGCCTCTCTACCTGATAAAGCCAAAGCATTTTTTGTCTGGTGATCTTCTGCAACATTTGGAGAAGGAATAAGAATAGCAGGTAAGCCAACCAGACAAATTTCTGAGATTGTCCCTGCTCCTGCTCTTGATACAATAATATCAGCTGCAGCATATGCAAGGTCCATCCTGTTTATGAATCCATGCACTGAAATATTTTTACTGTCAGAGAGAGAAACCAGAGCATTCACATTTTCGTAATAATGCTTACCGGTTTGCCAAACCCATTGACAATCTGAATTTTGGAGCTTATTTATGTTCCCTGACAGACTGCTATTTATGCTGCCTGCACCTCCCGAACCACCAAGTACAAGGACTACAGGTAAGCCTTTTTTCAGGTTGAAATATGACAATGCCTCATCCTTCAGACTTGTAAGATTATCAAAGTTCTCACGTACAGGGTTTCCTGTCTTTATTATCTTCAAAGCAGGGAAATACTTATCCATCCCATCATATGCAACACAGATTACTGATGCCCTTTTCGCAAGTAGCTTATTTGTGATTCCTGCATAGCTATTCTGTTCCTGAATTAGTGTCGGAATTCTCATTTTACCTGCCTGATGCAACACTGGACCACTCACATAGCCACCAACACCTACAACAACATCCGGGTTAAACTCTTTAATGATATTTTTAGCCATCTTCAAGCTCCTGATAAGCCGAACCAGCACATTAAAATTTTTCAGAGTGAGTTTTCTGTTTATTCCTGCTACCGGTAATCCTACTATCCTGTAACCAGCAGCCGGAATTTTTTCCATTTCCATTTTCCCCTCAGCCCCAACAAATAGAATCTCGATCGCAGGATCAATTTTCCTGAGAGCATTTGCGATAGAAATAGCCGGGAATATGTGTCCGCCGGTACCTCCACCACTTATTATAACCCTCTTATGCATTTGTTGGCTCATATATCTTTTCTCCAATATCAGTAGCTTCCTCTTCAGATAACTCTTCATTTCTAATTCTTGCATTTACCACTCTGCTCACACTCAGAATAGCTCCGATTGAAAAACTCATTACCAAAACTGATGTCCTTCCCCAACTTACCATTGGAAGTGTCTGTCCGGTTACCGGAAATAGTCCTACTGCAACCAGCATATTAAGCATAGCCTGAATTACTATCATCACAATAAGACCCATTACCAGAAAGGCCGGGAATGCCGTCTCGCATTTTTTCGCTATAGTAATTCCCCTGAAAAGCAATATCAGATATGCAAAAATCAATGGTATCGCTCCAAAAAGCAATCCGTATTCTTCAATTATTATTGCAAAGATGAAGTCTGAGTTCGATTGGGGAAGAATGTTTCTCTGGGTGCTTTTTCCTGGAGCTTTTCCAAATAATCCACCGGTTGATATAGCTATCTTAGCCTGATTCGACTGATAATCTCCATCAGCATCTACTTCGTTGGAGAAAAAAATTTCAACCCTGTGTTTCCATACCTGCACCCTGTTATCTTTTGTGAACACCGTCAACACCATGGCGAACATAATAACCCCGACAACCCCCATACCTGCATATGCCAGAAGATATTTAAAAGGCACACTCCCGATAAACATTATTATCATACTAATACCAAAAATCATTAAAGCAGTTGATAGGTTTTCAGGCAAAATCAATCCACAGATAATAGTAACCGGAATCATAAAATATTTTGTGACCAGCATGAAATTATTCAGTTCATTCTGGTATTTCGCCAATGTTCTGGCCAGATAAAGGACTAATGCAACTTTAGCTACATCAGACGTCTGTAGTTTAAATCCTGTTCCAGGGATAACTATCCAACGTGTAGCCTCATTAACCCTCGACCCAAAGGCTAATGTAAGGATCAGTAATCCTATAGCAACGAGTAGTATCAACCCTGCCAGCGAAAAATATATCCTGTATGGTAAATAATGAACAACCATAATTATTACCAGACTTAAGACGAGCATTAAAAACTGACTCCATAAAAAATATGTTGTGTTACCACCATATTTCATAAAGGCCACACCAACAGAAGAGCTGTAAACAGCCAGCAGGGAATAGATCATAAAAAGAGCTACAAGGCCCCATATGGTCTTGTCTCCCTTAAATGTCTTTGTAAGCCAGCCTTGTTGCATGTAAATCTCTGTTTATAGGTTTCTTACTGCTTGTTTAAACTGACGACCGCGGTCTTCATAATTACTAAAAAGATCAAAACTTGCGCATGCAGGTGATAATAATACCGTCTCATCTTTCTTTGCCAGATAGTATGATGACCTGACTGCCTCTTCCATGGTTGTTGTTTCAACAATAGTGGCAACCTTATCCTTGAATGCTTCAATAATCTTTTTGCTGTCCTTACCAAGACAAACTATTGCTTTGACTTTCTTTGAGACAACCGGAAAGAGTTCGGAATAGTCATTTCCTTTGTCAACTCCGCCAACAATCCAGACAGTATTGTTTTCCATACACTCAAGAGCATACCATGTTGAATTGACATTGGTTGCTTTTGAATCATTAATGAAATTAATGCCGCACACTGTAATTACCGGCTCCATCCGGTGTTCAACCCCCTGAAAATCAGCCAGGCATTTTCTGATTACCTCTTTCCGGATATTAAGAACTTTCCCTGCAATAGCGGCGGCCATAGAGTTGTAAATGTTATGACGGCCTTTGAGTGCCAATTCATGAATGGTCATAAGCTTAGTTTTATTTAGGTAATCAATTATCAATTCTTTATTTTCGATATATGCAGACATGCCCTCATGTATTTCATCAGAAAATGGAAGAAGGGTCATGGGGTACTTCTTTTTAGATAATTCAGCCTTAATGATTGGATCACCAGACCAGTAAATAAGAAAATCCGATTTCTTTTGATTTTGTGTTATTCTCAATTTTGAATCAATATAATTCTGAAGTTTGTTACCATACCTGTCAAGATGATCAGGTGTAATATTCATTAAAACAGCTATGTCTGCTTTAAATTCATACATCCCGTCAAGCTGAAAACTACTCAGCTCGATTACATAATAATCATATGTCCCCTCAGCAACTGCCATGGCAAAACTTTTTCCTACATTACCAGTCATCGCGACATTTTTTCCTGCTTCTTTCAGAATATTGTAAATCAGGTTTGTAACTGTTGTTTTACCATTACTGCCGGTAATGCAAATCTTGATACCATGAGCATATCTGCCGGCAAATTCAATTTCAGATATTACAGGAATCCCCTTTTCATAGATCTTGCTGATAATTGGTGCATTCCCGGGTATACCAGGGCTCTTTATAACCTCATCTGCCGATAATATTATCTTTTCGTTGTGATTTCCTTCTTCCCACTTAATATTATATTTACCAAAAATTTCCTTGTATCTATCCTTAACCAGCCCCATGTCAGACACAAACACATCGAATCCATGCTTTTGTGCCAGAACTGCTGATCCTGTGCCACTCTCTCCTGCTCCCAATATTACAATCTTCTTCTTCATTTCAATTACCTGATCTTAAGCGTCACAATACTTATAACAGCCAATAAAATTGCTACAATCCAAAACCGTGTAACAATCTTAGCTTCCGGATAACCCTTTTTCTGATAGTGGTGATGGAGGGGAGCCATAAGAAAAATCCTCCTGCCTTTCCCATATTTTCTTTTTGTTCTTTTAAACCAGTAAACCTGCAATACAACCGAAAGAGCTTCTACAAGAAATATTCCACAAAGTATAGGGATCAGAAGCTCTTTTCTAATGATAATTGCAAATACAGCGATTATACCTCCCAGTGCAAGGCTTCCTGTATCGCCCATAAAAACCTGCGCCGGGAATGAGTTATACCATAAGAAACCAATAGTAGCCCCTATAAATGCGCTGGCAAAAATCACCAATTCCTGAGATCCGGGGATATACATTATATTCAGGTAGTTAGCGTAGATAACATTACTTGACAAATAAGCAAGTATCCCAAGAGCACTTCCAATTATAGCAGATGTACCGGTAGCAAGGCCATCGAGTCCGTCGGTGAGGTTTGCCCCATTTGAGACAGAAGTAACAATAAAAATGACAATAACCACAAATGCAAGCCACGTCCACAACTGCCTGTGATCTTCATTAATAAAGCCCACCAGCCAGGAATAGTCAAATTCGTTATTTTTGATGAAAGGGATAGTGGTTTTAGTCGATTTCCGTTCCATTACAATCTCACCCTGACCTGAATAGGAGACTGCCGTATCAAGAAGCTCTACCTTCTCTGATGAAGTTAAATTTGCGAAATTTACCTTCTCAACAATAATTACATCCTCGTTGAAAAAAAGTGTTATTCCTACAATAAGACCCAGTATTATTTGTCCCAAAATCTTAAACCTGCCAGACAGACCACCTTTTTTCTTTTTAAATATTTTTATATAATCATCTAGCAAGCCAATAAGTCCCAGCCAAATGGTGGTTAGCAACATAAGGATAACATAAATGTTATCCAGTTTAGCAAATAATAGAGTAGGAATAATTATAGATGCCAGAATGATTATCCCACCCATTGTCGGGGTTCCCTTTTTCTGATATTGCCCCTTAAGCCCAAGTTCTCTGACAACTTCACCAACCTGCTTACGCTGAAGAAACTGTATTATTCTTTTTCCTATAAGGAGGGAAATAATCAGAGAAGTAATAATGGCCATTGCCGACCTGAAAGAAATATAATTGAAAACTCCTGCCCCTGGGAAGTTGAGTGTATCGAGATATTTGAATAAATAGTATAGCATCTTTTCTCTGTATTATTGCGGTAACAATGCATTTTTCAATTCCTCCCTGTCATCGAAGTGGTGTTTCACTCCCATTACTTCCTGGTAAGTCTCGTGGCCCTTACCGGCAACAAGTATCACATCACCCCTTCCGGCAAGCATTACCGCAGTCTTAATTGCCTGACGACGATCGGCTATTCTGAGGCTTTTCCCCTTAAGTTCAGGAGTTATTCCCGCCTCCATATCATCCAGAATTTTTTCCGGATCTTCACTCCTTGGATTATCGGATGTGAGTATGATTTTCGTACTTCCTTTGGCAGATATTGCTGCCATCTTTGGTCTCTTTGCCTTATCCCTGTCACCTCCAGCGCCAATAACAGTTATTAACTGTACACCATCCTCTCTTATCTTATTAATTGTATCTATGACATTCTGTAGAGCATCGGGAGTATGGGCATAATCCACGATACATGAAATCCCGCCATTAGATTTAACTACCTCCAGTCTGCCAGCTACCGGCTGAAGATCGCTTAACACAGTCAATATCTCCTTCTTTGACGCTCCAAGGAGCTCTGAAGCAGCAAATACTGCAAGCAGATTTGATGCATTAAAATCACCTGCAAACCTTGTCCACACCTCTTCTCCCTGAATTTTCAGTTTCATTCCTTCAAATCCCTGTTCTATAACTCCACAGCGGTAATCAGCCATTCCCCTGATAGAAAAAGTGTGATGGGTAGCTTTACAGTTTTGCAACATAACCCTCCCGTTCCTGTCATCGATGTTTACAAGTGCAAATGCGCCGGTTGACAGGGAGTCAAAAAAACTCTTCTTAGCAGCCAGATAGTTATCAAATGTTTTATGATAGTCGAGGTGATCGTGAGTTAAATTGGTGAAAACAGCTCCTTCAAATTGCAATCCTGCAATTCGCTGCTGATCGGCCGAATGAGAGCTAACCTCCATAAATACATAATCGCATCCATTATCGACCATCTCTGATAAAAGACTATTGAGTTGAGTAGGATCGGGTGTTGTATGTGTTGCCGGCAGTTCCTTCCCGTTTATATAATTGCATACTGTTGAAAACAGGCCACATTTATAACCCAATTGAAGGAACATTCTGTACATAAGTGTGGCTACAGTTGTTTTACCATTGGTGCCGGTCACACCCACCAGTTTAAGTGAAGATGACGGATTTCCAAAAAAGTTTGAGGCAGCATAACCGAGAGCTCTTGCAGAATCGTCTGTTTTTATCCAGCATATTTTTTTATCCCTGCTCTCCGGAAGTATTTCGCAAATAATAGCTGTAGCTCCGGATGTGATGGCTGCATTTATAAATTCATGACCATCGGTATTATATCCCCTTACAGCAATAAAAAGTGATCCTTTGGTTACCCTACGGGAATCAAATTCAATATTTGAAATAATAGTACCGCTTTCTCCGGTCAGAGAAACGACATTTATCCCTTTTAAAATATCTTCAATCCTAGTCATTTCACATATTCATCTCCAGGGAAACCACTGATCCCTCATAATACCTTGCTCCATGTTCCGGCGACTGCCTTCTCACTCTTCCTTTCCCACTATATCGTACTCTCAGTCCGGAATTTTCAAGAAGGTAGATCGCATCCCTCAGGCTCATCCCTCTGACATCCGGTACAAGTCCCTGCTCCATCTTCACACCTGCCAGGCTTATTGTGTTTCCATGTTCACGGGTTACTATCCAGTCATCATCAACAGTTTGTTTGTATTCTACTTTAAGGCTTCTAAGTACTTCGTTGATGTCCTCCCTGCTACCATTGCCAGCCTCGGGGGCAGAAATCTTTGTATCTTCTTTATTATCAGCCGTATAATCACTGAAAAACCGGGTTGCATACACTTTATCAGATATCTCTTTGAAAACTGTTCCGGCAACCAGATTTCCGTAATAAACTCCACTCGAAGGAGCATTTACAACTACAATACATGAATAAAGCGGGTTTTCTGCCGGAAAGTATCCTACAAAGGATGCCTGATAAGATATCCTTGCACCTTGTCTGTAACCACGTTTATCTTTGGCAATCTGAGCGGTACCTGTTTTACCTGCTATTTTATAGTTGGCGTTTTTAAGGTTAGTTGCAGTACCACGTTCTACGACACCCTCCATCATCTTTTTTGCTTTCCTAATTGTAGTATTGGATGCTATTGAATTAACAATTACATCCGGTTTATAATTTTTTATGACATTCCCATTGTGCAGGACAGCAGTTACAAACCTGGGACGCATCATCTTTCCGTCGTTTGCAACTGCATTATAAAATGTTAGTATCTGCAAAGGGGTTAACTGCACTTCATAGCCATGTGACATCATAGGCAATGAAAGTCCGGACCAAAATTTATCGCCCGGATACCTTATCAAAGGATCACCTTCTCCACTAATCTGAATATCAAGTTTTTCATTGAGTTTCATAGCGTAGAGCCGATTCACAAATTCTTTTGGTTTGTTTTTATAATGTTCATTTATAATTATAGAGGTCCCAACATTGGAAGAATTCTCAAAGACCTTATTTACAGTAATTTTGCCATACCCCTCTTTTCTTGTATCTCTTATTATTTTGTTATAAAATCTCACACTCCCTTTACCTGTATCAACAATATCACCGGTATCGATCACTCCATCTTCCAGGGCTGCCATAAGGACCGCAAGCTTGAAGGTTGAACCGGGCTCTGTACTTTCGCCAATAGCATAATTATATGTTTCGCGATAGCGGCCATCTCTACCTATTTCGAGGTTGGCTATTGCCTTAATATCTCCTGTTGCTACCTCCATAAGTACGGCACAGCCATGATGAGCCTGATGTTTCTTCAGCTGATTCAGCAAAGCCGTCGATGCAACATCCTGCAGATCAATATCCAATGTAGTAAAAACATCATTCCCATCACTTGATTCCACACTATTAGGTCCATCAACTGTTATCCAATCACCACCAGTCAGCCGTTGTTTCATTGAAACCCCATTCTTTCCTGCCAGATATTTATCAAATGCTCCTTCGATCCCAACCTCTGTACCATCACTTCCAAGATTAAGATAACCTATTGTACGGGCAGCCAGGTCACCATTTGGAAGAATCCTTCTGTTCTCAGCCAGCGCTACCAGACCTCCTTTATATTGTCCCTCTCTGAAAATTGGTAGCTTTTTTAACTCCTTAAGCGTTTCATGATCCACTCTACGACGGATAAGAAAATAGCGATTACCCTTTCTCCTTGCTTCAGTAATTGTTGATTTCCAACCTGCAGCTGATCTCTCCCCTATTAAACGAGCCAGCCCCACTGATAATCCGTTTATTCCATTTGTCCATGTAGTAGAAGACATACCGGTAGATCTGGTATCCATATAAATTGTATAATAGGGAACCGAACTTGCAAGTAGTCGACCATCACTGGTGAGAATATCACCTCTGTTTGCAGAAACCTCAGCAGTTTTATACACATATTGCTCACTCATATCTGACCATTTGCCACGCTGAACATATTGAAGGGTAAGAATGCGTATCAATATGGCAGCAGCTACCAGGACAATTGTAAAATATACAATGCCACTACGCCACGCTATATCGTCCCTTACTGCCATTCACTATTTTTTATCAACCAACAATTTATATGGAGGTGTTTTCATCTCTTCGAGGTTTAAGCCTTTTTCCTTTACCCTCCGAATTACTTCCGATTGTCTGCTTACATACATCAAATCAGCAGATGTTGCCAGGGCCTCAGCTCTGAGGTCTTTAACCTGCTTTTGAAGTCTTGATGTCTCACGAGTAATTTTTTCAGCATGAAATCTGTTTCCAATATAAATGGCTGCTAGCAGAGTTATAAACGCAACATACCCCAGGTTCTTAAGTATGAGTTTTTCAGAAACCATACTACCACTTAGAAGCTCTTTAATGAAGCCTCCGTTCTTCGGCTGTTTTTTGCTCTTGTCGCTATTTTCGACCATTTATTTAAATTTTTTCGGCTATCCTGAGTCTTGCGCTTCTTGCTCTTTTATTTATCGCTATCTCTTCATCGCCAGGGGTAGTGCCCTTCCTGTTAATTATCCTGAATGGGGTTTCTATGTTTCCATAGAAGTCTTTTTTTCCCTCTCCCTCAAAATTGCCACTCTTCATAAAATTTTTAACGACTCTGTCTTCCAGCGAATGATAGGTTATTACTACTAATCTTCCTCCTGTAACAAGAATATCAAGAGCCTGTTCAAGCATCTCTTTCAGATAATCAATCTCATGATTGACGGATATTCGTAAAGCCTGGAACACCCTGGCATAGAACTTATGCTCTTGTCTGTATGGGGCCAGTTTACCAATAGCATCAATTATATCATTAACAGATGTCAATGGTTTTTCAATTCTTGCAGCAACAATTTCTTTTGCTATCCTTCTTGAATTTGTAAGCTCCCCGAAATTGTAAAAAATATCAGCAAGCGAAGTCTCATCCAATGTATTGAGAAGGTGTGCTGCAGTTACTGATCCAGCCTTATTCATTCTCATATCAAGGGGAGCGTCCTGTCTGAAAGTAAATCCCCTTTCAGGCTCATCAAACTGATGGAATGACACACCAAGATCAGCTATCAGTCCATCAATTGAACCTACTCCATTAAACCGGAGATTGTTCTTAAGAAAACGGAAATTCTGATTAATAAAGAGAAACTTATCATCACACGGAACATTCAACGCAGCATCCTCATCCTGATCAAAAGCAATAAGCTTCCCTGTACTAAGTTGTTTTAGAATTTCCATAGAATGCCCTCCTCCTCCGAATGTTACATCGACATATATCCCGTCAGGCCGGATATTCAGCCTATCAATACTCTCTTTGAGCAGTGCGGGAATATGGTAAACCATTATATTTCAGGCTCATTAAAACTTCCACCCATCAGCTTTTCAGCCAGGTTGGCAAAATCGTCAGCAGGCATATCTATCTTATCATAAATATCTGCTGCCCAAATCTCTATCCGCCCATCCTGACCTGCGAGAACAACATCTCTTTCAGCTCCCACCAGATCCAATAGTCTTTTAGGTACCAGCATTCTGTTATTGTTGTCGAGCGAGAGTTCAGCAGTTCCTTTAAAAAAATTCCTCAGGAACATATTATGCTCCCTGTTATACGGATTGATCCTCTTCCTTATCTTGTCAAGCTGCCTGTTCCAGTCTTCTATGGAATATAGCACCAGACAATTTTCAAAAATATCCTTACGTACCACAAAATGATCCTGAGCATCAGCAGGCATCTGCTTTTTAAATGCCATAGGAAGTATTACCCTTCCTTTGACATCTACTTTGCATGTGTAATCACCTATAAATGTGGCCATCGTCTCATATACCTATTAAAAGGTTAAAATAAATAAAAAATATCCACTTTACTCCACTTTACTCCACTTTTTTTCTGTATTTGTTAATAACTTTATTGCTGATTTAACCATTTATTGGTATAGTTGTGCTGTTTTTAAGTTCCTGGTTTCCATACATCACCACCTCAAAATCTCATGAACTCACTCCCTTACACCGATAGCTGCCAGGGCTCCTCTTTGATCTGCAAAAAGCGGGAAAGCTCCTGGTATTCAAAGAATTTCTCCCCCTCTATAAGAATTAGAGAGGGGGACGGGGGGTGAGTTCATGGTGATAGAATTGAAAATTGAAGCCATATCGTATTTTTTGGTAAATTTGAAATCGCATTCTTATAAAATATTGATAGGATAATGACCAACACAGGTGATAATTCAATAACTCTTAAAATAGATGTCGGAAAAATCCTCTTTTCGAAAAATCCGACACTTGCAAAAACTGTCCCGGGAATCCTTATTAATTACCTTAGAAAAATTATACATCAGGATGAATTGAATGATTTTCTGGGAAAATCCGGTCATCTGAGAGATGTTGAATTTATAGAGGCCGGTTTGAAGCATCTGAAAATTAAGTTTAAGACCTTTTGCAGTGAAAATATCCCCAAAACAGGAAGACATATTTTTGTTTCAAATCACCCTCTTGGCGGACTTGACGGATTGGTATTTATTTATGAATTATCTAAATATTTTCAAAACATAAAATTTCCTGTAAACGACATACTTACCAATATCGAAAATCTTTCCGGTATTTTCCTTCCAATAAATAAACATGGGGCGCAGGGGAAAAATGCAGCCAGGAGTATTGCAAGAGCTTACGCTTCCGACGACCAGATACTTTATTTTCCAGCAGGATTATGTTCAAGAAAGAGGAGGGGTGTAATTAAAGATCTGCAGTGGCAAAAAAGTTTCATAACCAAAGCCATAGAGCACAAGAGAGATGTTTTACCAGCATTTTTTTCCGGAAGAAATTCCAATTTCTTCTACGCTCTTTCCAATATCAGAAAATATTTTGGTGTCAAAGCAAATATTGAAATGCTCTATCTAGCTGATGAGATGTTCAAACAAAAGGATAAAGAGATCCTGCTTATTTTCGGGAACCCAATCCCATGGGAAACATTCGACAAAAGCAAAACTCCATTGGAATGGGCAAATTGGGTACAATCAAAATCATATGAACTCGAATCAATTCTTCCCGGATAATCACATAATTAAAAAAAACATTAAATTGCATAATAATTATTGAATATAATTTTTCGAATATTTCAATACCATTTATTTTATATTTCATGAAACCCATTGCTGCGCAACTTCAGAAGGATCAGATAATTGCTGAATTAACCAATGAGAGGCTTATTCGCAAAACCAATAATGGCAACAATGAAGTTTATATTTTTGACAATAATGACTCTCCGGTTCTGATGCACGAAGTTGGCCGGGTAAGGGAGGTAACCTTTCGTCATGCAGGAGGTGGCACCGGTAAGGAGTTAGATATTGATGAATTTGACACCTCAAAAACCAAGCCTCAAAAACAATTAATAGTCTGGGACCCGGAAAACAAGGAAATCATAGGTGGGTATCGTTTTTATTTCCCTGAAAAAGACTGTACAGATTGTGATGTTACAAGACTTGCATCATCTATTTATTTTAATTTTTCTGATAAATTTATGACTAAGTATTACCCTCATCTCATGGAACTTGGCAGGTCGTTTGTTCAGCCTGACTATCAGTCTCGTTCTATGGGAAGAAAAAGCCTGTTTGCCCTCGATAATCTTTGGGATGGGCTTGGGGCTTTAATATTAGATAATCATCACTTAAAATACTTGTTCGGAAAAGTGACTATGTATCCTCATTTCAATCAGAAAGCCAGGGATATGATCCTCTATTTTCTGATGAAGCATTTCAGTGATCCTGACAATCTTGTTACACCTGTTGACCCGGCCAAAATTGATATCCATCCTGTTGAAATGAAAAAGATATTCAGGAGTTGGAGATATAAGGAGAATTATAAGATTTTGTCCAGGGAGGTTAGGAATCTCAATGAGAATATCCCTCCTCTTATTAACGCCTATATGAATCTATCACCCACCATGCGTACCTTTGGCACATTTATAAATCATAAGTTTGGTGATGTTGAAGAGACCGGAATAATGATTACTCTAAGGGATATCTATGTTGAAAAGATTAACAGGCATCTCTCATCATATAAAAAGGACTTCCAGATAACCTGGTTTTCCCACGAAAATCAATAAGCTCTTATATTCCTGCCTTCCATATAGTTAACATAAGACTGGTTGACAACCTTATTGCCCCCCGGTGTTGGATAATCACCGGTAAAATACCAATCACCCAGATGTCCGGGACATGCTGCGTGGAGACCTTCAATAGATTGATATACAATTTCTACCTCCGTTTTTATATCATCTGATTTAAGCATTGAGGCTATTTTCCCTGAGACCTCATCAGGACAAAATGGCTTATAGATTTTTTTAACCACATTTTTCATCTCCTCAACAGGTTTTTTGAGTTCAGAAACAGCCTCATTATAAACTGTTTGTAATAGTGACTCCTTGCCGGAGTCTTTAATAAGCTCAATTGCTGCTTTAAAAGCAATAAAGTCTCCCATTTTTGCCATATCAATACCATAACAGTCGGGATATCTCAATTGAGGTGAAGATGAGACAACAATAATTTTTTTAGGATCCAGTCTGTCAAGAATCTTTATAATACTTTTTTTCAAAGTAGTTCCTCTGACAATCGAATCATCAATCACAACCAGATTATCTATCCCCCGCCTGATGACCCCATAAGTAACATCATATACATGGCCTACAAGATCATCCCGACTTGAATCTTCTGTAATAAATGTTCTCAACTTTGCATCCTTCACTGCAATTTTTTCAACTCTGGGTCTCTGATTAATAATCTTTTCAAGTTCTTCCCTTGTAAGGGAATCTCCCCTACCGAGTATATGATCAATTTTAACATGATTAAGATATTCCTCTACACCTTTTATCAGACCATAAAATGCGCTCTCAGCGGTATTAGGGATATATGAAAAAACTGTATTATCAAGATCGTAGTTAACAGTTTTAAGCACAGGTTCTGTAAGCAATTCCCCCAGCTTTTTTCTTTCCCTATAAATCGATTTATCAGTTCCTCTCGAGAAATATATCCTTTCAAATGAACACTTGCGTAGTTCAGTTTCCTCTCTTATCTTTTCGATTGTTGTTTCTCCCGATGACTTAATTATAATAGCACTCGCCGGGGGAAGTTCGATAACATCATCTGTCCTAACATTAAAAATTGTCTGAATAACAGGTCTTTCTGAAGCGATCACAACAACCTCATCGTCAATATAATAATAAGCCGGTCTGATACCTGCCGGATCCCTCATAACAAATGCATCCCCATGTCCGACCATCCCTGCCATTGCATAACCTCCATCCCAATTACGGCTAGCTTTTCGCAGTATTGAAGTAACATCCAAATGTTTCTCTATAAGCGGAGATATCTCTTTTTTTGTGGCTCCTTCTTCTTTGAATTTACGAAATAGTCTTTCATTTTCCTCATCGAGACGATGTCCAATATTTTCAAGGATTGTTACAGTGTCTGAAAAATCGACAGGGTTCTGACCTAACTCAACCAGATTGCTGAAAACTTCACTAACATTAGTAAGGTTGAAGTTCCCTGCCATTACCAGGTTCCTTGACTTCCAGTTATTCTCCCGGCTTACGGGGTGAACATAATCAATATTGTAATTCCCAAAAGTACCGTATCTGAGATGTCCCAGATAAATATCGCAGGCAAACGGAATACTCTCCCGAATGAAAGCAGAATTTTTCAAATCTCCTTTATGAGTACTCAATATGCCATCAATATCTTCATAAATGAGGTTGAAAATATCTTTTAATGAATTAGCCTTATTTGACCTTTGTCTGAAAATATATCTGTTCCCTGGGGGAATACCTAATTTTATTCCGGCTATTCCAGCGCCATCCTGCCCCCTGTTATGCTGCTTTTCCATCATAAGATACATCTTCTGCAAACCATAATTCCATGTACCATATTTTTCAATATAATAATCCATCGGCTTTCGCAATCTTAACATTGCAATGCCGCATTCGTGTTTGATCCTGTCACTCATAACTACTTTGTATTCAGGTCGGGGAAATTAATAATATCCGGAACCAGATATGCATCGGGAAACTCTTTGCTGATAATTAAATACTGCTTCATCGCTTCAGTCTTTGATCTGTAGTCTCCAACCCTCACCATATACCAGCCAGGATTATCAAATAAAATATATGAATTGATATCCTGAAACTTGTCCAAAAATTCTTGTTTGGCCTTATTTGATTCGTCCCGTGCATTACGGACAGAGCTACGGTAAATCTGTATCCTGAAACCCTCCATGCCAAAATAGCCATTTTCTTTGGAGAGATTTACATTGGCAAGTATATATCTGCTGATAAGGGTGTCTAAAGCATAATTCTGATTGATATTGAGGTGTCCGCCAGTGGTGTTATTATCTGAATTTTTTAAAATATCTGTTGTTTTGACAAAAGACTGTCCGTAGCCAAAACTTGTTGAAAAGATCAGAGTAATAAAAAACAAAAAAAGTTTTCTGTCCATGCGGCAAAATTAACATTTCATTGTCATAATGAAAACGGATTAACCGTTTTTATTATTTTGTTATATCAACTGTTGTTATTGTTTGGATTTCAGTGCAAGATAAAAGCTGCCTCCGCGTGTCCCGGCAACCAAAATGTTATTATCATAATTAATATCAATATCTGCTCCTAAAGCATCAGTATTGTATGAATCACAAAGGCTAAACATCCTTATCCTGCCTTCATCAGAACCATCAATTGAGCCTAAAACATTAACAATGTAGCAGTTCGTGTTTAACATTAATATATTATCGTTGTCATCAAAAATAAGTGCAGCCCCGGTATTCGAATTCTCAAGGTACTTTTTCCATACAATTGAGCCTGTATTTGTTAATGAAGCAATGAATGAATTATTCAATGCTCCATCCTCAACGGCGAGTTCTGTCCTTCCGGCCACAAATACATTTCCTGTGGCATCAAGTAAGATTGCAGTGCTGGCTGCTCCGAAATCAGGATTATTATATAGTTCCTTCTCCCACAATTTCTGAAACTGGTCATTAAATTTTGCAACACTTGCTTTTGATTTGGAACCGATTTTCTTTCTGGTCAGGGCAAGAAAAATATTACCTGCATTATCAACATCTGCCTTATTAGCTGAAACAAAGTTTGTTTCTGTAATTTCATTCTCAGTAATTAACACACCTGTTGTATCGAATCTTACAAAAAGAATTCCGGTTGCACCTGATTCGGAAGAATCCGGACTGGCAGTCCCAATTGCAAGAAGATTACCGTTTCCTGTATAATACAGGTTAGTATAATCAATTTTAAATCCGGCGTCGAGTGATTTTTCCCACAGTTTATTACCTTTTATACTATGACGCATTAGTAACATTTTACCCCCGGCACTACCTCCTGTAATATAACCTGATGTATCGAACCATGCGGAACTGAATAATCCCTGAGACTCACCGGTTAACTCCATTTCTAAATGTCTGGCCTTATCTAATCTGATGAAATAAGGTTTCCCTCCCACCTGGCCACAAGCTATAAGCCCTGAGTCTGATGAAGTATTGAGAAAAAGAGCTTCCCCATTACCATAAGATTTTTCCCAGAGGAAATCACTTTCGGTTTTTCTGCATGAGGCAAACAAAATAAAAACAATAATGAGTAACGGAATTAATCTCCTCATAGTTATACAGGTATTTATCAATATTCGAATATTTATTCTAACTCTTCAGCCAGTTCATCAGTCATCTCAAGGTTATGATAGACATTCTGGATATCATCATCATCTTCCAGGGCATCAATAAGCCTGAGAACTTTCCTTGCAGATTCAATGTCAACTAGTTTAGTATCGTTGGGAATCCTTTGTAAGCCTGCTTCTTCAGGATCAATACCAAGCTCATTAAGTTTTCTGTTTACACTCCCAAAATCCTCCTTTGCACATGTGACTGTTATCATGTCTTCGTCAATTTCAAAATCTTCAGCACCGGCATCAATCATTTCAAGTTCCACATCTTCAAGAGATAATCCTTCATTTTTAATTAAAAAAATACCCTTTCTTTCAAATAGAAAAGTCAGTGATCCATTAGTACCAAGACTACCTCCATGTTTATTG
>Ga0307377_10003871_pt1 | contig 16613 bp, 21 predicted proteins | sample TR3MG_FD_202535 | JGI IMG/M metagenome (GOLD analysis project Ga0307377, IMG submission 202535) | Soil microbial communities from Risofladan, Vaasa, Finland - TR-3 | ecosystem: Environmental > Terrestrial > Soil > Coastal area > Acid sulfate soil | place: Finland: Risofladan, Vaasa | collected... | reverse complement strand
TTCAAAAAAATCAAATGGTGCTAAAAACGATTCACAGAAACCATTCCTATTTCTGTTTTTTTGAGTGTTCATAACGATACCTCCATTGAGCGTATAAATTTAAGTCCCCATACGGGCGACTCTTTTTTAATATATATACTTTACATTATATAAAATTTTTTGTCAAGTTTAAATATATTTTTACTTTATCTTTAAAATTCATTTTTTTTTCTTCTTCTTTGATATTTTTTTTATCAGTTATTGGAACAACCTTCCAATCGATCCAAGATTGGGCTTCGTCTTCAAAATCATCCTCTTCTGGATCTGGATATCCATGTAAACCACCATATTGTTCTAGATCTGCCATTGCTTGATCATAAGCATAATCTTCTGCTTGTTTTTTATTTTTAAAATCTAATATTTCTGGATCTTGTTCTTCTGCGTCTCCAGTTCCGCTATAATAAACTTTAAATTTCATTATATAAATCCTCTTTTTTTAGAATATTTATCAAATTTTCCATAATTAAATTTGCTTACATTATCTTTTACCTTTGCTACAAATAATTGCTGATTATTAGCATTTCTTAAATCATTCATTTTAATTTTTTTAATCATCATTCCAGTAGCATAAATTAATGCCATTGCATATAATGGTTTTAACGTAGCAGTTATTACATTCCAAGTAAAATCATAATTCCAATCAAACATTCCTCTGACTCTATATCTCGCTCTTTTTCTTATTTCATCTGGAAGTAAATGCTTAAACCATTTTGATTCAACTCTTTTACTTTCCATATATTCAATAAATTTTCTAATAATAAAATCACCAAAAAAATTTCTCATTGGGTCCATCATTACTACCAATGGAACTTTAACTTTTAATCTAAAATCTTTTGCAAATCTTGTATATTTAGAAACAGAACTTTCTTCTCTTACTGCTTCTTTTAACCAAAGTTCATGATTAAAATTAAATATTACCTTTCTAGTATCATAGTTTTTTAATATTAAATATCTTTTATCTTTTAAAAGAATATTATCTAATATAGCTTTTTTTAAAAATTCCATATCAACAGTAGAAGGATTAATTGGAATAGATGGATTTTTTTCTAATGTTGATGGAGTTATATTCAATAAAAAAGAAATTTGATAAAATTTTCCTGTATCGCTTGATGCAAGAAATTGTAATGTTACATTATTCTTTAAAAGTTTTATTTTTTGAGGAAATGATTGTTGTGGTATATTTGGTAATCTAAACTTAGAATCTATAAAATCTGACATTATTTATCCTATTTTAAATTGTCATCAGGTTCTGTTGCTTTATTTTCAGGAGTTTCTTTATTTTCTATTGAAGGTTCCTCTTCTTCAGTAGAGTCTATTTTTTTCATTGAGCCTAATCTTTTTAATTCTTCTTCTGATTTAAATAGATTTTTTGGATCTTTTAATTCTTTTATTAATATAAGTTTTCCTATTAATCTTAATCTTTTTAATTCAGTAAAATCATCTTCGTCTAAAATAGACTTTAGTTTTCTTTCAAATTTTTTAATTTCATTTTCTATTTTTTGTTCTGATCTAACAAGTTCTGGGCCTCTTTCGACAGTAATAGGTTTTTCTAAAAAATCACCTTCTTTTACTTTTTGATAGTAATCTTCTGGATTTCCAGAAAAACTCTTTATAGTAGAAAGTTTTCCCCAAACCTTTTTTTCTTTTTCTGTAAAAGAAATTCCTGATCTTAAAGAAATTAATTTTTGTAATTCTTGATCTTTTCTTTCTTTTGCTTTTGCTATCATTTCATCTATAATAGATTGATAAGTTTTTTTAAATATATTATAAACTCCAGGTTGTGTAAGTTGTCTCATTATATCTCTTGAAAAGAAATATTTTCCAAGAGCAGCATTAAATGATCCTCTCTTAAAGAATTTATCATCTTCTGTTTTTGTTAAATCAATTGTCTTTCCTTGCCATAATGCTCTGCTCTTTTTTATATTTTCTTTAGTTTTTTCAAATGCGTGCCTTCCTTCTATTTTTGTTTCATCAGCAACTTTTACAAGAGCACGATAATTTACCATTATTTCTTCATATACTTTTCTAAGTTCTTCTCTTGAATATCCTTCTAAGTCTGCATCCCCAACTTCAAATTCTCTAAAAACTTTATTTGCTATATTATAATCAATTTTAGATGTTTCACTTTTAAAATTTTCTTTCATTTTTTGAAGATCTTGAACTGTATTAGACAAATTAGAAATACTATCTTGAACTTCTTGAGATTTACTAAAAAATTCTGGCCCTCTTCCTTGAATTTTTTTTCTTCCACTTTCAAGAGCTGAATGATATTCTTCTTTAGATAATCCAGTTATGTCTTTAGATGATATTCTTGATGAACTAGATATTTTTCTTTTTATTAATTGATAAGGAGCAAGAACGCTTCTTCTAAATCTAAGAATATCAATAGCCATTTCTTTTCCATACTTATTATATAATTTTCCCATTAAATCCATTTGCTCTTTAGTAAGTTTATAAACAGTTTGTCCAGAACGAATTCCCATTCCTGCTCTTGTTTTTTCAATACCAATTTCTGCTTTTGCTTTCGTTCTAGTTGGAGTTTCTTTTATTTTTTTTGCTACAACAAATGCTTTACTTGACCGCAAGGCATTTAATGCGCTTCTTTTAAATGCTGTAAAAGCAATAAAAGGAGTAATTGGCAAGGCGCCCTCTGATAAAGTTTTTGGCTTTTCTTTTGTTTCAAACACATCAAGAATAAGGTCAGAAACTGACCCTACGGGATTTTTTTTACGTGGCATATTATTATTACCTCTAAAGTATACTAATAATATCTTTACAAAGAAATCGGTCTATTCTATTACTTCAAAGCCAGCTTTTTTATAAATATTTTTTCTAAGTTTTGAATGTCTTGAAGTATAATAATTATCATAATCATCGAAATCAAATACCGTAACTTCATATTTATCATCTTTAACTCTCAACCCTCTTCCAAGTTTTTGTATTGTTTCTATTTTTGATTTTCCACCAGATGCTATAATTAATAATTTAATAGCATTTATAGATATTCCTTCATTAAATATATTAGAACTTATTATTATATTTAATGTTCCTTCTTCAAATTCATGAATAGTTTCTTGTCTTTTTAAAGCATCATCTATTCCGCTTACAAATACAGAATTAGGGATTATATCGTTTAAAGTTTTTCCATGTTCTATATTTCTTATAAGAATTAAAGTTGGAACATTATGTTCTTCTACCAAATCTTTTATTTTATTATTTCTTATAGTATTTTTTACAATACATTCTATATTAGCAGAAGGCCAATCTGCTGTTGGTCTACTGCTTATTGGAATAAATTTTATTTTTGGCTTTGCTATTACTTTATTTTCCATTAAAATTTCTGGATCAATTTTATAAATAATAGTTCCCATGTATTGTCTTATTAAATTCCATTTATAAAAATCACCAGAATCTGGAGTAGCAGAAAAACCAAAACGTAATGGATATGAAGTTTTAGATAAAAAATCTTGAAATTGTTTTGCTGATGCTCTATGAACTTCATCTAGAATAAGAGCTTTATATTTTATTAAAGAAGGAATTTTTCCAACAGACCCTATTGTAGATATCATTACATCACCATCAACAACTCCTTTTCCATAGCAAATACCTACATTTTCTATTCCATTATTTTCTATTCTTTCTTTTAATTGTAAAGCAAGCGAAACTCTATTTACAAGAATAAGCGAAGGAACTCTAGTTGCTTTTAGAAAAGCTATTATTGTTTCTGATTTTCCAGAACTTGTTGGTGCTTGTATAATTCCTAAATTAAATTTAAGTAATTTTTTTAATGAATCTACTTGATGTTCTACATAATTAAATTTTGGAAGTAGTACTTTTAATTCTTCATTAGAAAATTCTTTCTTTTGATGAGGAAAAATAGTTCTTTTATCTTTTAATTCAGTTACTTGAAAACTTTCTTTTTTTACAAAAGTTAATAAATCATAAAGATAGCCAGAATTTAAATAATAAAATTCTCCTCTTTTCTTTAGAAAACATTTCTTTTTTATTTTTCTTACATCAAATGTGCCTCCCATAAATACATTTGACTTATCTTCTATTGTAAATCGTTCTTTTGTAAAAGCTAATTCATTATCACTTTCAAATAACATTAATAAAATTTTATCGTTTATAAATATTTTCATTTTATAGTATACATTTATAATATATAGGAGATGCAATTGAAACTGTATCTCCTGTTTGTATTTGCCAATTATGTTGATTACTTAATTCTTTATTATTATTTATTAAAGTAGTTATATTATTTGTTAAATTTAATATATTTCCTTTAAATATATAATTTAATATTTCTACAGATGAGATATAATGTTTTTCTTTCTCTTCTATTAAATATTTTTTAAATAAATAATTTAAAATAAGTATTTTAAAATTTATCATGAAGCTGTATAGGTGGCAAATACACTACTTGCTTTTGTCAATCCATACCACCCATCTTCTCCTTCAATTCTCTTTATATCAAAATCATTAACAATTACTTTATCGCCAATCTTAAAATCTCTTGCTTCTACTTTTGGGCCAAGCCCTATTATTGTAGCATTTTCTCTATTTTTTTGATCTGCTTTAGCGGCAGGAATAATTATTCCTGCGGAAGTTTTTTTTTCTTCTTCAAGATCAAACTTGAGAAGAATGTATTCATTTACTGGCTTAATATTTTTAATCATTTAATTTTCTATTTCCCTTATCATTTGTTTTTTCATTTCAGAATAATCTTCTTCTGTAATATCTTCTTCATCTATTATATCAGATTCATCATTTACTTGCAAGTTTTTACTCTTTAAAAGTATTTCTGTTTCTGCTTTTTCTAATAATGTTTGTAATTTATTTAAATTTTCTTCTTCATTTTCCATTATATTTTTTATAAAATTTTTCTTATAAAAAGATTTATCTTCAAATAAACCTAATATGGTATAAGAAGAACCTTTTCTTTCCATGATACCAAAATCTTTACATAGTCCAAATAAACCAGAATATTTAACTGGACCAACAGAAAAATCTATAATAAATCTACAATTTCTTAATTCTGTTCCAAATCTACTTTTTTTAATAGTAGCTTTTATAGTTTTAATAGAACTTCCTAAAGCTGACTTTCTTCTTTCTTTTTCTACCTTCATTTCAGTATCTGAAACATCATCTGTTTCAGATGTATCTGCTAAACGAATATTTAGTGAGGGATTATATTCAACATTCACGCCTCCAGAAACTTTATATGGGTCCCATTGATTACCTATATTTGTATATAACTTATTGGCAAATACAAATGCTATGTTAGTATTTTCAAAAGATATATCAAAATTTCTAAAAAATGTTGATACTGCTTTAGAACGAGAACCCATGTCAGGAGTTCCTGATAGTTCTCTAACTGATTGTAAATTTCCTAAAGTATCTAATATAACAAGTATATTTTTTTTAACATTATTAAACTGAATAGTATTAATTATTTTTTTTACTATTCTAGTTACCCCTTCTTTATATAAGAAATCTTTTGTGTCTTTTGTTTTTGGAAACTTATTATCAGAAACTTCTTCAATGGAAGTATCTTTTTTACTTATTCTATAATTTTCAAATGTATTTGCTTTAAGCATTCTCATTTTTGACATATCAACACCAGCAAATTCATATAATTCAGCAGAAGAACCTCCTCCTTCTGATTCTATTAAAATAGTATAATCTATTTTAGGATCTTTCATTATGCTTGCAAGTATTAATGATTTTCCAGTTCCTGATAATCCATCTATACTTGTTATTCTTCCTATTGGAATTCCACCAAATAAATTTTTAGAACAAGAATAATTTAATGCATAAATTCCTGTATCAAACCAAGTTTTTACTTTTGTATCTACTTTATTTAAATCAATTAAATCATCAAATTCTTTTGATATAAGTTTATCTATATCATTGAATACACTTTTGTTTTCTTTTACTGGCAACTCTTTCTCCATTATAACCTCTAGAAAATGGCTGGGCTTTCACCCAGCCACTAAATTTTACTTTTTTTTATTAATCACTAAAATCACTAAGAATGTCATCTATGTCATCTTCTACTTCATCATCATTAACAACATCTAGAGCGTTATCTTCTTCTTCTACGACTTTAGAAGGAGTTGCTTTTGTTGCTACAGTAGGGTTTGTTTTTACTAGACTTTCTTTAGCGGATTCAGGGTCTAGGTAATTTTTTATAATATTAGCCAAAGATTCTGCACTTTGAAATTCAATTAAACTACCATAACTCATTTCAATTGCTTTTGTCAAACAATCTTTCAACTTAGTAGCATCACTAAAAATAGGAGTTTCTTTTGCGGCTGGAAGTGATTGATCGTATTTAGATCTTCTGCCAGTTCCTACTTTAGTAATATTAAAATCTCTTCCATTTTTCGGATCAACAATTATTCCGTAATCAGTTTCAGTAAGGATATGATATAAAAGATTAAAAACTGTTTTTCCTGTTTCATAAAACTTTGGAGTGGTTTCATCATCAGATCCTCTTACAATTACTCTATAAGTGTATCTTTGTTTTGCTGAAATTTCTCCAGCAAGTTTCCACTCTTCGCTGTTTCTATCGTTATCAGCAATTTTATAAAACTTTTTTGACATTGTGCAGATTGGGCAAGGCTCTGCCTCATGTAGCTTCCTGTCCTTGTCTACAAGAGTTTGATTTAGACATTCATAAGATTGTCCATCTACCCAGTGATTTTTGTGATCGAAATAAAACTTTTTTTCTTGAAGTTTTTTCAAAGGAGGAAGAATCCTTATTGCAAAAGTTCCCTCTTTGTCAGTTGGTGGAGCCCAATACTTTCTTGATCCACCGCTTGCTGCCTTTTCGTGATCACCTTTGATCGCGTCTAGCATTTCATTCCATTCGTCAGACATATAACGCCTCCTGGCCAAACCATTAAAATTAAAGCCTACGGGCAAATGTTTTATGGGCTTGGCGTTATTTAATAAGCACCTATACAAGTGCTTTTACTTGTCTTATTATAATATATTTATTTAATTTTGTCAAGTGTATCTTTACACATTAAATTATAATAAAATTTCTTATAAATAATATAGTAAAGATATATTATAGTCAATGCTTAGGAGAAATAAAAATGATTAGAAGTTGGATAGAGATAATACTTAATAACGGACAAAGAATAAAATACGTTAGAGATCATGTAGTAAATAATGCTGGTGATTCGGCCTTTTTTCCTGATTATTATGAGTATGGAGATACCATAGGTGATTCATTAACACAACAAGGAGACACTGGACAAGTATGGGGAGATTATACACAACTTTGTGCTAGTTATTTATTAGAAGGTGATTCTTATGCTCCGATAAGTAAATTTTTACGCTTTCCAGAAAGCATTGGAGATACTATTACATTAATTAGAAAAAATTGGGACGTTCCAAAAACGGGTCCACATTCTCTTACTGGAGGAGATACTTATCTACCAGTTCATAGAGCAATATCGATAGCAATTTCTTCTATAGCAACTATTGGAGTAGTTGAAACTTGGGGTCCTCATGATGTATATATTCCAGCAGTATAATAAATGATAACAATACCGCAATCTTATATTAAAGATTATAAAATGACAAAAGAGATAGAAAACTTATATAAAGAATTTATAAATGAATATGATGATAAGAATTTAGAATTTAATAATATAGGATATAGAAAAGGAGCAAAAATAACAGGACGTTTTTGTTTAGAAGAAGGATTTAAAGAAAAAGAAGATGGCAATATCGAATGGGGTTATGTTAGAATACACTCTGGAGTAGACAGAGGGAGAGGACAAACAGTTAATAATATCAAGAATGTTATTTTTGCTCCGTTTAATTTTGAAAGTTCTAGATTTGAAGACTATAATGGAAATGTTTATGGAACATTAGTTATTTTATTAAATGAAAAATATGGATTTGAATTTAGAATTGCACATATGTTTCCTGATGAAATATTAATAATAAATGATTTAATGAGAAAAAAACCAATAAAAAGAAACACTATTATTGGACCTGCTGGATATTATGGAGTTGGTTCTGGAACCCATACACATACAGAGGTAAAATCAATAAAAGAAACTACTCCTATATTAGAATTAATATTAGATAATAAATTTGGTAATCAAATTTATAGTGAATATTCTATAGAAGATATTATAGAATTTTACAAAAAACAGCCTGCTTTTAAAGAAGCAACTTTTGAAGAAATTTCAAAAGATTGGAAAGAACAAAAAGTAAAAAGAAATTGTTTTTTTGCTAATAAATTTTTATATAGATATGTAGATTTTGATGGAACAAAAAAAACTAGATATTCTACAGAGCTTTTGTGGAATGGATTATAAAATGGAGGAAGAAAACGATGAGCAGCACAGAAAGTGTAGACAAAATTAATGCAATGGCAGCAGTATTAGCATCAGTAAAAGAAGTTTTTATAAAAAATAGAGACAAAAAAGATGAAATTATAGAATTAGCCTCAAGTATTCTTTTAAAAGAATTACAAAAAATTAATTAAGTTTTTCTAGGATTAGGAATTACTTGCCCGATGGATTTTCCATCGGGTTTTCTTTTTTCTTCTAAAATATTTCTTAAATAATCATCATCTTTATCTTTTTTCTCTTTTTTATATTTATAATGTAATTGAGTATATTCTAAAAATTCATCAATTGGCATATCAATAAGAGATTCATAACTAAATCCCCAATCAATTAATTGAAATAAAGCTTCGCGGATATTATGTATGTTGTGATCATTAAAAACGAAAAAACTCCGGTCCCATCGGAATAGAGCCAGAAAAATCTGTTTCACAATAAGGGCAAACAACGTTGTCTAATGTGTCAACTCCAGTTGAAAAAGATGTGGCATCTCTAAGAGCAGCAGTATCCATTCCTGGAAGTGCTTCATAAAAATCTTCCCAATCTCTTGAATCAATCTCTTCACCATTTACATCAATTATTTCAACAGTTGTTAAAATAAGATTGTCTAACATTCTTTTTTCAGAATCTTCCGTTGTTTTTTTTCTATTAGAATTTTTTAAAGTTATTTCTTCTGAATGATAAAGCCGTGGTAAAACAACTTTAACAGTATATCCAGATTTAGGAAGAATAACTTCTATAGGCTCTTTTACTGTATTGGGCAATTCTTCAAATGTTAATTTAGAAATATCTACTTTATGAATAAACTTTTTTTCGCATATTGAATTAGAACACTTCAATTCAAATTCATATTCATCACCATAAGATATTTTTCTTAAATAAAACATTAAGAAATTACTATCAAAAAGCAATATGTCTTTTGCACTTATATTAGATGAAATGCATCTATCTAAAATAGCTCTTGTTGCTGTTCCACTTTTTAGAAATCTTGGAGTAGAAAGAATTTCTTCTTCTTTCATTCCCATTGGGAACATTTTAATATATCCTCTTAAAATATCTTCATCTTCTGTCACACCTTTATATAATCTTCCTCCACTTGGAAGTGGAAGTGTTTCTGGTTCAGTAAAATTAAATTTATTGTTTCTCTTTTTTGAAGAAGTTTTTTTAACAATTCTTTCTGAAAAACCTTTTTCTACTTGTTCAACAGCATCTAAATTTTTTATATTACTTAAATCAATTCTTTTTATATCTTCAGTATTTACTTTTGCCATCTTTTATGCTCCTCCTAATGTTCTCAATCTATATATGCTTTACAACTATTTTAAAAAATACAAATAATGTAGGTAAAGATAAATTGTATGAAACTTGATAAAGCAATTGATATATTACAAGAAGAATGGGCTGACTCTATAAAAATGGCGAATGAAACTCGTGACATATTTGTTAATCCAACTGATAAAGAAATAAAAGAAATAATGGGAGGAGGAATCGATTTTAGATTTATTGCTGATAGTGAAACTAAAAAGTTTTATGTTTTTAGTGGTTACTTATTACATAATAAGGCAGCAGAATCTCTTGGATTAGCAAATTTTTATACTAATGAAGAACAAACAAGAATTATAGCAGGAATTGCATATAAAGGTGATGTAAATAAATATGAACTTGATGGTTCTTATAATTTTTATACATTATCTAGTAAAGCAAGAAAAGAAATGACTAAAAAAGATTGGTCTTGGACAAACAAATGGGTTAATTTAAATGAATTATTTAGCAATAAAAAAAATATAAAAGAAGAGTGGTTAGATACTGTTAAAATGGATTCACGTTTAACAAAATCAAGAGATATTGATATATTCGTAAATCCTACTCCAAAAGAATTAAGAGAAGTAATAGGAAGTAATGATTATTTTAGATTTATTGCTGATAATGAAACTAAAAAGATTTATGTTTTTGAAGAGGGTTTACTACACGAAACAGCTGCAAAATCCATTGGAATAATAAAAGATTATTATGCTAAAAAACCACGCTTAATATGTGGAGTAGCTAGAAGAGATGGATCTGTTCAAAGTTCTTTTAATTTTATTTCTTATTCAATTTCAGAACGTAAAAAAATATTAAAAATGGGATGGAGTTGGACAAAGAAATGGGTAGACATTGCTACCTTTATAGAAGAAAAAATTAATTACAAAACGGTTAAAATAAAAAATGAAATTAGATAAAGCAATTAATACATTACAAGAAGAGTGGGCAGATTCTAAATTAGTAAATAAAATTACTTATGATATATTCGTTAATCCATCAAAAAATGAGTTACGAGAAATATCCAACAAAGATGACTCTTTTAGATTTTTAGCAGATAATAAAACTAAAAAATTTTATGTATTCAATGTTGAATTGTTACACTCTACTGCTGCTTATTTATTAAAATTAAATGGTTATTGGTCTCATAAACCAGAAGATTTTATTGTTGGTGGAGTAGCTTATAAAGATTCATTTAGTTCTTTTAATAATCTTTCTATGTTAAATAAAGAAGAAATTAAAAAAGTTTATGCATTAGATTGGAGTTGGACTGACAGATGGGTAAAATTAGATAAATACCTTAAAAATAAAAAATTAATGGAAGAATGGGCAGATAGTATAAAACCTCATAAAAAAACTTATGAAATATTTGTTAATCCATCAAGAAAAGAAATGTTAGAAGTAGTTAATAAAGATGTGGACATGGCTTTTAGGTTTATAGCAGATTCAAGAACTAAAAAACTTTATGTGTTTAATTATAATTTAATGCATGTTGATGTTTGTGAAAAATTAGGTATGTTAACTATTTATAAAAGTCAAACAAAACCAGATATAGTAGCTGGAGAAGGTAAGTTAAACCCAACTGGAACTAATGCTCATATGACAAATTCATTTAATTTAGATATGTTAACTCCAAAAGGTGTTAACTATTTACATTCAAAAGATTGGAGTTGGGCAAATAAATGGATAATAAACATAAGTTCCTATGTGGAAGATACAAAATGAATATAGATAAAGCAATTAATATATTACACGAAGAATGGGTAGGCACTTCCAAAAAAGTATTTGGAGGAGGTGGAAAAGAATCATATGATATATTTAAAAACCCTTCAAATAAAGAAATGAGAGAAGTAATGGAAAATAATAGATACAGGTTTATTGCTTCTTCACAAAAGAAAATTCTTTATGTATTTAGCCCAAGTCTTTTACATGATTTTGCAGCTGAAGAACTTGGTTTGTTAAAAGATTATAATTCTTCTCAATCAAAATTATTATTTGGAGTAGCTCATTTAAATAAAATTGAATCAATATGGAAATATAAAATATTAGAAAAGACAGTTAAAAAAGAAATTAAAAAAATGGATTGGAGTTGGGCAATTAAATGGTTGAATATAAAAGAATATTTAGATAATTATAAAGAAGTAAAAGAAAAATGAAAAAGTTTTTAGCTATATTACTATTATCATTATTTAGTATATTCAGTATTCAAGCTGACGATAATATTCATAAGGAATTATTAGAAGAATTTATTTTTAATTATTATGGTTATAAAATAACCGTGATTTTTGAAACAAATATTATTATTAAAACAACATATGAAAACTATACTTTTCAAGAACATTTAATATTTTATTCTACTATGCTAAAAGCATTAAAAACCTATATAGATATTTATAAATTAAATTTAAATACTTATGAATTTATATATTTTATAAATGGATTGTATAATAGTTCTATTAATACAAAAGATTTTTTAATAATTGAATCAATAAAAGACAACAGAATACAGCAGGAGTTTATAAAAGATGTTAGACGTTAATGAATTCTGTAAAAAATATATAATTCCAATAATTGCATTTGTCGCTATGGGAATAATAAGTTATTTTCTTTTTAATAAGTTAAATACTATAGATGATAGAGTAATAAATTCATTAGAAAGAATAAGTGCTGTAGAATCAGAAATAAGATTTATGAAAGGAGCGATAGAAGGATTTTCTTTAAATATAGGTGATATTAAAGGAAGCATTGGAGACAATAAATTAAACGTTGTATTATTGTCTACAAAAATAGATTATTTAGAAAAAGAAGTAGACGAAATTAAAAATAACAATTAAAATATTCTTAATATGTTTTTTTCTTTTAACCCCCCTATACCCCCGCATAGGATTCAGGAACCATATTCGATATTGTATCTTTTTCAAGCGTCACTTCACACGATATACTCAGGGAGATTCTCTCCCCTTTCCCCCTGTATATCGTGCTCGTTCCTAATATATATTTATTTTTATATATATTGTCTATTCTTGTCCACTCTTTTTCTTTATATGTCTTTATATATGTGTTAAAAGAAACTTTTTTTTGGGTAAAAGCTAAAATTTTTTATTTTTTTTTATTAAATATATGGGTAAAGATATACTAAATGAAATTAAATAAATTTCTTTTAGATATAAAAGAAGAGTGGATAGATTCAGTTAAATCTGTTTATCGTAATGTTGAAAATAATTTATACGATATATTTAAAAATCCAACAAAAAGAGAAATAGCAGAAATAGGTAAAAAAAATAAATATGGAATGATTAGATTTATCGCATTACCTAATAAAACTTTATATATATTTAATGGAGAATTACTACATCATGAGGTTCTTAAAAAATTAGATATTAATAGATATGAAGGAAAATCTTTTACCGGAACAGCAATGATTGATAAAGGTGGAACAGCAGAATATTTAAATAATGATTTTTTAGATGCTTTTTTAGATGATACAGGATACAATTCTGTGTTAACTCCATTACATAAAAATTTAATTAAAAATGATTGGAGTTGGGTAGATAAATATTTTCCAAACTTTTCTGTCGCATGGGGCTTAGAAAAAAGAAAAGTAATAAACAAACTTAACAAAAGAAAAAATATAAGAGAAGAATGGATAGATACAATTGTTACTGATAGAAGGGCTTTAGGCAATGATCCAACAATTAAAACAGATATATTTAAAAATCCTACTAAAAAAGAAATGGATGAATTTGGAAATACATTAAGATATATAGCATATGCTCCAACTAAAAAGTTATTTGTTTTTTCATCAAAAACATTACATCCTGAAATAGCACTTAAACTTAATTTAGGAACAAAAGATTGGTGGCTTAATGATGATATATTGGGAGGAGTTGCTGTTTTTGAATATGGGAAATGGATTACAGATGATATACATAATATAACATATGGTATTAAATATTTTAATGCAACAACAGTAAATAAAATATTAGAAAAAGATTGGTCTTGGGTAGATAAATATATTAATGTTTCAAATTATTTAGTTGAAATAAAAAAAAAGAAAAATAAATTATTAAGTAAAAGAAAAAACATAAAAGAAGAATGGTCAGATACAATAGAAAGACAATATGGAACTAAAGTGCAATTTGATGTTTTTATTAATCCATCAAGAAAAGAAATAATGGAAATAGTTGATGAAAGATATAAAACATTTAGATTTTATGCAAATTCAAATAAAAAATTTTATGTGTTTAGTTCAGAACTTTTGCATTTGGACGTTATAGAAAAATTTGGCGAAAATTGGAAAAGTAGAAAAGGACTTACTGGAACAGCAAAAGTTTATGGTAAAACTATTCAATTTTTACAAAGTGATGAAATAAATGCATTTTTACAAAACGGACCTAGGTATACAAAAGCAGAATATTTTAAAAATTTAATAGAAAATGATTGGAGCTGGATAGATAAGTATTTAAATAATTTTTCCAGTGATTGGAATGAAATTAAGAAAAAAATAGAAGATAAATTAAAATATATAAAAGAAGAAAAATAGATGAATATAAATGAAGGAATTTACGATAAAGGAATATTTAAAGCTATCTTCTTAGCTGGAGGTCCAGGATCTGGAAAAAGTTTTTTTAAGAAAAAATTTCTTGGAAACTTTAAAAGTTTAGATGCAGATCAGCTAGGAGAATTTAAACTTAAAAAAGAAAACATTCCTTTAGATATAAATAAAAGAAATACTCCAGAAGAAAAAAAGATGGCAAGTAAACTTTCTCGTAAAGCTTGGAAAACTACTTTTAACAAAAAACTTCCTTTATTTTTAGAAGGTAGGCTTCCAATAGTAATAGATAGAACTGGAGTTAATTATGAGCCTATTGCTATTCAAAAAAGAACACTTGAAGATTTAGGTTATGAAACAAAAATGATTTTTGTTGATACTCCTTTAGATATAGCATTAAAAAGAAATGAAACAAGGGATAGAACTTTAAGTAATAAACTTGTTAAAGATTATCATGTAAAAGTAAGAACAAACTTAGATAATTATAAATTATTATTTGGAAATAATAATTTTATAGCAATAAATAATTCAAAAGAAGGTGAAGATCCAGAATGGAATAAAGAATGGGTAAGAATTAATAAGTGGTTTAATACTCCTGTTAATAATAAAAAAGTACAAGAATGGAAAAAAATAGAATTAAGTAAAAAAGCAAAAATAGTTGATAAAAAAATAGATGACTTGTCAAAAGGTTTGAAATGAAATTAAGTGAACTTGAAGAATTATTAATAGAAGCAAAAAAAATTACTCAAGACGTTTCAGGAAAATTTAAAAAAACTAGACTTAAAGATGGAAGAATGGTTATAACGTTTACTGATAAAGATAATAATATATATATTGTAAATGCTTCATTAGAAAGTTTAGAAAGATTTAAAGAATGGCATGAAAAAGAAGCAATAGCAGATATACAAAAAACTGGAAAAAGAGCTAGGCTTGCAAATGGTGTAATGGCACCAACCATTAAATTAAGGGTAGAAGTTAAATCTAATGGCGATAGTTTAGAAAAAAATAATAATAAAGAGATGGTTTTTTAAAAGGAAAAAATGAAATTACTTATAGAGTCAGGAATAAGAATACCTAAAGGAACACGCGCAGCTAAAATTATATTTCATGCAGATTTAGATGGAGTTTTCTCTGCTATATTAACAATGAATCAATTAATAAAGCAAGGCATTTCAAAAGATAAAATTGTGTTATCATCTATACAATATGGCGATAATAATTATGAAGTTAAACAAAAATTAAAAGCATCAAAAGGACAAATGATTGCATTAGTTGATTTTGCAAGAATATCTGATGATCCAAAAGAAGGAATAAGAAAACCTGATTTTTGGAGCGACCATCATGTTCAAGATAAAAAACAAATAGATAAAAAACAAATAGATAAAAAACAAATAGAACAAAAACAATCAGCTAACAAAAAATCTGATGCTACTATTAAATCTAATATTGGAGATACTCCTTTAAGAAAAGTAATAAAGCGTAATTTAAAAATGAAAGGAATTACAGAAGCAATAGGAAAAACACAATATCCAAGTGAAGCAGAACATTTAGCAATGGTTCATGCTCAAAATTTAATGACTGGAAGAGATATAGAAGCTGTATCAAAAATAGATTCAGCTAATTATACTAATCTTGCTGATGTTTTAGATCTTCCAAAAGATTTTAGAAGCAAAGGAAGAATGGAAAGATTGGCAATAATAGTTAATTCTCTTATTGGTCCAATTATTAAAAATGAAACGGCAGTAGATAAACTAATAAGAGATTCTTCTCCATCATTAGCATCAGTTTACAATAATGTATTAAAGATTAGTAAACTCGCAGAAAATCAAATAACAGCAATAAAAGAAATTTCAAAAGAAAGTCCTGATTGGAATAAAATAAATCAAATAAGAAAAGGTCTTCCAACTGAAATGGCTAAAACTACAGTAAAAGGAGCAAGAGTTCCAATGGCTCCTTCAAGTGTAGAAGCGGCAAGAGAAAAAGGAAAAGAAGATGTAGAGAAAAGCACTGATATAAAAACTACTAAATTTAAAAGAGGTAGTGATTTAATTATAGTTCAAAGTGCAGCAGGAAGAGGACAGCCAAGCAGATTTATGAGTTCTCTTTTAACTAAACAAACCGGAGAGCGTTATCCAGCAGCTATGAGAGAATGGTCAACAATGCTACAAATATCTCTTAATCCAAGTTTAGATATATCAGATAAAGAAAAAATAAATTTAAGCGAAATTCTTGATAAAGTAATAGATACTATAATAGCAGATACTAATTCTGGAAAAATAAAAGTTGGTGATAAAGGAATGACTCGTTGGGCTTTAACTAAAGTTATTAAACCAGAATCAGGAGGACAC
>Ga0307377_10003870_pt1 | contig 16614 bp, 12 predicted proteins | sample TR3MG_FD_202535 | JGI IMG/M metagenome (GOLD analysis project Ga0307377, IMG submission 202535) | Soil microbial communities from Risofladan, Vaasa, Finland - TR-3 | ecosystem: Environmental > Terrestrial > Soil > Coastal area > Acid sulfate soil | place: Finland: Risofladan, Vaasa | collected... | reverse complement strand
TTGTCGTCGATAGATACAAGCCCCGTTGAATCACTGGCGATTGTAACTCTCAACGCTGTGGCTTCCACACCGCCGCCAACAACCGCGCCGAAGTCAGTGTTGGTTTCAATGTCAACAAGACTTGCGGCGATAGCGTCAAGAACGGCATTATCTGTCGCTCCTAAATCCACCGTCCAAGTACCTTGCTGGTCTGCTGCCACGATCATACGTCGATCGAGGGTCATACGGGCAATACCAATATCGCCTTCGTCCACAGAATCCGTAGCCGTTTCATCAGCCAAAAAACCCTGTGCGTTCACTTTGTCTGTTGCAATACCAAATGCACTATCGTCAACATAAGCGGTTTCAATAGTTACGGTCGCGTTAACGTCTAACACGCCGGCTGTTACTGACAGCGGGTTCGTGCCGTCCGACAAGACAGTATAAAACGGATTACTCGCGGTGTTTACTGCCTCTGTTGGCGACACGGCTGTTTTTAAATTATCATCAGCCATCGGTTCCTCCTTGTTTGGTTAAGTTAATGTCGATGATGTCTTGCTCTTTGTAATGAGCAAGCGATTCCTTTCGCCGTTTTAATTCAGCGATCTCCCGTTTTAGTCTTATCTTGTCTCGTTCTATTTTCTTTACGCTTCCATCAATAAACCTTCTATACTCCGCTTCCAGCCGGGTGAGTTGGTACTCCTTCTCGGCCAGTTCCTCATCAAATTCCAAACGGTGTTCCTGTACCGTTGTCTTTATATTCAAAGCTATCGCTGTACCCTGATGGTCACTCATTAAGCGCCCCCATATATGGTGCCTTCAAAAGCCTCTAAGACACCCGTGTTGAAATGTTCTACTTGTACCCGCATTGAATCCCCCGAATTAAGCGCGAACGGCGCGTCACTGAAATTAAACTCCAAATTCTTCTCCGGTGTTGCCCGGCGCGTATCTATATCATTATAACCACTACCCGTGTCCAACTGCAAATAATACTTTGCGGAAATCGAACCCGACACCGAGATCTTAATTACCTTCTCAAACGCGTCCGTCACAAACGCTTGTGTGACCACTGTGACGCGGGTGTTATCAGGAACAGAGGAAACGGTGGACCGTGTATGCGCCGTGATCTCCGGCACGCCTTGGATTTCAACCGGAAGGTTTTCCAGTTTACTTAACGGCACGCTTCCCAAGATACTGAGCGATCCTCCGCGAACGCGCATTTCCACGTCGCTATCGTTAGCCACATTGGTGTTCTCAAAGTACAGACCCAGCGTATAATTCTCAATGAGCGAATAATCCTGATCGATCATTATGTGCAGCGCAATTTCCTCATCCAAGAAATTGACTTGGAAGATGGCGCGATCGTCGGTATATCTTATGGCGTAAGCGGCGTTTTTGGTTGTGGGTACGAACGTCTTATCGTGGTTGAAATCAGCCACATTAACTTTCGCGTCCACACCGGCCCGGCGTGATACCACATAAAACGTGTTATCCGATAATTCAAAGAACATCCCGTTCTGTTCTAACTTATCCATCACGCCCCATCGCCGAATGTTACCGGCAATAGGGTCACTGGCATAAACGCCGGTCGCGAATTGGAAACTCTCGCCAAAAGTGAAAAGCCCCTGTTTAACTGAGACCAGTTTAACCGCTCCCCCGGCCGCCGCTCCCGTTTTCATGGACGCGACACCTAGACCGATCGTGTTGGACCCCGTGCCAACGAGCGTTTGGGTCCAAATACCCGCGTCTAGGACCGATCCGGAAAAATCCCCGTCGACCAAAGCCTCCGGGATGGCCGTTTTAAGCGCTCCCGTCGTTGAGACTTGGGCTACCGCGGAACTTGTGGGGTCATAAATCCGGCTACGCGCCGCCTTATGGCGCTGTGGGCGTGGGTCGATAGCCATAATTTACCTTAAACAGAGACCCCGGCTTTAAGTTTTTTGAGTACCTTATCTTTATACTCCTCTTTTTCCTTGGCGAGAGCGGCGTTCTGGTTGCGGATATCTTGACGCTCATTCTCAATGCCCTTTTGGTCCATATCCTTTTGCTTCTCCCATTTCGCTTTTTCATCAGCGAAAGCCTTTTTCTGCCGGTCAAGATCCTCTTTCCCCGCCGAAATCTCCTTCTGTAAAGCCAAGAGATTCTCTTTACGCGTCTCCGCTTCCGCTTTGGCCGTTTCCCCCTTCTCTACATTAGCGACCGCCGCTTCCCGCGCCTTGATACCGGCCTCGGCTTCCGCGAGTTGTTTGGCTTGGTTGTCCAACTCCCGGTCCGCTCGGGCGAGATCGGCCACGGTAGATTGAATGTTGGCAACTAAAAGGTTTGCCGCTTCTCTTAATTTCTCCATTTCACTCTCCTTGTGTTATTTCAACTGCTTCCTCGGTAAAGGTTAACCCAACGACGCTTTTACAACAGCCCAATCGGCGTCGTTTAAACCTAATACTGCTTGAGCTTCGGAATCTTTCGCTTCCTTTTCCGCGTCTTTAGCCGCTTTATCTGCCGCCTTTTCTGCGTCTTTTTCTGCTTTTGTTTTCTTTGTTAATGTGCCACCAACAAGATAATGAGATTCCCCGGCGGCATCATCAATTTCAAGAACTTGTGTACTCACATCAAGCCCGTGTTCCGCTTTAACAGCCGCTTCATCTTTAACGCCGGAATGGTCATACACTTCTTTTCCGCTTACCGGATCCCAATAGACTTTTGTTGACATTATTTCTCTCCTTATCTAATTGCTAACCCAAAAATCTGCAAAGTACCGGTACAAGCACCGGCCCTTGTATATTGTATCGTACATCCATCTGTGTCCATTGTCCGTATATTCATAGCGTAATAACTTCCGCCGCCCGGCAAATCTTCAACCATCATATACCCATTATTTCCCCAAGTATTAGCTGATCGAACATGCTGATTTGTAATAGTATTTCCGAAGGAGGGTGATGTTCCGGCGCCAATTCCTATCGTTCCCGTACCGGCAACGGCTGGCGTACGAGTTGCTGTAAAGAATATCCAACTTGGCCTAAATTGAAATCCGGTATGAACCGAATCTGCTGTCAAGGTCATATCTCTTGTGAAAGAGAATTGATGAATGTTCTCGCTGGCGTTCACACCCGCAGCAACCCAATTTGTACCGTCAAAATATATCTTATCGCCAAGCGCTTGCCCGGCTAAATTAAGATCAGTAGCAACAACGCCGGATCCTATAACCGAACTTCTTTGGTTAAAGATGAATCCGCTCGTTGTAGAATCTGCGATCAATACCGGCTTCTCGACGGCCCCAACCGTTACCGGAATAACATTCGTAATCGCCCCGGCTGTTTCAGAAATATAATGTAACGCGCCGGCTGTTAAACCGGAAAGGCCGGTTATTCTTCCGCCAAACTGAATTGTAAAATCGTCGGCGCCAGCAACGGCTGAAACAACACCTACGCTTTCTGCCGTTCCGGCTGCTGACGCGTCGGCTAGAGCGTAAATTGTACCATTGTGATAAACCCAGTCATTTACAGAAAACCCATGAGTCGCTTGGTTAACCGCTAGGGTTAGCTCACTACCCCCGGGGGCGACAAGATCATATCCATTTTCAGCAACATTAACTTCAAGGATCTTACCAACATCCCCGGCCTGAATAGCCGGAAGATTTATTGTTGCCGCGATTGCAGCCGCTTTATTCGCCCAATGCAACGCAGAGAAATCCGTTGCACCATCGCCACCACAACCCACTAAAATAGGGGAATCTTCTGCTTTCTGCGCCCAATTTTCAGCGCACCCTTCGCTAGCAGCTGCATTTGTTTCGCTTGTCTCAGCATTAGTCTCTGCTGTCTCCGCCGCTGTCTGCGCCGCTTCTGCCGCGGTCTGCGCCGCTTCTGCCGCGGTCTGCGCCGCTTCTGCGTTAGTGACAATATCATTAAAGTCATCTATGCTATTTTCGAGACCATCTGCTGTTGCGTTCCACAACCACGCTTTCCCAGCGTCCGGGGTGGGAACAGTAAGCGAAGTCAGAGGGGAAGTATCAGAGAGTGTTACAGCGCGATCGAGGCCACCTCTTAACTGCTGGATTTGTATGGCCAAAAGATCATACGCTTTTTCAACAACCGGTTCGGAAAATCCGCCGCCTTTTGGAATATCGGTCGCTTGTTCGTAGTCGACGTTGCTAATCATTAGGACCGTATACTGATCCGTCGGCGGAGATAGAAAAGTGATCGTACCAGTTTCGGCTTCGCTATCGAACGTGACCGTATAATCCGTTGTAATCGTCTGTAACGTGGCCACATCGTCCGTATCTAAAAGATATACAGTGACTTGACCTTCCGCGAAGATTTTAAAATCAAAATCGAAATCGGTTAAAACGCCATTGGCTGTTAACGAAACGCGTCTCGGTTTTATTGAAACTTTGGTGACTGTCATATCATTATCTCCTTACCTTCGGAATAAACTTCCGCTAGTATTATTACTCCCTTTATTCTTAAATTCAAGTGATTCCACAGATTCCCCAAGTATGACCGAAAGTATATCCATCGGCGTCATTTCCCCTTGAGAAGCCTTAATTGCCGCTTGCATGGCGTCGTACGTAATACCGGGAACGGGGAGAGATACGGTGGACGCTTCTTCAACCAACTCTATCCCATCATACCATAAATCAGCGGCGTCGTAATAGTCGTTTGCCAAGACTTTCGATAGTTGTTTCTTAACTCGCTGTGCGGTTTTGACGATCTTATCCGCGGAAGTTTGTAACGCGCTTGACGCTCCGAAATGATGGGCGTTAACGGCCATAGATATTATACCCTCCAAGATATCAGGGATAATGAACCCGGCTGTTAAGGGGCCAATAATAACATCCTTCTTCAACTCGTCCGGGTCAAAATCTCCACCTCGTATCAGGGCCTTTAACATCCACCTCATCGTCGGCATGAGAACGTGAAACACCAACATACTATCCACGAACTTCTGGACGGTGATACGCCCCGCGAACACGTCGCCCCACGACCTTGTATATATCCGGGCATACTGAATGACGGCGCTTTGAAACTGTGAAATTATGCGGTTCCCCTGTCCGATCTGGAAGGGCGAAAGTTCCGTTGCGATAGCGGACTGTTGAGTATCGACAATATGTTTATCAAACCGGCGGAAGGCTTCGTGAATGTTTCCTGTTTCGTTAAATACCTTTCTGAAAACAACATACCCGGAAATTCCCGCGCCGACCTTATTGCCAAACCGCACCATATAAAACGCTTTGGGTGTGATGAACCGTCTTAACCGGCCGCTTACGGTCTTATTTTTCGTCTTGATATGCTCAATGGCGTCCTTCATTTCAATCATCATGTCACGGTATCTAAACTTCATCATGGGCGCGCTTTCAAGCAACTTAATAGTTTCCGCCGGGCTATCTATAAACTCTTTGAACGCCATGACCCAATCACCCCAAGTGATATCCTTTTCCGATAAGGCCATCCACATTGAGGACGTTTGCATAATTCCCTTACTCGGCTCGCCCAGATACGCGATCGATACGTTTGACCGCATGGTGTTAAACAACCCCAAACTGAACTCGTTCATTGACCGTCCGCGCGACATAATATAATCCGCCATTCTGCGGAGGTTCTTATACGAATCGCTATCTTTAAACTGCCCGCCGGACAACTCAACCGCGCCGGTTTGTTTGTTAATTGCCGCGCGAACTTCCTTATTGCGAATGATACTGATGAGATCTTTCATTGGCAAAGCAAAAGCGTTGAAATGCGCCATTTCTTGAACGAAATATTGAAAGACTTCAATATCGCCCACTTGCCGAAAAGCCGCGGTCGCCCCCGGTGTTCTCAATTTCGTCGATCGCGGAGTCGTTTGTACCAGATCATTAAAATCTTCTAAAGCGGAAAACACTTCCGTTTCAGCGCCGACGTCACGGTACCACGGAATATAATCCTCAACTCTGGGTAAATCCGTTCCCATATAAAGCCGATACACCGGGTTAATGAGAGAATAGACCGTGTTATAAAACGCGCGCTGTGACTGAACGAACTCGACGTTTCTCTGATCGCTTTCAAAATTCGCCATCATTTCTTGCCAATGCGCCAAAGGAATGGCGTTTCCCTTGATCTGTGATAAATCTACTTCTGCCGGAGCCGCCGCTTCCTCGTCCATTTCCTCGTCCATTTCCTCATCCGCTTCCATATCCTCATCCATATCTTCCGCCGACTCTGCCGCCGCTTCTTCTAAAGCGCGCCGGGCGTTCTCGCCGGTAAACTTCTCCACCATTTCCGGAAGTTCGTTCCCGTTCTTATCGTGAGTAACTAGCCACCAATACGCTACGTCCGCTTTTGCCAATAACAACCGGCCCACGGTTCCGTTATTGAACTCGATATTATCACCAGAATCGTACCCGCCGCCCTCTTTAAACCGATCGTTCTTCCAATCGCTGTACTCCTTATTGTTCTTAATGCCAAATATCCGTTTCGCCACACGTTCAAGCCCGTTTAAGTACAGAAAATTAAAAGACGCCTCTTTCCGTGGCGCTTCTTCCAAAGCCTTGATCTTCTTTCCCAATACCGATTCTGAAACATTCTTTACGCCAACCAAACTGTCCAACATCCGGGATAAATTATACGATGAGAAATGAGTGAAATTTTTGAGCCATTGAGGTATGAGGGTAAACCCCTTCTTTGGCATTTCGCTAATGGCCTGTACGCGCTCTTGCTCTCTCTGCTGTCTCAACTGTTCCTGACGGATTTTCCCGCCCGCTCTTAAAAGCGCGACTTTCTGCTGCGCGTATGCGAGAGAGGCCATCAGTTCTTCCTCACTCTTACCGTCCAGTCCGGCGAGATTTTGGATAACTTCCATTTCAAAATTCAACCGGTCAACGTCAATTTCCCCGGCGACAGCATTATCAGTACCGTCCTGATTGAAATAGTTCGTGAGCGTTTGCTGTTTATTGCGAAGCAACTGCCGCGCTGTTACAGCGTCAATTTTACTAATGCGAATAAGTTCGTTCGCAACGTCTTGCAAAGTCGCCGATTTCAAAACTCCGGCCGCTTTTCCCGCTTGAACTTTTGGCGCGATCCGGCCCAATATCCTATTGACTTGGTTAACCAACGCCGGTCGAACAATATCTAACCGCGCCTGATCCACTTCCGCTAAAAATTTCGCCAGCGTTTTAGGTGTCACTTTGGCCACACGGGTAATGAACTTCTTGGGAACTTCTCTCCCCTTAAAAGCGTCACGAACATATTTTGCCAACTCGTTGCGGGCCTCTTTAAGATCCGCGGCTTCGCGTTTAAACTTTTCAGTGAGCCTTTCCTTTTCAAGCCGCGCCGCCACAACTTCCGCGAGATTACGTAAAGCCGAAATTTTTTTCCCCTTAACCGCGACGATTTTAGCGGCCAAATCTTCTCTTGTCTGGGTTGGCAACAAATCAATTTCGTCTAAGAGCGCTTCGATCTCCGTGTTAATTTTGTCCAGTTTAGTTTGAAGCGCTTTGGTCGGCTGTTTATCTTCCTCTTTGCGCTGAACAATCTCTTTAACAACGGCGGCCTTCTCTGATTCCAAGAGATCAAGTTCCTGATTGATCTGCGCTTCCCGGCCTTCGCGGAGGACTTTCATTTCCCTCTCGTCGGCTTGAGTGGGTGCCGCGGTTTCGGATTGTTGAGCAGTAACATCAATTGTGTCAAAACTAGACTTCTCGCCGGATTGAACATAGCCGGGAATATCCCTTTCGTTCTCTTGAGTTATTTCTACATACTCTTTATCTGTTGTGGTCTTTATATCAGGATATTTTTTATCTAAAACAATAAAGCTGTCTGAATCAAACTCTTGTTCATATTTCTTTCCTGGGAAACGCAAATGGAATATAGTCGTTGTTCCTGAACTCTCAAAACTATTCACTACACCGATTCCAAATCTTCTGTTCATTTCTTCATCCTTGTATCTAATAAAGATATCTTCCTTAAACCTCCCTGTAATTGTTGTTCCGTCAGAACCCTCTTTGAGTTCAACAGGTAGTTCTTTTCCTGCAACTGTTAGGGATTTACTCTCTACCTTCTTCGCTTGCTGGACTTCTCCGGCAAGAACCGAAGGATCGAGGATAATGTACTGGTCAGAATCTAAATCTTGAAGTGGCGTAGCTTCATACTGCCCTTCGATCTTAACAACATTGAACCCCTCAGATTTTGCTTGATCGATTATTTTCTTATTTCCTTTTTGGGTTAAGTCAAGGTTCTCTGTGTCGAGAGTATCTTTCTCCCATTTTCTTTTCCAGCTTTTCCCAAAAACCGCCGTCATGTACTCCTCGGCCGAAATTACTTTTATCTTTGCTTTACGGGTGTCCAGAAGAAGTTCTGCTATCGTACCCGCCCCTTCTTCGCTTAAAAAATCATCCTTCGACCGCCCCGCAAAATGCTCTGCAACGCTTAATTCAGTAGTAGCAAAAAACGGTTTATCGGTCTTAACCTTCTTCCCCGGAACACCAACATACACCTTTATGATACCACTTTCCGCTTCCGAGGCCGGGCCAATATGCGCCCCCTCCTCTTTATAAGCGTTGGCTTCTTCGTAAGTAGCAAACTCTTTTAATACCTCTCCGGCTTTATTCTTAACTTGCCACTGAGTATCGGAAATCTTTTCTATAACCGTTGGAGTAAGAGCGTCTAATTCAGCTATTAACTTCTCGTTCGCTTGCTGCGGCGTTCCAACAGTCCGCCCCGTAGCGTCTTGATACAGAGTAATTAAATCCTTGTAGAGTTCCGTCTGACGAGCGGTGAGCGCTTTGCCCTCTTGCACCTTCTTAACCACCGTGTCAATATCTTTGGTCGAGTAGCCTTTATTTGCCAACGGTTCCGGAAACCCGCCAGCGAGCCGGGAATACTCGTCATTTTCATCTTGAATAATTTGTGACGGTTCAAAGTTCGATACGATATTGGCCGCTTCCGCGACGGCTTCCGCCGCCGTAACCACTCCTTGTGGCGCGTCAACTTCCGCTTGCTCGTCCGGCGTTAAAGGCACGCCCTCTTTTTGAGATCGAGCGGCCAATTCCTCTGCTGCGTCAATTCTCTGCTGTTCGGAAATGAGCGCGTCCGGGTCGCTATCCAAATACGTATCGATCCCTTTTGCCTTTTGCCTCTGCATAATTCTCTTATTTAATTCCGCCAAACCCTCAGTAGCGTTCATTTGTCCAGAAGAAATCTTATTGACAATATCGAGATCGTCCTCGTTAGCGCCCAACCCTTCACGAAGAACGGTCTCTAAAATACTTGACCCATCAGCGATTGATTTCATAATGATCTGGTGCCGTTCCGGTTTAGCGAGACCAGCTTTCTTCAAAGCCTTGTCCATGCGGCTATACGCGAACTGAACCGTTGATATACCAGCCGCGCCTCCGCCGATGAAACCAAGAGCCGCTTCAAAAGAAGCGTTCTTCATTATCTCCCCGAGGGTACGATCTTCCGCGCCGAAGGCTTGCTCAACCCCGGACTCAAAAAGACTCTGCGAAAACTCCTCAACCGCGTTGACAATCGCCGAATCCCCGGCTAAAGCCAAGCGATTAGAATACTTCTTAAACAACAAACTTATAGACATTTTTTCAAGTTGTGAAACACCCGCGCCAATAAAAGCGCCATATCCAAGCGCGGGAACGAAATCAGCACCGCGCGCAGTTTGTTCCAAATACTGAGCGGCCCCAACGTGACCCCCGATGGCCCACATCGCTAACTGAGGATTAACAGACGCCAAGAGCGCCGACGTTGTTATACTGCCGAAAGCGCCACCCGCAGCAAATAAAAGAGGGTGGTCCACGTTCTCCGATAACCTCTGTTGAAAGGCCTTTGTATTCGCGTACCCATAAAAACTGAGCGCTCTCATATTCTTCCCCAACTTCTCGGCGACATTAGCATTAGCAGAGGGAATAAGCACCGATGTATCAGCCACATCCCCGGGGCCTTTAATTGCGGGTTCCATACCCATCGCTTCTGCGTGCTGTTGGTACACTAACGGCTCATCTAAAGCCAAAAAACTCTGAACACCAGCGGCCATTATAGAACCAAGACCTTCTTTGAATTTCTCAAGGCTGGAAAAACTCTCAATAACATTCCCCAAAGCGCTAGTCACCCCAAGTACCGATATATTAGATATGTCCGTAGTGAAATTAAGAAAGTTCGCCACTGGCTCCGCCGCCCAATCCGTACCGGTGATATTAGCGTCAGTCATTCCCTTCAACGCTTTCTCGTACCAAAGATCGTAACTCTTTAGATCGATCTCTTGATCGTTGCCAAAAAGTTCAAGCTGGTCAAGGCTCATTAGACTAGGAGACATTCCTTTCGATGGCTCCGCCGCGCCAAACTCCGATGGCACCGCCTTGAAAGCTGCTTCAACTTGATCTAATCTCAACTCCGCCATTTTACCTTTCCATGTTCATCGTACTTACGTCAACGATCGGCATACCATCCGCGGTTTCGCCAACCACAGCGAAATTTCCCATTGATGTGCTGATGACCTTACTGTTTGCTATGTCCACGGGGTACCCCATCTGCTTTAGGGTAGCCACAACTTTCCCGCGCTTAAACAACTGGTCGAGCGCCTCTTTATTCATCAAGTCAATATCGTCCGACGGCAAATTTTCATATACTTCTCTCAACACATCGAGTTTCCACGTATCGGAAAAATCCTTGGAATCTTTATAGAACTGTTTGACCTTCCGCTTCATACCGCCGTCCGGGTCCAGTTTTTTCATCTTCTTTAAGTCAGTGCCTTGCAGCGCCACTTTGGACCAGAACATCCAGTTATTGTAATTCTTGGCCGATACGTCTCCATTTTTGGCGTTCTCAATAACAGAGTTCTGAAAATCTAAGAAACGGCTTAGATACTCCGTAGTGTTCACAGTTATTTCATCATCCTTCTCTGTAAACAACTTCTGGTATTGCGCTTGCAGACGAGCCTCGACATTCGTATTCCCTTCCGCGCGAAGTAGGGTATTCTCGAATTTAATATCCCTAATATCCCCTAACATTTTCGCGTACTGAAATAGCACTTTCTGAGTGTCCGGGTCTGTTGCCGACGCCGCTTGAGCGGAAACAGCCAACACCCGATCATCTAATTGTGTTGGAGTCAGTTGATCCGCGATAATACCCTCTTGCGCTTCCACAACATCCACACTCGCCGCGCTCACGGTTTCAAAGAACCTTTTGGCTTTAGCGCCCTTTTGCATTTTAAGAAAATTCTGCTCAACCTCCCTCCGGGTCTTTTCGGTGGGTTCTTTTCTTTTTTGGATGAAATCTTGAGCGTCAAAGAACCGACCGTCCTCCATGAGTTTGGTTGCTCGGGCGCGGAACATAGCGTCCTGTGCAGTACGGAAATTTTTAGTTCCTTCTTCGGCACCCCATATTTTGCGATAATTTTCCTCAGTAAAGGTGTCATCGCCGAGCATGATTTCGTATTCATCATTGGTCGTACCTTGCATGATAGTGTCAATATTCATTTGTTGAACGTCGACTAGAAATTGCTGTTCCAAAGCGGACATACTCGATATTTGCCACTTCTTATTATTGACCGACTGTTGCGCCGCTAATCCATCAATATCAGCGCCGATCCTATTTCTTAACCGGCCGCTCTTAACCGAAGATAAAACTTCATCCTTAATTTCCTTATTCTTCTGAGTGAGTACGGCGTACCCTTCTTCCGGATCCTCAACAAACTTTTTCTGAATTTCCGCTCCCGCGACCCCGCTCTTGTTAACGTAATCCGCTTTAGCGCGCGCCGCCTCAGACAAGTCCAAACTATCCCGTTGTTTCTGATAAGCCACGCCCGCGACTTGTTGAAACTGATCCGCCATCTTTGTAATGGCCCGTGCAGTTTCAGCGCCGGAAGTGTCAAGCGTATTCGTGCCTACTCGGGATGAAACTAATTTATCTCGATAGTGACGAGGAACCGTAGCCATTATATAAATACCCCCGCTGTTTGAGCGATCGAACCCGCTGCGCCGGTGAATCCGGATAACAACGCCGACCGGCCTTTGTTCTCACTGATACTGGCCTCAGTAAACCCGAATTGCGTTTCGGCCTTGCCCCGGCGTCTAACCGCCTCGATCTCTTTGTTAAATTGTCGTGTAGTGTCGTCGAGAACTGCTAAAACAGACCCCGCTCCCGGCGTGACGCGAATACCATTAGCGGCAAAAGCGACCCGCTGTGTCGCCAACATTCGGTCACGTTCTTCCTCTCGGCGAACCGCTTCTTCCTCGGCTTCAATGGCCGCTAACCGCGCTTGTTCCCGCTGTTGGGAGGCTTGTGTGTTTAGCGCTTCTTTTGTCGCTAAACCCTCCTGAATTTTACCCATAGCCGAAACAGCCCCAAATCCGACCACGGCCATAGCCAACGCCGTCATAGGATCGCGGCAAATACATTCGTGTGGTACTCTAATCATTTTCGATCTCCCGGAATGAGGGAATACATATAAAAGTCCTCTCCTTTAGCGCTATAATGCCTCAAAATTCCTTCTCTCTTAAACCCAAACATTTCCAAAAACCGGCTATACTTCTCGTCGGTGGTGTTACACGTCGCTTGGATTCTGTGATGAAACATCAAAATCCGGTTGAGGTCCGCCTTAATCATTCGGCAAACTTCAATGGTATAGTAAACCCAACCCTTCCCCGGTAAAATAAAAACCTCGCCAATACCTAAATTCACGGGAACAACGCCAATCACCATAATGGGGAATCCGTCACGGTTGCAAATAGTTTTCATATACGGAGAATCGGCTAGACGATAGAGGACAGATTCGGGAATGAAACTAATGGTATCGCCGAACATAAACTCGTCGACCTCTAAATCTAAATAATGTTTCACGTGAAACGCCTTTGTCTGTATCATTCTTCCCCTATCTCAATATCCAATACCATCGCATTAACCTTTGCGGGCATTGGAATATCTTGAACTAAAACAAACTGTTTTGTTTCTTCCCATTTATCGTCAATAATAACTTCCCGGTAGCCCGTCACTGGCCGCGACGGCCGATCAGTGAGTTGCCCAATTTCCGCCGTCAATAAAGTTTCGAGATTATACAAACTTGGGCCATACTTCGTATAAAAAGATTGATAAAACAAAAGGTTGGCCCGGACAATATTCTGTTTTCTTCCCGCCGAAGTCACGCCATCGCCATTCAATACCAAGAACAGCGAAGAATAAACGCCTTTATAAACGTACCCAAAAGTTACGACAGCGCCTTGCCTAACAAGAGTGACTCGACCGTTAGTTACGACGCGGTCCGGATGAGTGCGTCCGTCCACCAAAAGTTGAATAGTCTCCCCCTCTAAATGATGAAGTCCTCCAAAAGTGTCGGTTGTGAGGTACCAACTATCCGCCGGAATTGCGTCGGCGTTATCAAAATCTTCAACAATATCACAAACCGCTTGTGTTGGAGAAGTTATTGACACGATCTCGGCACGCCCACCGCCCGCGCGGTTCTCGTACTTTTTCCAAATCTCTTTTCCCTCGTCAGTCGCCGTATTGGTAAAGACAGCGCCGGAAGCCGTGAATGTAATGCCGTTCCCCGTTACCGCGCCCGGAGTCATTGTAATCGTACCACCAGCAACGTCTTTACCATTACTGGTCAAATGGCTATCCAAATAAGTGAAAAGCCTTTGCTCCTCGAAAGTTTCGTTTCTAAAATCTTCTTTATCCGTTTCCTCGTTTTCCTCGTTGGTAAAGTAATCTTCCTCAATCAACCCCTCGAACGGATCAGTGAAAAATTCATTATAACGAACCGTCACCCCGTTGATCGTTCTTTCAACTCCAACCCAAACTCTATCGTACCCAGAAACTAATGGCTCTACCGTAACAGTCAATACTTTAGCGTCCGTACCGCCCGGAACTAACCGAAACCACCCGGAAGGATCTTCTTTCGCTTTGGCAACAGCGCCCAATAATCGGCCATCGTTCGTAACGCCGTAGACAACATCATCCCGGCCCCGTTGAAAAGCCAACTGTTTAATCCCGCTTTTGGTCAAATGGTTCGTTAAAAATTGCCGGTCAGTGGATCGGTAAGCGTCTTGCAAAATCTCATATTCAAAAGAGCGAAGTTTCCGGGAACCTTTCTGCATATAAAAGAGCGTGGACCCGTTAGCGACGGGCGTTAAAAGTTGCGCGCCGTACGGACTAATGGGCCGAACACGAACGGTGTCTGGGGTAATGGCTTCATTTAAACCGCCGCCGTCCATGGCGCTAATACCACCAGTGGTGCCAATCGCCAAGAATGGTTCAGTACCCGCGATCCAGTTGATATATGCGATATCTCCATGAGCCGAAGATATTGGAAAGATCAAAGCGTCGTCAGCCGCGGCCGCGCCTAAAGTATAATCCTCGTACCGGCTAACCCCCGAAGCGTCTGGCGCTCGGGTCAAGTACATATTGTCCTGATTATCAATGGTTCCGCCCATCGCCAAACGTCCTTCATAAAAAGCGACCGCGCGAGGATATTTTGTCGCGGAGGTAAAGGGGTCACTAGTTCGGGCGTATGTACTAAAAGTCCAACTCGTCGCGCTCACGCGCGTGAGTTTATACGGCGCCACGTTATTATGCACGAAATATCCAATGTTGCCTTCCCCGGCCCATTGAAACTCAAAAAGTTGAGCGGCATTATAAGGAGAAACAACAGTGAAAACAGATTGAACCGAACCGCCGGACGAGTACGCGGTAAAGCCCGTACCGTCAACTGAATTGCCAAACAGATCTTCTAATTCAAAAGTATTGCCGACCGGGTTACGAACGGTAAAAAATCGTTCATTGATCTCGGTCATACCAACAACCGATTCAATACGTACCTGATCCCCGTCAATGTAGGTATGCCCCACCGCGGTAATAACAACCGGGTCCGCTTGAGTGGCCGCGGAAAGGGCGAAAGAAGTGGTGTTTAGAGTGATGTTCCCATCTTCGTAAATTCTTAAAAGGCCGGGAGTGAACTCAAGAATATAGGTTTCTTCGTCAGAAAACTGGAAAGTCTCTTGCCGAAAAACATCATTCTGGTGTGAGGGGTGGACAAATTGTAGTCCGCCCCGGTATTCGAGAGGGCCTTGCGCGCGGGGAAACCAGTTCACACACCGGCGCGCGCTGGCGCCATATACTTCCGAATCGTTGCGGCCGTAAAGATCAGAGGAAACTTCGCCTCCGGCAAAATTAGTGATCTGTTGCTCGGGCATATTAGTTAGGGTCAAACAAGAAGTTATATTGTCCGGCAACTTGATTCTGTGAAGCCGGGTTCAAACCAACTTGTTTTATTTTGCTTAGTTCAAAACGTCTGGGCGGCTGTACTTGGCCGTTGGACCCATACGCCACACGACGCAGTTCTTTTATGTACTCACTCAAAAATGTCAGTAGCGACGGCTTTGACGTTAACTTTACCGCAATACTCAAAGCCAGTTCAGCGGCCAACAAATTAGAGAAATACCCCGGAAACGTGGACACGTCCTCAAAATCTTGAATGAAAAAGGTGTCGATAGAAGATTCGCCCGCGTTGTTAATTAAAAGTTTTTTACCTTCAATGCGATAATCCCATTTCTGTAAGGGATAATCCCAATCTTTGATCGCGGTCAGTTTTAAATAATTGTTGGGGAAAACATAGTAATCGGCATAGCGGGCAATCGTGGGAGTGCCGCCACGGGGAATGGCTTCGCTATTCTGGGCGAAAACCCAATTAGCGGATTCAAGTAACTTCATGCGAGTAACGTCGTACCAACGATCGCAGAGAATTTCAATAGTCGAGGTCGGCGCCTCGATATTCTCAACCCCCTGTGAGTTCAACAGATCAAGCGCTAACCGGCAAACGGCTACGCTACTGGTGGGTCTAGGCATATCACAACCTCCTTAACGAAAAGAGCGCACGCAAGCATATACCTGCGTGCGCTCTATAATCGCACTTCTTATCTAATCCTAATTTTAACGACCGATTGTTTTCAACATAACCGTAATCGTACCGGCGGCCGCAACCTCAGAATTAAGAGTCAAAGCAACCCAATATGAATCGTTAGGTAAAGCACCAACAACATCGCCAGCGACGACGTCATTAGCGATGTCGTAGAAAGACTTAACGCCTCTTTCCTCAACACCTAACGCGGATAACCCATCCGTCTTGGCCGCGTAAGCGATCCCGGCGGAAATATCCGTTCCATCCATAAGAGCGTCAGCGTCAACGACAACCTCGGAATCACGATAAAGACCTAAATCAATATCGGTGGCCCCGGCGATCGCGTCGTTGATGATCCAGCACTCTACTGGAATTTCGTGGGCGCCAACCCTAAAAAGGGCCTTGATGTCGCCCGCGGCGTCTGCGGCTTCTGTCTCAAAAGTCACGGTGCGGATCGTGGGCTTCACGCCGCTTGACTTGTGAGCGTCAGTCGCGACCCCAGCCAACACATTAGCGTCGATAATATCGAATGACATAATTGCCTCCTGTTAGTCAATTCAGACTATTTGGTTATTAGTCTGTGGTTTGGACTTTTTGGACAAGAACACCCTCGGTACGAACAGCACCCAGAGTCCAGTTAACCTGAACCTGAGTGGTCTGCACCAAGTCAGTACGCTCTTGAACTTTGATCTCAAATTGTTTCGGCATAGCGTAACATAGCGCGCGAGAACTCATCGCGATATTGTCACGGGTACCCCCAGTGAC